>ERZ651776.252-NODE-252-length-78473-cov-8.219641_pt1 | contig 78473 bp, 57 predicted proteins | sample MGYA00514761_ERZ651776 | MGnify/ENA metagenome assembly ERZ651776 | reverse complement strand
TCTCGTAAGATGTCACACCCGAGAGAAATTCAGCAGGATAGAGAAAGGACGATGTTTCATCCTTTCAATGACTAGTACAAATTGGTTGTAGTGTACCAACGTTACAAATAAACGTAAACAGACGCGTAAACACGCAAAATTTCCAAGATGAAAAAAAATTCGAAAAAAAACATTCGCGGTCACAACGCTGCGTGCTCACCGCTCGAGGACCGCTCACCTTTCGAGGAGAGTAATGTAGAGAAGCCATCCTCGTCACAAAATCTGTATAAAGCATATAGTGCGCGTGCGAGAAACGATGTATGCATGTTTATGTTTCACGGAGGATTTATATAGAAGTACAAAAATCAAGTTTAAAAGTTTAGTTTGCTAAAAAGTCGTTCACGAACTTGCTACGTGTATATGAGGATGTTTTTGCATCTATCTTATTGCTTTCCGGCTGCACGTACTTGCTGATGAGGTGATGACGATTGTAATGATGTGACATCACCGTTGTCAGCTCTTCGTTCCCTTTGAATAATAACATGTCCACATCTTGAGGTTCGCTTCCAACTTGAACGCGCCATTTGTTCGCGAGTTGCGTGCGCAACGCAGCCTTTGTAGTAACTTCATCCAAGTTGTATTCAAGCATAATAGCTGGGATTAACTGGTAATCGTTGGTAGATGTAAAAGAATCACGGCGTTAGTGTAAAAGCGGGAAGAAGAGCGAAGAAGAACTTGTGTTGTCATTGGACGCAAAAGACGAAAGAACAGAGGTACCCAAAAGCCCCGTTGTTGAGTGATTTTGACGGGGGAGACTGAGAGGAAAAAATAGAAAAAGCACTCACTCTACATATGTCTCTGAAGAAATAAATCGAGCGTCGTTTTGCCTCAGCAGCCGAGCCACTCACAGTTGGAGCGCGAACTTGCTGCGTGAACAATTCCGAAATCGCGCGTTTCGCGAGAGTTGCTGCCACCATTTTATAGAGTACGTGCTAAAATTTTCGATCGCGGGTCTCTTTCTTCTTTTTCTCTCTCTCTCTCTTCTCTCTCTCTCTCTCTTTGCTCGTGTGCTTTTCAGTTGGCTCTTTCTCAAAAACTCGCTCTTTCCGCTCTTGAAGAACGAATTGGAGGATATCGCGAGGCAGATCGCTCGCGTCGTCGAGTATACACACGCGGAGGAGAAAGATTCCTTTTTTGTGTGTGACGCAAAGAGCAAAAGAGCTGCTCTTCAACAGAAACAAAAAAGAACAAGTTCGGGAGTCCAGAAGGCAACACACATACAAAAAAAGAGAAGAGAGAAAAGAATCCTCTTCAAAAAGCACCTCTCTTTCTTTTGAACTCATTGAGCAAAAGACGAAGGAAAAAAGAGAGGGATGAGCGGCGGAGGGTGGCCCCCCGCGGCGGAAAATCCTCCCGTGATGGTAAATACGTTGTATCGTCATCTCTCTCTCGCGCGGCGCGCACATTCTCTTTTTTGATTTATATTCGAAAAAAGAAAACGAGCGCCTTGATTTATGTAGTGGCGGAAAAGAAAATCGTCCGTCAACGATACTCACCTTCTCTCTCTGTTTTCACTACATTCAAGCAGCATCAACAACAACAACAACAAAACTTTCAACACTATCAACACGGACAAATGAGTCCAGGTAATCACGTGCCTACGAATCAGCACTGGGGAAATAACAGCGTGGGAGAAAATACATTCTTCCCAACCAGTCCAAACTCTCTCGCCAGAGCCGGCTTAGGAGCTTACGGAGAAAAGCTCGTATCTTCCGGCTCAAATTTTATGCAAAGGTACTTCACGAGCGAAGGCATTCGTGTGTACTTTGACGTTACGGAAACGTACTGCTTTCATAAAATACGGCTCGTATTGTGCCCTTTCTTAGCTCGTGGAAGCTGGGCGCGAGTTTCCGAGAACGTTCACTCCGTTGGGACGCGATACAAGCCACCTCGATCGGATGTACATGCCCCGGACTTGTTCATTCCTTTCTGTTCGTATTGGACGTACGTTTTACTCTGCTGCTTCCGCCAATCCTTCATCTTTTCAAATTTCACCCCGGATTCCGTCGCGAAGCATGCGTGGTGGGCGAGCCTAGCGTGGTTTTGCCACTGGTTATTTCTTGTGATTTCCCTTCGGAGTTGCGGAGCCGGGAACACAGCTTCTAGCTTAGACATATTGAGTTACACTGGTTATACTTTTCTTCTCGCATCGTGCGGATTGTTTGCGAAAAGCATAAAAGGATGGTTTGGTTGGACATCCATAGCGTGGGGATCGTTAGCGAGCTCTATATTTATAGTCAAAACGATGAAAAGAATAACGTTTAGCGAAGCCAGGAATCGGGCGAGTCAAAATAACGGCGGTAGTGGATACAATTCAACCGGCGGTTACAGTCAGTCGAAAGGAGCAAATTACGTGTTTTTAGTTGCCGCCTGTGTGCAGTTTCCACTTCAGCTCTTTCTCATAAGTCGAATGTAGCGAATGCAGTTTAATAAGAATAAGAATAATTTTTGTACACGTGAAACGAACATAGGCGCGTTAGTGGGCGTCATCGTTGCTACCTTGAAACGCCGCGGGATCTACTACTTCTGCTTCTAAAGCTTCGTCTTTTAGTTCTTCTGCCAGTTCTGTTATCGAAGTTCCGAATTCCTCGGCTTCCTCGGCCACATTTTCGTCTGCAGCTTCGCTTACGAGAGGCCTGCCAACCGCTGCTCTGTTATTCGCGTGCATATCTTCCCAAAAGAGAAGAACCGAACCAATCATGAAGAAGGAGAAAAGAAGTAAAAGCCAGCAAAGCCCAAACTTTTTACAACTCTCTCCCCTCATCACTCTGCAACATCTGTCGACGATGTTTGCATCCGCATCGTTCTCGTCATCATCTTCGTTCGGGGGCGGCGCCATATTTTTTAACAACAACGATTCGACTTTGCCATCTTCCTCTGTGTTTTTTTCTTTCCTCGCTCGCGCTTCGACGTCGTTGCCGCCGCTTCTGCTGGTCGTGGCGGACATTTTCTTCATCGCGTTTTCTTTGTAATCAGAAAGACGGTCATTCGCTGTCGTTTGCCACGACATGAAGGTGGTCTAAAAGGGGAGCAACCGCGCACCGCTCTCGCAGCAGAGAGGAGGTATTGGAGGGAAGCAGGGTGATTTTCTTTTTTTGTTTTGTTTGGTGTTCAGCTTTTTTTGCAGCACTTTTCTCCACAGAAGCAAGCACACAGAAAAAAAGCAGCTGGACAACTCCGAAGATGTCGGACAGAAGAAGATGAAGAAGAAGAAGAAGAAGAAGAGTGTGTTTGTCACCGTGGGCACGACATCGTTCGATGCGCTCGTTGAAGCCATGGACTCGGAGGAATTGATCCAAACGCTCATCGAACGAGGGTACGATTCTCTCACCATCCAACGCGGAAGAGGCACGTACGTGCCGAAGCACATAGTTACTTCAACGTCGTCGGAAAGAAGCTCTGCTATTAAAGTTCAAGTCGTCGAGTTTCTTCCTTCTTTAGATGCCATTTTAAAGGAGGCGTCTTTGGTCATCTCACACGCCGGCGCTGGTAGTGTTTTCGAGTCCTTATCGTTGGGAAAACCTACGCTAGTCGTCGTGAATGAATCCTTGATGGATAACCATCAGGTAGAGTTGGCGGAAACGTTGGCATCTTTGGGACACGTCGCGTGGACAAAGCCCGATGGATTATTGCAGGCATTGAACGCGTTTGACCCTAACTCGCTCGTGAAATATGAAAGTGGAGAATGCACGCTCGCGAAAGATATAGAAGACTTTGTTTTCTTATAGCGTTGTAAACTAAGAATAATAAGAATAATAATATCACATTTCAGCTGGAACAATTGGTCTCCACGCATCGTCGCCGCCACCGCCATCCATCAAGCCGATTCCTTTCGACGCTAATTCTTCTCTTAATCTATCGGATTCCTCGAAATTCTTTGCCGCGCGAGCGTTAGCTCTTTGTGCCATAAGCGCTTCTAAGTCTTTCTCTTCTAATCCAGCTCGCTTGAGGGCCAGAGCTTTAAGTTCTGCTAAAATAGAAGTGCTCTTATCGACAGCTGTTGGTAGACCGAGAATCGACAAAGTGTTTTCCAACTCACTCACGAGGGAGCTCAAAGCAGAGAGTCGACCGACGGCTTTTTTCCCCGCTTTCGTCGTCAAAAAATCATTCGTAGTTTTCAATGGTCCCGACAATGAAGCTATTGCGAGCGGCGTATTTAAGTCATCGTATAAAGCTTGCGCAACGCTGACTTTTGTTTCCTCTGCGAGCTTCTTCGCATCTGCTGCAAGTGGAGATAATTTAAGCTTGGAATTCTCCAGTTCAGCTCGAAATTCCTCGTCTTTGAGCTCCAAAGCAGCGCGGGCATCCAAAAGTGTCTGATAAATATAGTACAAGCGATCAGAGGATTCCTCGAGAGCTTTTTGAGTGTAATTTATTGGCGCTCGATAATGAGCACCCAAGAGCATGAAACGTAGTACCATTGGATGATATCGCGCCAAAACTTCTCGGATGGTAAAAAAGTTTCCAAGCGACTTCGACATCTTCTCCGAATCAACTTTCACGAAACCATTATGAACCCAATATCTTACAAATTTTTTATCTTCTGATTTGTGTATCTCGCAATCGCAGGCAGCACTGGATTGAGCGAGTTCATTTTCATGATGTGGAAACACGAGATCTTGACCTCCTCCGTGAATATCAATTACCGGGCCGAGAAGTTTTTCTATCATAGCAGAGCACTCAATGTGCCATCCTGGACGTCCGTTACCCCAAGGAGACTCCCACACAGGTTCATTCGGCTTTGCTGTTTTCCATAGAGCAAAGTCTGCCGGGTTTTTCTTCCTGCCGTCAACTACAACCCGCTCTCCCGCACGATTATCTTCTTGATTTCTACCAGATAAAGATCCATACTTTGATAAAGAGTCGACCGAAAAGTATACATCACCATCGACTGCATACGCGTGGTTCTTTTCGATTAGGCGCGTGATTAAATCTATTATATCGCCAACGTGCTGCGTTGCCCGGGGTTCCAAGTCCGGACGTAAACACCCAAGTGCTTCCATATCTTCGTGAAACGCCTGAATAAACTTTTCCGTTAACTCTTCGCAAGATGTGCCGGATTCATTCGCACGATTAATAATTTTGTCATCTATATCCGTGAAGTTTCTGCAATACGTTACGTCGTACCCGAGCTGTCGTAAAGTGCGATACAAGACATCAAAAGCTACGTATACGCGAGCGTGACCGATGTGCGAATAATCGTACACAGTTACGCCGCAGACATACATTTGAACTTTGTTTCCATTCTCTGCGCGAGGTTTGAAAATTTCTTTCTTTCTAGACATCGTGTTGTGTAACATTAGCGTCTGTGTCGTCTGTTCGTTTTTATCTTCTGCGGCATTCGTGGGAGGTGGTGAAGGCGACGCTCCTGCTGCAGCAGCATTAGAGGAGGAGAAGTTTCTTTGCACGGCGATGCGCTCGGGTCGAACCAAGCGGTTTTGTAATATCGTGGGCGCTATCTTGTGAGAGGACTGTTTCCTCGTTTCGCTCTCCTCGTCGCCGTTGTTGCTTGTCGTGCTCGTGCGAGCGGCAGCCGTCGAAAACCGCCGCAAAGTGCTCCCCTTTTTCGACGACCAAGACGACGGAGAAATTCTTCGTTGTCTCGCCCTCACCCAAACCGCGCTGCTGCTGCTCGTTGTTGTTGAACGCGATGTTGTTCTCCCTCCGCCGCTGCTGCTGCTGACGTTCTTGCCGACGACGACCGTCCGATTCGCGGCTCGAGCACAAAACGTGTGCAACATTTTTTGTATCCGCTCTCTTCTTCTGAAGTTCTGACGAGGTAATTTGAGTGTTTTTTGATAAGATACAAAAAAAAAGGACAACAAAACAATCAACACCCCACACAACAAACAACACAAAAAAAGAAAAAAATTCATGAACTCTTTGGCCACGTTGCCCTCTTCTCCTTGCGGATCCCGGGGCCTTCTCTCCGCCGCTGCGAGCACTTCGTACCACCAACACAAACACATCAGACGACATCAGAAAGTATCATCGCTAGTGTTGCAAAGAATAAAAGTTGGAGGAGGAAAGAAATCGTCGTCCTCGCCGACGACGACGAGAGCCGCAGGAGAACCCGCTTCTTCCATCAACGAAACCTTGGAGTTGACAGGCGATAACGTAGAAAAAGTGTTAGATGAAGTTCGACCGTATTTAATCTCCGATGGTGGAAACGTTGAGCTGGTGGAAATAGACGGATTAGTGGTTAAATTGAGATTGCAAGGCGCCTGTGGAAGCTGTCCGAGCTCCACGGTGACAATGCGAATGGGTATTGAGCGCCGCTTGATGGAAAAAATCCCAGAGATTCAGGAAGTCATGCAACTCGTGGACGAGGAGGAAGGATTAGAATTGACGGAGGAAAACATCGAAGCAACTTTAGATGAAATAAGGCCGTACTTAGCCGGAACAGGAGGTGGAGAACTCGAACTGGTCGAAGTCGATGCACCGATTGTGAAGGTGAAACTTACGGGACCAGCTGCAAAAGTCATGACCGTACGTGTCGCGGTCACGCAAAAGCTTCGCGAAAAGATTCCTTCCATCGCCGCCGTTCAACTGATATGATGAATTGAGAGAGAAAGTAGAAGGAGGAAAAAGGAGAAAGCGTTGTGTAATATATGTGTACTGTGCGTCCTTGGCGCGTCCTTGACAGAGAAACGTGTCGTGAGCTACGCAAACGCATCATTTTTCTTCTTCTTTTTCTGTGACTTCTTTTTTCTCTTCTGTGACCTAAAATTTTCTCCTCCTCTCCTGCTCCAAATTCTTCTTTTTTTCGTTTCTTTTTTCGTCGTCCTCAAAGCTTTCCCTCCGCATTCATTCCTTTGTCGTTCGTTCGTTACGCGCGCGTGAAACAACAAACAACAAGGGAAAAATCGAGAAATATGCGCGGCGAGAGCAGAGACGTGCTTTTACGCAGAGATAGAGGGGCGGCATGAGTGCTTCTCTTTACACGGGACAACAACGACAACGAGGAGACGAAGAAGAAGAAGAAGAAGAAGAATTGAACGAGGAGAAACAAATTGATATCGATGTCGCGCTTGTTATCATACAGTCAGAGCTTCAAGAATTTTACAGCAACGAAAAGAGTAACATTAGCAACAAAGCTCTGGCGCAGCGGAAACGAGTTCTAGAGAACGTTTTGAAGTCCATCGGAAAGAACGTTACGTCGTCCTCGCGTGCTTCTTTTATTGAGAAGGAGGAGGAGGAGGAGGAGGAAAAACATCTCCTGTTACAAAACTTGATTTCACTCCTCCAGGTTCCCAAAGTGAAAGAAACGGAAGAACTTCTGCTAGCAACAAATGACACCATCTTAATACTTTTGAAGGAGGTGAATGTTATTCGCAACGGTACGAGGACGATGGATATTGATTCGTCGTTCTTGGGATTCGCGTTTAGTAGTTTGCTCGAGTTGGCATCTGGCGGCAAAACAAACGCAAACCATCAAAAGATTCGGCAGTCCTCCTTGAAAGTAGTATTTGAGCTCATACGCTTCGTGAAACACAAGGTTTCAACGCTAGCGTTTTTCTTACCTGGTATTGTTAGCGCAATCGTTAAATTATTACACAGCAGCAAAAACGAGTGGATAGACGACTTGGCAATCGAGCAGTGTTTATATTGTTTGAGCGAGATTGTTTGCTGCGTTTTATCAGAGGATGCTCAACATCGCGAAGATTGGATTCAAGGTAAAGAGGTAAATTTACCATCACTGAACGTTACTGCTTCTCCTTTTACGATCAAATATTCAAAAGAATGGTTCGATGATACCGTTTCTAAGGTGACTTCTGTTCTGAATTCTACAATTCCAATCTTTGCGAACCACGCTCACGCGACGGTGCGGAAAGCCTGCGCGGCTTTCTCCGCTACAGTTCTCGAACACTGTAAAGAAACCCTTCCCGAAAGTCAAAGAATACTACTCGAAACGCTTTTGAGTTTATCGAACGATTCCTGGGAATTAGTCTCCGCGTTCGCGAAAGGTGAGATCGATCATTTGAAAGAGAAAAATCTCATCCCGCTTGAAATGATAAAAGTCATATTGAAAGCCGACTTAGGATTCGATTCTACCACTTCAAAATCCTACTCTAGCTTTTTCTATCAAGAAAATGAAATGAGACTTTTGGCAACGATTGATTTATTAGGCGGAGACGAAACTTCGCACTTACTTTTGTCGAGCACGTCAACAAGACGGGAGCTTGTACATGCGTTAGCACAGCGTGCTCAGAGTAAAATTCTTCTCAGAAAGATTGGCGCAGTGGCGAATCCGAAATTTTTTGAGCTTTTAATAAACGATGTCGTGACGTCAATATCGAGTTTCCAGCATGAAGCGATTGCAACCTACGTTTTTATTGCGAACGAAATTTTACGCGGCGCTACTTCGTCTGAAAACGTGTCGTCTAAAAAAGTAGCGCTCAATTTGATTGTTGACGAGTACGTCTCAAAATTGGACTTGCTCTCCTCAAACGATGACCGTGAACTTCAACAACAGAAAGAATTACTCCTTGAAGGACTCGCCATCGTCGCTGAAACCCTCGGACCTTATCACATTAAAAACACGACGTTTTTGACGAAAGTGCTCCGCGTGCTCTTAGAATACTCCGGTCGTGTTACAGACGAAGGCGGTGATAAAACCACATCGGAAGTTGCACAACGTTCCCTGGAATCTGTGGCCGCCAGCGCAAATTATGACAGTGCTGTAGAACTCATTTCTGAGAACTGTGATTTTGTTGTGGATCTACTCGTTCGCCAGTTACGACATCTAGATGAATATCCGCGCGCTCCTCAGTTATTCCGCACGGTATTGCGATTGAGTTCCAAGAATAACAATTCAATCGATTCACTCATCGAGGAACCTTTGAGCGTATCTCTGCAACAAACTTTGAAAGTAACAAAGAGCAGTAGAAAGTTATTTTCGGAACACGCTGTTGTCTTATTGAACTGTTTCAAACAGGTTTTATTCGTTTGCAAAAGTGACAACACGTCTATTGCTCGGGATATACTTTTGTACAGTTCTGCACTGTTGGAGAGCACTGAGTTCAAAGTCCGTTCGCTCGCGGCGGAGATTATTGCGAAGGCTTTATTGAATATTTTTTCAACAAAAGAAGAAAATGTGCTGCCATTAGTGCACAATCTTTGGCCACACCTCGTGCAGTCGTTTCGACTGCATTATCACAAAACTGTGCATCTGAACTTGATGAAGGCTGTCATCAGAGTTTCTCAGAGAGGAAAATTTATAAGAAAGCGATTGTATGAAGACTTGTGGCCGATTCTTGTTTCGCGAGGGATTGCTATGGAATTCGTAAACGAGTTCATCGACTATCCAGACTGCTTCGCTAGAGAGTGCGTCGCAGAGATTTTAGCTACGAAGTCTTCTCTTTCCCTTCCCTCTTTCAACGTTGGCTTATTCGTTTTGGACGAAGATATGTTTTGGTTGCAACAAACTTTTCAAGAGGCTAAAACATTTTCTCCCGAGAGGAACGATACTCTTCTCAGGTCCTACGACAATTTGTATTTTACTAGGTAGTAATCGCGTGAAATAGCACACGCGATTGGATTAGTTTGTCGGAGATCTAGAATAGCCGACAGTGATTGGCTCGTAAAGTTTCACGCACAGTAGCCAAATTAGCGATTTAGCGATTTTCATCCCTTGAAAGAAAGTTCTTCAAAACAAAACTGCGTGTAAACACACAAACAAAAATGTTGTTGTTGTTCTTTAAAAATACTTGCAACAGAAAGAAGAAGGAAACATGAATCGATATCGTCATCGAAGTAACTGGCGATCTCTTTCATCCATCTCTTTTTCCTCTTTGTCGCGTTCTTTTTCTTCTTCTTTTTCTCGACTTTACCATCCTCAGCAAGAGCAGAAGCTTCGTAATTCTAATAACGAACGAAAGAAAAGTGGAGTGTACGGCTTAGTTGGCTTACATGCACCAAAGGATTTCGAGCGATTGGCCGCAGATGTCATTGATAGAGTAAACGATATCATCAGTGATATTAAAGGAAAGCAAGAGAAAAAGGTTCTTCGGAAGCACCGCAGTAATACTACGGTGGCCGCTGGCGTTGTTGAAGAAAGAATCGCAACGTGGGGAGAAAAAAATATCGTCCATCAACTGGATGAGATTTCGGACACCATATGCGCGGTCGTAGATGTTGCCGAACTGTGCCGCAATACACATCCTGATCGAGAATTCGTACAGGCTGCCGAAAGAACGTACTTGAAATTGCAAAATTTTGTGCAAACTTTGAATGGAAACGTGGACTTATACCAAAGTCTTGTTGACGCAAAGATAGAAGAAGACGAGTCACAAACGGAGGAGTTACGAAGGGTTGCTCAAACGCTTAGACAAGACTTTGAACGAGGCGGTATTCATTTAACGGATGAAAAACGAAAAAGGCTAGAGGTACATTCAGACGACGCGTTGCGACATGGCTTCCAATTCCAGCAGAACTTGATAGATCCGCGACAAATCAGACATGTTGAGTTGAAAAAACGCGAGGAGCTTGAAGCGATACCGACATGGATTCATTCTGGTAGTAAAAAAGGAAATCAAACTCTAATTCCAGCGGATCAAAATACTATGAATTCTATTCTGCGCGCGTGCGATAATCGTGAAGTGCGGCGGCAAATGTATGAAGCTGGAAACTCAAGTCCGGAAGGAAACAGACTGGCGCTGAGTAACTTAATAAAGTCACGAAACGATGCCGCTGAGATTCTCGGGTTTCCCTCTCACGCGGATTTTATGACGGCTTCTATGTTATCGAAGACGCCAAACGGTGCGAAAGTGTTTTTGAGAGATTTGAGCTCGCAGGTAAGGGACATAGCAGAAGGAGAATTTAAAATGTTGGAAAAACTACAAAAGCAGAATGCAAGTGGAGGAAGAGAAGAAAAAATTCGTGGCTGGGATGTTCTACACTTGATGCGACAAATGCGAGCAAAGGATGATTATCCAGACATAAACACTGTAGCACAGTATTTTCCTCTCGATGGTGTCCTTAAGGGTATGAATGAGTTCTTCGGGAAAGTTCTAGGCGTAGAAATTGCAGTAGATAGTCTGATTCCGGGGGAATCGTGGTGTGGCGAGGCAATAAAAAAACTTCGAGTCACTGTGCCAGGGACTGATACAGAAGGGATTATATATTTAGATCTCATTCCAAGGCAAGGAAAGTTTCCCCACGCGGCGCATTTTGTTATTAGATGTGGGCATCGGCAAAAAAGCGGTGGAACCCGTCAAACAGCTTCTGTTGCCTTGGTCTGCAACTTTGCTGCAAAATCTTTCTCACGAGAAACTTTATTGACACACCAAGAGCTCGAAACATTCTTGCACGAATTTGGCCACGCAATGCATTCTGTCCTGTCTGATACGGAATTTCAGCATCTTTCTGGAACGAGAGGTGCTATGGATTATGTTGAGGTTCCCAGCCATGTGTTTGAATACTTTGCGTGGGACGCAAACGCGCTTCATTTTTTGGGGCGTCACTATCAAACTGGCGAAGCGATACCGGCTGCACTCTTGAGAAAACTGAAGCAATCAAAGCGTGCTTTCGCGGCTATGGATTTACAGCAACAGATTGTTTACGCCTTACTCGATCTTGAGCTTCATAGTAATCAAATAGATGTGGAGAATTCGTCGGAAATAAGTAAACTAGCTTCGGAGATTCAATCCGAACATAGCTTCATCCCGAGCGAGCCTGGGACGTCGTGGGAACTTCGGTTCGGTCACACCGTTGGCTATGGATCATCATATTACAGCTATTTATATGCGAAGTGTTTATCTGCAAAGATATGGCAACAAGAGTTCACAAACGATAAAATTGGACAAGGAGGGTGCACGATACTGCGGGATAAGATGCTAAAATACGGTGGAAGTCGTGATCCAGCCCACATATTAGAAAATGTCTTGGGTCCAAACACTCTGGAAAAATCATTTGATGGAGGCGTCTACCCTAATTCATCCCATTTACTCAAAGAATTTGACTTAGCGAAATAGCGTGATAGTAGTTTTAGTATTGAATAAGACAAATAATCTACGTAGCTGTTTATCCTAGCCCCTAACGTCGTCGGCGTTGGGGTAATAAAATCAATCAAAAGTAATTTTCGTCGCTTTTGCACTCATGTCAATATCTTTGAAATGTGCGCCATATAATTTAGATTCTTTCTTCTTAACGTGTGTCCCAAATTTTGATAAACTCTCAGGAACTGTTTCACCAGCTTCTCGAAGAACGTTTGCTAGTTCTCCGGCCCTCGATTTGTCGTGTACGGTGAATAGTGTGTGCGCGACACCAGTCGCCCCAGCGCGCCCAGTTCTCCCGATTCGATGTACATAGTCTTCCGTGGTTAACGGAAAAGTATAGTTAATCACATATTCGACACCCGGTATGTCCAATCCTCGAGCAGCAACGTCAGTGGCAACTAATATTGGAGTTTTTCCACTTTTAAATGAAGCAACAGATTGCTCCCTGTCATGCTGGGACATGTCGCCATGAATAGATGCAGATTTCCAGTTTCTCCGCAGTAAATCATGGACTCGGGCACACTCTTTCTTATACAGCGCAAAAACCAGGCAACGCGGCGTAACTTTTTCCGAACCTAAGTACTTATTCAAAAGACGGTGTAAGTGCTGATCTTTTTCGTGCGGCTCTACGACTTCAACGATTTGTTTGATGCTGTGAGAGGCTTTCAAACCTTCCGCACCTATTCTGCACTTGATGGGATTCGTCATGAACTCAGCCGCCAATCCTTGGACAGAGTTCGGCCAAGTAGCACTAAACATTACCGTCTGCCTGTCTGCTCTCGTTGCTCCTGCAATGGCTCGAATCTCAGGCTCAAAGCCTAAATCTAACATTCGATCTGCTTCATCTAAAATTAAGATCGTAACTCTATCTAAACGTACGTCTCCGTCGTTCATGAAATCTCGCAAGCGCCCGGGTGTTGCGACGATTACGGCAAAACCGCTCTGTTTCATCTCTTGTTTCTGTAAATATTTTGGTCCTCCGCCGTACACACACACGCATTTTATACCCGTCGCATCTCCAGCGTCGTCAAAAACCTTCGCTGTTTGTTGTGCGAGTTCTCTAGTAGGAGCGAGAACGAGGCACGCTGGTTGCCCAGGTTTACACGGTGGCTGTGCTTTGATTTGTGTCAAAGCTGGCAATCCAAAGGCTAAAGTCTTGCCAGACCCAGTCGCGGCAATTCCAACCATGTCGTGGCCAGACATGATGATTGGCCACGATTGCGCTTGAATGGGAGAAGGTTTTTGGAAATTTTTGCAGACAGCTAAAATTTCCTTTGGAAACCCAGCCTCTTGAAACGTAGCGAGCGGCGTAAAATTATATTTCTTGCCGTCATTTTCTATGGTAATCGCCAAAGAATCGCGTCGTTCCTTGACATCTTTCTCGGATAAACGAAGAATAGATTCAGAAGGCTCGTAGAACTTCTTCTTGAACGGGGCACCGCTCTTTGCCAAGCCGAAATCGCCAACGATTTTGGCATTTGTCGTCGTTTCTCCTTCCTCGTCTTCTTTCACCACTTTGTTCTTCTTTTTACTCTTCTTACTCTTCTCCTTCTCTTCCTCCCGCTCTTTTCTCTTCTTTTCTTTCTTCTCTTTCTTCTTCTCCTTCTTAAACTTCTTCTTCTTCCTCTCCTCGTCGTCGCTCATTATTGTTTTAATAAATATTTTCTCTTTGTCCGCGCGTCGTGCGTGTGGTGAATTCTTTTTCTTTTTGCATTTTACGAGTACGTAGTGGCGGCTCGTCGGCTCCCAAACAGAAAGAACAGCTCTTTTTTGTTCTGCAAAAAATTGGTTCAAAATTCTTCTGTCTGCTCTGCTCTTCTCTGTCGTTGAAAAGCAGTCTCTCTTCTTGAAAAAAACGCCCAAAAAAAAAGCAGGCGTTTTTCCTCTGAAACTCTTTCTTTTCTTTTCCGCATTGTTGTAGAAGTGAACTAACTGGAAGTAAAGAAGAAGAGGGTTGAAAACCTGTTGCATTCCTCCAACTCCTACTGGAGTAACTCAAATGACAGCAACAACAACGAATAATAATGGCGATGATGATGATGAGAAAAGCGAGAACGATTTAGAGAGTTTGTTGCGGAATCAAATTCGTTCCAAAAAACTCAACGAGAAGAGGACGACGTCGAATAAATTCGGAAACGGGATCTTGCAACCGCGCAAAGCGCAAATCGAGAGAGGAATTGATACCATAGCAGCAGCCATTGTTCCTCCTCTGCGGATCAACGACGTTTCTCACGAAGATTTCGAGCTCGGCGCTGTGGCGACCGATCCTCCTCTCAGATTTCCAAAATCTCTTCTTTCTGATCTCACAAACATATCTTTCGCATGCGATCTCGAAAAAGAAAAAGAAGAAACAAGAACAAGTTGCGTCATTTCCCGGTGCGATTTGAACGCGCGAGATATTCGGAGAAAGAACAAAGTTATGGACGCAATGTTACGCGGTGAACCAGTGTTGCTGAGAAATTCTGGAGTCGTTGGAAAGCTCGACGCAAAGTTCAACGCCGATTCGAAAATCGGACTTGCTCAGGTGTGGAATTTCGATCACCTCGCTAAAATCCTGGGTGTACCAGATGATGGAGGAAACGGCGCGCCCACGCATACGTGGAAATGTTTCGTTTGCCCCTCGGATAAACACAGATTCATCGAGCACGATGAATCAAAAAATATCCTCGGCTCGGATTATTACGTCAGAGAACCAGAAACACAGTCGCTCGATTGTACTTTCCACGAGTTTGTTCAGTGTGCGCGTGCGTGGAAAGATAAGTCAATTTATTTCGAGAGCGTTCTTACGAAAGATTCAATCTCGAGAAAAACGATGTCTTCCTCCAACGTGATGGAGAAAGGTATCTTTGATTCAAAAATTGGACCATTAGCCATAGGAGATTTAGAAAGTTTATTCGATTGGAAATGGTTCCAGAGTTTACTGAGCTTTCAACGCTTTGGTTCGATTCTCTCTATGAAGCTGTCGGCGGGTTGTCGAGACAGTCTTCGTCCTTCCCGTTATAGTCTCGAAGACTCGTTCATAGTTCAGATCCACGGACGCAGACGAATTCTCCTGATAAATCCAGATCAAACTTACAAGGGCATGTATCCGTACCCGATTGCCCATCCGTACGACAAATTTAGCATGGTTGATTTGGACGACGTGAACGACGGACAGTTTCCGAACTTTTCTGGCGTGCGAGGGATGACTTGCATACTCGAACCAGGAGACATCCTTTACATTCCATCGGGTTGGTGGAGACACGAGCATGGGTTGTGTGCTGAGCACGTTGCTTTGGAAATCTCAGTTGCCGCTGGGCAGAGAGTCAGAAGCGACGAGTCGCTGGAAATACTCGTGAGCAGAGATCTGGAACGAAGAGTTGGTGAAGTCGTAGGTGCGGGAAATATCAAACATTGGTTACAAATTATAGGAAGCGCGGAAGAAACTGATTGGATCGATCTTGGCACTGTTCGCGGATATCAACGAATATCTATGACTCAAATGGTTCGTGACGAAATCGATTTGAACCTCGGCTCTGGAAAATGGTCCGAATTTCTGAAGCGCATGATCGATGGTCGCTTAGATCCGACGCCATGGCTAAACATCAAATTCCGTGAGCCGCTGTATATTTCCGATGCAACGGAGAGAGTCGAAGATACTCGAAACGAAATCGAAAAAAAGTTTCCAGAATTTTACGTTCAAAAGTTGCGGCTTGACGGGTATAACGCTGAGCATACGCCAATGACGGTATTCAACCCGGAACATCCGGAAACAATCGCACCGCGAAAGTAAAGTTGCGTTATTGTCTATCTTTAAGTGCATCAAATTTTATTGAATAACTACCATGGTACTATATACTAATATCAATAATAACAATAATGGAAATAACGAAAGGCTTGTTCTGTTCTGTTCTCTATTTTTTACTTCGCGCTCGGGTTTGAATGAATACGATGAGCTTGTGAAGGATTCCAGATGATGTTGCCACTCCGCCAATTATCGAGCACACGCTCAGCATGAATTCTCCAAAACTATTTCTCCTCTCCTTGAAGTCTATTCGAATAGGACTCAGTTCGTAATGGAAATATATTCCTGACGGTTTTCCACTGCTACCCATGCCAAAGAAACTTTGTTTCGCGGACGATGAACTCTCAGTTACGCTGTACTGGTTCGTCGCCAAAGTGGTATCTTTCAGTCGAGCGAACGAAGTCGGAACGACTTTGAGAAAGTACTGATGGACGGCGTTGGGAGGTAAATATCTTGTATTCTTATCCAACAGATTCAGAGCCCCCGGAAATGCTTCACCGAATGCGAGTCTATTAATGGTATGAGACATGTTCAAATGGGAGACGACATTCAATTGAATATGAGACATGCCGATTTGCAAAGACTTTCCTGGCGATATTGAAAAAGATCCTGGAACGCGATTGACTTCCAAATATCCCATCACTTCACATCCTTCCTTGTTTTTGTTCTTAAACGCCTCTTCGAGTCCGTTTGGAAACTGCTCGTGAATTAAAGCGTTGATATCAAAGAATCCGCCTCCAAAACCAGCCAACGCCGTGTTCTGAAGCTTACGTCTCTTTTCGTCGTGTTGTTCGTGATTTTGTTCTTGTTGTTCTTGTTCTTGTTCTCCTTCGTTCTTCTTTCCTTCCTCCTCCTTTTCCTTCTCCCGAACTAACTTTTCTATGTGTTTGTGTTTGTTTGGTTTTTCGCGAGTAACCGCGACGTCGTCTTTCGCAGATGAATCGCGTCGTGGTATTGGTTTTCCGTCTCGGTCCAAACGCCGCTTCGTGATGTGTCCGTCGTGGACGTCGTGATGGACTTCTCCCGCCGCGTCTAAACTATCTAGAGTAATCAACTCACACGCCAAACTGTGAAATGTTACATCCACGTACACGTGTAACCGCTCGGCGTTCGATTCAAATTTATTCACTCCCATGGTGTCGACATCCAGCTCGCTCTCTATTTTGCTCACCAGATGCGTTCGGTATTCGCTGAAAAACAAGCACAAGCAGGCGAGGAAACAGATTAAGGTGATTGCAGCGCCTAAAGTCGATCCTCGGGCGTAATCCTCCTTCACTTTGGGATACGCGTCCAAAGAAGCTATCGCCTTAACAACAAAGTTCTTGTTGCCATTGCTGCTTCTGAACATTTGATCGGAAGACGTTTGGCCCTCCGTCCGAACATTTCGTCTCTTCATTTTGTCTTCTTTTTATGCAATGGAGAAACTTCGGCTCAGTTTGGAAGGCAAAGGGGGAGGTTGGAAAAAAAATTTCTCCCCACTCTACACACGTAGACGGCATTTGATCCGAGCGAAAAGCAACAGCGAGATACATTAATTAATTTTTCATCAATGATATAAAAACTAGAAAATGTTTTGTTGGGGAGAATGTATCTTACAAAACAATTTTAATTAATTTATTAATTTATTAAAAATAAATCTTTACAATACAGACTAAAAGCTCTTTCTGCAATTCCCAAAAGAAGACCATATTGCACTTTTAGAGTATAATACTCTTCGAAAAGATAAATTAAATTAATAATTTATCTACGCTTCTATCGGGAAATGATAATATTGGAGTATAGTAAAGGAAATATTTTAATTAAAATTAATTTTATTCCCTGGAAATTCAAAGTTAAGGTGTTTTTAAAGTGTATATATAAACTAAATAAATCAATAAGTTTTTATGTGAATAGAAACTCGGGAACTATAGTGAATGATGTCGGAGGAGAAAATTTGTTTAATTTTTTCTGATATTTTTGACGACAGGACTGTTCGTTTTCCTTTTCCCTCCAAAACTCTCCTCATTTCCATATCGTTTTTGTTCCTGAAGGTGGTTCCAATAAAGTCATATGAAATGAAGGCACATCCTTCAGACTTCCATCACGCTCAAGAGCAGGTCAAAGTTTACGTTCGGCGCATTCTTGACGTTTGCGAGCAAGAAAAAGAGAGGGACGAGGGGAAGTTTAAGAGCGTATGTGCGAACGTGCTCGATAGATTATGGGATTCAATTTTCTTTCCTCTCGTTGACGACGACGACGACGACGACGACGACGACGACGACGTAGAGGAAGAAAAGGAGAAGGAGGAGGAAAAAGGAGAAGAAGAGATCGTGAACACGAACGACAACGAAGAGGCTACAAAGAAAAAGAATAGAAACGACGACCGCAACAACATCAGAACAGGAGAGAATACGCGAGAAGAGGAACTGAAAAACGACTTGTACAGTAGAGTTCTGGACGAAGTGCTCCAAGATGCAAACTTGAACACGTCGAAGAAAACGCGGAAAGACTTGAACCAAAACAACCACGCTTCATTTTACTCGGAGGATGTTGAGAAGCCGAATTTCACCTTAGGGGACTCCTATGATTTACTCATCTCCTGGATCGTCCAAGAGTGGGAGTATCGCTTCAAGAACAACGCGGAGGACTCTGCAAAGGAACACGCCGAAAGGCACTCTGCCAGAATCGAGTACCTCATCGATAGAATAAAAAGAAGAGAAGGAAGGAGAAAGGATGGAGACGACGAAAAAGAGAATAAAGCAGCGATCACTAGAGGTAAAGAAGATGGCAGAAACAACGTGAGAAATGTAGCAGAGAAGGAAGAGTACGCAGACGACCGCGAAGAAGAGGAAGAAGAAGAAGAAGAGGAAGAAGAAGAGGATTGGGAGGAAGCCGAGAAAGGAGCGAAGGGAAGTAAGCTTTTAGAATTTCATCGCCACAGTTCATCGCAAACGCAGACGATTTTTCAGAATCGTATCTATGAAGCTCACTGGGCGAAGACGAGATCTATGGAAGTGAAGCCGGAAGATTTCCTTGAAAGCGGTAAAGATCCTGCCTTTACAAAACTATTCAGAAAACAGGGCGCAATGGTCTTGAAGCTGCACAACAGTGGTTGGGACGAAAACACAAACGCAAGTACGTTCTTAAACTTGGACTGGATTAGAAATACGAGAGTGAAATTGCAAACTCTCGGTCCGGATTACCAGTACATTCGCCAAACGCTTCCAGATCCGGAAACCGGAATTTTAAGAAAGTATCAAGACATGGATGGATATGATCCGGCTCGCGCTGAATTTGGTGCTCTCGTCGAAGAAATACAAGAAAATTTTAAGTTTGCGGCGCAGCCGTTGCGGTTAATGGGTGTCGTTGAGCGCGAGCGGTTTTTTATCACTCAAATTCGAAACAAGGTGCAAGCGCAGTACCCATACTTGCAGGGTGTTGCTGTCGTTGCCATGGACGGTGGTGAAAAGAAAGCATTGTCCGGTCTTCCTTCCCAAAATCCGTGGAATATATTTGACTTTGCTGAAAGACCAACGAGTGTAACTCGTCAGTTGCTAAAAATTTGTGAGGCAGCGTGTTCGCCGCACGCCAGACAAATCGCAGAAGAAAAATTGGCCGGCGAAAAAGAAAACAAAGTCAACAGGTTCAAAAGACGACAAGAAGACGAAATTGCTAAAACTGGGGCAAAAGCTGTCGAGGGCGATCTCGAAGCTAGAAAAAGACGAAATCAACGCAAACGCTTGCTTTCTGGGGAAAAAGAGAAGACTGGCGGAGGGAAGAGAAAAGCTGGGAAAAGCGGAGGAGGATCAAAAAAAGTAAGCATCGGCAGCGTTTCCGCTCCGATGGCTGGCAAATCTCCACCCAATTCTTCTCAAGAGGATCAATTAAACGACGCAGAGAAACTAGAATTGGAACATTTTCAGGAAAGATTCTTTGAAGCATCGTGCGAGGCAAGTAAGAAGAAGAAGTGGGGGGCCGGAATCGTGAATCCGTGGTTATACTATATGAGTCCATTTTCTTTTTTCCCGATGCACTTTGAGGATTATGCGCTCGGTTCAGCAAATGTTATTGTAGCAGATCCATCTACGCAGTGCTGGGTAGTATGGTATTCAATACCGAGCGAGCAAATTGGTTTGTTGCATGAATTCCTCAAGGATACTTTAAAGAGTAAATACCAAATCGATTGCCTGGAATCGAGAGAGTTATGGATCAATCCGGAAATTATAGCAAACTGGAACGCGAGAAGGCTCGGTAACAATCGCAAGTTGAAAGTCTATAGACACGTGCAAGGCCCAGGGGAATACGTCGTAACCGATTATGGCTCGGTGCATTGGGGCGTAAATTTAGGTGTGGGATGGAAAGCTGCCGTAAACTTTGCGTATCCTGATTGGAGAGCTGCTGCCGAAAAGGTTGATCTCGAGTACAGAAAGATTGAATCGAACGAACACCCAAAGAAACGCCACTATCGTTGCGCTCCCAAATTCGGCGTGCATAACGAGAAATTATTCAGCATGGAGAACGTATTGGGAAAGGATGAACTTTTTTCCAATCATTGGCAGAAAGAAGAGAAGAAAGGGTTGCACGAGCAATAAGAGGGCGAGAGCTAAGCGTATAATCTGTATCGTAACTTTGTAAATTTTAATTCAAACTTGAAAGAAAGTTCACATGAACCGCCAGACTGCTTCTCTGTTGATAAAATCTGGTGCTGAATGGATAACTTTAGCGTCGCAATACACCATTATTTCTTGGTTAATTCCATACAGTGGCCTAATAATGTATGATTCTGCAATTTCATGATCTCGTGGCTCCCCGCAAGGAAAGCTTTCCCACTCGATGACGCTTCCAACCTCGTCGTTTGGCCAAAACACGCGATGGGAAAGCCTCACGGCGTGGGAGAAAACACCCTCCTTTAGCTCATTCGCATTGCGGAGATTTTCCGATGGAAATCCTAACATCACAGTGAAACGATCGTCTAACCCAGAATCTTGATGCCAAGAATGTTTCATTTTCTTTCTATTCAGCGCAGGATTGCTGATATCTATTAAACTGCCGTGCGGATTGGAACCACATAGTTTTGTTATCTCTTCGATAAATTTTTTACCGGTCAGATCGGATATTTTATACTCTTTGAATAGTTTTGTCAAAGCGCTGAGTTCGGAATCTTTTGGAATTTGCCCCCAAGGAACCATGAGAGAACTGTTTAGAGACTTGATCGCCTTGTTCTGATTCTCAGACAGCAAAGCGCTTTCTTTAAAGAGATCCTCTCGCATTGCTGCGCGCACAGCGGTTCGAAAGCAAGCTTCTCTATGAAATATTTGAGAGAAGCCGGTTTCGGGAAAGAGTTCACTAAGAGAAACGAAACGTATCTCGCTCTCTCCACTAGGAATTTCTGCCTCGTTCTCTCGCCGCCTTTCTCGTGGAGTTCGCAAAATGTTTGGAATTATATCGTTTTCGTCCTTCTCGTCTTCGCTATCCTTTTCCTTCTTCTCGAAACAGTTGGGCAATTCAGATTTTTCCTCTTCTTGAAGTGAAGAAGAAAGCAACGTCGGGGGTGCAACTTTCTGTTTCGTCGGCGCGAACGGGTCCCGTCCTCGTTTTCCTCCGAACGCAAAACAAGGTTGGCAGGAACGAAAGCGCACATCTCCTCCTCCTCCTCGCGTTCTGCTTGTTGTTGTTGTTGATGTTGTTCTTGCTTCTCGCGTGCTCGCGCTCCTTCTGTTCAAATTGTACGCAGGATGAACGCTCCTGGTTCTATCCGCGTGAATGCTGCGCGGCGTGCTCGACATCATCGTCATCATCATCGTACTCCTCATCTCTCTTTTCTTGTCGCAAGGAAGGGTGGAAACAACTACAACTTCTCTTCTTCTGTGGACTTTTTGTTCGTTCTGTTTGTGTTTTATGTGTGTGTGTGGTTCAATTTTTCAGTTGTTTTCTTGTGTGATTTTGTGCAAAATATTTGTGAATCTTTTTCTCTCTGTCAGTCCTCCTCTCTCTCTTTCCACCCAAACTCCACTCCAATCTTCTTCTTTGAGCGCGCTTCACACGCTCGAGAAATCAGAAAGAACGAGTTACATTGCACTCAGCAGCGCGAGAGAGAGATAGAGAGTAGAAAAGAAAGAAAGGGAATAAGGAACGACGACAACGATGACGATAACGATGACGATGAAAATGAATATGAAAACGCGGATACAACAACATCAAATGCCATCGACAGGGACGAGAAGAACGACCACGGCACGATATGCAGTTTCTTCAAGAAGAGCAACACAAATAAGAGCAATTAATATGACTCCATTTGCCTCCATCTCGATGCTGAGTAGTCGTACTCTGCACGCGTGCTCAGGAAGAGAACGAGAACGAGAAAAAAAAATCAATGCGAGAAGAAGTAACCAAAACAAGATATCGTCACTGATTTGTAAAGCAGAGTCGTCCTCTCCAGAAACAAATGAAGCACCGCCCGTGAACGTGAAGTCAAAAGATGACTCGACCGTGATGATGAGCACTCCAAACAAGGAATCTGAAAGCGGAGTAATCCCACGACCTCCTTTAAAAGTTGCTGCTGCTTTGGCGCTGGTAGGATCCTTAGAGTCAACGTATCTCGCCGTGCAAAAGCTGTCCGGAGGTGACGTGGTCTGCCCCGTTGGTGGCTGTCAAACGGCTTTGAACTCGTCGTACGCTGAACTTTTTGGCCAGCCCCTTTCATTATACGGCGCCGTGGCTTATTTTGTCGTAGCACTCCTCGCGTTCTCGGGATCGAGCATCAATCCGGAGGAATCTAGAGAGTCGGAAAGTAAATACAAGAAATCTCGGGTACTGTTCTTTCTCAGTACGTGTGGATTGGCTGGAGTTTCTTCGTACCTTCTGTATGTCCTGGCGGTAAAGCTTGGAGGCGTCGAATGCATATACTGTTTAACTTCGGCTTCGATATCCTATGCCTTGTTTTCCATTGGCTTCTCTGGATTAACTCCGAAAGAAACAGTGAACGCCTCACCACCTGCAGTATCACTTTTCTTCGTCACTATGCTCTCTTTGAGTTTAGTCTTGGGATTTGGAGCGGATAAAGCAGACGAAGGAGGGGAGTCTCAATTTTTATCCTATAAAACTCCGCGAATCGAGGCAGTGTCCACGCAGTACTCGCGAGAGCTTGCAAAGTATTTAAAAGAGTCCGGAGCAAAAATGTATGGCGCGTTTTGGTGCAGCCACTGCTTGGACCAAAAAGAAGAGTTTGGAAAAGATACGGAGCTTCCTTATGTAGAATGCTTCCCAGAGGGTTGGCAAAAAGGAACCGAGATAGCGAAAGTCTGCGCGGACGCGAAAGTGAAAGGGTTTCCAACCTGGGTAATTAACGGCAAGACTGTAGAGGGCGACAAAACTTTGGAAGAGCTCGCGAAGGAAAGCGGGTTCAAAACGCAAACGCCTTTTGAAAGTCCAAGTTCGGAAAGTTCGAGCTCTATTCCAGATTTTCTCCAATAAACTATTATTTGTAATAAGAGGAAAACGTTTGTAGCAGTAAACAGAGCCTTTTTATGCGCGTGATCTCTCTCTCTCTCTCTCTCTCTCTTGTGCAGGCACACTTCACTGAATTTTTTTTGGCGAGGACGGGAGGAGGACAATCCTGGACAAAAAAGCAGGAAGAGAAAAAGAGAAAATTCAGGTCTCATCCTCCACACAAACCGCGACTTCCTTCTCAACTTGAGTGAGAAAAGGAAAAGAGAGAAAGAGAGAGAGAGAGAGGGAAAGCAAGCAAGCAAGCAAGAATAGAAACAATACAGCATGGTCAAAATTTCTCCTCTTTCTTCGAAAGAAAGCGCTCACGCGGACTCCGTGTGGTCCGTCTGCTTTGCTTCGTCTTCGTCTTCTGAGAACGATTTGATTTTCACTGGATCGCTCGACGAAACTGTCAGCGCGTGGAAAGCCAGCGATTCTGGAGAAATTGAGAAGAAAGAAGATTACATTGGACACACGTTAGGTGCTGTTTCAGTTGCTGCGAGTGATTCTGGGCTGGTGGCGAGTTCTGCGTTAGATTCGATGATTCGCGTATGGGAACTAGAATCGTCAGAGACAAGAACAGTTATTGAATGCGCACCGAGCGAGTCTTGGGAGATTGCATTCGAGCCTGGCAAAAATTCGAAACACATCGCGGTGGCAGGCGGGGTCTCTGGCACCGTCAAGCTCTTCTCAACGGTAGCAAATTCGACCGATAGTACTTCTGCGCATCAAACTCATAACGACGCTAAATTTTCTTACGAAGTGCCGGTACGAGAGGAACATCAAAATAGGTTTGTTTATTCTGTGTCTTATTCAAGCAATGGTAAATACATTGCGTGCGGTACGACCAATGGTACGGTCGCTCTCTTTGATGCAGAGAGCGGAAAGGTCTTAGGACAGTTTGATGGTCATAAGTTGCCAGTGCGAAGCGTATGCTTCTCCCCGGACTCGAAGTGTTTGTATACCGCCTCAGATGATGGTTTTATACACATATACGACGTTACTAGCAAACAGTTGATTGATTCGTTTTCTGGTCACACATCGTGGGTCTTATCCATAGCGGCCTCTCCTGATGGGAATAGCTTAGTATCTGGTTCCGCAGATAAATCCGTAAAGTTGTGGGACGTTTCCTCGCGCCAATGTATCCAAATCGATAAAAGTCACAAGGATGCAGTTTGGGACGTGAGTTTTAACACCCACGGTACTCGCGTAGCGTCTGTTTCGAGCGATAAGAGTGTCTCCATTTTTACGTATAATTGAAATATATACTCGTAACATACAACCATCTGCTTTCTACACTGTCAAGTAATATATGATATCCTTTGAGAAAAAAAAAGAGTCCAAAATCGATCAAAATTGAGCGATCGAATTTAAGCCCATGGCTGCCTCCTTCTCTCTCATCCACAACTCCACAAAAAAAGAAGATTGATTCTCTTCGAAAACACTACGACGGCGCGCGCGCGAATACTCTCTCCGATATACCGGGTAACTTTATTTAGTTACACAGAAAAGAATCGAACGCGCATAGAGCACGCAGATCCTTTGCAATAGAAAGAGTTAAACATGGCCTCCTCCATTTTTGCTTCCCCTTCCGCGAGCTTGCAAAGAACGACGACGACGACGACGACGACGACGACGACGACATTTCGGACGAAGAAGATCCTGCCTCCACAAGGTCATTCTTTTCGTCCTTCTTCTTCCTCTTCGCCGTGCGCGTGCGCTACTCGTAACAACGCCAAAAATGGTCGAGGTGGTGGAGGAGGATACATTCGCCGCTCGGGCTCTGTCGTTACGGCGGCGACAGCGAGCGCGTCCTCTTCTTCGTTCGCCAACGGGGGTGGCAGGAGCACGGATTTTACAAAGAAAGCCACCGCCACCACCTCCACCATCAGGAACAACATCAACAAAAAAGGAGGAGGAGGAGGCAAAAAAAAACAGAGCAGAGGAAAAACGTTGATCGTGACGGCTGGAACTGATTATTATGAACTTTTAGGTGTTTCGAGAAGCGCGGATACGAAGGAATTGAAACGAGCGTATCGTCAACTCGCCCGAAAATATCACCCAGACGTGAACAAAGAACCAGGTGCTGAAGATAAGTTCAAAGAGATTTCCAACGCATACGAAGTTTTATCGGACGACCAGAAGAAGGCCATCTATGATCAGTATGGCGAAGCTGGCTTGAAAAATGGAATGGGCGGGGGTGGCTACGGAGGAGCTGGTATGGGTGACTTCACGAACCCTTTCGATTTATTCGAGTCCTTTTTCGGTGGAAGTGCTGGAATGGGTGGAATGGGAGGAATGGGTGGAATGGGTGGACGTTCCTCGGCGCAAGCTCGAAATAGACCGACACAGGGTGACGACGAACGCTTCGACTTGGAAATCGACTTTTTAGAAGCTGTTTTTGGCTGTGAGAAGGAGTTGGATGTGATGCGCTTGGAAGATTGTGATACTTGCTCTGGATCTGGTGTCAAAGCTGGCACGCGCCCAAGTACGTGTGGAACTTGTGGAGGTCAGGGCCAAGTTATCGCTACTGTCCGCACGCCGCTCGGTAACTTTCAGCAAGTTACGACGTGCCAAGCTTGTGGCGGTAACGGACAGACTTCAACGCCATGCCCAAAATGTGGTGGTGATGGTAGAGTTCGAAAAAGCAAACGCATATCGTTACGAGTTCCTGCGGGTGTAGATTCTGGTTCACGCTTGCGCGTAAGATCTGAGGGGAATGCCGGAAGAAAAGGTGGGCCTCCAGGGGACTTGTATGTTTTCATCGCTGTTCGCGAAGATCCAGATTTGAAGCGTTTTGAAAGCATAAACATAAGCACAACTGTGACCATTCCGTATACGAAGGCTATTCTTGGAACGACAGTAAAAGTGCGTACTGTTGATGGTACTGTTGATTTGAAAATTCCTACCGGAGTACAGCCTGGGGCTACACTTCTCATGGCAAAGCGCGGGGTTCCGAAGTTGGGAAATCCCAACGTAAGAGGGGATCAGTACGTTAAGGTGAAAGTGACCATTCCAAATAAGATCAGTAACGAAGAGAAAGCGTTAGTTGAGGAGTTGGACAAAAACCAGAAATAGATAAATTAAGATAACGGGCTCTTTGTAATAGAAAGAGAGAGGGAAGTTCTTGACTCAAATTGATTAATACGCTCTGCGACTTCTCTCATCGCATCTTCTTAACAAAATACAACAGCGCTACAGCTACTATGGTTCCAAAAACAGCCACAATGAGTGCTAACGTGAAGGCTAGCGTTATTATTTGATTGTTTACTTTTTTCGGCAGTTTCGCTTCTTGTGCGATGGGAGTCACATTCTCGACGTTGACGTTTTTCTTTGCGTTCCTTCTCAGTTTCGGTCTCGGTGGCAACTTCATTCATTTAAAAAAAAGAAAGAAGAAAAGAGGAAGACAAGGGCGACGAGTCAGTCCGTCGGAATTTTGAAGAAGAAGAAATGAAAGAAACGCGATACGAAAACACGCAAAGCAAAACAGATTAAAGAAGGAAAAGAAGGAAAAAACATACGTCAGAGTTGTGTCCTAAACCTAATCCCGCGGATTCTCCATTACCAAGTTCAGTGAGCACAGCCATTCTCCCTCTCTCTCTCTTTATTTATAATGATGAGAGAATATTTATTCGTGTGCGAGTTGTGAGGGGGAGAAGCAGAAAAAATCCTCACAAACACGAGAGCAAAAACATGAGCGATTGATAATATGAGAAAAGTTGTACCAAACACCACCAGCACCCTCTCTCAGCTGTCCGAGCTCGTGCTCGCGTGCGGTTTCAGAGGACACGGAAGCGCTGGAGAAGGTGCCTCGTTGTTACGACGGCGTACATCTTCATCGTTGGCGTCGTCGTCGTCATCATCATCATCATCATCATCAACAACAACAACCATAGCGCAAAAGAGGAGTAAAAAGCAAATGCAAAACGACAGAAGAAGTAGTAGTTTTGGGATTAAAAATTCGTCGGTGCCCAGGAATCGATACGCGCGCGATGGAGCGCGCGCGATTGGAACTATAGTCAAGGAACAGTACGACAGCCAATGGAATATGAATTCGCATCATCGCGCGCGCGATTTCCACTCGTGCGCGCCCGCGTGTGGGAAACGAAATTCTGCCCCGAACACAGCTTCAACAAGTAAAGACGACAGGAGCAGCAGCAGAAACAAGGGTGAACCTTCTCGGGTTGGACCGAGAGTGAACAACGACATCACCTCAAAATTTGTAAGATTAGTGAATGATCCGGGAAGAGAAGACGAGCATAGCGAAGATAAATCTACAACCCACGAAATTCTATCCATCGAGAAGGCTTTGCTGAAGGCAAATAGGGCAAATCTGGATCTCGTCGAGGTGAATCCAAACGCATCGCCGCCTGTGTGCCGACTGATAGATTACGAAACATACCGTTTTGAACAGAAGAAGAGGGAAAAAGAACAAAAGAAAAAACAGCTCCTGAGGAAAAAGAGCGACGTAGTACGCGAATTAAGAATTACCTCTAGAATTGACGACCATGATTTGAGTAAGAAGACAGAAAATGCGAATAAATTCTTGCTTGAAGGACACAAAGTCCTGTTCCGTATCAACTTCAAAAATGCTCACGACGAGATCGGACTTGACAAACGTTTGACAAAAGGTAAAAACGTGATGAAACGAGTGCAAGGTTGGTTGCAAGATTATGAACTCGAGAAGGAACCAGGTATGGTCGGTCCTAATAGCTGTACTATGATGATTCGACCTATGAAAAAAAAGGTGTAGAGTCGCCGAAGGGTAGTATTTTTAGAAAGCAAAGAAAGGAAGAGCAGATGAACATACAAATAATAATGAAAGCATGGTGCACATTCTCGTGTATTTCTTCTCACATTTTCAACGTCTCATCTAGGTCCTGAGGATCCCTCGCTCCCTTTCTTTACCCATACGCAATAATTTTCTCCAAAAGTTGCAACGTCCCAGATAGTTCCGGCCGAGGTCGGAGGAGACCAGTCATCTGGACCAATTTTCATGTACAAGCAGTCGTCAATCTTCGCGGCGTAGGCTCTTGTACCATGTGGTAATGGAACTATTTCGACGTCTGACTTGTAATGAATATCCATCTCCTTACGTATGGCTAATAAATCTCGAATCGGTTTGTGTAAGTGGCTCCAACCATCCTCGAATATGTGATCCCAAAACACGCAAGGAGTTCCTGGATGAGTCAAGATGTAAGCATATCCTTGCATCTCAGTTCCAGAAGGAAACCTCCAATGTCCTTGAGTACTTCCAGTGTCGTGATTTTCGATAAATGTGACAGCTCGACTGGACCACCATCCAAGAAGACCAGATGGTTTTCCGTCGTGCGATAACCTCCAATATTCTCCATATTCCATGACAGCATGCAATATACCTTTAAGAGTTACATCGAAAGCACCTGGGTTGGTCTGTCCAGTTGACCCGGTCGTTGCTCCCTTCTTTCTAGCTGGATCTGCTGCTTCAATCCATTTTATAATTCTACCTCTGTGCTCGTCCTGTGGATGGCATGGCTTCCCGTCGTCTTGGTAGCTCAAAGAGTCCCAGTATTCCCCAACAGAAAATTCTGGTTCCGTTCCTTCAATGTAGTCGCTCACGTGTCTTCCACTGAAACCTTTCACATAGTCTAAACGCCAACCATCAAAACCAATTTCGCGTCTCATAAATTGAAGCCATTCTGTGACATCCTTTTTAACAAAATCTTGCGAGTGATCAATGTTAGGGGCACAGTGAATGCATTCCCCTTCTCCGCGATTTCCCTTACCACCGAAGTTTGGATCATTACAAACAATAGCGCGCTCATCCCAGTCTAACTTGCCCCCAAATTTATTCCACAAACCGTTCGAACCTTGGGCATGTGCGCATCTATGATTTAATACTGCGTCGCCGAGTACAATGATGTTAACGTCATGAAAGGCCTTCACGAGGTCTCGCAACTCTATCTCAGTACCATATTTAGAATCAAGCGTGTATAAATCCCTCGGCATATAGCCTTCGTCTGATACTGAGTCAGTAGGTGGCGGAAGCCACACCGTATTGAAACCATATTCTTTGATTTTCGGAAGAAGTGAGTGAATACGCGCATACCAAGATTCAGTAGCGCCTTTGACTCTCGTGGAGTCCCAGTGAAATCCTTGAAGTAAAATTTCGCGACCGCCGGTCCCTTTCTTCTTCTCCGTAGTCGCTTTCTGTTGTAAACCGAGCTTCACAATGTCAATATCTTTCGCTCTTGTACGCGCAGCTTCCGCTTGACGCTTTAGCATTCTCATCTTCTCGTCTGCTTCGTTCTTTTGCACCTCTGCTTTCTCGGTTTCAACTTGCAACTCGAGATCTTTCTTCAACGATATCAGACCGCGCTGAACGGCTTCAGCTTTCTTTTCAGCCTTCGAAATGGCATCGATGACTCCGTCGTACCACACTCGGACGGAGCTTTCATTCAATACTTCATTTTCAGGAACAGCCAAACTCGCGAAAGCCGAAGCATAGAAAACCTCCGTTGTACCAAACATATCCATTTGTTCCTCATATGAAATTTGCAAATCATCCGCCGCAGCTTGGGCTATACTAGACGCTAATCCAACAGTTCGGACCAATTCAAGATATTTTTCTCCCACTTCATCAACCAAAGTTCGAAGCTGAACTAATCCACTCGCATCCCTCGCTGCCGAAATTTTCGAGAGCGCAGAAATATATGCGTTGAAGGCCTTTTCCGCCGATTCTCTAGTATCTTCGGCAGCTTCCATACACAACAGAGTTTTTTGCTCAGTCTCTTCGATCTTCTTCGACACGCTTTCTTGCATCTGCTTCGGAGTTAACTTTGATTCTGACTTTTGAAGTTCTGGAAGCTGAATTGAATAGCCCTGTCCAGAGTTATCAAACCAAGTATTGTTCTTTCCTACGAGACAAAATCGCACTTGTGAAATTGAAACAACATTTAAATCAAGCTCAATAAAATTATGAGAGCCAAGCAAAGGATGCGTTACGCTTTTCAACGGCGTCTGTACTGCCTGATCGTCGTGTGATTTCGTTTCAGGAGGACGCATTGCTTCTGGTGGAGCTGTCCATAAATCAGATCTTCCACCGCGTGGAACGATACCCCAATGCAAGTGCACATCATCTGGGATATTCGTTTCAATTCTGCACGTCACTGCACCGTTCTTTCTCTCAAATGCGGACAAAGAATTGCCCTCTACCAAGGCACCAATGCGATACGCATTTTCAGATTCCAGAAATATTATTGAATTTGAGCCTCCATAGTCAATCCAAGGTCCTTCAACTAGCTTTACTGGAACTTGAATTTCAGTCTTAACACGCTTTCGCACTTTTGTTTTTACTATCCTTGGCACCATCTTCTTCTCGTATTTTCTACCGTCGCGCATAAAGGTCCTGTTTTTCGTCGCCGTTGCCGAATTTGAGCTATCCATAGAGCGATTAGATGTTACATTGCTGCTGAAATCTATCGAACCAAAGCGAGCAGCAGTTTTTGCTTTTCTTCTTTTTTCGGCTTCTCGCTCCATTATTCTCTTGAACAAATCACCTGCACTGACAACCTCCGAAGAATGTATAGCACTTGCGTCCACTTTTGCCGTTGTCGCTACCGAAAGAGGAGGAGGAGGAGGAGGAGCCGGTTCATCTTCGATCTCAACTTCAATTTCCTCCATTTCTTCGACATCAATCTCTTCTTCAACGAAAGTTTCGTTTACTTCAATATTTGGAGGAGGTGGAGTCGGGATTTTCACGTGGAACGATTCTCCGTTTTGTGGCTTAAACCACTGATCTGAATTCTCGTCTCTGATCACAAAGTTGATGGCGTGCGCCGCGTCAGATATATCTCCAGAAATCTCAATCGATCCTCCCACCTTTGTTCTCAACCGATCCCGAGTATTCCTTGATTTAAACAGAGTTTGACAGGCGTCTGAATTGAACGGACGCGTGTTCTCTGGTTGAAGTTCTATGGGCGGTTCATTAAACGCGTGCAATTGGTTTGGATCTCGAGCAACTCCCCAGTGCAAGAAAAGTGATTCGTTACCCTTCTTACAGTCGAGAGTCGTCTCGATCGTGACGCAATATTTGACTCCATTCGTCGTCACTTTGACCACGACGTCGTGGGGCGTGTTGATCTTCTGCATGACCACGAATTCGTGCTCACCAAAAACCTCCCTCGTCTTGAGTTTCGAGTTCAAAGCGTACATGCTCTTGATGCCGAGCTCGTCGTCTGCGAGAAGCATTTTTTGTGCGTCTCCTTGTCCTCCTCCTCCTCCGCTCACTCCTTGCGAGCCGACCGGAGAAATTATCGCGAAGACGGCGACGTTGCTCTTGCTCTTAGTCACGGTGTTTTTCACGAATCGTCCCGCCCGGGAGGAGGAAGGACGAAAACTTTGCTTGCCGTGATGATGATTGAGGTGCTCGTGAGAGAACTTGGACGAGGAAGAGAAAGACGAGGAGGAGGAGGAGGTTCCGAGACCGTTCGTTCGGACCGATCTCGCGTCCATCGATGGGATCGATCCGAGCACTATCGCATTTCTCGCCGCCATCGCGTGCTCCATGTGATCGCGCCGATTTTTAAGCGCGTGTGTCGTAAAAGTGTTCCCTTCGGCGGCCGATTTGAATCACTTATGAAGCACTTTTTTTGCGTTTTTTGAAGGCGGTGGAAGGGTGTTGTTGTTGAAAGGGCTTTGTGTTTTTTGGCGGGAAAAAATTAAAAAGAAAAGAAAAAAAAGGAAGGAAAGAAGGCACGCACACACACTCCATACCCATATACTTCCCAACACTTTTGGAATGTGCTGGTGGGCGCTTCCTCTCCCTCCTCCTCCTCCTCTCCACCGCCGCGACGCCGCAAGAAAACAAAAACAAACACAACGACGACAACAACGGACGGAGCGCGCCTCGATTGGGAGAAATAAGTATCCACCCCGTGCGGTCTTTCCCTCCTCTTCCTCCTCCTCTTTTCAAACTGTCACGGAAGAAGTCGTCGTCGTGGACGAAAAACTTACAGTGCATATTTGTCGTCCCAAGTCCGAAGATGCAGTCATAGAATATTACATCGAAAAGAAACAATTGGATGCGGACCCGTATTGGGCCGCTTTGTGGCCTTCCGCGCGTGCATTATCAGCGCACCTCGCGCACATGCACTTTGACGACGAGGAGGAAGCAACAGAACACTCTCACGGTGGGTTTTCGATACGAGGAAAAACGGTCGCCGAACTCGGTTGCGGACTTGGTTTAGTAGGCATAACGCTAGCAAAGTTAGGAGCAAAGTCGGTGACTTTGTTTGACAGAGAACCTCTGTGTTTAGAATGCGCCAACAGAAGTGCTGAACTTAACGACGTGGAGAGCATAGTTAAAACGGAAGTGTTGGACTGGAACGCTCCGGCCGACAAAAATAAGTTGAACAACTTTGACATTTTGGTCGCCGCCGACGTTCTGTACGAACGGCACGCGGTTGAACCAGTGAGCGAATTTTGCTCGAATTTCGTCAAAGCAAACGGAGGTCAAGTCTTCATAGCGGATCCACCGCTCCGAGCTCCGCAGAATCGAGAACGTTTCAAGAAGATGATGGTAGAAGAGAAACAGACAAAACTCGTTTCGGAAAAGAGAAAAAAGCACTTGTTGGACGAAGTTCTTGTCCTCGAGTTGATGAGATTATGAGAATAACTTCGCATGTAATAATAAGTGTTGTATATGTATAGCCTGCCGCGGATTCTTCCTTGTTTCTCTATCTTTCTCTATCGCATATCGCGTAAACAAGTAAAAATACCTTTTTCACAACTCGAACTAAAATCCCTCACAGCAAAACACACGACGCAGTGAAGAAGAAGAAGAAGAAGAAGAAGAACACGAAAAGAAAATGTTGCGCCGCAGTTTAGGAGAAGGATCAACCACCACCGCGAACGTTTACCGACGATTGATGGAAATCACCGCATCATCATCATCATCATCATCATCATCAACATCATCACTCTCAATTCTTTCAGCGATTTCGGCGACGACAACGCACCGCCAGCAAGGGAGAAGGGGATATGCCAAGGCGGCAAAAAAAGGTTCTCAGAGTAAGTCGAAAGCGTCCCAGGGCCGGCGTGGTGGTAAAAGTGGCAGTGGTGGTATGGGCGAAATTAAAAGAGACCCAAAGTTAGACGCAGCTTTAGATAAATACCTCAATCTGCTCGTGAAAGCGGTGGAGCCGACAGAAATAAAGCCTCAGAAACTCACGCAAGCGCAATTGGAAGAGTACGAAGCGAAAGCGAAAGAGTATAGCAGGAAAAAAATGGGGCAGCACAGGGCAATGCAGAAAGACGTGAACGATAAGATCCGACTGAAAGCGGCAGCATGCAACGCACTGCCGGAAGGGTTTCTCCGAGAACACGCGTGGACGGAAGATCGTACGTTGTTCTCTCCTAAACGAAGGATGCCAGTGGCAACACCACCTATACAAGGATATGCAGAGAATAAGCTCGCCGCCGACGAGGCGGCTGTCATTTCTAACGTCGGGTTAGGAAAAAGATGATAGATGAAAGTTTTAGATACTATTACTTGACGATAGGTTTGGAAATTATTAATATTAAGCATTGTCGCGCAAGACTTTGACGACCGATTTGAATGCAAACCATTCTGGAATGTCTTCTCCTCCTCGCAACATTTTTCGAAACTTTGTACCAGAAAGTTTCTTCACAGATAAGCCCTCCTTTTCAGCCACATCTGCGGTAACATATCCTTTTTCATCGGTATAAACAACATTCAACGAAGGAACAGTCTTCATTCCAAGCTCAGCCGCGTTTTGCTTTGCCAAATCTTGAGCGTCGTAAGCGCCATAGAAATCTTCGCCGTCAAGCGAAGATTTGGAACCAGCCATGTCACGACCGATGATGAAGTGAGTGCAACCGTAGTTCTTTCGAATAATCATGTGCTGAATCGCTTCTCTTGGACCTGCCATGTGCATAGAATACGGAAGGTATGCCCAGCGAACTTGCGGGTTTTTGGTTTCCTCTTTGAGCACAACATAAGTTTTGTATCGAACCAAGCCTGAAATGTCATCGTCTTGGGTGGGACCCATGGTTGGGTGAACCAAAACTACGGCACCTTCTCCAACGTTCTCTGCATCAAGAGCTCTAGTAAACAACTCGTAATGCGCGCGGTGGATGGGATTGCGACATTGGAAAGCGACGACATCCTTTCCTTCTGGTAAATCAGCGCGGACTTCAGCCGGAGTTGGCGTAGCAAACTCTCTCACCGGCATGGCCAAGCCTTCGAGCGAGCCGCCAATATAGTATCTTCCTCGCTCTTCCGCAATCATATGAACACCCGGATGTTCAATAGAAGACGTACCGTAGCACGATTTTGCTTCTTTCGGCTTGTTCGGCCTCCATTTGGAATCCACTGTTAGCACTGCAACAGATTTTCCTTTGTACCTCAATAAAACTTTATCACCCGCTTTGGTATCTTCGCAATCCGTGTCCAAAACGATCGGTAAGCCAAAAAGCAAGTTTGAGCCTGGAAGACGCATATTCTCTACGACGTGTTCGTAAGTTTCGGCGTTCATGAAGCCAGTCAAAGGAGAAAATCCTCCGACACACAAGAGCTCGACGTCGCACGCGTTTCTATCCGAAAGTTCGAGAGTCCTCGTGGCGGAAGCCTCCACGGACGCAGCTTTCGATGGGTCAACCATTAAGTTGACGAGCTTATCGCCGTGCGGACTGATTAACCTGCAAGCGCGTTACGAAAAGAGGAGAGATAATGCGTCAGCCTTTAGGAAAGAAGATAACTCGAGCTTTTTTTCAGCAGCTGCTTGTACGAGAGAAAAGACAGGCAGGCAGGCAGCCAGACTTTTGGCCTCCCTTTGTGAAAACCACAACCGAGAGCGCGCAAAATTTAGATAAACGATCGGAGAGAAAAAGGGCGCGCGCGTAGCGTACTCCTCTTTCGTTTTGACGGAAGGAAGTAAGTTCCAGAGCTCAGAGATGTGATAAGAGACACGCTGTGCATTAAAGGGAAGTTGGACGCACTTGTTAGACATCGCGGACATGGCGGTCGTTTGAAACGAGCGCACGGAGCCAGGCGCCGCTGCTCTTTGTTGATTAAGCGCTGAGGCAATTCCACTCGAAGGGACTTTGGAAAAAAGCAACTTCTTTAAGCCAAAGCTCGAGGTAGACTCGACGCTGACGGGAGCGGCGGCGAATGATGATGCTCTGGAAACGCTCGAGGCTAATTGGCGAGCAGATCTTCGGACGGCTGAACTCATGAGTGCGTTCGCTCGTCTCGTAAAAATAATATGCCGTTTTGTTGGCGGATAGCGAGGGAAGAAGGATGTTGTTTCTTGGGTGGACTTTTCTTGCCTGACATACTTTCAGGGTTTAACTAGCAGCCTTCTCAAAAATTCTGACGTAACACGACGCTAGGGAGAGAAAATTCTCTTCACCTATCGCCACAGAAAAGTATATAATATACTTTGCGCACGAGCGTTCGCATATAAACAAAAAGAGAGAGAGAGAGAGAGAGAGAGGAAGAGAGAGAGGTAAGATAAGAAGATACAGATAAAGAAAGAGAGGCAGAAAGAGAAGACGACAAAGAGAACAGAATTGAATAAAAATAATTATGTCCACTACAAGTGATCCTCCTTTTCCTCCTCCTTCCTCGGCGGAACAAAAACCAGAGATACAGAAAGAAAATACACCTACTCCTGGTGCTAATTATACCGGAGATGGGAAAATCAAACAAAGAAAAAGTGCTCCAAAAGCGCTCTGGGAGTGTAACATATGTTTAGAGACTGCGAAAGAACCCGTCATCACGCAGTGCGGTCATTTGTACTGCTGGCCGTGCATTCACAAGTACGTTTTCCTTTTTTTCAAAGCAATGATGAACTTTGAGGCGATATGGATCAACATCGTCATCGTCGCGTTCGTTTTTATCTGATAAACTCATCCTTCTTCTTCTTCTTCTTTTTTGAACAGATGGCTCATTATGCACCCTATGCATCAAAGCTGTCCCGTATGCAACAAAGACATCGTGGAGGAGTTACTTATTCCTCTATACGGAAACGAGTCAGACTCGCAGCCTTCTCGAAAAGGAAATGGCAGCGGCGGCAGCGGTGGTGTTGGTGGTGATGGTGTTGTTGGTGGTGGTGGTAGTAGAAATGGTGGTGGAAATGGTGATAGTAGCGGTGATGGTAAAGAAACGGACGTATCAAAGATTCCATCTCGACCACAAGGAGTGCACTTACCTCCAAATCCAAACGCTACGAATAATCTCGCTCAAGCGAATCCAACTGATGGCGGTGACCTGACCCGAGTCGCGGAAGCGTATCCACAACAGAATAACAGAAGGTTTGGGTCAACTGTCCCTGGCGTTGCGTTTCAGTTTGGCTTTAGACTATTAGTTACGGGGGAAGCCCCCGGATATGCACAGCAGCAAGCTCTGCTCAGCTGGATGCTTCTGCTTTTAGGATCTTTCGTCGTGTTTTGCCTGTTGGTGTTTTGATCTCTTCTTCCTCTCAAGACGAAGAGAAAATGGACACTTTCTTGTAACTGTAGTTCCTCTTGTACATGTACTTACTCTAAAAAATCCTGCTCGCCCCTCTCCCGCTCTGCGTCTGGTATACTAAAACTCCAATTTTCGATTTTCTTCTTCATATTTTTTCACGCTGTGGAACACACAGAGAACGCACATAAAAGTCTCCGAGCGCTGTAGAAATGCTGAAACGCTCGCTCAAGCCATTAGCGCGTCTCGCGTCGGCGTCTTCTTCTTCTTCTTCTTCCTCCTTCTTATCGTCGTCCAGGTTCGAGTTAGAAAAATTGTTGTTTCGAAAGAAGGCAATCGAGAAAAATCCGCCGTCTTTCGTCATCGTTTTATTCAATCGTCGTTTCTTCTTTTTCCTTCATCGCGCGAAGAAAAAAACTTCACGTCCGCGACGTGATATAGAATGCACACCTCTCGGAACGTCGCGCTCAGTATTTCGACTCCCACTAGATTTGGCTGGATGGATGCACTCAATGCGTACCTTTTGAAACGCTCACCTTTTACTTCTTCTTCTTCTTCTTCTTCTTCTTCTTCTTCTTCTTCTTCTTCTTCTTCTTCTTCTATAGCAGCAGCAGCAGTAGTTATTTCGCGAGAAGCAGTGGTGCCTTGACGCCTTCAGGCGCTCCCGGTTTTCTGCGGCGCGGGTACGCTTCTAAAGATTTAAAGTTTGGGGTCGAGGCGAGAGCTCTGATCCTCCAAGGATGTGATCGTTTGGCAGATGCCGTTCAAGTCACTCTCGGACCAAAAGGTCGAAACGTCGTTATCGAACAAAACTACGGTCCACCGAAAATTACCAAGGATGGCGTGACTGTTGCGAAAAACGTTGAGTTCAAAGACAGAATGATGAACCTTGGCGCTTCTCTCGTTAAGCAAGTGGCAGTATCTACGAATGATGTAGCGGGTGACGGAACTACAACAGCAACTGTTCTTACGAGAGCAATATTTAGCGAAGGATGTAAGTCCGTAGCCGCTGGGATGAATCCGATGGATTTGAGACGAGGCATCCAGCAAGCCGTAGACGTGATTTTGAAGGAATTACAGTCCACGCGGAAAATGATCTCAACCACGGAAGAAATTGCTCAAGTTGGCACAATTTCTGCGAACGGTGAGCGTGAAATTGGTGATTTGATCGCTAAAGCAATGGAAAAAGTTGGAAAAGAAGGCGTGATAACTTGCGCGGTATGTCCCCCCTATCATTTCTCGTATTTTTCTCTTTCTTTTTTGTGCTCCCTTGCTCTTTCGCGACTCTTTCGCGACCAAAGAACAAAAATTAATCCATATCGGGGATGATGTCAAAGAATTACTTTATTTAGCCGGGTAGCGCGCATTCGTGCGTGGATTATTACTTGTGCTAATGAAGGATATATATGTCATAGTTACACTGACTCGAAAAGCAGGATTGATTTTTTGTTGGTTTACATTTTTTGAAGACTCTGTATCGAGTCTCAAAATCAATAATTTTCTGGAAGAAAAGAAAATCCAACTGACCTTTTTTTATGCGTGCTTTTAAAAAACAGGATGGAAAAACGCTCGAAAATGAATTAGAGGTCGTAGAGGGAATGAAATTTGATCGAGGCTACATTTCTCCTTACTTTGTGACCAATCCAAAGACGCAAAAGTGCGAGCTCGAGAACCCCTTTATCCTGATTTTTGAGAAGAAAATTTCTGGTTTGACGCCTCTGTTGCCTATTCTCGAATCTGTTCTGAAAACACAGAGACCATTGCTCATCGTTGCGGAAGACGTCGAATCTGAAGCCCTTGCAACTTTGATTGTGAATAAATTACGAGGTGGAGTGAAAATCTGCGCCGTCAAAGCTCCGGGATTTGGAGATAACAGAAAAGCTAACTTGCAGGACATTGCTATTTTGTCTGGCGGAACCGTCATCAGCGAGGATCTTGGGTACAAACTCGAGGAAGTTGAGATGTCTATGTTAGGATCTGCAAAAAAAGTTACCGTTTCCAAAGATGATACTATTTTACTGGACGGTGCAGGTGAGAAGACGTCCATCGAGGAAAGATGCGATCAATTACGCGATTTAATCGCGGAATCTCAGTCTGACTATGATAGAGAAAAAATGACTGAAAGACTCGCAAAACTTTCCGGAGGAGTTGCTGTTTTGAAGATAGGAGGTTCTTCCGAAGTCGAAGTGGGTGAAAAGAAAGATCGCGTAGTAGACGCACTCAATGCCACGAAAGCTGCTGTTGAAGAAGGAATTGTACCTGGTGGTGGGACTGCATTGCTTCATGCCACGAAAGCTCTCGGTGCGCTCGAGGACTCGTTGACGAACTTCGATCAAAAAATTGGCGTACAAATTGTGCGATCAGCTTTAAAAGTTCCCATGCGAACTATTGCGAATAATGCGGGCGTCGAAGGCTCAGTCATTGTGGAAAAAGTGTTGGGGTTTGAAGACAAAGGTATGGGTTACAACGCAGCAACTGATGAATTTTGCGATATGGTCAAGGCGGGTGTAATCGATCCATTGAAAGTTGTTCGAACGGCGCTCATTGACGCTTCGGGCGTTTCTTCTCTGATGTTAACAACAGAGTGCATGATTACAGAAAACAAAGATGATGCAAGTGATGGTGCTCCTGGAGCTGGAATGCCTCCTGGATTCTAAAAGTTTCTAATAATAAGTAATTTACACAAAAAATTCCGACGATCAGCTCTTCTCATTGCTACCACAACTTCTCCGCAGCCGAGGCGGCTCTCTGCCAGAATTCCTCGTCATCGCTTTCACATCTTGGCTCCTCCCGCTCAAATGGAAGCGCACGACCGCTTTTGATTGCACTTTGCAGCATATCCACAGGAAGTTCGCGTAACTGCGGATTCATCCCTTTGCAATCTGGGTCGTGGCATTTCTGATGATACACACCACGCTGAAAATCCATAATCAACATGACGTTATTAGATTTGTGCTGACGTTTGATATTTTCGCAATAACGATTTCCTACTAGATTTAAGATCAACGTATCATGATCTGGAAAAGCCACCCAGGAGCGCACAGCAGCTTTATTCATCTTGGCATCACTCCAGCTATCGAAATCGTTGAGCACAAAGTCCACCAGTTCAGCACACGGAGGAGGAGGTATTCTATGCTTACTAGAATTTTGAGAAAGTGAATCTCTCCGATATCCGTACCCAGAGAATGCGTTTGCACAACTATTGCTCTTTTGCGAAAGAGAAACCGTCACGTCTTCGTATTCAATCAATTTCTTCCGCTGATCTTTGTCTATGTTTGTAACCAACGAACGATAAAAGATTTCGCGCTGTTTCAAATGTGTCCAAAATCTCCCGGTGCACCGTAGTACTTCTTTCTTCTTTGCTTTGCTCGATAAAAATAACCGAAAAGCTCTGTTTCGAGTGTACACTCCTAAATCGATGATTGAATTCTCACGCTCAGTTTCACTTTGCTCTTTCCGAATGAAGAGTTTCTCACATCTATCATCACTCGCGCGTCTTTCGCGAACGGAATTCCAGAAATCTTTGACAAACTTTCCAACGTGAATATTCGATTTGAACGCTGCTCCTGGCAGTCTTATGATAACATGCCGCGAAAATTTCCTATTGGTATTCTGTCCCTCTTCTGTTGACGCTTTGATGCTTTCGGTGATTTTGCTTTCTAGTTCGACTACGTGTTCATTCAGTGCTATCTCGATGTTATGCTTTTCGTACAGCTCTTCTTTTATCAAATCCAGTAAAGCGTCTGTAGATTTTACTCCATCAACGTCTGCATTAGCGTCTCTATTGAACTCGAGGTCAAAATATAGATGACAAGGTTCCATTTCGCGTATAATCTCGTAGTGATGTCGTTCGTTTTCCTTCAAAATGGAGTAATACTCCCAGAACTTCTCGCGGGTAGCTGCGCAAAACTTTCTTTTCAGGTGGAAATTTTCAAACGACCAGCAAACGAGTTTCTTCCCCGACGCGTTTTCTCCGTTCTTTTCATCAATGTGCTCGAAGACTTCATCTTGCAAACCGCGAACAAATCTTGGTCTAAGTTTAAGTTCTTTTTCGCCGTATTCCTTATCAGATTCCTTTATTTCGTGTTCCTCTATCTTTCTTTTCTTCCTCGCCAGGTCGAGTTCCCACAGAATCTGTCGTTGTTTTCCCGTTTTTGTAAGAGTTGGATCAGCGCTGGGTTTACCCCAAAATCTGTCTGAGACGTCGTCTGCTCTATTAATTTGAGAGCTCGATGATGCATGAGATAATGGCGCTCTCATGCCGTGGCGATGATTCTGACGACAATCCTAAAAGCTCTCTCGAAGCTTCGAATTTTTGAAAAAAAAGGAGAGGGAATGGTTGGACCTCGCCCCAAGTCTGATCTGTGCACCCACAAAAGAAAGAAGAGTGCGCGCACGAATATTTTTAAATGTTATTACACGTGTTCAGGAGAAAGATGCTTCATTACAGCGTCCTCGTAAGCTTTTTTCGCAGCTTGATCATTAACTGCTTTTTTCGCAGCCTTCTTACCAGCTGCATGGGCTTGTTTATCAGCTTGTCGCTTACGCTTCTTCTGATTTTTCGCCTTTGTTTGTCGCTTCTGTATTGCTTTTTGATCCCTTTCATCGTACGCGTTTTTAGCGAGTATTTTGAAGGGATGAACACCTTTAAGCTCCTTCAGAGTTTCGAGAACTTCTTTTTTCGTAGTACACAATGATGTTTTTTCTAGAGTATGACTCGTCTGATACATCCTGAGGCACTTAATGGTGTTTCCACAATTGCAACCACTGTTTTTACCACAGTAATTGCGCTTTAAGTTACACCATTTCGGCTCAGCTACTTGATGCATCGGATTGATGCATGAACTTCTGTGGCATAAATGAGAAACTTCAAGACTTATAGGCCGCCCATCCGTGTCACGCTCAGGCGCACTCGGATGGTTACCAATTAATCCAGTGAAGAAACCCATTGAAGTCTTATATCCACATCCATTCATTTTCGCACCACTCTCAGTGATACTTTTACCATATTGTAAGTGAGGCAGTAGACATCCAACATCTTTTGTCACTTTAAATCCTTTTCTCTCCATTGTCCTCCATGCCTGGCGGTTCTTGTTGAGTGCAACGGATTTTGGTTCCAATAAGAGTGGAGTACACAGCGGATTCTCAGCATGACCTTTCATCGGATCAGACCAACTTCTTTCTTCAAATTCGAAGAGAAAAGCGCCTGTTTGCGTATGAAGGTTTCTGATTTCACCAGAAGTTCGTCGAGGTGTCGAAGTCATGGTGTCGTTGTAGAGATGCCTCTATTCCATGAATTCGTTTTCGTTTTCGTAGAATAGTCAAGTTTTTTCGATCGTATGGAGAGAAAACAACGAACTTATAGCTCTCTCCTTAATCCCTCTTTTGACTTCTCGACGAAAAGTCGCTCGAAACCTGTGTTTGTGTTGTGCGGAGAAAAGAAGAAGAAAAAACGCGTGAGCGAGTCGGCGAGTGCAGCGTTTTCCTCACGCTTGAAAACACAAAATATAAAAAGTGTTTCACCGATGTGGCTGCTTTTGCACTAAAATGCTGAACAGATGGAATAGGTGACCATTTATGTAGCGAGTAAAGACGCAGAATAATCTAAATTGGTCTTAAATAATCCAGGATGCATCTTCCGCTCGCGAAACGAAACGAAACGAAAATATAGACAGCACTAATTTTTTTCACTCGACTGTACAAAACAGAGTGAAAGACTCAAAAGCCGTCTCGAAATAAACTACTTCGTCGATGTACGCTCCCTTCGGCACTACTGACCCCATGGAACCGGGGAAATAGGGAAGATGATTAATTAGAAAGCGTCTCAAACAAAGACGAGAATGACGAAACGAAGAACTAGTTCGCAAGAAGCTTCGGATTCTAAACTGATATCAGTGATCCGGTAATTACTCCGGCCTCATTTGACACGCATGAATGTATATTGTGATGTTGTCGTCACTAGCTTCGAATTGTTCTCATTCTCTTCGTCGTCGTAATCGTCGTCGTCATCTTTATCAATGTTAGCTTGATAAAAAAAATGTAGAGAGACATCAGGCTCGAAAATCACTCGGATATTCCAAACAGACATTTGACTCCCCAACCGTTTATTATACGCGTCCGCAAGTCACGGGGGATCCTGTATGATGTGACGACCCAAGTTTGACGGCTCGGGTGGCTTTTACACCGCTCGCCACACCTTCACCTCCGCCGGCTTTTTGGTCGCGAAATCGAACGAACGAACCAACGAAACACCAGCTCGTAAACAACAGAGAGCAGAACAACAAAGACTCAGAATTAAAATTGAGCTCAGCGCGAAGTGGCCACACGACGCTCAAACAAGAGGTGTCAGAAATAACATGAAATCATCACCGCCTTTGTGTTCGTATTCGCTGTTTATCGCGCGACTGCTTGAATTCGGTATCGTTGTTGTTGTTGTTGTTTGTCGATGAATCAGTACAGTCAAGCCGCCGTAATAAAAAAGCCAGATAAAGATTTGTTCTCGTCGAACTGGGAAGGAAAGAGAGAGCGAGATCGAATATGAAAACGGGTAATAAAGCGTACCATTGAAGTTCTACTTACTCTCTATCCCTACAGGACCTATTCACGTTTGCGTGTGCACGGAGCGAGCGTTCGAATAAAAAAAAGAGACAGATAAATCACCCCTTCGCTCGCTTTGTTTTGTCGCAAACAAATGTGTTGTGTGTTGAACTTTTTTTTGGTTGTCCCGCCAAATTTTTTTTCCTTTTCTCGTCAAAGAAGAAGAAGAAGAAGAAGAAGAATAAACATGTCTCTCCCTTCCGAGTCTCGGGAGAAGGAAGAGCGACGGTCGAAGAAAAAGATGACGAAGGAGGAGAAGAGAGAAAAGAAGAAACGGCGCGAGATGGAAGGAGGAGAAGGGGAAGAGAAAGACGACGACGAGGACAAAGAATTAAGGAAGAAGAAGAAGAAGAAGAAGAAGAAAAGTGAGAAAAAGGAAGGCGGCGGCGGGAAAGAAGAAGAAGAGGAAGAAGAAGAAGAAGAAGAAGAAAAAGAAGGACGCAAAGACGGTAAGAGAGATAAAACAAGCTCACTGCCGAAACCTGGAGACAAAAATCACGTCGTCGTGCAAGTTGATGGTATTCTCTCCTCCGCGACGTTTGCGAGTTTGGACTTGTCCAATCCGACGATGCAAGGCATCAAAGAATTGGGACACGAGAAGATGACAGAGGTGCAAGCGAGGTGTATTCCTCCTTTGTTAGCTGGACGAGACGTGCTCGGTGCGGCGAGAACTGGCTCTGGCAAAACTTTGGCATTTTTAATTCCTTGTTGCGAACTTCTGTACCACGCTAAGTTTATGCCCAGAAACGGATGCGGAGTGATGGTTCTCTCGCCCACTCGCGAACTGGCTATGCAAATCTACAGCGTCGCGCAACAACTCATGCAAAAACATTCTCAAACCCACGGATTATTGATGGGTGGAGCCAATCGACGAGCGGAAGGTGAAAAATTAATTAAAGGAGTAAACCTCCTCGTCGCCACGCCAGGCAGATTACTCGATCACATGCAGAATACTCGTGGTTTCCAATACAGTTCGTTGAAAGTCTTCGTCATGGACGAAGCAGACCGTATGCTCGATATTGGTTTTGAGGAGGAGATGCGTACGATTGTGAAAATGCTTCCAAAAGATCGCCAATCGATGTTATTTTCCGCGACACAAACCACGAAAGTCGAAGATTTAGCACGTTTAAGTTTGAAAACGCCTTTATACATTGGAGTTGATGATTCTAGAGCCGTTTCTACTGCTTCCGGAGTTGAGCAAGGTTACTGTGTCGTTCCGTCTGAGAAGCGCTTTTTGCTCTTGTTTACATTTTTAAAGAAAAATTTGAAGAAAAAGGTGATGGTTTTCTTTTCATCCTGTAATTCGGTCAAATATCACGCGGAATTATTGAACTACATAGACATCCCGGTTTCCGATATACACGGTAAACAGAAGCAGCAGAGGAGAACAACCACATTTTTTGAGTTTTGCAAAGCCGATCGAGGTATCTTGTTGTGCACCGATGTTGCTGCGAGAGGATTAGATATTCCAGATGTTGATTGGATAATACAATACGATCCACCAGATGATCCGAAAGAGTATATTCACAGGGTTGGACGAACTGCTCGAGGAACCGACGGAAGAGGGCGCGCTCTGTTATTCCTCATTCCAGGGGAACTCGGATTTTTGAAATATCTCAAGAACGCAAAAGTACCTCTGAATGAATACGAATTCCCGCAGAAGAAAATAGCTAATGTACAATCGCAGCTTGAAAAGTTGGTCGAGAAAAACTATTATTTGCACACATCAGCAAAAGATGCATACAGGGCGTACATTTTAGCGTACAACTCGCACACTCTGAAAGATGTGTACAACGTTCATGCTCTCGATTTGGCAGCCGTAGGCTTATCCTTTGGCTTCAGCCGCCCTCCAAAAGTGCAGCTGAATTTAGAATCAAAAGCAAGTAAAGGTAGGGGTAAAGTATCAAATGGTGCGCCTGGTAGTGATTACAGAAGGCAAAAAGGTACTGGCCATGGTTTTAGTGCGAATAATCCGTACGGGAAGAAGGATTCGGGAGACTCGAGACAGTTCATTCGAGGATAAAAAAACAAAACGCTGCATGCTGCAATCCATTCCCGCTGACTTATAGTTTCGATTTTCTTATTATACAAATAAGTAGTGGGTCACGTTATATATGTTTCACTCTCTAATACTGTTCCTCTTTCTTTCTTTTTCTTTCCTTCCTTCTCTCTCTCTTTCTCTCTACTGCATTTTCTCAGTTCAAGTTTGTTCAAGGAGAGATGTTTCTTCTCATCGGATTCAGTGCTATTGGTTTCCCAGGTGCTCCTTCTCTTTCCACCCCATTTTGATACGAAGCTTGCGTCGCGGCGAGCCATTCCGTGTTTGTAATCGTGGATGGAGTCGAGCCTGCGAATAGATCGTTGTTGTTCACGTCGTGAATAAAACGTTTGAAGGAGAAAGACGTGGTAAGTAAAAGCGAGAGTTTCAAAACGAAAAACGGATCTAGATACCGACGGATGAAGAGGGTAAAAAACAGACACGCAAAATGAAGACAAGAACTCTCTCTCTCTCTCTCTCGGTGCATACCTCCAAAGATTTTTTGTATGTTTACGGCATACACGCACGCGCCACTCGCGGCAAACAAAGCCGCCAGCGAGGTGAGAATAGGGCCGGTATAAGAAGGAGAAGGTTTCATCCTTTCGTCGTTTTTACTTTTCGTTTTTTTCTTTCTAGTGAGGATCCTACCATCCTCCCCTCACAAGTCGTCCTTTGCGTGAGCCTGGTTTTGAGAGCTTGTGGGAGAGGGGGCTAAAAAAAAAAAGAAACTTTTGTCGTGATTACTTCGATTTTTTGGTCCTTTCTCACGGAGTTCCGTCAAAACTCTCCGCCGCCCAAAGCCACAGAGAAAAAGGTATCACACATCACCGCCTCGCCACATTCGCCATAATCGCTGCCATGACTCCTCCTTTTTCTGTACCTTCGATGTCGTTCTCGTCGTCGCGTACATCCAGGACGGGGTTATCTGCAGTAAATGCGAAAAATGCCATAATTGAAGGAAAGAGCAAAAAGTTGTTAAGACCAACTTTGAAGAAGTTTTTCGTAGCAGCCGCAGCGAGCAGCGGCAAATCAGAATGGGACAACGAAACAGGCACGGTGTATTACGTCGAAGAAGAACTCTTCTCGAATAAACAAAACCGTCCAGTGCTGCGAACCGGGGCGGAAGCGCAGACTTTGCCTCTCCCAGACATCTCCATCGTCAGCGACAAAAAGTTGCAAAAAGTGAGACTGACCAGTTCTGTTGAAAACGAAAGAGACTGTCCACCAGAAAATGGACTACCTGAAATAGCTTTGATTGGTCGCTCTAACGTCGGAAAGTCTTCTTTGCTAAATATGCTCACGGAAGGTACGAGTCATGCCATCGTATCGGCGAATCCTGGTACAACGCGGTCCATTAATCACTATCTCATTGACGCAAAATGGTACATCGTCGACCTTCCTGGATATGGCTTTGCAAAGGCAACTGAGGAGGAAATTTTATCCTGGGATACCTTCGCGAAAAACTATTTCAAAACGCGTCAGACTCTCTGTGGAGTATTGCTGTTGATCGATGCTTCGATAGAAACCCAAGATAAAGACTTAGACTACGCAAACTATTTGATAGGGAACGACATACCGTTCACAATTGTGTTCACAAAGTGTGATAGAAAGAAAAAAGGCCCAAATACTCCTACTGTGGAGGAAAACATAGAAGCACTAGAAAATAGACTGGAAGAAACGTGGCATAGATTACCAAGCATCATCAAGACTTCGAGCGTGAGTAAAGAAGGGCGAGGAGACATCTTGAAATTCATTAGTTCGATTATACTGTTCAGACGACGAGCAAATGCAGAGAAGAAGGAAAATAAGCGGCGTTTGAAAGCGAGAAATTTGAAGGAGAGAAAATACAAGGAAAAAACTTCCAAAACCAAAATGAGACAGCGTCCTCTGAAAAAGAATCTCGATCCAGACGGAAGCGAAGTATTAGACGCGGAGATAGAGGAAGAAAATAAAGATGAGGAAATGTTTCGAAAAGAAGTAGAAGGACTCAGCGAAAGAACAAAATCAATCCTTGCGCAGGAAATTCAAGAAATCAGGCGGGGAGAAAAGTAAATTATGTATCATAGTTTTCTTTACAGGAACAGTTTTACGAATGAGCTGTCCACGGGCTCGATCATCTTCTCAGAAGCAATAACATCCAGCATCCTGCTCATAGCATTGCTACCTCTTAACGTTTGCATATTCCCAATCAAAATCAACTTTGACTTGGCTCGAGTTATCGCAACATTCAGGCGTCTCTTATCTTCTAATAGCTCTGTCGTATCTCCTCGAGGATTACTTTTTACGAATGAGATTATGACCGCGTCAAAGTCTCTTCCTTGTGCTTTATCTATAGTTAAAGACTCTACATCGCTTACTTTCTCGTCAGTCTTTAGTAGTTCAGAAATTTCATCCACTTGCGCATTGAAAGGTGACAAGACTGCTATTTTTGCTGCTTCAACTTTTCTGCGAATTAAACTTCGAACGATTTCAAGAACGAGACGCTGTTCTCCCTTGTTTACCGGTCGCTCATCAGAACTCTCTCTTGTCTGATCTTGCACCGTTTCTTCTGCGCTTGTATCAAGGAAAATGACCGCTTTATTTGGCTGTTCACTCGTCGCATTTGTCAACCATTGGATTTTCCTAGCCTTGACATCGAAGTCTTCTTCGACCGAAAGCATTCTATTCGCAACCGCATCATTCGCTGGTTTCAATTTACCATCATAAGTCAGTGCATTTGGTAGCTTTGTTAACGGTTCGTTCATCCTATACTGACATGTCAAAGAGCAGACAGCGTTTGGATTCTTATTGCACAGTTGAGCAAAAAGTGAATCTTCCATACCGCTGCGTCTCGCGACTTCAGAAGTAATCAATGGAGGCAATTGATGGTGATCACCTACCAGAACAAACGTCTTCGAAAGTAATAAAGGACCTAATATAGCTGGCAACGTCAATTGTCCAGCTTCATCGACTAAAACAACGTCAAACTCTTTTCGAGCGAAGAATGGATGGTTCAAAGCATAACATGTCGCACCAACAATTCGAGCTTTCTCAGAAGCATAGTTTATCGCATCGAATGAGCTTGCATCCCAAATTTCACCCCCGAGACGATATCTTCGAACTTCCTTGAGAACTTTGAACTCATCATCGCCAATTCTAATAAATCTTTCGCAATTTTTTGAGGGTAAACGCTTTAAAATGTTGTCAACCGCGTTGTGTGTGTGAGAAGTGATTAAAACACGCTTTTCCAATAACGCAAGAACAAGAATACAGCAGACCAAAGTTTCCGACTTTCCGGCACCTGGTAATCCAAGAACTAAAGCATAATCTGAACAGGTGACAACTTTCTCGACCGCGTATCGCTGCTCTGCGTTCAAATCGACGACAATGTCAAGGTAATCTCGTTCAAACTCCGCAAAATCATTCATATACCTTCCCGGTAACTTTATAGAAGTAAAATTTTCGTAGACCGGTTCCGCGAAATCTATTATTCTCCTTCGGGTTTCAGATGGAATGTGCATTAATTTTTGATTCTTATTCTGTGAGACATCCTTAGCAAGAGTGGCAATTAAATTTCCACGAGATCGGGCCGCCATGGCGTGACCGGCACCATCACGATCGATGCGCCATAGCTCATTCAGATTCGCACTACCTGGCAGTGATGGCTGTATCGATATATGCTCTTTACTTTGCACTCGAAGAGGCCGAGACGTTACAAGAGATAACATGTTATGGTTAATCTCAACCTTTTCGATCGTGGCACGACCAGTAACCATCAAGCCATCGTTGCGAGAAAGAACAACTCGATCTCCAGGACTAAATTTAGACAGGGAGCACTGCTCATTGGAACTATCCGAGACTATAAACTCATGAAACCATTCATCTTCATTCACAATGTTTCCAGGTGATACACCGGTGAAAGAGTCTCGTCGTGGCGTACCATCTTCCGGAGTCAACGAGATTTGTTTTTGTATATTATGATGAATCAATTTTAATCCATTCACGGCAATCCCACCTTTTCTGGAACAGACTACTTCAACATCCATCCATGGCGTCGCTCTCTTACCATGCGAAGCGCTCGATTCAAGGTCGACAAGTCGGATCCATTTATTCAACCACTCTGAATGAGATTTTGTGATATGATCTGTGCTTGCGGCGAAGATCTGTAATCCAGAAGTCTGCTCGTTCCCAGATTCAAGAGATTTGTGCAACGTAAAGCAACTTTCACGTTGAAAGCATCGTTCACACCAACTACTCGGCGACATATTCGGAAGGATTCCAGAAGCTAACTTACTATGGACCTGTGGAAGGTGCGTTCTCTCAATCAAATTCTCAGCTGGATACAGAAATCTATTTTGATCAAGAGAAGCTTCGTCATCATCTCGCGGCTGCAACGCCGAAGCTAAACGATTTCGCTGATGCATAAGAAATGCAATTTCCAGGTTTGTCCTTTCGATCACGGTTGTTTTCCCTTCCTCATTTTGATCATCGTTCGTGTAGTGCAATACACCGAACGGAGAAGCGCCTTGATTTTGAAAATATCTCTCACCAATCATCAACGTGTATAATAAAACTTGAGCTCCGTGTTCAACAACATCCTTCCACTTGCCGGTCTTAAGCTCTACTGGAACAACTTTAACATCAGTCGATTGCTTACCAGTCCTTATTCTTGCTTCAGCAATTGCGTCTATTTGCCCCTTCAAACCTAATCTCGGAGCCCAAATTATTTCCTCAATATCCACGATCTCTGAAACTTCTAAAACATTCGAATTACTCGCTCCATTCTTGCGGACTTCTACGTGCACGCCTCCACAGGGCTGATTAAATCGACGCGCGTTTTCTTCTCTCATATTTGCTATCTGGTAGTCATTTCCATTCGCACTACTCATCTTCGAACCGAGATCTCTTGCCATTATTCTGGCCTTGCGAGATAATGCCGTCAATTTTTTGGACCATTTTTCGACACCTGAGATGACATTTCTAGCGTGCTCGATAAAATTGTCAACTGTTTTGTTGATGGCGTATAGATCTAGGGCACTTTTGCGAGCCAATCCAACGATAAAATCCTCCATACAATTTTCGTTCATCCCTGCGAAATTGTTTGACATAGCACTAGAGCCTGAATTTATCAAAGACTTTTCGGCGAGTTCGTGCAGTAGAGTTCCGAATGTAGCAGCTTCAGATGCATCTCCACCGGGACCATCACCGATGACAGTATTTATAAAAGCTTTTCTTAAACATTGAAAGGATCCTCCAAGCATGGTTGCAGACAGTAAAAGCTCGGGATGAAGAACTAAGATAAGGCCATTTGTAGCAGTGATTTCACAGTTTCCAGAAATCTCGTTTCCTTTGCTTATTGAATGGACACGAATGAGGTCATTCACTTGGACTTGAATATCTACCCAATGATCTTTCAAAGTTATAATCTTTGGCACCACCATATTACTAGACTTAAGACATGCAACAACATGTAAATGTAAAACGTTGTCATCTTTCTGTATGCGGATGATTCTTTGTGCAGCGATACGTGCGCCTTGCGAATCAATTCTCTCGAGCTTTTTCATAATCTTTTCCTGAACGTTCATATCTGATGAATCCATTTTCAATGCATTCGCGACTCGAGATACGTTTGTCGTACAATTTTCTAATGTTGTTTTTTCAACAACGGCGGCGGTGGTGTCAGTGTTCAAATATATATCATGATTTTCGATACTTTCCTCATCTTCCTCATCATCCCATTCTGCGATGAACTCCTTTGGCGGAGATATCTTGGAAGTGTGATCTTCCTCGACGGGAATCGGTGGTGCTCCTCTAGGGTTTTCTTTTCTTTTCTTGTTGTTACTATCAATCGATCGTCTATCTTTCTTTATCGTTCTTACGTTATCATGAACAAAAAGCTGTTCGTCTGCGCTCCCCCAACTTAGTGAAGGCGCCGGAAACGATACACGCAGTTCAACTTTCTTTTCCTCCTCTCTCTTCTTCTTTTTTTCTTTCGAATCTGGTCCAAACTCTCGCGCCAAGGTTGTCGAAGGAGCTTTATCAAGCGCAACGGGGAATTCACCACGTACTTTGTTTCTATTGTTCTCTCCAAGATCACCGTGAGCTTCAACTTTACACCGCTGCTGCTCCTGCTCGACGACGACAACCTTGTCGGAAACCGTAGTCTTCGTTTCCATATTCAATCCGCTATTACTCTTGCCCTCTTTTTGTCTGCTGTTTGTGCAGAGTAATCGATCGAGTGCAGAAGTTGCATTCTTCTTCTGCCGAGGAGACGAGCGTATTGGCTGAGATCTTTCAGATTGTGATGTAACATATTTTGAACTCGCTGCGAAACCATAGGAGATTTTCTCGCTCTTCTCCACGGCTTGAGTGAGAGATATGAAATCACCTCCTGAACAACCATCGAGTGGTCCGTCGTTCGCTTCGGACGTGTGAACATCGCCAGCGTTCCTCGACATCGCCGCATTATCATCGCGTAAAACGTTAAGCGACGACTTCCGTCCTCGCGTATCCTCCTCACTCATAACGTTTTCCGCTTCGTGTTCTTCTTCTCTTTTTTTTTTCAAAAATGTGTTTTAGGCACCACCCCAAAAAGAAATGAACGGCAAGTGGAACGATTATTCTTTTTGTTCGGTCACGCACGACGAGGTAAAGCGTGGTTTCTTTCTATTCTATTCTATTCTATTCTATTCTCTCTCTCTCTCTGTCTCTTTACGACGCGCGCCCCGCTTTTCTCTTTTAGCGGTGGATACTCCTGCGCGCGCTTGCTCTCGGAGTGTTGTCTCGCGAAAAAAACTCACCATTTTTTTTCAAAGAAAATTTTAGGGACTCTTGAATTCTGCCGACGGGCCGAAAAAGAGAACAAAACAAAGAAGCTCTGGATTAAGCCGCGCCTATAATCTTCCCCACAACCTGTGTTTGTCTCGCACAGGAAAAGTTGTCCTTCTCTGTAGCGAGTGAGAGCCAACGCGCGCGTCTCGAATAAGATTCTGATAAATAGAAAGAGAGAAGGAAACTGTCGGTATACTGCTCGCGCGTGGTCGGGTTATAGTTGGTGCAACAATAGGAGATTTCTTCGCGCACGCACACAACACGAAAAGGAGGAGAGAGAGAGGAGAGAAATTTTCGTAAAAAGTCATAGTGGCATAATAGTTTAAAATGCGAAAGGTAGCAGGTTCACCGTCCTCTGCTGGAGCGGTGGCGGTGAAATCCACGCTACACGATGCAAAAAACGCGGTTGGTTGGGGAAAGTATCACTGGGTACTCTTCTTAATCACAGGGTTCTGCCTCATGGCTGAATCCGTAGAGGTGAACCTGTTAGCTTTCATGACCATCGATGCTGCTAAGGAGTGGCATTTGAATCCAGTTCAAGCGAGCTCTATTGCAGCTTCTGTCTTTGCGGGAGAAATTGCTGGTTGCTCTGCGTTTGGACTATTCGGCGATAGATTTGGTAGGAAGCCTGCTTTCATCTTATCGATCGCGTTGATTGCGGGTTTCGGAGTTGCTTCTTCCTTTTCGCCAAACGTGTACGTCCTCGTCTGCATGCGCTTCTTAGTCGGCGTTGGTATCGGAGGTTTTTCAGTGCCTTACGATTTGCTCGCGGAGATTTGTCCAGATAAAATTCGTGGGCAGGTGTTGATGTCAATTTGGGTGTGGTTCGCTATTGGCGGTATCTTAATTACTGAGCTAGCTTATTTTGTTCTCGATTCGCGAGGTTGGCGGTATCTAACTCTGCTAGCATCTGTACCACCAGTTCTTTCGCTATTATTTCTTGGGTTTCTCGACGAGTCTCCTTCCTGGCTACTCGCTAAAGGTAGAACAGAAGAAGCGGAGGCTATTATGGATAAGATTGCCAGTACAAACAAATTAGAGATGAAATCATTCAAGTTGGAAGATGAAGAAGAACATCACGCGAGCGTGAAAGATTTATTCAAGCCAAAATATCTTCTTGCAACGGTTTGCGTTTGGCTTACTTCTTTTGCGCAAACGTTTTGTTATTACGGAATAATCTTATTTCTTCCAAGAGTATTGCACGTACCAAAGTCTGAAATGTTTCCGTTCAAAGAACTTATATATTCGTGTCTGGGAGAGATTGGTGGAACCATTATAGGAGTTTTCATGGTTGAATATATGCCTCGTGGAAAGGTTTGCACGGTTTCATTTATTGTATTTGGTGTAGCGCTGCCACTTCTAGTTGAACCAAATGTACCATTACCTTTAGTATTTGCTATGATTGCCCGGGCGGCTGCGCCAATATCTGGATCAGCGTCATGGCTCCTTAGTGCAGAGGCATATCCAGTAGAGATTCGCGCAACGGGACACTCTTACGGTAACATGATTGCACGTCTAGGTGCATTTATAACGACGTATTGGGGAGGTGCTCAGCTGTCAGCCAGTACTTTAGCTTATGGTTACACGGCTATATCTATAGTTGGAGCTCTAGGGGGTTGGTTCAATCCCAAAGCTGCCATGTTATTGGAATAGTAAAAATAAATACAATTATAGCTTCACCCTCACTAATAAAATCTAAACATACGCTCCTTTTAATTCTCCATCTAAATAATTACACTGGTGGCAACTTCGCACGGCAAGTTGGGCATTCTAATTTCACATCCATCCATCTACTAAGGCAATGCGCGTGAAAAACGTGACCGCAGGGCGCATGCATTTGCATTTCGTTTGGAGACATACTCTCACTCTCACTTTTAAGATTACTAAGACAAATAGAACAATCTCCAAATTTCACGTAACTCTTATGATAATTGTGCACTTCTGGTAGCCATTTAGTTAATTTGAATGTAACAATACGCGGATGAAAATAATGTTGAGCAAATAAAATGAACGCTTGCACGAACACATACAAAGAGACAGATGCGCACAAGACATAATTCGGCTCGTTTCGAGCAAAATTTTTCGGACATCCATAAAAGTATAACGGAACAAAAATTCGAGTTATACTGATTACTCCTACATACATCGGTATGAAGGGTTTCCTCGAATTTGAGTATAAATTCCACAGAATTTGCGGTAGCCAATATGAGGACAACAATAAAACGCAAAATGTCTGAAAGTTTTGCATAACGTAAATCAAGAATGCCCCGCCAAAGAAACCGGCGTAGAATTTCCCATATAAAGTGGAGAGCTCTCTTCGCAAGTCAATCCACGAACTACTATTATTTGAAGCGTTTCGTATTTTCCACACGTGCAACAGTAATCGCATCTCAAATACGGAAAACATCATAAATTCTAGAAAAGCTATGCAGGCAAAAGGTAAGAATATTTCTTCGACCACCATTCCATAGATCAGGTGACCGAGACAGAGGTACGCATCTAATATTGCCTGAAATCCAAGCGATAGTATGGAGAGCTTTGACAGCGAACTTTGCGTACTACCCACATATTCAACTTGTTTCGCCAGGGCATACAACTGAAATAGAACAGTTGCTATTGCAATGTATCCATAGTTGATTGCTTTTGCGTAATATTCTTGCATCTTAAAAGTTGTTGCATTGAGGACAAAATCAAAGCCACAGTTTTCAGAAACTAAAGTCCCCGTGATAACCGCATCGAAAGATGCATCAGGCAAGGCAGTTCTACGAGGTGTGTACTCGTTTTCTCTCATCTCATCGTCGGTTACTTTCGATCTCACTTCAATATTGTCTTCAATATTTTCAAGAAGCGAATATTTTCCTGGTTCGATGAACAACTTAAGAGCAAACTCACATGCAGAAGGATATGCCGTGGTGTTTAACGGTCCCGAAAATAACGAGTTTATTCGTTGTCGACGACGCATTACGTCATAAATTGTTTCTGTATCGTTACTAGCTTCTTTATCTTCGCTTCGTGTCGCATTTGCGTCCTTCCTCCGTGCCGTTTCCCATGCTAAGTCTGAAGCCGAAGTTCTGAGCGCCTCTCTAAAATCTGAATGATAAAAACTCTGTTCGTTTGAATTATCAAGGGATACATGCTCTAGATTTCTACTCTGTCCATGAGCGTGAATTATTCCCGTGGCGTTAAGGTACACTCCGGCGAAATTCACGTGCATGGTAGGAGCCGAAGTCGTTCGCACTAACAAGTCTCCTTCTACCCAGAAACAGTTGTTTTTTGAGTCCTTCTTCTGTTGTCGCATCTGCACCTGTAAAATTCCCTTCGAACCGCTGGCGAAGTATCTCTTATTGGGAATTTCACGCAAAGGCGTGAGGAACGACTTCGTCGATGAAGCGTGCCACGCGCCTTTAAACGTCCCAGAGACATCCTCCGGAAAATTTCTTTTTTTATTCAACAATGTTTCCTTTTCTTCTTCTCCGTTTGCGATTGCTTCGAGTTCCTCCGCGCGAACTACGAAAATGACGAAGAAAAAGACGAAGAAAGAAACGATGATTCGAGTACAGAGGAGGCACCGCCGCGTCCACATGCTCAAATATTCCCTCCTCCTCCTTCTCCTTCTCCTTCCACCTTCTCACCTCATGATTTTGTGAGCCGGAGAGAAAAGTGGAGAGAGAGACAAAAGAAGAAAAAAGAAAACCGAGATATAAAAAGCAATAATACACGCGTTGTTGGTGAGATGATGAATAAAATGCTTTTCGTTATTTCAACCAAACGTTAGCTTATCTATGTGATGTGTGTTATTTATTAGCATGTATATAAAGGTATATCTCAATCAAGTTAAAGCCCGTTATCTTTCTGAAACTTTTGAATGGAATCTAAAACCATGAGCGTAATCATGGCGTGCGGGGCGATTCGCACATAGTACGTGGGAAAGCCAGTGTAAAATTTCAGCGGACCACCTTCGGCAAACGTCTTCATCGCGCAATCCGCCATACCAGAATATGGGAATTTACCCGTCACTGGATCAACTTTCTGCTTTTGTAACATCGTCTTAACGTAATCAAAAGGTAACGAAAAGAAGGAGGCAAAGAAACCAGAGATGGATGATGCGATGAATGTCTTCGGAAAGCCGGTGAAGCCTTGCTCAGCTAACATCTCTTTCGCTTGGTCGTTAGAGGCAAGCATACCCATATTGAGAGCCATTGCACGAATAGCAGTGGTGCTCGCACCAGTGAATAAACCTCCAACGCCTTCGTTCTTGACGATGTCGCTCAAAGCGTGAACAACACCAGTGTAATTTCTTCTTTGATCGACAGGTAATGTTTTATCCGCTTGCATACGAATCAATGATAAATCTGCAGGTGAACCAAAGATGGCACCTAAACCACCGGCCGCTAAACCAGCTCCGGCTTTTTGCGCGAGCGGCAAAGCCTCCCCGTTGTTTTGTTTTTTCAGGTAATCCACGAGCTCAGCGTGGATACCAAGACGAGCCGTCGTGTACGTCGCTTGACGCAACAGACCGGCAGACAAACCGGTGTAAAGGGCACCAAAACCATCGTTTTTGATGATCCCGGCGGCAACACCGATAGGTCCCCCAGAAGCGCCGAGTTGTAATCGAACTTTGACGATATCGATCGGCTGAATCACGCACGTCGCGCCCATCCCTGAGAGACCACCGTTCATAAATGGCTTCACGGCTTTCCAGACGGGGTTATCCGCCATAGTTGTAGTTGTCGTCATCTGATCTACTTGTATCTGTCTCTGTTTGTGCGAGTGTGTGATAGAACTTCTACTTTCTATGTGCTAGTATTCTAACGAAGATTACTCTCGCTTTTTCTTTTTTTTATGTGTATGGGGGTTGCCCTCTCCGCCGCCTCTTCGTTCAAAAATTCTCTCTTTTCACTCAACTTTTGCTGCTCTGTTTTTTCATTCCTCGGCCGTCCAAATATTCCACACAACACACATTCCGCTTCTCGCAGAAAAGTCCTCATCATAAAAAGAAAAAAGAAGAAGAAGAAGAAACAGAGGAAGAAGTTAAAGAAGAAGAAGAAACAGAGGAAAAGTGAATAAGGAAAAGTTACAACGACGCAATCATGGTGCTCAACGATCTTGGGAGTAAGTTAGCGAACGCTTTGAGCTCGTTGAGTAAGCACACCGTCATAGATGAGGAGATTATGGAAGATGTCTTGAAGGAAATTACAAAAGCTTTACTGTCCGCAGACGTAAACGTCCAGTACGTCGTTCAGATGAAGAAAAATATCGTGAAAGCTGTAGATATCGATGATCTCGCCGGCGGCATCAACGCGAAGAAGATGTTGGAAAAAGCTGTGTTCAACGAGCTGTGTAATATGCTTGACGGGGGCGACGCAAAATCGGAAGTGAAGGCAAAGTTTGTTCCCAAGAAAGGAAAACCAAACGTCGTGATGTTCGTGGGTTTACAAGGTTGCGGTAAGACAACAACGTGCACAAAGTATGCGAGTTATTACGCTCGGAAAGGATTTAAGCCAGCATTAGTTTGCGCAGATACGTTTCGTGCGGGTGCTTTTGATCAGTTGAAGCAGAATGCGACAAAAGCTAAAATTCCTTTTTATGGCTCGTATACCGAGTCAGACCCAGCAAAAATAGCAGCCGAAGGCGTGCAAAGATTCAAGGAAGAAAAGTTTGATTTAATCATAGTAGATACGTCGGGTAGACATAAGCAGTCCGAGGCTCTTTTTGAAGAGATGCGAGCTGTAGACGAGGCCGTAAATCCAACAATGACTATATACACGATGGATTCCTCCATGGGTCAAATGGCGAAAGATCAGGCGGAGGCTTTCAAATCCGCAGTCGATGTTGGTGCGGTGATCATGACGAAGACGGATGGCCATTCGAAAGGCGGGGGTGCAATCGCGGCAGTAGCGGCCACTAAATCTCCTATTATTTTTGTTGGTACTGGCGAACATCTTGAGGACATCGAAGCGTTTGATACACAACCTTTTGTTTCGCGCTTACTTGGACTTGGTGATTGGCAAGGTTTAATGGAAAAGTTATCTGACGTGGTCCCCGAAGACCAAGGGCAGAAATTAGTCGACGGCATTACCTCTGGGCAGTTCACGATGCGTTTGTTGTACGAGCAGTTTCAAAATATAACGAAGATGGGACCAATGTCTCAAGTCATGTCGATGATTCCCGGAATGGCAGATGCGCTACCGCAAGGTTCTGAGAGAGCTGGCCAGGCTAAAATTAAACGAATGTTGTGTTTGATGGATTCTATGTCAGATACGGAGCTAGACACCTGCAATATGAAAATATTAACGGACAAGAAGCGCATGATTCGTATTGCTCGAGGCGCTGGGAAAACTCCACAGGCATACATAGAGTTGCTAGAAGAATTTAAGCGGTTGGCTAAAATGATGAAGGGGATGAAGGGGATGAAAATGCCAAAAGAAGGTTCACGGGGTCGAGGAGGAGGACATGGACAACAGCAAGCTATGCAGCAGCAGATGTCACAAATGATGTCAGCGTTACCCCCGCAAATGCGCAACATGTTCGGTGGCGAAAAAGGGTTGATGAGTATGATGCAGCAGATGGAGAAGGATCCTTCTATGATGAATAAGATGATGGGTATGATGGGCAACAAAAGATGAGAAATTAAAAGCAGCACCCAGAGAACCGCACGAACTTTGACCACGTAGCGCATATTTTTGATATCGTTGAGAATACCACCACGTAGTCGCGTAGTATTAGTATTATAATATAATAAATGGAACAGTACCTCCTACACGTGCATCGTGTAGTGTAATAACTTTACTTTTAAGAAAGAGAAATATAGCGCGTTTTCCTGAACTCTCGCCTGGCGTCGCTGAGTGAGTTGTCTACAAATCTCATTTTCAGTTGGGGCCAGACTTCACAAAATATGCTGCGTCGCGCAGTTTTGCACAGTTTGAGGGCAAATACAATCCCAAATTTGAGATGTTTTGCCTCCTCTACGTCGACTCACGGGGCGGACGTCTCCGAGATACAAGACGTTAAGGAGTTGGAGAAACTCATAGGAGTTGAATCTGAGAGGAAAGCAATAATCATAGATTTTTATGCGAACTGGTGTAACCCCTGTAAAATATTAACGCCGCGTTTAGTGAAAGCTCTGGAAGGAAAATCTCGAAGTATTAAAATGGCGAAAGTTGATGTAGATTTGTTTCCGAATATCGCGGAAGCTTTAAAAGTCAGTTCGCTCCCGACAGTGATGCTTTTTCATAAGAGCACGCTCGTCGAACAGTTCGCAGGCGTGATAAACGAAGACGAGTGCGAAAAGTTTATCCAGCGAGCGGCTGAAAGAGTGCATGCACACACACAAGACGAAAATCACGAGGATAGTAAGTTTCTGGAAGACGAGGAAGCTCAGAGCACCTCGGAGGTGGTTGATCTCGCATCCATCCATTCAAAGGTTGAAGTCGCCTTACAAGGCTTGGCAGAAGGAAGTTCCGCGAGTTCTGCGACGCAAAGAGCTGCTCTCATCGCTTTCACAAATTCCGAAGCTTCTATGCGGTCGGCTCCTGCATTTCTACAGGCTGAAATATACAGTGCTTTGGCGATGATTGAGCTGAACGAAAACAAAGCTTCCCTTGAAAGTGTTGAATCATTGGTGAACGCTGCGGAGCAAATATCAGCAGAAGCAAAGAAGGAAGGAATTGGAGCACCTCAAGTATCATTCCCTGCCATCGCAGCTCGCGCTCGCTTGAAACTTAGAATTCGTGCGAATGAATATAATATAACATTTGAAGACCATGCGAAATGCATATTTGAATACGAAGAAGGCAAAGCGAAGTCTTTCGAGCTGAGTTTAAGAGCGGTATTAGCTTCTGTAGTAGTATCAGATTGGGAGAGAGCATGCAACTTTTCGCTCGATTTACTCAAATCAAAAAGCGACATCCATGGGAAAGAGGATTTGAAAACACTCGGTCGAGAAATATGCGTTGAGGTCATCGATTCCATAAATTTTGGTGCGACTTCCGCCTTAGCAGAAAGAACGCGAAGGCGTCTCGCTTCTATTCTTTTTGCTTGATAAGAAAGTGCAAATAAGATACCGTTGTAGTAGAAATAGAATAGATACAGGAATAGGAACCAGGTACGAAAAAAATACAGCTTCCGCTCTTAAAATTACAATTTTTCTATTGCCGTTTTGACGATTTCAACGGCAGATGGTCTCATGTTTGGGTTTCTATGCAGACACATGATTATTAAATTCCGTAAAGCGAGACTCCTCTCCCTCGGAATTGAATCTTTTTCTTCTCTTGAAGTGCATTCGCGGAATTTCCTTCCAGTTGCGACTTCATACAACATAGCACCGAACGAAAAAATATCACACGAAGGTTTTGGTTTCGCATCAGCATTCAAATTCAGCAACTCTGGAGCTACGTATCCTCCATCACCATCTTCAACGCGCCACGCGTGACCAGGTGCCCATGCTAAGCCAAAATCGCCTATTTTGAATGTTCCCTGACGATCAATGAAAATATTCTCTGGTTTCAAATCTAAGTGAAGGACTGCGTGCGAATGGATATGTTTCAATCCACTCCCAACCTCATAAATTAAACGCCATATATCGCGTTCTTCTAATACAACGCCTGGTCTTAATCGCTGCAAAACAGTGCCGAGCGAGCCACACTCACAATATTCAAATTGGATGCAGAATAGGCGCTCCTGCTGCCATCCTCGGAATACTTTCACCACGTTCTCGTGTTCCGGTAAATTCGCCACCGCCTCGAGCTCTCTCATCGCGGATCTTCGATCTGAATCGCTCGTGAAGGGCTTGTGCCGTTTTTTTACGACGAAAGGTTCTCCCGTTTCCAGACCGGTCACGAGCCATACTTCCGCGTTTACGGTTCTACTTAATCTGCGTTCGTAACGAAAGTGGGCATCGAAGCGAAAGTTCGAAGGCAAGGAGTTTGATTTTTGACGTCTCAGATTCGTAACAGCTAACAACTTTGTTTCGTTTAAAGAGTTCATGCGCATTAAGCCATCCTCTGGCTTCACTTCCTCTTCATCAGGAAAACTTGGTCGGTGCATAACTGGACGAATTAAGGGAGGAGGCTCTCTCTCCTCCTGGGAGTTTTTGAATAACGTGGACACTGGCGTAGGAGAACGTGGAGAGATCAAATCTTCTTCCTCATTCTCTCCTCCAACCCTCCTTCTCGTCGTCGCATTCTTCTCACTCGTCTTATTCTGTTTCTCCGTGGAGACGCTCAGATCCGGTGTTAGTAAAACAGAAACCGGAGAAAATTGCAAAGAAGATTTCTTCCTCGAATTCTTATTCACCATCGTCGTCGGCGTGTTCGTCTCCCCCCCCTCTTCGCCACCACTTTCTCGTAAGGACGTCATTCGCAAGCGCGTCATTATCGGGGTCAGACTGTTATTATTACTCATCACCTCTCGATTTTCATCGCACGCTTTTCTTGGCGGGCACAAAAGGAAAGTGATGTATGAGGGCACCCTTTTCAATGAAAGATGTTTTGTTTTTGAATTTTTTTCTGCCTTTTCGCTCTTCTTCTTTCGCAATTTTTTTCGCTTCTTTTAAAAAGAGGGGACCGAGCGACCGCCTCCCTGGTGCATGCAGGAATTCAAACGCACTCTCCTTCCTTCAAATGCCACAAATCGAAAGAAAAGTAATCGAGATTACTTTTTGATTGAACGCGCGCTTCAGCGCCTACCTGTAATTTATTTATTTCTTACACGCACGCGCGCTCGAGAAAAACGAATACGATCATGGGCGAAGGAAAAGAGTTTGGAAAGCGCTTCACGTTTGAATCGAAGTTGAACTGTCCGGCGACAGTCTTCCTCTTGGACAAAGATACGGAGGATTTCCGCGAATTCCACATGAAACGAGTGGGAACAAAAGAGGCTGAAACTTTACGGACGGGCGTTGAACTCGTAGATTTAGATAAAAATGGAGAAGAGAAAGAAAAGAGATTCGTCACGGTCGTACGCACTGTCCCGGGGATAAAACTTCCGATGGTAGTGAAGCCTTTATTGAAAGGTGGACACGTCGAATTTGTCGACACGCGCAGCACGTCACCGAACGCCCTTGACGACTTTATGAAGGGGAAGACGAAGACGCACGAGACAATGTTTCGAACGGTGAATAATATCACAAAACATGCCGTAGTAGACGGGGTGATATCAATAATTCCAATAACAGCAACAACGTGTAAAGTCGTAGCTAGCGGTTTATGTCACGTCACGCTCGGTTCTCTCGGTAGACTGATTGAGAACATAATCGTAAACGGAATTGGGAAATCCTACGAGCAGTTGCCAGAAATTTGCGACGAATGGCTCAAGCATAAGCGAGATGTTTTGAAGAAAGGATCCGCTAAGAAAAGTGCAAAAGTTTCTAAATCAAAAGCTAAGACAGAAGATAACGAAAACGATAACGACAGCGAGTCATCTTTTGCGACGGCGTCGACTGAATTCAACGAATCCGCAGGAAGTTCACAAAATCAGATCTTAGATATTGATTCATTCGCAGCTCCGCTGACACCCATATTTAATAGTATCTTATCTTTTAGCGGCTTTGGTGGTTCCTCTTCTAATAGGGACGAAGAGGAGGAGGAAGATGAGTTAGATGGTGATCTGGAAGAAATGAAAAAAGACATTAGCTTTGAGGTGGTGGAGCAAAGTATAGATGCCTCAAACGCGAACGGTCTTGGTGGTAAGAAGAAAGTAGTAAAAGTAGAACGATCGATGAAGAAAAGCAGCAGTGGTTTCACTTGCTGCTTCGCATCGCCTGCGGTTGAGTCTTGAATAGTTCTTTTTGTCGCATAGTTTTTATAGTATTTGTGTTTGTATCCAACGCAACTGAAGCGAGCTAAAAAAAGTTTATTCCTTCTCAAAAGTTTGCTTATTTGCCTGAGCATTGTAAAAATCTGCAACTTGATGCGCGTTAGTCGCCATTTCCGGCTCTTTATCGTCTCGACTTCTTAAAAAGCGCGGAAAACGTAAAGCAATACCCTTGTTTGGATCCACTAAACCCATGGCAGCTTTGTGCGTTGGAGAGATCGACAGATCAGCCGCTTTCACTTCCCAAACTAACTTTGCGTCAAACCATAAGTCAGGTTCCATACCTTCAGGATATTTGTAGTAAGAGCGTGGAGCTTCTATTAAATGCGGTTCAAGCGCTTTCGACAAGGTTTCCAAATCGATCTCGGAAAAGCCAGTTCCAATTTTGCAAATCGTTTGAAACTCTTCTCCATCTTCGTCGTAACAAGCGAGAAGAAATGCTCCATACACCCCTGTCCTTTTGCCTCTGCCATGCCAAGCACCGATTGGGACCAAATCTAACGAGTCTCCGCATCCTTCCATGTAGTCTTTCTTCAACTTCAACCAGTTTAATGAGCGCTTGGAGGGTTCGTATGTAGCATCCATTGTCTTTACAATCAAACCTTCGGTATTCGCAGCGATGGATTCATCCAAAAATACCTGCAGCTCCTCCACATCCCTGCTCGTTTTTGCAGTGGCAAACAGGAATTCACCTTTCGTTTCTCGGAATGAACTATAAAGCGCAAGACGCCTAACGCTCATCGGTTCACGCAAGAGCGATTTTCCGTTCAAATATAAACAATCAAATGCGTACAACGCCACTTGCACTTTAACGTCTTCAATTTTGATATTTTTCTTTCCTCTAGTACTCAAAATCTGAAAAGGAAGAATCTTATCTTGCTCTCTATCGTACGCCACGGCTTCACAATCGATGACTACTGAGGTTATTTTCCCGTCTACGTTGTTCAAGTAATTTTTGAATTTCGAAACGATATCAGGGAACTTTGGCGTGTTATCTTCCTGATTTCTGGAGAAGATCTTTATCGATCCATCTTCGAGCAAGTGAACTTGAGCTCGCTCGCCGTCATACTTATATTCGCACGTAAATTCAACGTCAGAAAATCTGTTCAAAACTTCCGCCACACCGGTCGTTGGCTTTGCCAACATTGGTTTCACTGGCGCACCTGGTTTAAATTGACATTTCTCCTGCAGACCGTCGATGCCAACATCCAAGAGCGCTGGGACAACCAAGTCGTAGCTCGGACATTCCGAGAAAACAAGCTTCACAACATCCACGGCTTTCAGGAGTTGATCTGCCAAGGCATTAGCACCTAGCTTTATACCTGCAGTTTTATTTGCTTCTAAAACGATAGCATGCGTAAGAGCAGCGTTCACGGTTTGCTGAGCCAGACCAATGCGTAACTTTCCTTGTAATGCCCTCACTATGTATCCAGCTTCGCTGCCTTTGGCGGCAACGAGTAATTTCTTAATTCGTCCCTTCTTTTGATCGACTGAATTCGTTCCTGCTGTAGTAGCTATGACGCGGAACTCCTGTAAGACGCCTTTCACCGTTAACGGTGCGGGCTGGAACATTGTCCGTTGCGTCGATCGGGATGCCATGGCAACAGATCCCAAGTCGCCAGCCTCGCGGTAGTCAGCCTTTATGTTTGCCTCTTTGCGCCCAGTTGCTTCGGCCAGACATTTAATCAAAGTCGCATCTCCTATACCGAGATCAACACCTTCGTGTTGCGGCGCGATCGTGTTTGAAGCCAAGTAAACTGCTGCGAGCAAATCTCCAGATAACCCACCACGAATAATAGATCTGAATGTATTCGTCAACAAGTTCGTGATCTCCAATCGTTTCGTTGTCTCGGCAATACTTTCAAACGTATCCGCAACGATTCCAAATGGTGTTGCCGTATTCTCCTTCCAAGATGAGATCGATTCCGATGATTGGTCGATATACTTCTGTGCAAGTTCAACTTGTAAGGCTCCAACGCCGGCTTCAGATTTTTCCTTCCCATTTTTTGACTTTGTTTTCTTCTTCGCTTTTTTTTGAACAGAAGCAGAAAGTGGGCCTTCGACGTCTTCGATTTCATCATCATCGTCTTCCTCCTCCCCCTCTTCATCTTCTTCTTCTTCGTCATCAGATTCACGCGATGCTTTGTATTCTTCATCCTTTTCATCGCTCACGTTGGCAACGCTGATGTTCTTCTTTGCATCTTTCTCATCTTCTTCTTTTTCCTCCGTTTGCTTAAGTGCTGCTGATGTTTTTGGTTGTTGCTGCTTTTGTTCCAATTTCAACTTTGCTTGTTCTGCAAAGGACAATGCTTTCGCGTTTGCGTCGAGAACTTCGGATTTCTTCACTAGTTTGCGCTTCTTCGCGGCAACTTCGATGTTTTCTTTCTGTTGCGTAGGCGAATTGTTCTCTGTCGTCGCCGTGGTCGTCGTTTCCGTCGTCTGTTGTTGTTCTTTTTGATTTCCTACTTCCTCTCGAGCGTCGTCGTCTTCGCGCGCTTCGGCGCCATCTTCGGAGGACTGAGCCTTCCTCTTCTCGAAAAATCCTGCCAAAGAACTCTGTTTCTTAGCGGATGTGGGCGGAACGGACGACATCTTTTCCGTCTCCTTTTTGTGAGTATGTGTGTATGAGTGGCGTATCTGATGTCGGAAGTCTAAGATGTGTGGGGAGGAGATACAATTTTTTGAAATACGAACGAGTTATTTTGAATTTTTACCATCCCAGCATCCAGAGTTCCAGACTGCAGTCGTGCGTGTCGGTCAAAACTCGAATTCAACTCTATGCATGCTGTGTGTCATCCAATCCTCGCATACAGGGGTGGTGGTGGTGGGGGAGAAGGGAAACGGTTGAATATAACGGTCCACTAATTACGCGAATAGCACAGAGCAAGTTACAACATTTTTCAAAACTACTTCTATTTTTCCCGTTCTCGAGACAAGGACATTTTCTTCTCACTCAGCCTTCTTCGCCAAACTCCTTCGTAAACCGCTCGTGTACTTCCAAGTCAGCCGCCGCTACCGTTGGCCTCGCTCTCAAAAGTATCTTCTTGAAATCACCCAACGTTATGGGTGGAGGCATTACTCGATCCGCATATCCTAAGCTGGCAAGTTCATCTAGCGTCGAGGCCCAAGCGGAAGGATCTCCCGGAGAGCAGGGCACGTAATACTCCTTTGTTTCGTCCTCTTCTTTAGTGACCGTTTTAAAGTGCGTTGCCTCTTGCGTCTTACGAACGGGTTCATAAAGCACATCTTTAACGACATGATCTATGTCCGATCCAGAAAAACCGGGTGTTTGCACACCCAAGCTTTCAAAATCCTCGTTCGTCAAGTCATGAGGTGTTTCCCCGACGTGGACTTTGAACATATGCGCTCGCGCCGCCGCTTCCGGAAGTGGTATATAAATTCTTTTATCAAAACGCCTTCGCACAGCCTGATCCAACGAGTACGGCGTATTTGTCGCGGCTAAAACTAGAACTTTCCCAGCCGAATCGGAACCAACGCCTTGCATCTGCACGAGTATCTCTGTTTTAATGCGTCTGGACGCCTCAGACTCACCCGACTCGCCTCTAGCCCCGCAAAGCGCGTCTATCTCGTCGATGAAAATAATCGAAGGTGCTTTTTCTCTCGCCATGGAGAACAAATTATTCACTAACTTTTCCGATTCACCCATCCATTTCGACACCAAGTCTGACGAGCTCACCGAAAAGAAAGTAGAATCTGCTTCCGTTGCGACTGCTTTAGCTAAGTATGACTTCCCCGTTCCTGGTGGACCATACAATAAAAATCCCGACCAAGCTTTTCGCTTACCCGTGAAAAATTGAGGAAACTTTACTGGTAAGATGACAGCTTCTTTCAGAGCATCTTTAGCGAGGTCTAATCCTGCTACGTCGGACCACTTTACGTTTGGTTTTTCAGTCACTATCGCGCCTCCGAGTTGTTGTTTCATTTTAAGCTGCTCCGCGCTATCCTCCTTTGATGTGCTACCACCAGCGTTTGTGGTGGCGGCGCCGTTCGAGCCTGGTCGTGCTTTCATAGCCTCAGGATTCCCCGATTCCGTGGCTTGATCCGTTGCATTCTTCTGCTCAGCTACAATTTTATGCAACTCTTCGGCTCTTTCGAGATATTCGTTGAACTTTCCTTTAATGGTGTCTTGCATCCTTGGATTCTTTTCGTACTTGAGATAGCATTTGAAATGATCTAGTGACTGCATGTAGAGCGTAAAAGCGGTTTCATAATTTCCCGCTTTATCTTCTTTGACCGCTTCTTTTACTATGCTTATCGCCTTATCTCGAATTGCCGCACCTCCTTCCATCTTTGAATGACCAAACTTCTCTTGACACAAAGGCACTCAAACACACACACACACAAACAGACACAAAGAAAAGGGATTTCTCTCTCTCTTTTTCGATTTTCTCGCGCTCTCGCTCGAGGCTCACAGAAACAAAAAGATTTGTTTGCGCGCGAGTTGTGCGTGCAAGAAGGATGCGTGCAAGGATGCGTGTATATAAAATGACGCGAATTGCGCGCGAGCTTTTTTTGCGAATAAGAAATCTTTCTTCTTGTCTTTTCTTTCGCGCCCAAGAAAGGAATTTTTGAAAAGAGACAAACCTTCGAAAACTTTGTGTGTTCTGAGAGACGAATGAGAGACACCATACTCCTCACAACTCAAAAGAATAAAATAAGTATGTCTTCGATTCTTCGCGCTTCGCGACGTCTTTTGGGTAGTAGCCTTAGCAGCAGCAACAGCAGTAGCGCTCTATCTGGATGTGGGAGTAGATTCGCAGCAGTCGTGGGAAAGGGAGGAGAACGCTCGATCGCGACCACGACAAAAATAAACGCAGGCATGGGGTCGCCAACAGGGACTGCGCCTGCCCCAACAGAGCCTTTAGAGGAAGAGCACGAACTGATCTGGGATGCGGGAGATAAGCACCCAGAAACTGCGCTGGACAATTTACCCGCGAAGATAGTTGGAAAATACGAAGCTTTGGGTATGCTCGTCGGTGCTTTGTGCTTCATGGGTGGAGTGTACACTTTTGCCGGCTACTACGATAAAGCAGCGTCTCGACCCTTCGTCGAACGCGACATGGAGAAGAGCTTAAAGAAAGAGTTAGGCGGGCGGTAAAGTTGTAAAATAAGAAACCAAAACAGAACTAATTGAACGTAAAACTCTAACGCGGCGCGTCTGCTGTTGTTACAACCTGCGATATCTATTGTTACTAGTACTACTTTCCAACTTCGACGTCGATTAATTCTCTGTTTTTCACTTGGGCTTTGAAGTCAGCGTGCGCGTCATCCCACACTTTTTTTGAGTCGTAACTCTTCGCAGACGCCGATCGATCCGGAAGCTTTAGCATTTCTCCATGATTCTCTTCGTCTTTCAAGCACTTTTGCCACCAGTGACGCATCAACTCCACGCTCTTTTTCTGCGCAGTTACTCGGATCACGCGATTATTCTCGTCGTAATCTGTAACTTCCCAGGAGCCGTAAGTCAGCTTTCGTCGAATCGGCGTGAAACTTTTGTCGGACTCGTTAAACTTCAAGCCGCCATTGGCGTTGTATTCCTCTTCTTCATCGTATTCTTCCACTTCTTCTCCAATCGGATGTTCCCACTCGCGGTCGAACACTACTTCTTTGCACAGTGCGATTTTAACAGAAGTTTCTGTGACATCTACGCGAACGTCTTTGGCCTTTGTCCCGAGCGGCGCCAATACCGAAAGCGTGACATCGCTCGAGGTTTGCGACCACATGTAATCGAGTTCTCCCGCGCTGTTTTCGTTCTCTTCCGTACCGCGACTGCTTTTTTTCCTGACGTAAATGCCGTTTCGGGTGAACTTTTCTTTCCTCCGTGCGATGGCTACTCGCCTTCTTTCCTCTTTTTCTTCTTCGGAAAAGAGACTCGTCGTCTTTGTTTCGTGTTTTTCTTCTTCTTTTTCTTTTTCTTCTTCTTCTTCTTTCGACGACGACGGCGGTTCTCGAAACATTATCGTGCCGGGATGTTCGCGCTCAAACTGTTTACCTTGCTCGATCCATTGCATCTCACGGAACTCGCGTTCGCTCATCATCTTCTCGTCTTTTGAAAGATGATTGTCTTCGGTCGAAGTCGCAGAAGGAGGCAGCACGTTGAAGTCGACGCTTTCGCCGCTTCCAATCGTCACTCTCGTCGGTTGGTCCAGTTTCGTCACCTGCGGTTGCTGCGGGAAGTGCGGCACGTTTTTATCGTCCTCACCATCATCTTCACTCTCGTCTCCGTAGTCTAGTTTATCCCACTTCGAGTAATCAACCATTGTTATTATAAAAGTTTTGTGTATCGCTCTTCTTCCCGTGCGTCGTGGGCCACAATACCATTAATTATGAAGAACACAATCCGCGCAAAGAAGCAACAAAATCGACAAACAAGTTTTCGCGTCAAAAAAAGTACACGCACACAAGAATAAAACTTTGGGAGAGAGAGAGAGAGGAAAAGAGAATGTATGATGTCGATGTGGAGCGTTCGTGAGTCAGACGACGCGGACGAGCAAAACTGGTCGCGATCCCACCACCCGAGGAGGCGTGAATAAAAATCTTTCTTCTCTCTTCTTCTTCTTCTTCATCGTGCACTATCACGACGACGATGACGAGCAACGGGAGCAGGGAAATTACAAAGAAGAAGAAGAACAAGACGACGACGACGCGTAAGAACCGTAAACTTTTAGAGCATTTGAGCTTAAAAGCTACCACGACTACTCCGTCGAAATCTTCTTCGCACCCTTTCGATGTGGACGCGAGCGACCACTGCGAAACTCCTTTTCAAGCGTACAAAGATATCGAACCCTTTCTGTTTCGAATCGCTCTGAGTTTGAAGAAAACGAAGGCGAGTTTAAAAATATACGACCCGTATTTCTGTGAAGGATCTGCGAAGGAACATTTGAAACGACTCGGTTTTGAAAGCGTTCACAACGTCAACGAAGATTTCTACGAAAACGTCAAGAAAAATACGATTCCAGAATATGACGTGTTGCTTACCAATCCTCCGTATTCGTCAGACCACTTCAAGCGAATATTGAACTTCTGCGGGGCGAGCGAGAAACCTTTCTTTCTTCTTCTCCCAAATTTTGTCTGCCGTAAAACATACTACGCCAACGAAATAACCAGTCGAAAGAAAGAACCGTTGTTCTTAATTCCGGACGAGCTGAAACCTTATCGCTATTGGGCGCCAGGAAGGAAAGGATTTGAAGAGCGGGCGAAAGGAACCACGCCTTTTATAACGTTTTGGTATCTCGAGTTTGGTGACGCGATTGACAAAAACGAAATTCGTGGTTGGTGGCTCAAGAAATACTCGCCTCATTCGAGATGCGAACTTCCCGCGCCAGAAGAAAGTCTACCGCAACAGCAACGTTTGCAAAAACGCAGCAACCCAAACAAAAGAAGACGAGAGAAAGCGCAGAATAAAAATATACTGAAAGAGCCAAGAGAAAATAGCGGCAGCATCTACTACGACCCAAACGTTGCCCAGAAAAAGAAGAGGAAGAAGCTAGAATCGAAAGAAAGAGTTTAAAGAGTAAACTCAGAGAGGGCTGAGGAAGATTTACTTAAGTGCTTGTGCGTTTGTTTGTGTTCAAATTGTAATTAAAAACGTGCGTTTTTCATCTACACGCTGCTCAAAGCGTTTTTCAACAGAAGAGTTACAAGAATGAGTTCTCTTTTCCATGCATTTTTTTTCACACACATCGGCACACAAAAAACATTTTCATGAAGAGGTACCTCCTCGCGCAACGACGCCTTCTTCGGGCGGCGCTCTCCTCGACTACAGAAGAGGGGCATCGCCATCTGACGATACGGAATAATGTCAATATTCTTGCGCCTTCACGACAACGAGGTATGAGGAACTCATTTAAGACGGAGACGACAACAACGACGACGCCCATGATGAAGCAGGAGCAACACCAGCAGAAACAACAGCAGCAGCACGACAATCACCTTCTTATGAACACGATGAGCGCCGAAGCGTCCGGGGAGAAGACGCTCAAAAACGATGCGGAAGAAGAGGAGGAAGAGGAGGAGGAGGAAGAGGAGGAGGAGGAGGAGGAGGAGGAGGAAATAATCAAAGAGGGGATGAGAGAGGAAAGAGTCTTAACGCAAGAAGAAAATCGGTTCATAGACGTGGACGAAGACAAAGACGATATAAAAACAAAAGCGAGTAATGATGACCCGTATCGACGTCTCACTCATTTATATTATACGCTCGAACGGTTGCAGTACCAGTTTCCTTTGCATTACCGACACCCTATTTCAAAACATTGGGAACTGGTCGACAAAACGTTCAAAGTCACCGAGGAATATTCGAAGTTGAGTCCGCCTAAAAGAAAGCACGTGTGGTTGAATACGGTTTCAATTCTCTCCAGATTGGCATTTCACGAAAACGGATACAGAAACCATATAATTTTCGATGATCCACCATGGGGAGCAGAGAAACAAAGTCAATTCGAGACAAGGGTAAAATTTAAAGTCTGCGCCGCGCACGCTGTGACGAACATTCTGTTTTTTTTTGTGTGCCCGTCCCTTTTCTTTGGAACGGAAATATTGTTGCGCCCGGAAGGTGTGGACGGATTCCCTCAAATGCAAAATTTGGCAAAGGTTTTGAACGAGACGTTTCCTTCAGTCTTTGAGAATGGCCTCACCGAGTTTTTTGCCGGAGTAGCCGCAATTCTTACCTATGTGTTCCGTAATCAAACGGAAAAAGTGTATCTTACTTTTGCGAGTTTTTCTGCATCCTTCCGCAACGCGGATATGATGAAACGTATTTTACAAATCAAGTTGTAAAACAGGTAGATAGATTAATGATAAATAGACAGTAGATTAATAGATAGATAGTACCGTGGATTATTAGATATTACATTGCTCTTCACGCGACATTTTGCTCTTGCTTTTTCCCATTCTTTTCCCATTCTGATCCATCCGAACTTTTCCCGCCGGCGCCATAAGGAACAAAAGCAGGTCTCCCCTCCAAGCCTAACTCTTTGAACAAGGCAGAATCTTCGTTGTCGTCGTTATTCGGGGTCGTAAGTAACTTATCTCCCGTAAAAACAGAGTTGGCTCCAGCCAAGAAGCACATAGCCTGAGTCTCGTCGGACATGTTGATTCTCCCAGCCGATAATCGGACGACAGTTCTCGGCATTAAAATGCGTGCAACCGCAATTGCTCGAACCATTTCCAAGCCTGACGGAGCAGATAGATTTTCGAAGGGCGTTCCTTTGACCGGGACCAGAGCATTGATAGGAACGGACTCTGGATGTTCCGGTAAACTTGCTAAAACGTGCATCAAAGACGCTCTATCAGACTCTTCCTCCCCTAAACCGAGAATTCCGCCGCAGCATACAGATATACCAGCGTCGCGAACTGCAGCTATGGTATTCAGGCGATCTTCGTACTTGCGCGAAGAAGTAACTTTTGGATAATACTCAGGGGACGTGTCTAAATTATGGTTGTAAGCAGTCAACCCAGCTTCTCTTAATTTCACGGCCTGATCCGGCGTGAGCATGCCTAATGTTGCGCACACTTCCATTCCCAAATCCTTTACCTGTTTAGTCATCGTAAGTACGCGTTCAAATTGACCTTCACCGACTTGGGAAGGTCCCCGCCAAGCCGTGCCCATACAAAACCGCGTCGAGCCCGCAGCTTTTGCCCGTTTTGCAGCCTCGTAAACGTCATCAATTTGCATCAATTTCTCTGCTTTAAGTTCTGTTTCTTTCTTCCACGAGGAAGATTGCGCGCAATAGTTGCACGTTTCCGGGCACCCTCCAGTTTTTATAGAAAGTAACGTGCACTGTTGCACTTGTTTGGGGTCGTGGTGCATCCGATGGACGGTCGCCGCATCGAACACGAGCTCTAATAAAGGCCGGCTGTACATCTCTCTAATCTCTTCTTTCGTCCAATTATTTCGCACTTCTCCGAGAACTCTTTTTGCGTTCGATGCGGCTGGCGCCGCGAGCTGTGAAGACGTCGAGAACGCTCCGCGAGTGCTGATTGGTTTCGTTAATTTCGAGGAGGAGGAGGAGGAAGAGGAGGAGGAGAATTCCGCCGCCCGGGGCGAAGAGGACGAGGAAAGCTCAACCGTTCGAAAGAAGATTCCATTCGAACACTGTTTGAGACCGACGTAAGCGGCAAAATCAGCGCCGAGCGCGTTAAGTGTGCGCCTCGCGAGTTGCCGACCCGACATCTTCTCTCTTCTAATTAAGAGAAAGGGACGGAGGGCCAGAATAAAATAAAGTTTTGTTTGTTTGTTTGAGTGAGTTTTCCCCTCAAAAATCCTCTCAAATCTGTCTACTCGTATTCCTCTTCTCTGCCCAAACAGATTTCGTGGGGGGGGTGGATAAAAGCGAGGCACAAGATGCCGTGAGTGACGACGAACAATGCAAACAGATGTACATCGCATACGCTGCAGCAGGCGGCATCGCGAAGATGTTTGCAGACTCGGAGGAGAGAGCGAAACGAGACGCCGCGTAGAAGAAGTTGAAGAGTTCGTTATTAAGATTTCCCATCGAAAACTCTTGGGAACGGAAGAAGAAGAAGAAAAAGGAAAAGAAGAAAACGACAAAGAGGATGAGTTTGCAATCGACCCGTACTTCTTTGACGATGGATATTCCGTCGCCGCAACGACTGGTTTTGCTAGAGTTTGGGAAGGAGCGAGCGTTTTCACAGATTTTCTGGTACAGGAGTGTCCCAACCTGACTTTGCGAAAGAATGTCGTGGAGCTTGGAAGTGGTGTTGGATTGTGTGGAGTAGCAGTTGCAATCGCTAATGAAGCGAACGTCACTCTCACCGATCTCCCATCCGTTGTTGAGGGTGTTTTAAGGCAAAATATTACTCAAAACAGTACTTCTCTCACAGAAAATGGTTGGCATCGCGTTATCGGCCCACAAGGTGGCTTGGCTCGAGCGGTCGCCTTGAACTGGGAGAAACCCATGGATTGCCATCATTTGACTGCGTCAGAAAAGTATATAGATGCTGTTGATGTCATAATTGCGGCAGAATGTATTTGGCTCGCCGACTTATTGGATTGTTTCTGCGAAACGTTGAACATTTTGTTTGAACGCGAGAAAAAATTGCGCAGTCGAACGCCGCAGTGCTTCATTTGTTGCCGCGACCGAAGTAGAAAAGATTCAAAAGTGAAAATTTTCGCCAGCGAAGAGATGGTAGAAGCAGCGTTCAGTAGACACGCGTTAGCGTTCGACGTCATGCGAGAATTTCCAAGTACAATTGAGCAGAATAGATGCGTAAAAATTTATTCATTATCGAAGAAATAAAGAAAAACTGTGTGCCAGGACGTGGTGCAGTTCATAGCTTTTACGCTCCTTGCGGATGAGGATATTTTATCTTACACTAAACATTGACACGCACTCGTTGTCACTACTACTGGAAGATTCCTACTTCACTTTTTTTCTTAATAGGATTGCCAAAGAGACTTTTAATCATATCGAGACTCATCATTCCTTGTTTTGAATCTATGCTTGGATCATCGAGCGCCTTTCGTTGTTTAAACGTTCGAAGCAGTCGTGACTTTTCTTGCTTTTCTCGTAGCTTCGCCATTCTCATTTGCTCCTCGGGAGATTCTGGTGCGGAATCAGGATTTTCTTCCGCGCGTTTCTTTCGACGCTCTTCCATAGATGCTATCATTTTGGCCTGTTCTACTCGCGCCATGTAAAAGTCGCGTTCTTTTTTGGCCATTTCGAGCTCGAGTCGTTGGCGCTGCTCTCTAGCCGCTTTCTGATACTCAATCTCCTCCATGAGGTTATCCCATTTGAACTTTGGGAGATATCTAATGTTCCATAGATCAGAGTAGTGCGCACTTCTTCTTTTACCACCAACGGGTTGTCCATTGAGCATTTCTGCCGCGCTTCGAGCCTTTTTTTTATTCTTAAACTCAACCCATCCTTCGACGAACTTCTTTCCTGTATTGCCTTTGTATTTCTTTCGCAAAGCGCGCTGTTCAGGATCTTCTGGCGCTAAATACATACGTTCTAATTTACCGAACTTTTCGAGGAGTTGGCGCAACTTTAGAGGCTTCATGAACGGTGGTATGCTTCCTAAATACACCACGCCTCTCTTCTTCAATTGTTTGTGACTCTGTTCTATTTCCTCCTTGGAAACGACTTTTTTTCTCTCCTTCTTCTCTTCGTGGTTGAAGCCGCCAAGTTCAACAAAATCCAATTCTTCTTCTTCTTCTTTGACGCGTTTGCCAGCCTTTTTCTTCTTCCTCTTCCACTTTTCGTCCGCATCGCGGCGCGATACGCGCTCATCTGGCAACGCTTCATCATTCTTATCTTCTTCTTTGTCTTCTTCGTCTTCCAATAAATCGTCTCCTTCGGTAAAGTTCTTCTTCTGTTTCTTCTTCGTTTTCTTCCTCGTCCTCATTTCCTCGTCCTCATCGTCTCCCCGGGAACGACGACGATGGAGAAGATGCGGACTCCGAACGATATCCATCCTTTGTCTTCCTCTTCTTCTTCTTCTTCTTCTTCGACTTCTCTTTCTGCTCGTCCTTCGTCTTGGTATTCAAGGCAAAGTTGGTTTGTTGTTGTACACGAGTTGAAGTTGTGTGAAGTGATGAACTTTTTCTCTTCTTTTTTCTCTTCTTTTCAGCTGTCTTTTCCTCATTCTTCTCATTCTCCTGCTCCTGATTCAGCGCGCGTTTCCGCTATTTTCTTAATTTCCTTTCTGCGAAAAGCAAGGAAAATCTACCATCTGCGACATGTCCGCCAAGCGTCAAAAAGTAAGCGAGGAGGATGCGAGAGGAGGAGATTCACTTCACGTTCTCGGTTCCGTCGTGTTTGATATCTTATTCTCCCCGAAGAGTTTGCCAACTCCCGGGACGACTGTCTTGAGCGAAAATGTAAAAAAAGCGCCCGGAGGCAAGGGAGCAAATCAAGCCTACGCTGCCGGGAAAGTGTTGTCATCATCATCATCGACTTCGTCTGTTTCATTTTTCGGTTGCGTTGGAGAAGACGAGTTTGGTGCAAAGTCTTTGGAATCCTTACAAAGCGTCGGCGTAAATACAGACCACATCCAGATGAGGAAAGAGAAGGCAACAGCGATAGCTTCTGTGGTTATCGATGAAAAAGGGGAGAATCAAATTTGCGTCGGGTCGAGTGCCAACAACTCGACCAATGCAAAAGAATGGATAGAAATAGTTGAAAAGCAAAAGGAAAAGCCCGCAGCTTTGCTTTTGCAAATGGAAATACCTCCGAGTGAAGTGTTTGCGGCAGTTCGATATTGTTCTGAGAACGGTATAATATCGATTTTGAACGCTGCGCCAGCTGATGAATCAATTCCAACAGAAACGCTAGAAATGTTAAATATTCTGATTGTAAATGAGCACGAAGTTTTGCAAGTTCGCGACTCTGTACTGCGAGAAGGATACGCTATGTCTATTCCGAGAATTTATTCCAACGGCAATACCGATGGTCCCGAGCTTTCGACAGATGTTGTTGCCCAAGATCCTCGCGCAGTTGCACATCAACTCGCTCAGTCGTTTCAACTGATTGTAATCGTTACTCTTGGAGAAGAAGGGTGCGCAGCAATCTTACCCGTTCGACCTACAGAGAATGATGCTTCAACTGGAGAAGAACGCGATGCGATAGATACAATATACTCAAGTGCATTGAAAAACTTGAAAAACGAGGAAAAAATTGTAAGTGCCGTGGGAGCTGGTGATGCATTTGTTGGCGCCTTTTGCGCGTATCTGGTTGAGAAGCGCGACATTCACACGTGTTTACGAGCGGCTTCAGCATGCGGAACTTTAGCCTGTTTATCGAATGGAGCAAGGGATGGCGTTCCGACTCGCCAAGATCTTGACGAGCGCATGCACGACGTTGAGTTACTAGGAGTATGGGGCAAACTGGGCATTTCTGAGGAAGCTCTGAAATGTCCAGCTGTAGACTGGTGTCGATTGAAAAAGAAGTAGGAAATTGTCACCAATCATACAGTACAATGCGGTCGTCGTAATTAAACTCTCTCCAAAATACTTCTGTGTGTGCATATATCTACTCAGTCAGTGGCTCATCTCTCCATATTCGAATATGTCAGAGTGTTTCGCTACAAATTTTGCAACTTTCGGAGCTTCCAAATCGTCGCGTTTCAGCTGACTCTCGTTTGGTTCTACATCATCGTAATAGTGATACTTAAGTTTTGCTCTATCTGATGTGGGCTTGTTCCATCCTTTGGCGAATCCCCAAAGAGTAACTTTTTCGCATCGTTCTAAACCAAAAAGCAAACCGTAGAAACCGTTCGAAGCGGCGCCATCTTCCATGGTGTCCAAAACAAGCTGATGAAAGTCTCCATCGATGACATAGATATCACCATTGAAGCGCTTCTTAAAGTTTATGAACTTCTGCATGGTTTCCTCTACCGTGACGTGCTGTAGAAGTATCTCTTTTTTGCTTTCGTGAAACCCGAGGTGTTGCGTGTTCAAGAACCTGATAGTTGTTTTGCTCCCGACGTAGTCAGACAATCCATTCGTCGTAGGTCCTCCGTTGAAGCGAATCACTGCATCTGCTTCATCTATGTACTTACCATACTTCTTTAACTTCAAGGACCCGCCGTTACCTACGATCGCGCACGATTTGTACTTTTGAAATCCTTTGAAGCGCGTATCGACGACTGGAAACTCGTGAAGAAGCTCTTTCGTGATCCGAGCGACTCGTTGCCAGCCTCGTCCGCGAGGAGGATCTGCTTTCGCCGCTTCTAAGTCACATCCCCGAGGAGGGCTATCTGAAAGACATTGTGACATGTACTTAGCGACTCGAATAGGCGAATTCCGTGCAAGTTTCGAATATTTTTGCTGCGTCATGATAAAGTCTCCGTTGAAGCCATCTTTGAACATGTTTCGAAACAATCGCGTTCTCTTTGGTCCTCCGGAACCGGAACCGCCATTTGAACTACTCCTACTGCTACTGCTGCTGCTACTGCTACTGCTACTGCTGCTGCTACTAATTAAACTACTGCTTTCATCATCACCATTTGCAATGTCATCGGATGACAATCGAGACACGGAGGAGCGTGAGAAGGAGTTTGATATTCTTTCTCTTTCGATGCCATTCTTCATATAGCTTCTCTCATCTTGATTTCCAAAGCGAACATCATGTGCCCCCGTGGTTGCTGAATGCTGCAGAGAAGAGGACGTCGATTTACGTGGAGTAATAAGAAACCCGACGAGAATGAAGAAACCGAAGAGGCACAGAAGACGGAAGCGCGTTCTTTTACCCGCGCGTTTCGCACCCGGCATTTTTACACCCTGAAGGGCAAAAGGAAGTGAGGAGAAAGAACAACGATTTTTTGTATCTTGGAAATTTTGCGTGTTTACGCGTCTGTTTACGTTTATTTGTAACGCTGGTACACTACAACCAATTTATACTAGTCATTGAAAGGATGAAACATCGTCCTTTCTCTATCCTGCTGAATTTCTCTCGGGTGTGACATCTTACGAGA
>ERZ651776.251-NODE-251-length-78658-cov-6.613074_pt1 | contig 78658 bp, 71 predicted proteins | sample MGYA00514761_ERZ651776 | MGnify/ENA metagenome assembly ERZ651776 | reverse complement strand
GCGAAAAGTTTGCGGGCACGGTTGCCTTGCTCATTGTTAAAGGCAGTGCCATCAACGAAATCTTTCATCTCGTCGTCCTTTCTATTATTGCTCTTGTCATTTAGGCGTGGAGTTCCTTATGACCTAATCATTGTGATTCGGATACACCTTTATTGCATATCACCCATGCACGAGGTGCATGGCTTTTCGCGGTTGCAGCATGACGTCGTTCTATTGCTGTAACGCCCTGAGACAGATATAGGTCCCATAAATTACAGTTCAACTTTTTTGCCATGGTGGACATGCATGCCCAAGATCAACGGAAACGAAATTCGCCCCGGTAACGTGCTGGAACATAACGGTGGTCTTTGGGCTGCCGTAAAGGTCGACCACGTCAAGCCCGGCAAGGGCGGTGCCTTTGCCCAAGTCGAAATGCGCAACCTGCGCAACGGATCAAAACTTAACGAACGCTTCCGCAGCGCCGATAAGGTTGAAAAGGTCCGGCTTGTGCAAAAAGACCAACAATTCCTATACGAAGACGCAGGTATGCTGGTGTTGATGGACACGGAAACCTACGATCAGGTCCAGCTCTCAGCCGAGCTGCTGGGCGACCGCCGCCCCTTCTTGCAAGACGGCATGATGGTGGTCGTTGAATATCACGATGACGAGGCGCTGAACGCGTCCTTGCCGCAAAAAGTCACCTGCAAGATCGTCGAGACCGAGCCGGTCGTCAAAGGCCAGACCGCAGCGAACTCCTTCAAGCCCGCGATATTGGACAATGGCGTCAAAGTCATGGTGCCGCCGTTCGTCGGCCCCGACGAAGATATCATCGTCAACACCGACACGATGGAATATTCCGAGCGCGCCTAAGCGCCCAGAGTTGACGTAAAGTCATAGCTTGGATGCAGACCAAAGCCCCGGTTCCTCCGGGGCTTTTTGCTGTCCGCGGTACCGCATTCAGCCCGGAAAGAAGCACGCCACGCGCGAAGTGTCACTTTCTTGCAACGTCGGTCGCTGCTCCGTGCAGACGTGCCTAGATTTTGGGCAACGCGCCGCAAATGCGCATCCTCTTGGCGGATTGATCGGGCTTGGTGGATCACCCTTGATCTGCATCGCACGGGTATAGCCCTGGCTTTTGCGCCGCTTCAACGACGGTGCCGCCGCCAGCAATGCCTGTGTGTAGGGGTGACGTGGCGCGTCAAACAATGTGGCGACGGGGGCCTGTTCCACGATCTGTCCCAGATACATCACGGCCACATCATCACAGACATGCCGCACCACCCCCAAGTCATGGCTGATGAACAGATAGCTCAGGCCTAACTCATCTTTCAGCCGTGCCAGCAGGTTCAGGATTTGTGCCTGAATGGCGACGTCCAGCGCCGAAACGGGTTCGTCACAGACGAGCAGTTTGGGATTAGTTGTCAGTGCCCGCGCAATCGAAATACGCTGCCGCTGCCCGCCTGAAAATTGATGGGGAAACAGGCTCAGTTGATCTTCGCGCAGGCCCACCAAAGTAAACAGTTCGCGCACGCGGGCCATGCGTTCTTCCAGTGTCCCGATTTCCATCAGGTCCAGCGGTTCGCGCACAATATCGACGACACGCGCACGCGGGTTGAGCGATGAATAGGGGTCCTGAAAGATCAGCCCGATGTCGCGGCGACGCAGGCGCATACCTTCGGTGTCCAGTTGCAGCAGATCATCGCCGTCAAACAGTACCTGACCGCCTGCGGCGTTGGTCAACCGGATTGCAGCCATCGCTGCTGTTGTCTTGCCTGATCCGCTTTCGCCCACGATCCCCAAGGCGCGACCCTTCTCAAGGGTGAACGACACGGCGCGCACGGCCTCAAGCTGAGGGCGTGCAGCAAACATCGATGGGCGGGGCAGGGCAAAGCGTACCGTCAGGTCACGTACATCCAGCAGCGTGCTCATATGCGGCCCTCTTGTACGGCGTGGCAGGCGGCGGGATGGTGGCCATGTGCCGCCAGCTTGGGTTTTTCGGTGCGGCAGCGGTCATTGGCGTGGGCACAGCGCGCCGCAAAGGCGCAGCCTGCGCCCAGCATATGCAGGGGTGGCACGACGCCGGGAATTTCGCGCAGCGCAGTATCCCCCTTGGCAATATTGGGAATGCAGTCAATCAACCCGCGCGCATAGGGATGCTGTGGATGATCCAAAACGTCATCGGCGGTTGCCTCTTCGATCACACGGCCCGCATACATAACGGCGACGCGATCGGCCATCTCGGCAATGGCCCCCATGTCGTGGGTGATCAACACAATCGCCGCACCAAAATCACGCTGAATTTCGTTGAGCAGATCGAAGATTTGCGCCTGCACTGTGACATCCAGCGCGGTGGTCGGTTCATCGGCGATCAGCATTTTGGGCCGGCACGACACCGCCATGGCGATCATCACCCGTTGCCGCATTCCCCCTGACAATTGATGCGGATAGTCGCGCGCCCTGGCGTCCGGCGACGGGATGCCGACCCGGTCCAACAGGGCCACAGCGTCGCGCATGGCCTGATCTGCGCTGACCTTTTGATGCAGCATGATCGCTTCGGCAATCTGCGCGCCTACAGTGAACACGGGGTTAAGCGACGTCATCGGTTCTTGAAAGATCATCGCCGCCTCAGCGCCCCGGATCGCGCGCATCCGCGCAGGCGAGGCGGTGGTAAGCTCTTCACCATTCAACCGGATCGACCCACCCGCAATGCGTCCGGGCGGCGAGGGGATCAACCCCATGACAGACAGCGCAGTGATCGACTTGCCGCAGCCGGATTCGCCGACCACGCCCAGAGTTTCGCCGGCATTCACATGCAAAGACACCGAATCCAGCGCAGTCACCGCACCGTGGCGCGTGTTGAACGTCACATTCAGGTCTTCGATTTCCAGAAGGGCGTTCATCGTTCTCTCAACTTCGGATTAAAGGCATCGTTCAGCCCGTCGCCCACCAGCGATACGGCCAGCACGGTCAGGAAAATCGCAAGGCCGGGAAAAGTCACCGGCCACCACGCATCCAAAAGCTGATCGCGGTTGGCCCCGATCATCAGCCCCCAAGACATTACATTCGGATCACCCAGACCCAGAAATGACAGCCCCGCCTCGAACAGGATCGCAACGCCGATCGTCAATGTCGCTGATACAATCAGTGGCGGTGCGGCGTTGGGCAGGATGACCTTCCAGATGATCCGCTTGTTCTTGGCCCCGATGGCGCGCGCGGCAGTGACATATTCCAGCTCTTTGATCTTCATGAACTCGGCCCGCGTCAGACGCGCGGTCTGCGGCCAGCTGACCACCCCGATGGCAAAGGCTATTGTCCAAAGCGAAGGCGAGAATAGCGTGACCAACACCATTGCGAATAGCAGCGCTGGCAGGACCTGAAAGAACTCGGTGAACCGCATCAACGCCGTATCAACCCATCCACCGTAAAAACCTGCCAACGCGCCCAGCGTGATCCCGATCACCATCGTGATCACGGCGGCAGCAGCCCCCACCGCCATTGTCGGCCCGCCACCTTTCAGCATCCCCGCAACAATATCGCGGCCCAGATAATCGGTGCCCAATGGGAATTCCGGCGTGACCATAGGCGGCTCGTGCGGGGCCCAAACGATATCATACGCATCGCCGCCATAGAAAAACGAGCCATAGAAAGTGATGGCCAAAATCACCAAAAGCAACCCAAGCCCGAAGACGGCAGTACGGTTGCGGCTGTACATACGCCACGCCTCGCGCCACGGGCTCTCGGCGACATAGCTTTCTGTAAGGTTTGGCTCGGTCACACTGCCGCTCCTTCATTTTGCCAGATAAACTCTGGGGGTTTGGGGGCTGGCCCCCAAGTCGACATATGCCTCATCCACGCCCCCTAAGTCTGGGATCAGCCCAACGATAGCTGAGATCGGTCAGAATATTGGCAACCACCACCATCGCTGCGGCAAAGAACAATACACCCAAAACTGTGGGGTAATCCCGCCGCAGGATGGAATCAAAGGCCAACCGCCCCATACCCGGCCAGTTGAAAACAGTCTCGACCAACAAAGCGCCTGAAATCAGGTTGCCAAACTGCAACCCCGCCACGGTCAAGATCGGCAGCGCTGCGTTGCGCAGGGCGTGTTTGAACAAAACCGACTGTTCGGTGGCACCCTTGGCCCGCGCCGTGCGGATATAATCAGAGCCCAGTACATCCATCATCGACGCCCGCGACAGCCGCGCATATTGTGCCAGATAGATGATCGCCAGCGTGAATGCAGGCAGCACCAGATGATGCATCACATCGAAAAACTGCGTCACCAGCCCCGCGTCGCGCAGGCGCACGGATCGCATCCCCTCAACCGGAAAGATCGGAAAGACCGAGGCGAACAGGATCACCAGCATGATGCCAGTCCAAAACACCGGCACCGCATAGCCGATGGTGGCAAAAATCGACACGAACCCCGACAGAGGTCCGCTTGGCTTGCGCGCAGCAATCACGCCCAGGAAAACGCCAATCACAATCGACAGGACTTGGGCCGTCAACACCAGCAGGATCGTCGGCCCGATCCGGGCCGAAATCAGCGTGGCAACCGGTTGATTAAAAAAGAAACTCTCGCCCAGATTTCCCTGGGCGACATTCGACAGATAAATCCAAAGCTGCGTCAGTAGTGGTTTGTCCAACCCGTAATCCGCACGGATCGCTGCCAGCATCTCTGCGTCAATGCCCCCCATTTCACCTGCAATCACCATCGCAGGGTCGCCCGGTGCCAGACGGATCAGCAGGAAATTCAGGATCACCACGCCCAGCATCAGCAAAAGCCCGTATGCAATGCGGCGGAGAAAGAAAGAGGCTGTCATTGAAGGATATGCACTTTCGCTGGCTGTCTCGGTACCTTTGGGGCTGCGTGTGTAGCCCCAAAGGGTCTGATATCACTCTGTGATTTCGACCATATCCATCGGGTGCATGGTGCCCCAGATGCCTTTGGGCGGGTTCGACAGCTTGGCGGAATAGGCGGTGTGATAAGGCGTCGCGTTGATCCAATAGATCGGCAGATCCTGTGCAACGATTTGCTGGAATTCAGCGTAAAGCGCCCTGCGTTTATCCATGTCCAACTCGACTGCGGCGGCATTCAACAACTCGTCTACTTTGGGGTTGGCATAGGATTGCGTATTCGACCAGATTACACCCTTGACGATGTTATCGCTGAGATAGGTGCGGTGTACCCCGATCACCGGATCACCCCAGTTGAAGACAACGTCCATCGACAGTTCAAAATCATGACCGCCAACACGCCCCGCCCAAGTTGGAAAGTCGGGTGCCGCCCGCACGGTCACATCAATGCCGATCTTTTTCAGCTGCGATTTCATGTATTCTGCAACCGATTGCTGCTGCTCTTTCGGGCCAGGAATATAGTCGATGGTCAATTCCATGCCGTCGCCGAAACCAGCGTCGGCCATCAGCGCGTTGGCTTTGTCTAAATCCACATCATAGGCTTCGATGCTTGGGTCAAAGAATGGCGAACTTTCGATGATCGGGCCCCGCTGCGGGGTCGACACACCGCGGTGTAGCGCCTTGGTGATAAAGTCGCGGTCGATGGCATAGCCAATCGCCTGACGCACGCGCACATCGCTAAGTTTGGAGGATTCCGTATTGAACGCCAGCCAGTTGATCGGACCCACGGCAGCATAACCTTCGGCGGTAACCTCAAGCCCGTCCACTTTGCTAAGACGGTTGATTTCCTGCGCCCCGGCCATGAAAGGATAGATGTCGGCCTCACCGTTCTCCATCGCGATCAGCAGGGCAGAGGGGTCTTTGATAATGCGGATGATGATCTCGTCCAGCTTGGGACGGCCCTCGATAAAGAAATTAGGGTTCTTTCTCAGAACGATGGCTTCGCCGGCGGTGAATTCTTCCAGCATGAACGGGCCAGACCCGACAGGCGCGGAATTGGCCGGATGGCTTTTGATGTCTTGCCCGTCGCCGTAGATGTGTTTTGGCAGGATCGGTGCCAGCGCGGGTGACATGGCCAGCAGCAGGGCAGGGTGCGGTTGGCTTAGCTTGATCACGGCGGTCAGCGGGTCAGGTGTTTCGATCGCTTCGACGGGGGCGAACATGGATTTGAAAGGATGGTTTTCCTTGATGGTCATGATCGAAAAAGCCACGTCTTCCGAGGTGACAGGCTTGCCATCATGGAACGTCGCGTTGTCGACAAGATGCAGCGTGACGCTTAGGCCGTCCTCGGACACCTCCCAGCTTTTCGCCAGATAGGGCTGCGGTTCCCAATTTTCGTCATAACGCATCGGCGATGCAAAGATTTGCGTCGATGGGACAGCGGTTGCAATCCCAGACTGTACTGCGCCGTTCAGGTGGCGCGGGACTTGGCTGGAAGCGATAACAAGCGTGCCGCCTTCGGCAAAAACGGGTGCAACGTTTAGGGCAGCTGTGGCAATGGCAGCGGCCCCGATAAAGCGGGCAAAAATGGACATGTTTGGTTTCCCCTTGGTCGAATTATATTTCTTATATCCAAAATGCTAACCACCAAGATTACTACAGAAAACAGTGTTTAATGTGCTGACTAATTGCATTTAATGTTTGTTTGGGGGCAAATTAGGCCGCAATTCCAAGGCGTTAAATTGTCCCTCCCGGACCAGATCATCTGAAATCCGCAAGACCGCTTGCAGCACTGTGGATTTTTCATTGCTCGCAGAATAGGCAAGTCCAAAGTTCGGCTCCTCCAGATCGCCAAGCAGGGGGCGGGCGACATAGCCCGACAGGTGTTCGTTTTCGATACGGCTGTTGATGTTCATCAACGTATATCCGAGGCCTGCCGCGACCATGGCACGCAAGACGGACGATGACTTTGATGTATGGACAACCTTGGGCCGTAGCCCCTGACTGGTAAAAAGCCGGTTAAAATAGCTTTGGGATGCGGGCAAATCCAGCATCAACATCGGCAGGTCGGCCAGATCATGTAGGGTAAGGTTTTGCCGGGTGGCCAAGGGCCAGTCAGACGGGATCAACACAAAAGGCCGCGCGAAAAACAAGGACCGGAACGGCTGGTCTTGCGGCAAGGCAACCCCGTAGGTCAGCGCCATGTCAACGCCACCTTCCTTGAGCAGATTGGCGATTTCCTGCATGTCACCTTCTTTCAGGTCAATCCGGATCGAGGGGTAGAGCGCCGCAATCCGTTTCAGTATCGGCGGCAGAACATAGGGGGCAGTGGGTTCGAAACACGCGACACGCAAGGTGCCGGTCGGACTGCCTTGCAGGCTCATCAACTCGCTTTCAAAATGCCGGCAATTCTCCAGAAACGCGACCACACGCCGCCCGACCTCAAGGCCGGTATCCGTGGGCACGATGCCTTTGGCGGGGATGCGGCGGAAAAGGGCGGTGCCGATATTGCCTTCCATCAAATCGATCGCTGCCGTGATCGAGGACTGCGAGATGTTCATTTCCTCGGCCGCCCGCGCGATGGACCCATAGCGCAGTGCCGCATCGAAATACCGCAATTGTTTAAAGGTAAAGCGCATCGGTCGTTCCCCTAAATTTATGGGCTTTGCACGACAGTAAATCTATTTTTCCGCTGAACCAAGCTGCGATAGCGTTTGAAGGGAACATAGGGGGCATCATGTCGGATATCGTTGTTTTTTCAGCAAAAAAGATCATCACAATGGACATCAACCGGATGGAAGCAACCCATGTTGCCGTCCGTGCCGGAGAGATATTGGCCGTGGGCGACGCGACCTGCGCCGATCAATGGGGCGCGGTAACCCATGACGACAGCCTGAAAGACGCGGTGCTGATGCCCGGTTTCATCGAAGGCCACGCGCATATGATGGCTGGCGCGATGTGGGAATACGCCTATGCCGGTTTTCACGACCGGATCGACCCTGATGGCAAGATGTGGCCGGGTCTGACCGATATTGATGCGGTGATCGCGGGGCTGTCAGACTATGCCGATACGCTGGACGATGGCGCGCCGCTGGTCGGTTGGGGATTCGATCCGATCTTTCTGACGTCCGAACGGCTAAGCAAAAAGCATCTGGATCAGATCAGCAGCACGCGCCCGATTGCGATCATGTTTTCGAATTTCCATCTGATGTGCGTGAACTCGGCAGCGCTTGATCTGGCCGGATTTGACCAGACCACGAATGCCGAAGGGGTGATCAAAGGCGCAGACGGCATGCCAACGGGCGAATTGCAGGAAATGGCCGCGATGTTCCCCGTCATGCGGCGCTTGGGGATCGATTTTCGCGGCCTCAGCCAAAAAGAAGCGTCCATTCGCGCCTATGCGGACGTGTCGCGCCGCGCGGGCGTAACCACGGTGACTGATTTGTACTCCCAGATGGAGGAAGACGACGTGACCACCATGTTGCGGGTCACGGGGGCCGATGATTTCCCCTTGCGTGTGGTACCTGCTTTGGGCGCGATGGACGGGCCCAAAGCCATTGCCGACAAGGCGCAGGCGCTGGCCAGACGCAGCACAGACAAGCTGAGGCTGGGCGCAGTCAAGTTGATGACAGACGGGTCTATCCAAGGGTGGACGGCACGGGTCAAAAGCCCCGGATATGTTGGCGGCCAACCCAATGGCATCTGGAACACCCCGCCCGAAACGATCTTTGCGTTGGTCGATGAATTGCACGGCCGGGGCATCCAGATGCACATCCATGTCAACGGGGACGAGGCGGCAGAGGTATCGCTCAACGCGATCGAGGCGGCGCTGCGCAAGCACCCATGGACAGGCCACCGCCACGTTTTGCAGCACTGCCAGATGATGGGCCGCGATCTGTTCACCCGCGCGGCGGATATGGGCGTGTGCTGCAACGTTTTTGCGAACCACATCTATTACTTCGGGGATCAGCACGCTGCTTTGACCATCGGCAATGACCGTGCTGAACGCATGGACGGGTCGCGCAGCGCGATTGACGCTGGGGTAAATATTGCGATCCATTCTGACGCGCCCGTGACGCCGATGGCACCGTTGTTTACCGCGTGGTGCGCCGTGAACCGGCAAACGATGTCGGGCCGCACCTTGGGCGCTGCACAGTGCATCGACGTCGAAGAGGCGCTGTTCGCGATCACCATGGGGGCCGCCTATACGTTAAAGCTTGATAGCGAGATTGGCAGCATCGAGGCTGGGAAACGAGCAGATTTTGCCGTGCTAGGCGATGACCCGATGGCGGTTGAGCCTTTGGCGCTGAAAGATGTGCCGATCTTGGGGACCGTATTTGGGGGCCACGTGCATCTGCTATGAGGGACCGTCTGCCACTGACGGTCATATCGGGCTATCTGGGGGCTGGGAAAACCACGCTGATCAACCGGATATTGGCCGAAGATCACGGGCTAAAGCTGCTGGTGATGGTCAATGATTTCGGTGCGATCAACATTGATGCGGACCTGTTGGCATCGGCTGATGACGACACACTGACCCTGACCAATGGCTGTGTGTGCTGCACCATGGGGGCTGATCTGTTTTTGGCCATCGGCGATGTGCTTGACCGCGACATGCGCCCCGATCATCTGCTGATCGAAGCCTCGGGCGTGGCAGACCCCGCCCGGATCGCGCAAGTCGCACAAGCCGAGCCGGACTTGGTCTATGGCGGGATCGTGACGGTTGTAGATGGCCAAAGCTATGAGGGTTTATCACAAGACCCACAGATCGGCGCGCAGGTTGCAGGGCAAGTGAGTGCGGCTGATTTGGTGCTGATCAGCAAGCTGGATACACCCGATCTGGCACTGCAGTTGCGACTTGGGGTGCAGGCTCGGGCGGCAGTTCTGGATCTAACTGAAGTGGAGGCTTTGGCACCGCTTTTGTTCGGGTCTATTGGCAAAGACTTGCCAAAGATCAAGGCAACCAGTCATGCCCCCTATCTGGGTTGGAGCGCGCAAAGCGATCTGGCGCTAGGCTATGACGTGTTGAAAGCCCGTCTGGATGAACGCCCCGAAGGGTTGTTTCGCTTTAAGGGCTTTGTCGGGCATGATGAAAACAGCAGCTGGGAAGTACAATGCGTTGGCCCATCGGTGAACATCAAGCCGCTGAAACAGTCCCGCCAAACCAAGGTTGTTGGGATCGGGTTGCGCAGCCAGATCACTGCGGATCAGATTGATGACTGGTGGCGTGTCTGAGGCCGGGCGCGGAATTTTCGAAAATTCCGAATCAAAATTTTCGAAAATTTTTTTCCACCGTCAGCCGTCGGAATGCATGATTACCGTAGCTTCGCCTGACTGCATGGCCTGTTTCGCGCGGTCAAACCTGAGATAGGCCAGCGCCCGGGACCCCGATTGGGTAAAAACAGTGCCAGCAGGTTTGCCGTCAGCGGTGATTTCTGCCCCCACGGACGCGGGCGCGCTGATTGTGACCTGCGCCAAGCCTTTGCGTAACTCGGTTTTGTGTTTCATGCGCGCGGTGACTTCTTGCCCGACATAGCAGCCTTTGCGAAAGTCCACACCGTTCAGCCGTTCAAACCCCATCTCAAGGATAAAGCTGTCCGGCGTCAGTTCGATACCATTCTCGGGGATCGCGTGAGCAACCCGCAGCGCATCCCAGTCTGTTGTGTCGTCGCTTTGCGGCACATCGCGGTACGCGCGCCAGCCCATTTCGGGCGAACGGGGGTCGCTATAGCCATCCTCGGGCACATCGCCCAGACCGCGATGCAGATACAGGGCCGTTGCCTCGATCTGCACGTCAGCGCGCAACCGGTACATGTTAAGACGTTGAACCAACCCATCGGCAAACGGTTCGGCCACATCCAACAGCACGCCATCGCCCACGGCCTTTAAAAAGAAATCCACCATGAATTTGCCCTGAGGCGTCAGGATAGCAGCATAGATCGGCCCCTGATCCAGCTTGCGCACATCATTTGTAATCAAACCCTGCAGAAAATCCGAAGTATCTGCGCCTGTTAGCTTCAGGATGCGGCGATCAGTCATAACGCTTGTCCTTTTAATCGTTAACATGACATATAGCATCCCATAGCCAAGCTGAAAGGGGCAACCATGCGTGCGCCCATATCTGTGATCATACCGACGTTGAACGCCGAAGCCGACCTGACCCATTGCCTTACCGCATTGATGGAGGGATTGGATGCCGGACTGATCCGTGAACTCATTATTTCCGATGGCGGATCCGAGGATGCTACGGCAGCTTTGGCAGATGCGTGGGGGGCCGATATCGTGACGGGCCCAGCGTCGCGCGGCGGGCAGTTAAGGCGCGGATGCGCCAAGGCGTCGGCAGATTGGCTGCTGGTTTTGCATGCTGATACCACGCTTGAAGCAGGCTGGACGGGTCCAGTGATTGCCCACCTTAAAGGGCAAAAAGCGGGCTGGTTTCATCTGCGCTTTGACAGTGACGGTTTTGCGGCAGGCTTTGTTGCGGGCTGGGCCAATTGGCGCAGTCGTTTCGGGCTGCCTTATGGCGATCAAGGACTGCTGTTGCCGCGCGCGCTGTATCAATCCGTTGGCGGTTATCCCGATCTGCCGTTGATGGAGGATGTGTCCCTTGCGCGCGCGCTCAAGGGGCGGCTTGCCGCAATTCCCGCGAACGCTGTCACCTCGGCTGATAAATATCGGCGGGCTGGTTGGCTGCGCCGGGGTGGGCGCAACCTTTGGACGTTGATCCGCTATTGCGCAGGTGTGGCCCCCGCAAAGCTGGCTGCTGACTACGTCAAGTAACAGCTTTCGCCCTGTGTTGCCCCTAAGCCTGCCCGAATAGTCGCTGGCCGACCCTTTGCAAAATATTGGGACGGCTTGGTTTTAAACCTTTTTCACGAACACGCAGATCACGGGCATGGCGGCTGTCAAAAACGGTTTTGCCATCCTCGAACTGCAGGCGGTAAAGATCGGCATAGATACCACCGCGCGACAGCAATTCGTCATGAGTGCCCTCATCCATCACACGGCCGCGGTCCATCACAATGATCTTGTCAGCCCCGCGAATGGTGGCCAGACGGTGCGCGATCACAATGGTGGTGCGGCCCTTTGACAAGCGGTCCAAGGCTTGTTGCACGACCTTTTCGGATTGCGCATCCAGCGCGCTTGTCGCCTCGTCCAGCAGCAAGATCGGCGTGTTGCGCAGCAAGGCGCGCGCAATCACGACGCGTTGGCGTTGCCCGCCTGACAGGGCCGAACCGCGCGGACCGACCGGGGTTTCAAGCCCGTGTTCCAGATTGGGCAGGAAATCGGCCACATGGGCGGCCTCGAGAACCGATTGTAATTCGGCGTCGCTGACGTCTTCGCGGCCCAGCACGATGTTCTGGCGCAGGGTTTCGTCAAACAGCAATGCCTCTTGTGAAACGACTGAAAACAGGCCGCGCAGTTCTGGAATGTCCATTTCCGTGATGGCCACGCCGCCTATTGTAATCGCCCCTTCCTGTGGGTCAATCAACCGGGTCAACAGGTTGAAAATGGTGGACTTTCCTGCACCTGACGCGCCGACCAGCGCGGTGGTTTGGCCCGCCATCGCGCTCATGTTCAGATCATCCAGAACCTTTGCATCCCCATAAGAAAGACTGACACCTTTCAGATTGATATTGGGTAGGCCGGTTGGCACCGGCGTCGGATTTGCGGGTGATTTAAGGTTAACGGGCTCATCCATCAGCTCTTTGATACGCTCAAGTGCGGCTGCTGCAGTCTGCCACAGGCCGCTGATCGCACCCAAGCGGCGCAACGGGTTAAAGGTAAAGCCCATCGCGGTGAAGAAGGTCATGAACTGGCCGATGGTCTTGTCGCCCGAAATAATCTCGGACCCGCCGTACAGGATCACAGCCATAAAACCGATGCCTGACATGATGTCGATCATCCCCGGAATGGCCGAATTGCCAAAGGCGGCGCGCACTTCGGTGCGAATGTAAGTCTTTGTGATGTCTCGGTATTGCTTGGCCTGATAGCGTTCCAGCGCGTTCAGTTTGATCTGGACGATGCCGTGAAACACCTCGTCTAGCCGCGTCGACAGATTGGCACCGATGTCGCGCGCCTCGCGGGACCGCTGGCGCACAAACCGTTGGGCTAGGGCCGCTGGCATCACCATCAAAGGCACACCGATACAGGCCAGCAGAGCCCAAACCGGATCGATCGAAATCGCAACCCCCAACAGCACAATCAGCCCCATCAAATCACGGCCCGTGCCGGTGATCACCGCCTGCCAGACGGCACCGATGGCATTCACATCTGATTGCACCCGTTGGATCAGGAAACCGGGCGGATGGTTCTGGTGAAACGCGCCGTCCTGGATCATCATCCGGTCCAGCAGATCAATCCGCATATCCGCCGCTGATTTCAATGAAATGCGGGTCAAAAGCACCTTTTGCGTGATCCCTGCCACAGCCCGCAGCACAAAGATCCCGACCAGCACCAGCCCGACGACCAACAATGCGCTTTCCTGACCTGCGACAAACACCTGATCGAACATCGGCTGCATCAACTTGGCCAGCGCGCCCATGGACGCACCCTCGATTGACATGAAAAGGATGGCAACAGCCAACAGTCCCATGTGTTTTTTCAAGTAGTCCTTCCAAAGCCATTTCAGCAATTCTTTAGAACTATAGGTCACTTCAGTCATACCGGGGGCCACGTTCCTTTGGGCAAATGCCCTTTCGGTTTACGCACGGCGGCCGCCTAGGGCAAGCGCGCCGCGATTGTTTGTCTGGCTGACCGTCGCGTCAATCGCGATTGACGCCGCGCCGCGCGCGCGTAAGTTGGCCCGCAACACAGTCCCAGAAAGGCCCCGCTTTTTATGTCTACTCCCCCCAAGTCATCGCCTGTAAATCTGTCACACGGGCGGGGCTATCTTGCGATACCGGGCCCGTCTGTCATGCCCGAAGCGGTTTTGAATGCGATGCACCGTCCGGCTCCGAACATCTATTCGGGCGCGTTGGTGGATATGATGCCGCCCCTGATGCAGGGGTTGCGCGATATTGCGCGCACGCAGCATCATGTGGCGATGTATATCGGCAACGGTCACGCGGCGTGGGAAGCATCGCTGAGCAATGTGATCGCGCCCGGTGACAAGGTGCTGGTGCCCGCAACGGGCCGCTTTGGTCATGGCTGGGGTGACACGGCGACCGGGCTGGGTGCCGATGTCGAGGTGATGGATTTCGGCAAGCAGTCCGCCATGGATCTGGACCAGATCGCCGACCGGCTCGAGGCCGATACTGCCCATGAAATCAAGGCCGTGCTGGCGGTGCATGTCGATACCTCGACGTCTGTGCGCAATGATATTGCGGGCGTGCGCGCGGCGTTGGATGCGGTCGATCATCCGGCGTTGTTGATGGCCGATTGCATTGCGTCTTTCGGTTGTGACATCTTCGAGATGGACCGCTGGGGCGTCGATGTCATGGTCACCGGGTGCCAAAAGGGCCTGATGGTGCCGCCCGGTGTCAGCTTTGTGTTTTTCAACGACCGGGCCGCCGAAGTGCGGGCCAAGATGACGTGGGTCAGCCGTTTTTGGGATTGGACCCCGCGCGCCAACCCACAAGAATTCTACCAATATCACTGCGGCACCGCGCCTACGCACCATATCTATGGCCTACAGGTGGCGGTCGACATGATCAAAACCGAAGGGGTTGAGGCCGTTTGGGCGCGCCACGCGACCCTTGCGCGTGCGGTCTGGGCTGCTTGCGAGGCGTGGGGCACCGAAGGCACGCTTGCGATGAATATCGCTGATCCGGCGCTGCGCAGCCATGCAGTCACCGCGCTGCGGCTTGAGGCCCCTCAGGCCACGCAATTGCGTGAATGGGTACAAGAAAACATCGGTCTGACGCTGGGCATCGGCCTTGGCATGGCCCCTCCAGGCAGCGCAGAAAGCCACGGATTTTTCCGTCTGGGGCATATGGGTCATGTGAACGGGCAGATGATCATGGGTCTGCTTGGCGGGATAGAGGCCGGCATGTCAGCCTTGGGGATCAAGCGCGGGCCGGGGGCATTGGACGCAGCGGCCAAGGTGATTGGCGGTTCCTGACCCTAATCCAGACGCTGTGCGATCCAGTTGATCAATAGATTTACAGCCCAACCGCACAGCGCCACAGCCAGCAGCCCCCAGACGACCCAAATCACCATGAAAAGCCAAAAGATATTCACGCCGAACATCACGATGCAGGCGTGGGTAAAATTCGGGGCAGAGGGGCGGTCGTGATCTTCGCGCATCGGGGGCTCTTGCTTGGGCTTCTCCGAACTATAACGCGAAAATTAAATCAACGTGAAAATAATCGCGTTACCTGCTTTGTGCGTCGGCCAATGCCATCGGCAGCGCCGCCGCAAAGGCATCCAGATTGTCGGGCGTACCGCAACTGACGCGGATGCAGCGGTTTTGCGGTGCCGCAAACGGCATGCGCACAAAGATGCCCCGTGCCACCAGCCCGTCCAGCACGGCCTTGGCAAAATCACCGTCACGTCCGCAATCAATCGCCACAAAATTCGCCGCCGAAGGCAGAGGCACCAAGCCGTTATCGTGCGCAATCTGGCCTATACGGTCCCGTGCGGAAGCAATCTGCGCCTGCACATGGGCCAGCCAACCTGCGTCTTGCAAGGCGGCCAACGCCCCGGCTTGGGCGGCGCGGTTCATGCCGAAATGGTTGCGGACCTTGCCAAAAGCAGTGATCAGATCAGGCGCTGCAATGGCATAGCCGACCCGCGCACCTGCCAGCCCATGGGTCTTGGAAAACGTCCGCATGCGGATCAGGCGGGGGTCATCGGCGCTTAGATCAGGGGCGGTGCCCTTAGGCGCGCAATCGATATAGGCTTCGTCCAAAACCAGCAGGCAGCCTTTTGGCAACTGCGCCATCGCCGTGATCAAATCTGCACCGCTGTGCCAACTGCCCATCGGGTTGTCGGGATTGGCAAGATAAACCAGCTTTGCGTCGACCTCGGCTGCCTTGGCAAATAACGCCTGCGGGTCCTCGTGATCGCCGATGTAGGGGACCTTGTGCAGCACCCCGCCAAACCCTGCCACATGGTAGTTGAATGTAGGATAGGCACCGTCCGAGGTGACGACAGCATCTCCTTGCGCGACCATCAACCGAACAAGATAGCAAAGCAGCCCATCAATGCCTTCACCCACGATGATATGGGCCGGCGTGATGCCATGATGCGCGGCAAGGGCTGCGCGCAGATCAAAGCTTTCTGGGTCGCCGTACATCCATTGCTCTGCCGCGCACATCGCCTCAGTGGCGCGGGGCGAGGGGCCAAAGACGTTTTCATTTGCGCCCAGCCGTGCCTCAAAGGGGCGGGACGCGGCGCGTTCCTGCGTCTCGGGGCCGACAAAGGGCACGGTCGAAGGTAAAGATTGTGCAAGCGGGGTCAGGCGGGCATGTGTCATCTGTCTGACGTAGCGCAACGGTTGGGACGAGGGCAAGTATTGAAAACACACGGCGCATGGTTAACCGATCACCATCCGCGGCTGAGCGGGTGCCGTAGCGTTTTCCTATGCAGCGCCGTACATAAAGGTCCAGATGGTACAAACCAACCGGAGGATAAGATGGCCCGCCTGTCAATTACATACGAAAATCACATCGCTCACGTACGCCTGACCCGTGCTGACAAAATGAACGCTGTGGATCAGGAAATGATCGACGCCGTGATCGCCGCAGGCAACGAGGTGGCAGCGTCAAATGCCCGCGCAGTCGTGCTTTCAGGCGAAGGCAAAGCCTTTTGCGCAGGCATCGACATCAGCGCGATGGGGGCGCTGGCTGGTGGCAATCCGGCAGACCGCATGATGCCCCGCACCCACGGGGATGGCACCACCAACCAGTGGCAAGAGGTCGCCATGGTCTGGACCCGCGTTGGTGTGCCAGTGATCGCGGCACTGCATGGCAAGGTCTACGGGGCAGGTCTGCAACTCGCCCTTGGTGCGGACATTCGCATTGCCGCCCCGGGGACCGAGATGGCTGTGATGGAAATGAAATGGGGCATTGTTCCCGATATGGGCGGGATGGTGCTGCTGCCTAAGCTTGTGCGCGGGGATGTGCTGCGCTTGCTGACCTATACGGCGAAACCCGTTGACGCAGCCCAAGCCGAACGTTGGGGGCTGGTGACGCAGGTTGCAGAAGATCCGCTGGCGGCCGCAATGGAGCTGGCCACCACGATCGCAGGCAAAAGCCCAAGCGCCATAAAGGCCGCCAAGCGTCTTACTGCATTCGCCGAGATTTCCGAAGAGAATGACGTGTTGCTCGAAGAATCCCGCGAGCAGGCTGAACTGCTAGGCCGCCCCCATCAGATGGAAGTCATCGCCGCCGAATTCGGAAAACGCCCCGCCGTTTTTAACGATTAACAGAGTCGGCCCCGCCTGCGACGGCAGACGGGGCTTTCCAAATGGACGATCTTCGCTTCCCAGCTAGGACCGCTAAATCAGGATCACAAGTTTCGGTTTCCAAATGGTAAAAATCCTCGCCGAAGGCATAAAATCTCTTTTGGTGGTCCAGAAGAACTAAATGCCTTCGGCGAGGATGAAAATCCATTTGGAATAGACCGTTGTTTACCCCAACTCTGCCAATCGACCCAACGCGGCCTGAAGTTGATCTGCTTCTTCTTGCCGTGCATCCAGATTGCCCTGCGCTTCAGCGACGACTTCTGGCGGGGCGGAGGCGGCGAATTTAGGATTGTTGAGGCGTCCTTTGAGGCCACCGATCTCTTTGCCCAATTTATCCAGTGACTTTTGCAGACGGGCTTTTTCGGCGTCGATGTCGATCAGGCCAGCCAGTGGCAGACCAAAGGTTGCGCCCGGTGTGCCAATGGATACGGTGCCCTTGGGGAAATCTGCTATTTTCTCAAGGCTATCCACACGCGCGAGGCGTTTGATCATGGCCTCGTTGCCATCCCAAGCGGCTTGGGCAGCGCCATCCATCGCGGTGCAAAGCATTGGCACTTTTAGGCCCGCAGGCACATGCATCTGGGCGCGGGCAGAGCGGATGGATTCAATCAAGCCAATGACCCAGTTCAATTCGCGATCAGCATCGGCGTCCAGCATATCAGCCACGCAATAGGTGGGCCAATCCGCGTGGATGAGCATTTTCGCACGCGTGCCTGTGGTTTGCCAAAGCTCTTCGGTGATGAAGGGCATGATCGGGTGCATCAGGACAAGACATTGATCCAGAACCCATTTCAGGGTCTGGCGTGTCTCGGTCGCCTCGGGGGCATCGTCTTGCAGCAGGGGTTTGGACAGCTCAACATACCAGTCGCAGACCTTGCCCCAGACAAAGGCATATATCGCGTTTGCAGCATCGTTAAAGCGGTAGTGTTCGAGTGCAGCGTCGACTTCCTCGCGGACGCGGGCGGTTTCGCCGATGATCCATTTGTTGAGGGTGTGGCTGACTTGAGTGTGGCTGGTGTAGTTCACCGCTGGCACGCCGTCGTCGAACACGCCATTCATCTCTGCAAAGCGGTGTGCATTCCAGATTTTGGTGCCGAAATTGCGGTACCCTGCGATGCGCGCGGTGTCGAGTTTCAGCGCACCGCCCAAAGATGCCATCGCCGCATTGGTAAAGCGCAGGGCATCGGCACCGTATTCGTCAATGATTTCCAGCGGGTCGATAACGTTGCCGACGGATTTCGACATCTTCTTGCCTTTGGCATCGCGGACGAGGCCATGGAGGTAGACGGTGTCGAAGGGGATTTGTTTCACCACGTCGAGCTGCATCATCATCATGCGGGCGACCCAGAAGAACAGGATATCCTGACCCGTGATGAGATCCGAAGTGGGGAAGTATTTTTTAAGCTCTGGCGTTTCCTCGGGCCAGCCAAGGGTGCCAATCGGCCACAGGCCAGAGGAGAACCACGTGTCCAGCACGTCAGGATCGCGCCAAAGCTGGATGGGCTGACCGTGGTCGTCAAATTTGCCTGCGATGGACTGTTCGGGCGATTGTGCTTCGTCAGCGACAAGATAGCCGTGCGCGCCGCTGGGCTGATAATAATCGACCGCCAAGGCTAGTGCTTCGTCAAGGGTCGCCGCGCAGAAGTGGACAGGGTTTTTGATGTCCCATTCATCCGAAACGGTTCCGTCTTCGTTTTTTGTGTGGGTAACGCTTGGCCCGTACCACACCGGAATCTGATGCCCCCACCACAGCTGGCGCGAGATGCACCAGGGTTCGATGTTGTCGAGCCAGTTGTAATACACTTTTTCGCCCGATTCAGGCATGATTTTGACGTCGCCATTGCGCACGGCATCCAGCGCGGGGCCGACGATTTGGTCGGTGTCTACGAACCACTGGTCCGTCAGCATCGGTTCAATCACGACCTTCGAGCGGTCGCCGAAGGGCTGCATGATGGGTTTGTTTTCGACATAGGGGATCAGGGCGGGCTCTTCGGTTTCGCCTTCGGAAGGTGGGTTATCATCCACCCTACGGGGGTTTTCGATCATCACGGCAAGACCCTCGGCGGTGATGTCTGCGATAACTTTTTTGCGGGCGTCAAAGCGGTCAAGGCCACGGTAGTCTTCGGGGACAAGGTTCATCGCGGCGATCATCGCCTCGTCGAATTCTAGCGCGCCGTTCGCGATCTGTTGGGCAATCGCGGCTTCCTCGGCATAGGGTCTGCCATCGGCGCGCATCGCGGCCTTGGTGTCCATCAGGTTGTACATCGGGATGCCGCCGCGCTTGGCGACCTGGTAGTCGTTAAAATCATGCGCGCCAGTGATTTTCACCGCACCCGAGCCGAAATCCTTGTCGGGATATTCGTCAGTGATGATCGGGATCAGGCGGCGGGATTCCTTGGGGCCAACGGGAATTTCGCACAGTTTCCCGATGATAGGTGCATAGCGTTCATCCGAGGGATGCACTGCAACGGCACCATCGCCCAGCATGGTCTCAGGGCGGGTGGTGGCGATTGAGATATAGTCGCGGGTCTCGCGCAGGGTCTCGTTGCCGTCTTCGTCTTTTTCGATGTATTCATAGGTGGCCCCGCCCGCGAGGGGGTATTTGAAGTGCCACATGTGACCGGGAACCTCGATGTTTTCCACTTCGAGGTCAGAGATCGCCGTTTCAAATCGCGGGTCCCAGTTGACCAGACGTTTGCCGCGATAGATTTTCCCGCTTTGGTACATCTGCACAAAGACTTTGATGACGGCGTCATGGAAATTCGGGGAATTCTCGTGCCCGACGCGGGTGTCACCGGGCGCGCCGGACATCGTAAAGGCATTTCGCGACCAGTCGCAGGACGACCCAAGCCGCTTGAGCTGACCGACGATGGTGTCAGCGGTGCTTTCTTTGTAGGCCCAAGCATGTTTCAGGAATTCATCGCGCGTCAGGTCGGTGCGTTTGATGCCGGTTTCGGCCAGCTTGTTTTCGACGGCCAATTGCAGGGCGATGCCTGCGTGGTCCTGCCCCGGTTGCCACAGGGTGTCAAAGCCGCGCATGCGGTGCCAGCGCACCAGAATGTCCTGCAGGGTGTTGTTGAATGCGTGACCAACGTGCAGCGATCCGTTGACGTTGGGCGGCGGGATCATGACGCAATAGGTCTCGTCGCGGCTGGCGTTGGCCCCCGCTTTGAAGGCCCCTGAGGCCTCCCATGCGGCATAGAGGCGGGCTTCGGCTTGGGCGGCGTCAAAATTCTTGTCGAGTGCCATGATCAGCGTCCTTCTTTAAACTTGACGATGATCTAGCGGAGCATGGCGCAAAGGGGAAGGCTGGCGTGCTGAAAACTTGGCCTTAATGCGGTGCCGGGTTTTGCACCGGGTGTCTGGACATCGCGGGTATGCAAGCTAATGTCAGCCGAAATATATGATGAATTTCGAAAGGATGCGCGCAGATGGATAAGTTCGGGAAAAGCCAGCCGGTAAAACGAGTCGAAGATGTGCGGTTTTTGACCGGCGAAGGGCGCTATGTCGACGACATCTCACCGGATCAGGCGCTGCATGCGTATTTCTTTCGCTCGCCGGTGGCGCATGGTGTGATTGCGTCGCTTGACGTGGCAGACGCGCGCGAGGCCGAAGGCGTTCATGCGGTGCTGACCATTGATGACCTTGAGGCCGCGGGGATGGATATTTCCATGGTTGGTGCGGTTTTGAAAAACCGTGATGGCACCGAAGGGGCCAAGCCGCTGCGCCCGATGCTGGCCAAGGGCAAGGTGCGTTTTGTCGGGGAACCGGTCGCAGTTATCATCGCCGATACAATGGAACAGGCGCGCGATGCCGCCGAGTTGATCATGCTGGATGTGGATGAGGTCCCCGCCCATATGGGACTGGTTCGGGGTGGCGAAGCATTGCACGCCGAGGCCCCGGACAACCTCGCGTTTGACTGGGGCTTGGGCGACGAGGACGCAACGCAAAAGGCGTTTGATACGGCGGCCAAGACGGTCTCGCTGGATGTGGGGGACAACCGGATCATCGTGAATTCGCTTGAGCCGCGCGGATGCTATGCGGAATGGGAAAACGGTAAGCTGCATGTATCCAACAACGGGCAGGGGGTCTGGAACCACAAGGATAACCTCAAGCGGGTGTTCGGCTTGGATGACGAACATGTGCGGGTCACCAACCCAGATACCGGCGGCGGTTTCGGGATGAAGGGGATGACCTACCCCGAGTATTTCTCGGTCGCGCAAGCGGCGCGTGCTGTGGGCCGCCCGGTGCGCTGGATGTCGGATCGTACCGAAGCAATGCTGAGCGACAATGGCGGGCGCGATCTGACGTCGCTGGCCGAATTTGCATTTGACGAAAACAACAAGATCACCGCGTATCGTGTCAGCAGCAAATGTAATCTTGGGGCCTATAACAGTCAGTTTGGACAGCCTATTCAGGCGACCCTGTTCAGCCGTGTTTTGATGGGCGTTTACGACGTGCAGACAACATGGTTGCAGGTGGAAGGATACTATACCAACACCGTGCAGGTTGACGCCTATCGTGGTGCGGGTCGCCCCGAAGCGATTTACGTGCTTGAGCGTTTGATGGACCGCGCCGCGCGCGAACTTGGAATTGATCCATGGGATCTGCGGCGCATCAATTTTATCAAACCAGAACAGTTTCCCTATATGTCCGCCACGGGCGAAAACTATGATGTTGGTGAATTCGACCGCTTGCTGACGCGCGCTGCTCATGAGGCGGACCGTGCGGGGTTTGAGGCCCGCAAGGCGGCGGATGCCAAAAATGGCCTGCTGCGCGGTCAGGGGCTGTGCTATTATATCGAGAGCATTTTGGGCGATCCATCCGAGGGGGCCAAGGTCGAGTTCAACGAAGATGGTACCGTGTTTATCTATGTGGGCACCCAGTCAAACGGGCAGGGGCACGAGACGGTCTATGCACAGTTCCTGTCTGACCAGACTGGCATTCCTGCCGATCTGATCCATGTGATCCAAGGCGATAGTGATTTGATCAAGCAAGGTGGCGGCACCGGCGGCTCGCGGTCGGTCACAACCCAAAGCACCGCGACATTGGCGACTGTCGCCAAGATGACCGACGCCTTCACCGCGTTTCTTTCTGATGAGATGGGCGTGCCTGCGTCCCAGATCAGTTTTGACGACGAACGGTTCCGCGCGGATGGGTCGAATATGACGCCGACAATGTTGGAGGTCGCCGACCTAGCCCGTGAAAAGGGGCGTGATGATTTGCTGGTTCATCACGAGCGCGCGACGTTGCCGGGGCGCAGCTATCCCAACGGCGCGCATGTTTCTGAGGTTGTGATTGACCCTGAGACCGGCGTCGTGACCGTGGACCGCTATACGGTGGTGGACGATTTTGGGAACCTTATCAACCCGATGCTGGCCGAAGGCCAGGTGCATGGTGGCGTTGTGCAAGGGATTGGCCAGGCCATTCAGGAGCATGTCGTCTATGATGAGGATGGTCAGCTTTTGACGGCATCCTTTATGGACTATGCCATGCCGCGCGCGGTGGACGTTCCGTTTATCACGTTCAATTCCGAGCCTGTGCCCTCGACCGCCAATTTGATGGGCATGAAAGGATGCGGGGAGGCGGGGACGGTCGGCGCTTTGGCTGCGATTTCCAATGCGGTGCAAGATGCGTTGTGGGATCAGGGCGTGCGTCAGGCAGACATGCCTTTCACACCGCACAAGGTTTGGCAGTTGCTGAATGCGCAAGCGATGGCTGCGGAATAGGCTTGCTGAGGGGAAGAGGGGGCGCTGCCCCCGCCCTGACGGGCACCCCCGGGATATTTAAGAGCCAGAGAAGATGGGGTTATTTTACGATTTGCATGATGATGCAGGTTGTGGAGCCTGTGGCATAGAGCTTGCCGTCTTTGATGCCGCGGATTTCACCGTTGGCGACACCGGTTGAGCGGCCAACGTGGTTGGTGGTACCGATGCATTCGATTTCCATACCCAGAGGGATGCTGCGCAGGATGTTGATTTTATATTCCAGCGTTGTGTAAATCGAACCACGGGGGACCTTGGTTTGTACCGCGCAAGCCATCGCGGAATCGAGCAACGTGCCGTACCAGCCGCCATGCACCGTGCCTAAGGGGTTGGTTACGTTGAATTCAGGGGCCCCGCGAAAGACCGCGCGCCCGTCAGAGACCTCGTAAAGCTTGTAGCCCATGGTTTGGCCGATGGGCGGGCCGGGGTTGGTGCCGTCCAGAATTTTCTGCATGAACTCAAGGCCTGAAAGCTTGAGCGCTTCGGCTTGGGGGAGCAGATCTTGAGGGGAATTGGCGACACGTGGCATAAAAAATCTCCGGCAATTGCGTGCCGGAGAAGCTTGTTGAATTGCGCCCCGAAGGGCAAGCGGTGATCGGTTTTACGCCACGTCCGCGAGGGCTGTTTGTGCTGTGACGCCCAAGGCGCGGCAGACGCTGCGGGTCAGTTCGGGGCGGTTGAGCGTGTAGAAATGCAGGTTCTCGACGCCCTCATCGACCAGTTTGCTGCACATTTCGGTGCACAGCGCGGTGGACAGCAGGTCGTGCCGGTCATCGCGGATCGCTGTTTCAAAGGCGTCATCGAGCCATGTGGGAACCGATGTGCCACAGCGCGTTGCAAAGCCGCGTGCAGATTTCCAGTTGGTGATCGGCATAATGCCTGGCGTGATGGTTTTGGTGATCCCCGCCGCCGCGCAATCATCGCGGAACCGCAGGAAGGTGTCAGCATCAAAGAAGAACTGGGTCATTGCTTCGTCAGCGCCGGCATCGAACTTGCGCTTGAGCCATTCGATGTTTTGCGCCTGATCCGGGCTTTCGGGGTGTGGTTCGGGGTAGGCCCCGATGCGCAGGGTGAATTTGCCAGTGGCAGCCAAGGCTTCGATCAGTTCGACGCTGTTGGCAAAGCCTTCGGGGTGAGGGGTGAATACCTTGGCCCCGTTTTCTGGATCGCCGCGCAGGGCGACGATATCGGTCACGCCGATTTCGGCAAAACTGTTGGCGACCTCAAGGGTTTCGGCCTTGCTGGCCCCGACGCAGGTCAGGTGTGCGGCAACGGGCAGACCCGAGGTGCGGCGCAGCACATGCGCAGAATCATGGGTCAGATCGCGGGTTGTGCCGCCAGCGCCATAGGTGACCGAGAAAAAGCGCGGTGCCAGAGGCGCAAGCGCCTGCGCCGTGTCCCAAAGGCGGAAAGACGCATCAACGGATTTGGGCGGGAACACTTCGAAGGAAACGGCGGGGCTAGTCATTTTTTAAGGTCCTATTCTGGCTTTCAACTCTTGTCGCACAGTTAGAGTTGTGAAACAAACTCATAACTTTCATCTTCAACATGAGGAACGCCTCATATGCATATTGAGTTCCGTCACCTGCGTACTATTCAGGCGATTCACGAAGCAGGCGGGTTGGCGCGTGCCGCCGAGCAGATGAACATCACGCAATCGGCCCTGTCGCATCAGGTTAAGGGGCTTGAGGATCAGGCGGGCGTCGAGCTGTTTGTGCGCCGGTCCAAGCCGCTGAAATTGTCGCCCGCGGGGTTGCGGTTGCTCAAGCTGGCGCAGCAGGTGTTGCCGCAGCTAGAGGCCGCGCAGGCTGAATTCATGGGGTTGCGCGCGGGCAGCACCGGGCGGATGCACATCGCTATTGAATGCCATGCGTGTTTTGAGTGGCTGTTCCCGGTGCTTGAGCAGTTCCGCAAGTCATGGCCGGATGTGGATGTTGATATTCGCCCCGGTCTGGCCTTTGACGCGTTGCCCGCGTTGTTGCGCGAAGAGGTGGATTTGGTGGTCTCATCGGACCCAGAAGAATTGCCGGGCGTCGAGTTTGTCGAGCTGTTTGATTATCAGGCGGTGTTTGTCGCGGCCAGCAGCCACCCGTTGGCCAAGAAGAATTTCATCGAGGCCAAGGATTTCAGGACCGAGACGTTGATCACCTATCCGGTGGAGCGGACGCGGCTGGATGTGTTCAGCCAGTTGCTGATCCCGGCCAAGGTCGAGCCGTTGGCGATCCGGCAGGTGGAACTGACGGCGGTGATCTTGTTGTTGGTGGCATCCAACCGCGGGGTGGCGGTGCTGCCCGACTGGGTGGTGCGCGAGGTTAAATACAGCAATGATTATGTCACGCGCCCCCTGACCGAAAACGGCATCACGCGCAGGTTATATGCGGCGGTGCGACAGGATGATCTGGGCAAGCCGTATATGGATGAACTGCTAAAGCTGGCGGGCCAAGAGGCGCGCAAGCTTCAACAGAGCTGAGTGTAGGGCGGGGGTCATCCCCCCCGCCCAACGCTGGTTAGTTAGACAACCTTGACGATGGCCTTGCCGTTGTTGCCGCCGGTCAGCAGGTCCATGAACGCTTTGGGGGCGTTTTCCAGACCTTCGGTGATGTCTTCTTGGACGGCGACAGACCCGTCGGCGACTTTGGGTGCGACTTCTTTCAGGAAGTTGGGGAAGTTGGCCCAGTGGTTCGAGATAATGAAACCGTTCACGCTGAGGAAATTCACCAGAATCGTACGCCACAGTTTGGGGGCTGTCAGGGTTTCTTGTGCCGCGTTCGCACCAAGCCCACCGGCGTTGTACCATGCGATCATGCCGCAGATCGGGATACGGCCAAAGGGGTTCATCAACGGGATCACTGCCTCAAGCACCTTGCCGCCGACGTTTTCGAAATAGATGTCGATGCCTTTGGGGCAGGCTTCCTTCAACGCGGCACTCAGGGATTTGGCATCGGCATAGGCGCGGTGATCAAGGCATTCGTCAAAGCCGAAATGTTCCTTGGCTGTGGCGCATTTGTCTGCACCACCCGCGATGCCGACCACGCGCAACCCGTGCGCCTTGGCGATCTGACCGACCATGGACCCGACCGGACCTGTGGCGGCGGCAACGACCAGCGTTTCGCCTGCTTTCGGGCGGCCATATTCCATCAGACCTTGCCAGCCGGTAAAACCGGGCATGCCCAAAACACCCAGCGATGTGGTTATCGGTGCCTGAGCGGGGTCAACCTTGCGCAGCATCTTGGCGGGCTGCACGCCATGGGTGGCCCAGCCGAACATGCCGAATGCGAAATCGCCCGGTTTGAAATCGGGGCTGTTTGACGCGATCACTTCGCCGACGGAACCGCCCTCCATGGTGCCGCCGATCGGCACGGGGGCAGCATAGGATTTCGCATCGTCCATGCGACCGCGCATATAGGGGTCAAGCGACATGTAATGCACGCGCACCAGCACTTCGCCGTCGCCCGGCGTTGGCACGGGCGATTCCTCAAGACGGAAATTATCTGCTGTGGGTGCGCCATCTGGGCGCGATGCCAGAACGATGTGTTTCATTGTATCGGTCATGTAGGGTCCTCCGGTTTATTTATGATTTGTTGCGGTCACCGTATCTGGATCGCGGTCACACGCAAGGCAGGCACGCGCACCACGTTGCGTCAGGTTTGGGCAGCCCCTTGGCAATCTGGGTTTGTGCGCTTAAAGGGAGGGCTGATCCAATGAGAGGCCCGAAAAATGGTTGGCAGTGCAAATCTAAATATCATGATCAAGGCCGCGCGGCGCGCAGGCCGCGGGCTGGTCAAGGATTTCCGTGAAGTAGAGAACCTTCAGGTATCCATGAAAGGTGCAGGCGACTTTGTCAGCCGCGCTGATCTTCAGGCCGAAAAGACCATCAAAGAAGAACTGATGGGCGCGCGTCCCACCTATGGCTGGCTGGCCGAAGAAGGTGGCGGCGAAGAGGGCCAGGACCCAACACGCCGCTGGATCGTGGACCCGCTCGACGGAACGACGAACTTTCTGCACGGTTTGCCCCACTGGGCGATCTCGATTGCGCTTGAACACAAAGGCCAGATTGTCGCCGGTGTGGTGTTCGACCCCGCCAAGGACGAGATGTTCTTTGCCGAAAAGGGCGCAGGCGCGTGGATGAATGACATGCGCTTGCGTGTGTCTGGCCGTCACCGGATGATCGAATCGATTTTTGCCACTGGCTTGCCTTTCGCCGGTCGTGGCGATTTGCCCGACACATTGCGCGACCTTGGCCGTATTTTGCCGGTGTGCGCCGGTGTGCGCCGTTGGGGATCTGCCGCGCTTGATTTGGCCTATGTGGCCGCAGGGCGCTATGACGGCTATTGGGAACGCCGTTTGAATTCATGGGATCTGGCGGCAGGTATGCTGATCGTGCGCGAAGCAGGCGGCATGGTCGAACCGCTAAACCCGGAAGGCGACATCTTGCAGGACGGCGAAATCGTTTGCGCGAACGAGGCGCTGTTTTCGGGATTTGCTAAAATCGCCCGCGGTTAAGAAATTCAGCTGCTCTGATAAAGGTAGTGAAACAGAAAACGGCCTGTCTTTATGACAGGCCGTTTTTGTTTGTGCTGGTGCCGGATTTCAGCAGGCCATGCAGCGCGCTGTAAATCCGGCACCGCCACGGATTATAGCAGCGCCAGCAGTTTTTTCGCGGCTTCTTCTGACGATGCGGGGTTCTGCCCGGTCACCAATTTGCCATCCACCACAACGAAAGATGCCCAATCGTCGCCCTTTTGGTAGTCGCCGCCATTCGCCTTCAGCATGTCTTCGACCAAGAAGGGGACGACGTCGGTCAGGCCAACGCCTTCTTCTTCGGTGTTGGTAAAGCCGGTAACTGTTTTACCGGACACGACGGATTTGCCATCGGCACCTTTAGGATGCTTGAACACGGCAGGGGCGTGGCACACGGCCCCAAGGGGTCGGTTGCTGGCCATAAACGTTTCGATCAACGCCTTGCTGTCGCCGTCTTCGGCCAAGTCCCAAAGGGGGCCATGACCACCGGGATAAAAGACCGCGTCATACCCGTCGGCAGAAATGGTCGACAGCACGGCTGTGTTTGCCAATTCCTTTTGCGACGCATCATCGGCTTTAAACCGTTTCGTTGCATCGGTTTGCGCATCATCTGCGTCGCTTGACGGGTCAAGCGGCGGTTGTCCGCCCTTGGGGGAAGCCAACGTGATATCTGCACCCGCGTCTTTAAAGACATAATAGGGTGCTGCGAACTCTTCGAGCCAGAACCCGGTCTTGTTGCCGGTATCACCTAGTTTGTCGTGCGACGTCAGAACCATCAATATTTTCATCTCGGATTATCCTTTTATTCAATTCAGAGGATCGCGCAGCCCGTCAACATTCGTGCGAAAGGCATCACGTTCTGATAAGCAAACGGTTTCGGCAGACCGCTGTTCCATGTCACTGGTCGTTTTATCGCAATAATTGGCCTGCCGTTGCGTCACTTTGCTGCGGAGGTCGGTGGGCAAGCCCGATCCTCTGGGCAATTACCGATCTGACGGATGGTTCACACCATCGGTATAGGGGAGGGGTTCCATCGTCCAAGGTTCGGCCCCGTCGATGCAACCCAGATTGATGCCGCATTGGGTCGGGTCCGCGCGGCGCTGGTGGTGGGTGTAGATACCGCACGTCTTGCAGAAATAATGTTTCGCCACGCCCGTACCCCACGTGTAAAGCGTCAGATTGTCCGCGCCCTGCAGTACCGTGACCGAACTGGCGATGGCAGTCACAGCCGCCGCCCCGCGTCTGCGGCAAAAGCCGCAGGTGCAGCGACTGGCGGACATCAGACCGGTTGGCAATGTCGCCTCAAGCACAACCGCACCACAATGGCAGATTGCGCGATGGGTTTCGGGTTGGCGTTTCATTTGCGTTTCACCTTTGGGATGCGGCTGCGGACGGTGGGATAATTTGCCTCTGGATGGGGCGGGTGCCCTTGAGTGAGGTTCCAGAACCTTGGTCCACCCAAGCGCAGCCAGACCGGGATTGTCAGCACCATCCCCACAAAAAAACCGCCCGCATGCGCCCAATAGGCCACGCCGCCAACAGATGGGTCCGCGCCCACGCCGCCAATGAATTGCATGCCCAGCCACAGTGCCAACATGATCCACGCGGGGATCGGAATGATCCGGAAAAACACGATAAAGATGATCAGAATATCGACCTTGGCCTTGGGGTACAGCAGAAGGTATCCCCCCATGACGCCGGCAATCGCGCCGGATGCCCCCACCATGGGAACGGGGGAATTTGGTGCCGACAGGACATGTGCCCCCGCAGACAGCAGCCCACAGGCAATGTAGAACACCAGATAGCCGACATGCCCCATTTCGTCTTCGATATTGTCGCCAAAGATGTATAAAAACAGCATGTTGCCAGCCAGATGCATCCAGCCGCCGTGCAGAAACATCGAGGTAAAGATGCCTGTATATCCCTGTCCATCGGTCACAAGGGCGGGGATCAGGGCCCAGTCGAAAAAGAAGGCATTGATCGCGCGGTCATTATCCATCACGCCGACATAGCTTAGGAAAACCGCTATATTCATGGCCATCAGCATGTAGGTCACATAGGGCGTACGCCCTGACGGGTTATGATCGCGAATGGGAAACATATCCGTGACCCTTAGCCATCCGTCCGGTAGGGTCAAGAGGACCCGCGCGTACGGGGCGGAACGTCAGAAGGTGCCAAGATGAAGATCACATGTCTGCATACAGCGCAGGTCCACGTGGATCGCTTTGCCGGTCTGTTTGCCGCCCAAGGCTGGGACGGCGCGCTGGATCATATCGTGCGCCCGGATTTGCTAGCACGCGCGCAGGCAGACGGGCTTGACGCTGTGACCGGCGATCTGACGGCAGAGTTGACGGGGGCCGTGGACGCAGATGTGGTTCTGTGCACCTGTTCGACCTTGGGACCGTTGATCGACCGGTTTGACCGCACGGATGTGCTGCGCATCGACAGGCCCGCGATGTCGGCAGCCGCGGCATTCCCTAACGTTCTGATCGCGCTGTGTCTGGAAAGCACCCGCAGCCCCAGTCTGGCGCTGTTCGAGGCGTGCGCCAAGGACACCGGTGCGCAGGCGCGTGTGGTGATCTGTTCCGATGCGTGGCCGCATTTCGAGGCAGGCGATATGAACGCGTTTTACCGCAGTATTGCGCAATCGGTTGGTACGGTTGTGCTGGCCGCGCCGCAGACTGGCTGCATTGTGCTGGCGCAAGCGTCGATGCAAGGGGCTGCGATGCTTTTGTCTGATATGGGCGTTCCCGTTCTGACAACGCCTGTTTTGGCGGTGCAGCACGCGATCAAGACCGCCCGACAAGCGAATCGCTAGGCCCCAAGGCGGCCCCTGTTCCATCAGAATTGGCCGCACAGCTGCTGTTTTGTCCGTCAATGACTACTCAAGAAACGCATGCCAAAGCGCGCGCCCGACGAAAGATAGAACTGGCATATTGGACAGGTTGCGGCGATAAGTTCTAACCAGATCTATGCTGCTGGGGAACGTGTTCTTTTGCTGGGTGTTTCGCGTGATAAATGATGATGTAAAGATGGACCGGTTTGATGCGACGATTTTATCGGTTCTGGCCGAAGACGGGCGTATCAGTATTACCGATCTGGCAAAGCGGATCGGGCTGTCAAAATCACCGACCCAGGCCCGCCTGAAACGACTCGAAGAGGCGGGCGTCATCCTGGGGTATCGTGCCTTGCTGGATCCGGTTCGATTGGGTCTGGATCATGTGGCATTTGTCGAAGTTCGCCTGAGCGACACACGCGAATCTGCTTTGATGGCGTTTAATTCAGCCGTAATCGAAGTGCCCGAAATCGAGCAGGCCCATATGATTGCAGGAAATTTCGACTATCTGCTTAAGGTGCGTACGCGTGATATGGAAGCGTATCGCAAGTTTCTGGGCGAAACGATCACAGCACTGCCCTTTGTCTCGAACACCTCGACCTATGTGGTCATGGAGGCGGTCAAAGAAATCATGCTTGCAGATATCACCTGACCGTACCGGCGGCCTGATTCCGCGCCCGACAGATATAGAAAATACCCGTGTGAATGGGGGAGGCGCATGCCGTTCCCGTTGTGCTGGCAGGCAGTGAAAGCCCCCCAGATTTGTCGGGTCTAAGACAAGGCGGCACACCGCGGCTGCGCGGGCGACACAGCTTGTCCGCTCCAATCCGCCTGAGAAGCCCTTTTGAAGCAGGTCCAAGGCGTGCGATGATGGTCCGCGGCTTATTTTTTCTGCCAAGGTCCGCATTGGACGGGCCCTCCACGGCATCTCACCATTTACACCGCCGCCGGTCCGGGTATTGTGCGGCGCAATGCGGGCGTGATGGAATGGTAGACATACCAGACTTAAAATCTGTTGGGCGTATGCCCGTGGGGGTTCGAGTCCCCCCGCCCGCACCATCCAAAACTGTTGAACGGTCGTAAATCCTTGGCGACCAAAAGTTTGCGCTTTTGTTCAGAGCGCTGGACCGCCGCGGATGAAGCGGGGCTTTCGGGGTCCAACTGCTTTGATGGCTTACCTATGCCTCTCGCTGCGCAAGATCGCCATGGCATTTTCGGCAGCCTCCAAGGCTCCCTCAAGGTAACCTCCGAAGCGCGCGGCGACTTCTGTTCCGGCAACGATCACTGTGTTGTCCCACAGGTTGCCCAAGGCCGGCGGCATTCCATAATCGGGATGTGCAAAAAGCGGGTCGAGGTCGGCTTGCGTGGAAGTATGCGGATCGAAAGCCCAATCTTTGAGGTAAAGCGCCACAGGATCGGCGGCCTTGGGGCCGAACAGTCGCACAAGTTGCGCCGTGATATGGTTGCGCAGGGTTTCGGCATCTTTCCGTGCCGTCGGGGGAACGGCAATAAAACCGAACAAACCGTATGGCCCCCCAGTGGCGGGGGATGCGTCGTGGATTTCGACCATGGGTCCAAAGCGGCTTGTGGCATCGCCCGATAACCCTGCCTCGCGCCAGAATGGGGCGTTATAGACCGCGATTGCCTTTGCCTGTCCGGCCATCCATGTGGGAATGCCTTGCATTGATTTCATCGCCTCGGGGGACAACGCTGGCGAAAACTCAATCTGTGCCGCGATGCGGGGCGGCAGGGCCAAAACGATACGGTCAGCCTGCAAGATGGTACCGTCGCTTAGGGTCGCAGTGATGGCCGCGTCGGTTTTTGCCAAGGCAATGACCCCGGCGTTCAGGCGCAGCCGTGTGTCAGGCAGCAGTCCCGCCAAAGACTGCGCAAGCAGACCCAAACCGCCCTTCAGCCGCCAAGACCCCTCCATCGACGCGAAACCGCGCCCGCGCTGCACCTTTCCTTGCGTATCTTCAAAGACCTGATCCCCCGCAGAATATTGGGTGAATTTTTCCAGCCCCAGCCGATCGACCAAACCCGCAATGCGCGGTTGCCCGGGCCAGAACCACGCAGGCCCAAGGTCGAAATAGCCGTCATCAAAGCGTTCAGTTTTGATCCGTCCGCCGACGCGGTCGCGTGCTTCGACAAGCAGATAATCATGGCCCGCAGCCTCAAGCGACGCAGCGAGGGCAAGACCGGACAGCCCGCCACCAACGATTAGCGTTTTCATTTCGGCCCCACCAAACCAATGTCGGACTGCCGCAACGCTGCAATTTTCACACGGGCCCTGATGGGATCATCGGTTCGGATCATCTTGCCTAGCCTTTTACTGCATTGTGGCGTGCCGTTGCCAACAGAACGGAGGTGGGCGTTAAGGTCCATTGCTTGCGTCCTTTTTAAACGGTGTCACTGGCGGCACGGGCGCCGGATAAGAACGATATGGTCTTTTCTCGCTGACTATCCACTGCATTCTCTTAAGTGGCGAACAAGGCAAACCCATGCAGGTGTTCTGATTGAGCGGGACAGCTGATCACCCTTGCGCATTTGCCCCCGGCGGGGCGGCTGAGATGAACGCAATGACGGCGCGAGACTGTTCGAAATCGGGTTTTTTCAAGAACAACTACTATGGCTGTCAACGCAGGTCCGCTGGTAACTGAAAAAAGGGGAAATCGCGCGACATTGTTCTGTAAAAAGCTGCAAATTCAGGCAAAAAAAGCCCATTTGGAAGTCTGCTTGACCAAGTGTCGGGTGCCTTATACCGTCCTTGATCAAACGTAATGGATCGGGACTGGTAATATGAATAAACAAGCGATCGCCGATACAAAAACCGATAATAAATTCCGCATCAACGTGCGCGACAGATACACAGCCGACGAGGCTGATGTGATCGAAGCGCTGCAAGAACATATCAAGCTGGACGAGGCGGACCGCCAAAAGGTTGCCGCTGCCGGTGCGCTGTATGTCGACCGTGTGCGCAAGGAAACATCGCCTTCCATGATGGAGGCCTTTTTGGCCGAATACGGCCTGTCGACCGAAGAAGGTGTGGGCCTGATGTGCCTAGCCGAGGCGCTGCTGCGTGTGCCGGACGCCGAGACGATCGACGACCTGATCGAAGACAAGATCGCGCCCTCGAACTGGGGTGCGCATCTCGGGCATTCCTCATCATCGCTGGTCAATGCGTCCACTTGGGCGTTGATGCTGACGGGACGGGTTCTGGATGATGACCCCAAAGGCCCTGCGCGCATCCTGCGCAGTGTCGTGAAACGGCTTGGCGAACCCGTTGTGCGCACAGCCGTCGCGCAATCCATGAAGATTTTGGGCCGCCAGTTTGTGCTGGGGCAAACCATCCAAGAGGGGCTGAAGAACGCCCGCGACGAAGAATCCGAAGGCTATACCTTTTCCTATGACATGCTGGGCGAAGCGGCACGTACCGATGCCGACGCGCAGCGCTATCAAAAGGCCTATGCCGACGCGATCACGGCGATTGCCAAGGCGGCAAAGGGTGACGTGCGGTCTAGCCCCGGTATTTCGGTCAAGCTGTCTGCGCTGCATCCGCGCTATGAATACACCCATAAATCCACCGTGATGGCCGAACTTGTGCCCCGCGCGCTGGAACTGGCCAAGCAAGCGGCCAAGGCCAACATCGGCTTTAACATTGATGCCGAAGAACAGGACCGGCTTGACCTGTCGCTTGATGTGATCGAGGCAATGCTGTCTGATCCCGACCTTGCCGGTTGGGACGGTTTCGGCGTTGTGGTTCAGGCATATGGGCGCCGCGCCGCGCCGGTGATCGAGACACTGTACGACATGGCCGAACGTTATGATCGCAAGATCATGGTGCGTCTTGTCAAAGGGGCCTATTGGGATACCGAGATCAAGATCGCGCAGGAATTGGGCGTGGAGCGCTTTCCTGTATTTACCCGCAAGATCAATACCGACCTCAGCTATATGGCCTGTGCGCAGATGCTGATGGACCGGCGGGACCGGATTTATCCGCAATTTGCGACCCATAACGCGCATACCTGTGCGGCGGTTGTGGCGATGGCGGGCAACGACAAGAACAGCTTTGAATTCCAGCGGCTGCACGGCATGGGCGAATCCCTGCATGGCATCGTCAAAGCCTCGGAAGGGACGCGCTGCCGGATTTACGCGCCTGTCGGGGCCCACCGCGATTTGCTGGCCTATCTGGTGCGGCGCTTGCTGGAAAACGGGGCAAATTCGTCCTTTGTGAACCAGATCGTCGATACGTCGATCCCGTCTGCGTCTATTTCAAAGGATCCGGTCGAGGCGGTCAAGGATCTGGGCACGCAAGTTGCGAACCCCACGATTGCCCAGCCGCATGATCTGTTCCGGCCTGCACGGAAAAACTCCAAGGGGTTCCGGGTCAACGAACCTGCGTCGATCCTGCCTTTGCTGGCCGCCCGCGAGGATTTCGCCGATACCAAATGGACCGGCGGACCGATGGTTGTGGGCCGCGAGGATGTGCAACGCGAAGGCCGTGATGCGGTGTCTCCGGCGGATAAGACCCGCGTGGTGGGGACAATCTTTGACGCAACCCCCGAAGACGTCGATGCGGCGATCAAGGTGGCACAGGACACCTTTGATGACTGGTCGACCACGCCCAGCGTCTATCGGGCCAACATCCTGCGCAAGATCGCTGATATCTACGAAGAACACACAGCCGAACTGACCGCCATCACCACACGTGAGGCAGGCAAGACCCTGCTGGATGGCATCGCCGAAGTGCGCGAAGCGGTCGATTTCCTGCGCTATTACGCCAACGAGGCCGAGCGCCTAGAAGAAGAAGAGCCGGGCAAGGCACGCGGTATTTTTGTCTGCATCAGCCCGTGGAACTTTCCGCTGGCAATTTTTTCGGGCCAGGTGGCGGCAGCGTTGGCGGTTGGGAACACGGTTCTGGCCAAGCCTGCCGAACAGACCCCCATTATCGCGGCGCGTGCTGTCGAATTGATGCGCGAGGCGGGGTTGCCCGACGAGGTTCTGCAATTGCTGCCGGGCGATGGCCCGACGGTCGGCGGCCCGCTGACCAGCGATCCGCGCATTGCGGGTGTCTGCTTTACCGGCTCAACCGAAGTGGCCCAGATCATTCACAAGGCGCTGGCCAAGAATGCCGATGCTGATGCGGTGCTGATCGCTGAAACCGGCGGTCTGAACGCGATGATCGTCGATTCAACCGCACTGACGGAACAGGCCGTGCGCGATATTTTGATGTCGTCTTTTCAGTCTGCGGGCCAACGCTGCTCTGCGTTGCGGATGCTGTATGTGCAAGAAGAGGCCAAGGAACGTCTGACCGAAATGCTGTATGGTGCCATGGATGCGCTGGTGATCGGTGATCCGTGGGCCACGGATGTGGATGTGTCGCCGGTGATCGACGCCGAAGCGCAAGCGGGCATCATGGATTACGTCGCCGACCACGAGAAAGCCGGTACCTTGCTCAAGCGGCTGGATGTGCCGACGGAGGGTACTTATGCCACGCCAGCGGTTGTTCAGGTCAACGGCATCGCAGATATGGAGCGCGAGATTTTCGGCCCCGTGCTGCATGTCGCGACCTTTCGGGCGCGCAACATTGACAAGGTCGTGGACGAGATCAACGACCGCGGCTATGGCCTGACCTTTGGCTTGCACACCCGCATTGATGACCGCGTGCAACAGATCGTGGAACGTATTCAGGTCGGCAACGCCTATGTGAACCGCAACCAGATTGGTGCCATCGTGGGCAGCCAGCCCTTTGGCGGCGAAGGGTTGTCAGGGACCGGACCCAAGGCGGGTGGGCCGCACTATCTGGCGCGGTTCCGTAGGGTCGGAAAACCGGATGCTGCGGTCGCGCCAAAGGGCATTGATGTTGACCGCGACGCGGTCGAAGCAGCGCTTGAGTTGATTGATGCACGCAACTGGGCCGCACGGCCTGACCGTGTTTCGGTGTTGCGGGCGGCCTTGACCGGCCGGACAGGGATCGTGCGCAAAGCACTGGCTGAAACGGCCGCTTTCGATACCACGCCCCAAACGCTGCCGGGCCCGACAGGGGAAAGCAACCGCTTGCGGATGTACCCGCGCGGCACGGTTTTGTGCCTTGGGCCATCGCCCGAGGTCGCAGTGGCGCAGGCCATTCAGGCGCTTGGTGCTGGCTGCGGTGCATTGGTTGTCGTCCCGGGGGCCGCGACCTCTATGGCCAGCGCATTGACGGCGGCGGGGGCACCTGTGGTGGCGCTGGACGGCACGCTTGATCCGGCGGCCTTGGCCGATCTCGAAGGGTTTGCCGTGGTTGCCGCTGCTGGCGCATCCGACTGGACCCGCGATCTGCGCATCGCCTTGTCGCAGCGCGACGGCGCGATCCTGCCGCTGGTAACCGAGGCAATCGCCCCCGAGCGGTACATTCTGGAGCGCCATTTGTGTATTGATACGACTGCGGCAGGCGGCAATGCCAGCCTGTTGGCAACGACATCATGATCTAGCAGGCCGCAGGGCCTGTCTGTGGCAATAAAACAGCGAGTGGTTGTTCGACCTGTCATGTGCAACAGGGGCCTATGCTCTTTTAGCAATCTGTTCCGCAAACCCGAAATCAGCATCAAGATTTTCAACAAGCATGTCGTTGGGTCTGTGCAGGGGCGCTTGTGATATGACGGATTTAGCCAGCCGGTACCCACGGCCACGCTGGGTTTCAATGATATCCCGCGATGCGCCTGCGTCCTCAAGACGGGACCGGATGTTCGAGAGAAATACATGGATCGCGACGGGTTCACTGCCTTCTTCGACGCCATAAAGTTCGGCCATAATGACATCCTTGCTGACCGCATAGGGCGCGGCAAGGCATATGGTTTCGAATATATTATACTGGGTTGGTGTCATTTCGACCGTTTGGTGACCCCAATATACGCGCCGCTCTTTCACATTCATCTGCATCGGGCCATAGTTGACCCTTACCCCTGCATGTCCGGCACGGCGAAGGGCGATCGCGCGGATACGGGCGGCGATTTCGCGGCCATCCATATCGGGCGCAATGACGTCATCAGCGCCAAGTTCCAATGCTTGGGTCTGGTCCGCCGTCGATTTACGATTGTTCAACACCAGAATGCTCATGTTGCGGTTTTGCTGGCGCAGCTTCACGATGCTGGCGGCCCAGTCGGCGTCTGGCAAATTGGTTTCCAATAGAACGACCGGGCGACACATCAGGCTGAGCGATTCAAAAATGGCTGTGCCATCTTTTACCCCAGTCACCAGAAACCCTTCTTCTTGCAAGAACTTCTCAACCAGGGTTGCGGCCCAGCTTGTTACACTCATTAATACACGCATTGGCTTCACCCTCTGAATGGGGTGCAAATCTGCGCGGGGGCGGCCCGAACAGGTCCACACACATGGCAGTTTTAACTTCCTATATCCGGCGTGGATACAGGACTTTTGTAACATCAGATTTACCTGTTTCAACCAAATCCCAGGATCACGGTTAACAAGGTCCGGCGGAAGAACCGCGTCAAAATCCCCGTATTAGCCCTGCAAAAGTGCTTTTTGAACTGCATCATCCCAGCCCAGATAAAACGCATCTGCGTCACGAATGACGGGGCGGGCCATGACCTTGGGCTTGGCGGAAATCTGCGCCTCGGCCTCCGAGTTTTTCAGCCAGTCGTTCAGCGCGCGGTAGTCGTTTGATGAGCGATCCACCAAACGGTCCCCGAATTCTGCAATCAACTCATCCAACTCCGCGTCGCTAAGCGGGTCGGCCCTGACATCGCGGAACTGTACGTCTTTGCCCTCGGCCTCCAACGCTTTGACGGCTTTTTGGCATATCGAACAGGTGCTTAATCCGTAGATGATCATGGTGCAGTCTCCTTGGGGCATTGGTGGCACGCGTTCGTTAGGTCCGCACACCAGCGAATTTTTCGGCCCATTCTTCGCGTTGCTCGTCTGTGATTTTGGCGAATAATACCTCGGGCACGTCAAAGACATGACCGGGGGCCAGTTGCGCCAGTGCGGCAGGTACATCGTCGGGCCAGACGGCGTTTTCCACATGCATGCTTTCCAACATGCTGGCGGCTGCCGCGGGGATAAACGGCGCAGACAAAACAGCGTAAAGCGGGATCAGGTTCAACGCCAGCCGCACTTGGGCAGCGGCCTTGTCGGGATCTGTCTTGAAGGTGGTCCAAGGTGCTTCGGCTTGCAGGTATTCGTTGCCTGCAGCCCAGATCGCGCGCAGTTCGGCGGCGGATTTGCGGACCTCCATCGCCTCCATCGCGGTTTGATAGCGCGCCACACGTTCGGTCAGATCCGCGATCAACGCGCGTTCAGCAGGGCCGTACTCGCCCGCCTCTGGCACCGCCTCGCTGAATTTCGAACGGCAGAATTTTGTGATCCGGCTGATGAAGTTGCCCAGCACATCGGCCAAGTCCTTGTTCACCGAGCCTTGGAAATTCTCCCACGTAAACTCAGCGTCCGAGGTTTCCGGCGCATGGCTTAGCAACCACCAGCGCCATGTGTCAGCAGGCAGGATTTCCAACGCCTGATCCATGAACACACCGCGCCCCCGCGAGGTCGAAAACTGCCCACCATCATAGGTCAGGTAGTTGAATGATTTGATGTAATCGACCAGCTTCCACGGCTCGTTAGATCCCATGATCGTCGCCGGAAAGCTAAGCGTGTGGAACGGCACGTTATCCTTGCCCATGAACTGGGTATAGCGCACGTCGTCGGCACCTTTGTCGGTGCGCCACCAGCTTTCCCAATCGGTTCCCTTACCCGCATCGACCCATTCCTGCGCGCAGGCGATGTATTCGATGGGGGCGTCGAACCAGACATAGAACACCTTGCCCTCCATCCCCGGCCAGTCCTCGTCACCGCGTTTGACGGGGACACCCCATTTCAGGTCGCGGGTGATGCCACGATCCTGAAGGCCGTCACCGTCATGCAGCCACTTTTTGGCAATGGATGTGGTCAGCACGGGCCAGTCGGTTTTGGAATTGATCCACTCGTCCAGACGGTCTTTCATCTTGGACTGCTTGAGGAACAGGTGTTTGGTCGCGCGCATTTCCAGATCGGTGGCCCCCGACACGGTGGAGCGCGGGTTGATCAGGTCTTCGGGATCCAACTGCTTGGTGCAGTTGTCGCATTGGTCGCCGCGTGCGTCCTCGAACCCGCAATTGGGGCAGGTGCCTTCGACATAACGGTCGGGCAGGAAGCGGCCATCGGTTGGCGAATAAATCTGGCGCTGTTCGACCTCTTCGATCAGACCCTCGTTGTACAACGCGCCTGCGAAATGCTGGGTCAGCTTTTGGTTCTGGATGCTGGAGGACCGCCCGAAATGGTCAAAGGACAGGCCGAACCCTTCGGCAATACGCGCCTGAACTTCGTGCATCTCGGCGCAATATTCCTCGACCGGTTTGCCGGCCTTGGCAGCGGCCAGTTCGGCGGGGGTACCGTGTTCATCTGTGGCACATAAAAACAGTACCTCGTGACCGCGCGCGCGTAAATAACGGGCGTACAGATCGGCGGGCAATTGGCTGCCCACAAGATTGCCAAGGTGTTTGATCCCGTTGATATACGGAATGGCGGAGGTGATAAGGTGGCGTGTCATGGTAAATGGCCCCGAAAATGCTTTGGCATGTCTCTAGCGCAGGGACGGGCCAAGGGCTAGGGGGCGTTGTTGGTCTCGTCACGTTGACGGCGCATCAGGCGGCCAATGGTAAAGGATGTGCGGGGCGCATAGACATAGGGCGTGCGCTTTTGCTTGGTGGGGCGTGCGCGCAGGCGGGTCAGGCCAAAGATCACCAACACCCCATGCCCGACAGATATCATGGTAAACAACGCCGCCGGGCCATAGCTATCGATCAACACCGACGCCAGATAGGGCGCAAAGATCGCGCCGACGGCGAACCAGAACATCAGTGCGGCCGACAGTTCAACACGTTCTTCGCTGGTGGCGAAATCATGGGCGTGCGCGGCGGCGACGGAATAGATCGGGAATGTGGTCAGGCCAAACAGGGTCGCCGTCAGAAAGATCGCTTGGGTGCCAAGGCCGGCTGACATGACGGTGATCGCGCAGCTGACAATTGATGCGCCCGACAGCCAGATCAGCACCCAGCGGCGGTCGAATTTATCGGCCAGCCAGCCAATTGGGAATTGTGCCAGCGCGCCGCCCAAGACGAAGGCCGACAAGAACCATGCGATTTGACCTGCGGTCAGGCCGACCTCTTCGCCATAGATCGGGCCGACCATGCGAAACGATGCGCTGGACAGGGCCGCAACCACCACGGCGGCGGCGGCCAGGGGCGACCGGTCAACCGCCAGCCGGGGCCGCAGACGCGGTTGCGCTGGGGTTTCGGGTTGCGGCAGGCGCGTCAACGTAAGCGGGATCAGGGCGGCACAGCACAAGATCGCCAGCAGGTTATAGGACACATAAGATGCCGGGCTAAGCACGCCAATGATCATCTGTGCCGCCAGTGACCCGCTCATGTCGACCACGCGGTAGGCCCCCATGGTGCGGCCGCGTGTTTCGTTTGTGACTTTTGCGTTCAGCCATGCCTCGACCACGGTATAGCAGCCCGCGACGCATAGGCCCGATGCCACGCGCATCAGCGCCCAGGCGTAAGGATCCAGCACAAGCATATGGGACATCAACCCGATGGATCCGGCGGCAGTAAAGGCGGCAAAGGCACGGCTGTGACCGACGCTGCCCATCAGGCGCGGTGCCCACCAGCAGCCGATGAAAAAGCCCACGAAATGCGCCGACCCCAGCAAGCCGATTTCCTGATTGGAAAAACCCAGCTGGATGCCCGACAGCACGTCCAACGGTCCCACACCGCCCGATGACAGCTGCAGCAAGATGACGGATAAAAACAGGGCGGCAAACGAGATGAGCAAACGCATGGTTTTACCTTGTCGGCAATCAGCAGGGAAACCAACGGTCAAAACGACATCGTTTCGGAAAAAGCGCCGCAAACGGTGTTTTGTTGTGCAGGGCGGAAAACCCTCTTGCGATGGGGCAGCCGAAACGAGAGGGTGGCGCAAATGCAGACAAGGATAACACGATGAAGATGAACAAACTGGGCCGCACCGATATCGAAGTAACGGATTTTTGCCTTGGCTCCATGACGTGGGGCACACAGAACACCCCCGAGGAAGGCCACGCACAAATCGAGCGTGCATTGGCTGCGGGCATCAACTTTATCGACACAGCCGAGATGTATCCGGTGAACCCGATCAAGGCTGAAACTGTTGGTTTGACTGAAGAAATCATTGGTCAGTGGATCGCGAAATCAGGCAGGCGCAAGGATTTCGTGCTGGCCTCCAAGCACTCTGGCGCGGGTGCTGCGCCGCGGGATGGGGCGGGTATTTCGTCCAAGTCGATCCGCGAAACGCTTGAGGGATCGCTGAAGCGGTTGCAGACGGATTACATCGATTTGTACCAGTTCCATTGGCCCAACCGCGGCAGTTATATGTTCCGCAAAAATTGGGACTATGACCCGTCGTCGCAAAACCGTGCCGATGTGATCGCCCATATGGAAGACTGCATGGGCGCGCTGCAAGACGAGGTCGCGCGCGGCACAATCCGCAGCTTTGGCCTGAGCAACGAGAGCGCCTGGGGACTGACCCAATGGGCCAATGCGGCGACGCGCACGGGCGGACCGCGCCCCGTGTCGGTGCAGAACGAATATTCGCTGCTGTGCCGTCTGGCCGATACCGATCTGGCTGAAACCTGCCACAACGAAGACATCGGGTTGTTGTCGTTTTCCCCCCTTGCGGCGGGCCTGTTGACGGGCAAATACCAAAACGGCGCGTTGCCCGAAGGGTCGCGCATGGCAATCAACGGCGACTTGGGCGGGCGCAAGACCGACCGCGTGTTTGACGCGACAGCCGCCTATCTGGACATCGCACAAAAGCACGGGCTGGACCCGACACATATGGCGCTGGCATGGGCACGGCAGCGGCCCTTTATGACGTCAATCATCTTTGGCGCGACGTCGATGGACCAGCTTGAGGTCGCATTGGGTGCCATTGATTTGGAGCTAAACGACGAGGTCATGGCCGACATCGCCACCGCGCATAAAGCGCATCCAATGCCATATTAACCCGGTCCAAAGGAGCAACCGAATGCCACTTACAATGAGCAAAGACGTGTTTATCACCTGCGCCGTCACAGGATCGGGCAGCAGTCAAGACCGCAGCCACCATGTGCCGCGCAGCCCTGAGCAGATCGCCAACAGCGCGATTGCAGCGGCCAAGGCGGGCGCGGCGGTGGTGCATTGCCACGTCCGCGATCCTGAAACCGGCGCACCCAGCCGTCGCTTGGATCTGTACCGCGAGGTCACGGAACGCATCCGCGAATCCGAAACCGATGTGATCTTGAACCTGACGGCGGGCATGGGCGGCGACATCATCTTTGGCCCGACCGAACGCCCGATGCCGCCGATTGCGGGCACGGACATGATCGGCGCATCCGAGCGTGTTCAGCACATCGCCGAATGCCTGCCCGAGATCTGCACACTGGATTGTGGCACCATGAACTTTGCCGAAGCTGATTACGTGATGACCAACACGCCGGGCATGCTGACAGCGATGGGCCAGATGATGACGCATCTTGGCGTAAAGCCCGAGATCGAGGCGTTTGACACAGGCCATCTTTGGTATGCCAAGCAGTTGGTCAAAGACGGCGTGCTGGACAGCCCCGCCTTGGTGCAGCTTTGCATGGGCGTGCCGTGGGGCGCACCGGATGATTTGAACACCTTTATGGCGATGGTGAACAACGTGCCGGATGACTGGACCTTCAGCGCATTCGGCTTGGGCCGCAACCAGATGGCCTATGTCGCTGCATCCGTGCTGGCGGGCGGCCATGTGCGTGTGGGCCTCGAGGATAACCTGTGGCTCGACAAGGGCGTCTTGGCCGAAAACTGGCAGCTGGTCGAACGCGCGGGCAGCATCATTGAGAACATGGGCGCGCGGCTGATGACCCCGGCGCAGGTGCGCGAAAAGCTGGGTCTGACCAAGCGGGCACCGAAGTGAAAAAAATGCTTCTGGCCCTGATCTTGCTGGCGGGGTGCGCTGCGCCTGTCGTCCAGCAGGGGCAGGGCTATCGCGATACCAACGCACTGATCGGGGCCACCAGCCGCTATGATGCGGGCCGTTTCGCGGGGCCTTGGGGCGTGCGCGGCAGCTTTGATCTGGATGCGCCGGACCTTGTGGCGCTGGTACAAAGCACGGGCGGCCCGGCGTTTGAACTGTGCGACGACGCTGGCGATTGCGAGGTTCTGTGGCAAGCGCGCGCCACAGGGCAGGGGCGCTATGCTTTGACACGCCCCAACGGGACCACGCGCGATTTGTGGATTCTATGGGTCGATGAAGGGTTTCGCACAGCCGTTGTCGGCAATCCCGCCGGGGATTTCGGTTGGATACTGGACCGCAACCCCACGGGCGGGGCGGACCGGATCACGGCCGCACAAGAGATATTGGATTTCAACGGCTATGACATCAGCCAGTTAAGGATGCGAAAATGACAAAGATTGCAGCAGTTATCGGCGGTGGCGTGATCGGGGGCGGCTGGGCCGCACGGTTTGCGCTGAACGGGTGGAACGTGCAGGTCTTTGACCCCGATCCGCAGGCCGAACGCAAGATCGGCGAAGTCATGGCAAACGCCCGCCGCTCCATGCCCGGCCTGACCGACGTGGCCCTGCCGGATGAAGGCGTGATCAGTTTTCACGACAGTATTTCGGACGCGGTGCAGGGTGCGTCATGGATTCAGGAAAGCGTGCCAGAACGGCTTGAGATCAAGCACACCACCTTTGGCGCGATCCAGCAGGCCTGTGATCCGGATGCGGTGATCGGGTCGTCCACGTCGGGCTTTAAACCGTCCGAGCTGCAAGAAGGCATGGCGCGCCCGGCGCAGATCATGGTCGCCCATCCGTTCAACCCCGTCTATCTGCTGCCGCTGGTCGAACTGGTGCCGGGCAACGGTATTGATGGGCCGACGGTGGAAAAGGCCAAGGAAACCCTGACCTCTATCGGGATGTACCCGCTGCATTTGAAGAAAGAAATCGACGCCCATGTCGCCGACCGTTTCCTTGAGGCCGTCTGGCGCGAGGCGCTTTGGCTGGTCAAAGATGGCATCGCCACCACCGAGGAAATCGACAACGCCATCCGCTATGGCTTTGGCATCCGTTGGGCGCAGATGGGTCTGTTTGAAACCTACCGCGTGGCGGGCGGTGAGGCCGGGATGAAGCATTTCATGGCGCAGTTCGGTCCTGCTTTGAAATGGCCGTGGACCAAGCTGATGGATGTGCCGGAATTCAACGACGAATTGGTCGATCTGATTGCAGGTCAGTCCGATGAACAGTCCGGTGCCTATGGCATTCGCGATCTGGAACGCATTCGCGACAACAATCTGGTGTCGATGATGCGTGCGCTGAAACAGCAGGACTGGGGTGCCGGGCGATTGATGAAAGCACACGAGGCGACATTGCGCGCAGGGACCGTCTTGGCGGCCCGTGCCGATGATATCGAAGATGCCAGCCAGCCTGTACTGACGGTGCGCCGCGCCGTGCCGCTGGATTGGACCGATTACAACGGCCACATGACCGAAGCGAAATACCTCCAAGCCTTTGCCGATGCCACCGACCGGTTCATGGAACTGATCGGCTGCGATGCCGAATATATCGCCTCGGGCGGCAGCTATTTCACCGCCGAAACCCATATTCGGCACGTGGACGAGGTGCATGCAGGCGCGCTGATCGATATCCGCACCCGCGTGTTGCTGGGCGCTGGCAAGAAAATGCACCTTTGGCACGAGATGTACGAGGGCGATCGTCTGCTGGCCACGGGGGAGCATTTCCTGCTGCATGTCAGCTTGCAAAGCCGCAAACCGTCAGACCCCAGCCCGGAAATCGAAGCCGCATTGGTCCGCTTTGCCCAAGGTCACGCCAGCTTGCCTTTGCCTGATGGCGTCGGCCGCTACGTCGGCGCACCACGGTGAAGCGTGTTCTGATCACCGCTGGCGCGTCGGGTATCGGGCGCGCCATGGGTGAGGGGTTCGCCGAGGCGGGATTCGAAATCTGGGTGACAGATGTGGACGCCGCTGGCTTGGCTGACTTGCCAAAGACGTGGCACGGCCATCAAGCCAGTGCGACGGACGAGGCGGCGATGGCCGATGTTGTCGCGCAGATGAGCAGCATCGACGTGCTCTGCGCCAATGCGGGGATTGCCGGGCCGACAGCACTGATCGAAGACGTTGCACTGGATGATTTTCGCGCCTGCGTCAGCGTCAATCTGGAAGGGGCGTTTATCGCTGCGAAACACGCGGCACCGTTGATGAAGGCGGCAGGCAGCGGGTCGATCATCATCACCTCGTCCACGGCTGGTATCTATGGCTATCCCAATCGCGCGCCCTATGCGGCAGCGAAATGGGCGATGATCGGGCTGATGAAAACCCTCGCGATGGAACTGGGCCCTTTTGGCATCCGCGCTAACGCGATCTGCCCCGGTTCGGTCGAAGGCCCGCGGATGGAGGGTGTACTGACGCGCGAGGCCGCAGCCAAAGGCATGACACGCGATCAGGTCTATGACGGCTATGCATCTGGTACCTCGATGCGCAGCTTTGTCGAGGCGCGGGACATTGCCAATATGGCGGTGTTTCTGGGATCAGAGGGCGCGCGGCTGGTGTCGGGGCAGGTGATTGCAGTCGATGGGCACACGGAAAATCCCGACCCCAAGCTGTGATTGAAGGCTGGCAAGAGGCCGGGAAACGCGCATAAGGGGCGGCATGACATATGCATTGCCTGATCTGTGGATCCTCGTCACCCTTGCCGCTGCAATCTTTCAAACCGCCCGGTTTATGCTGCAGAAATATCTGGCAACCGCCACGCTGTCGGCGGCTGGTGCTACGTTTTCGCGTTTTCTATACTCGGCGCCGTTTATCGTCGGTGGGCTTGCAGCGTATCTTTCGGTCAGCGGGACGGCGTTGCCGCAGATTGCCCCCAAATTCTGGGCCTATGGTCTGCTGGGGGGTACGGCGCAAATCCTTGCGACGGTCTGCGTTGTTTTGTTGTTCAAACAACGCAATTTTGCCGTCGGGATCACGTTCAAAAAAACCGAAGTCATTCTGACCGTTCTGGTGGGCTGGGTGATCTTGGGCGAAGGCGTCACCGGGTGGGGGTTTGCCGCCATCGGCTTGGGCGTGGTCGGTCTGTTTTTGCTGTCAGGCAGCAAGGATGCAAAGGGGTTTCACCTGAGCGATCTGCGCAACCGTGCAGCGGGGTTGGGCATTGTGTCTGGCTTTTTATTCGCAATTTCGGCGGTCACCTATCGGGGTGCCACATTGTCGGTGATGTCGGACAGCCCAGTCTTGCGCGCCGGAGTGAGCCTGGCAGCAGTTGTGTGCATGCAGGCGGTGATCATGGCCCTATGGCTGCGGTGGCGCGAGCCGGGCCAGATGACGGAGGTTTGGCAGGCGCGCAAGGTTGCGGTCTGGATCGGGCTGATGTCGCTGGGCGGGTCGCTGTGCTGGTTTATTGCCTTCACGCTTGAGAACGCAGCATATGTCAAAGCACTGGGGCAGGTCGAGCTGATCCTTAGCGTCGCGGCCGCCACCCTGTTCTTTCGAGAGAAAATCACAGGCCGAGAGTGGGCGGGCATGGCGGTTCTGGTCAGCTCGATTATGATGCTGGTGCTCGTCACCTGAGGCGCGCACGGAATTTTCGAAAATTCCGTGCCGCCTTTTCGTAAAAAGGCGGCGACCCCGTCAGCGTCAGTCTTGCATCGGCCTGCCGCGCAGGCGCAGGAACAGGCTTTCTTCGTCATTGTTTTTGAAGAACGGCACGGACGCGGGCGGGGCAAGCTCTTTGGCGCGGGCCTCGACTTCGGCCAGAACGACCTCGGTGATAAAGGGCATGTCGAAGGATCGCGCATCCGACAGTGCAACCCATTGCAAATGCGAAAGCTCGTCGCAGGCTGCGTCGAAATCATCCAGATCCGTGGCGATAGCGTCGGCATCAACCAGAAAGAACCGCGCATCGAACCGCCGTGGCCGACCCGGAGGGGTCAAGGCGCGGAACACAAATTGCAGTGCGGACGCATCGGGGACATAGCCGCGATCGGCAAAGCTTGCCCAATCGTCATGCGGTGTGCCTTGCCAATCGCCCTTTTGGCCCAAGATCAGCCCGGTTTCCTCCCAAAGCTCGCGAATCCCTGCCACTGCAATGGCATGGGCCAATGTGGCATCTGCGTCTTCGGCCAAACGGTCGCGACACATGTCGTTCAGCGGGCTGGCCAAGGCGATGCCGGCATCATCCTTGTCCACGGCCCCACCGGGGAACACGAATTTATTCGGCATAAACACAGCCTTTGAGCCGCGCTGCCCCATCAGTATGCGCGGGCTTTCAAAGCGATCACGAATCACAATGACGGTCGATGCGTTGCGAATTTGGGTCTTGTCGATTGTCATAGATCAGCCTTTGTCGTTGGAATTAGACGAAAGCCAGAGGGGTGCAGCCGTTAGCCGTCGCCAAATCCACCCATGCCTTTTGCCCACTGGAAGCCGATCAAGGCTCCCTTCAGTCTTGGCAGAAGGTAAAGCGACAATCCAACGCAGCCAACCGCAAAGATGGTGAACAGCGTTAAAGGTTCGGGCCGCCAGTTCACAAAGACAACGTGCAGCATCGGGGCCATCAGGTGACCGACGACCAGAATTGTCATATAGGCGGGACCGTCATCGGCGCGATGGTGGAAAAATTCCTCGCGGCACGAGGTGCAGGTGTCATTTACCTTGAGGTAGCTTTTCAGCAGTGAACCCCCGCCACAATTGGGGCATTTACGACGCCAGCCGCGCAGCAATGCTGTCGATAGCTTGCGTTCATGTGTTTCGGGCTGGTCGATTTCGAAGGTTTGGTCGGTCATGGTCTATCCTCATTCGCCTTCTACATGCGGCCAAACCGCATCAAAAGAAAGGGCACAGTGATGCCTTGCGTCGGGATGTCGCAAAACAGGCCTGAAATCTTTTTGCATATTTTTCCGACGGAAGTTTTAAGACGCGCCGTTTGATCCGGTATAGCCACACAGAAAGATGTGGTTGAAACCAAGATCACCAAAGGAAAACAAATGACATACCGAGCAAATATTCAAATCGCAGTACTCAGTGGCCTGATTGCTTTGGGCGGCAGTGCATTGATCGCACAAGAAGCGACAAAAGGTGCCGGTGCCAAGATGGACCGCTTTGCCCAGATGGATACAGACGGCAACGGTTCACTGACCCAGGACGAGATGCAAGCCCACGCGCAGGCCCGCTTTGCCAAGGCGGATACGGATGGCGATGGTTTCCTGACCGCAGAAGAGATGCAGGCCGCAGCGGCGACCCGCAAGGCTGAAGGTGCCATGCGTATGATGGAAAAGCTCGACAAGGATGGCAACGGATCGCTGTCGCTTGATGAGCTGCAAGCCATGGGCGACGCCCGGATGGACAAGCGGTCGGCCAAGATGATGGAGCGCATGGATGCCAACGAAGATGGCAAACTGTCGCCCGAGGAAATGGCAGGGCGTCATTCCCCTGAAAAAATGTTTGCCAAGTTGGATGCTGACAAGAACGGCACGCTGAGCGCCGAGGAATTTGCCAAGGCGCGTATGGGCGGTAAACATGGTGGGCATGGGAAGCATGACGGGCATAAAATGCACGGCAAAAAGCACGGCATGAACCACGACGACAAGCCCGCGTCGGAATAAGACGATGATGCAGGCGCGCTTGAATGGTGCGCCTGCACATACTAGCCGTGATGGGATGACGATGCCTGCTTCCAATGACGCCGACAGGGCTGATCCCGATGCCGAGTTGCTGTTGCGCTATGCGCAGGGTGATGCAGCGGCGGCGCGGCTTTTGACGGTACAGTTAACGCCGCGCATTTTCGGACATGCCTACAGGGTGTTGGGTGATGGTGCAGAGGCCGAGGATGTGACCCAAGACGCGTTAATGCGCTTGTGGAAAATCGCCCCCGACTGGCGTATCGGCGAGGCGAAAGTATCGACTTGGTTGTACCGTGTTGTGGCAAACCTGTGCACTGACCGTTTGCGTAAACGCGGGCGCGGTGTCGCGTTGGAGGACATAGCGGAACCCGCCGACCCGACCGAGAGTGCGGAAGCCAGACTACAGCGTGGTGCCCGCCAAGAAGCGCTGCAAACCGCGCTTGATGAATTGCCGGATCGCCAAAGGCAGGCGGTGGTGTTGCGCCACATTGATGGCTTGGCCAACCCCGAGATCGCTGCCATCCTCGACATCGGTGTCGAGGCGGTGGAAAGCCTGACAGCGCGGGGCAAACGTGCGCTGGCAAAACGACTTGGCGGACAGCGTGACGCCTTAGGATATGATGATGACAAAACCTGACACAGATATGCTTGAGAGCCTGTTCCAAGACGCCCGCGTCGCGCCGCCACCAATGCCCGCCGGGCTGATGGACCGCGTATTGGCCGACGCGTTGGCACAGCAATCCCGCCCCTCGGTTCGACGGTGGCGCGGGATGTGGCAGGCGATTGGCGGCGCACCGGCCTTGGGCGGGCTGATCACGGCCACGGCAGTGGGCTTTTGGATCGGGGTCGCCCCCCCCAGTGGGTTGCCTGAGATCGCAGCGCAGATCATTACCGGGGACACGTTCGCCACCATCGCAGATGACAGCATGATCGAGCTGACAGCCTTTGGCTGGGACATTGAGGAAGGATAGGGCATGGTTGACAACGGCACAGAAAGCGGGCCGCACTCGGTGACGCGCAGTCGCACATGGATGAAATGGGCGTTGGGTCTGTCACTGGGATTGAACCTGCTTGTGGTGGGGCTGGTTGCGGGGGCTGCGTATCGCTTTGACGGGCCCCATGGCGGGCCGGGGGCCAATCGGCACGACTTTGGTGCCCCCTATGTTATCGCGCTGCCCGAAGACCGCCGCCGTGCAATTTTCAAGGAACTCCGCGCCGGCAGGCAGGATAAATCCACCAGCCGCGCTGCGCGCCGTGCGCTTTATGCCGAGGCGGTCGCCGCGATACGGGCAGAACCGTTTGATCTGGCACGTGTGACGGGCGTGCTGGACACCCAGCGTGATGCAACCCTTGGCGTGCAGCAAGCGGCCCAATCCGCCTGGCTCGCCGAGATCGCGTCAATGGACGCCCCGGCCCGTGCCGCCTATGCTGATCGGCTGCAAGAGGTGCTGGCCCGTGGACCGAAGCGGGATCGCAAAAAAGAAAAGCAGTAATTCCGCGCGGAGAAGTGCAGGGGGTTCTGTTGGGTGGGCAAAACGGGACGGCCAAAACCGGTCGGTGGGATCCGAGGCAAGATCCGCTGCGTGATGATCGTGCGTTTTTACCCGCCTACCGCCAGAATTGCAGCGGCAAGGTCATTGGCCGTAAAGGGCTTTTGCAAAAGCGTCACTCCTTCATCCAACCGACCATTGTGGGTGATCGAATTTTCGGTAAAGCCCGACATAAAGATCACAGCTGCTTTGGGGTAAAATTCAGCGAGGCGTCTGGCCACTTGGTTGCCGTCCATACCACCCGGCAGAACAACATCGCTTAGGATCAAGTCGACCTCGGGCAGGTTTTGCGCCAGCGCAATGGCCGACGGGCCGTCAGCGGCACTGTGAACCTGGCATCCCATCCGGTCCAGCATCGCCTCATATGTCTTGCGCAGGTCGGTATTGTCCTCAACGATCAAGACCGTCATGCCCTTGAATTTTGCGCGCAAGGGGGTGGGTCTGTCAGGGCGCTTTGCCTCGCTCTCGGTTCTGGCGCGGGGCAGATATAACTTCACAGAGGTGCCTATGCCGATCTCTGAGTAGATCTTTAAATGGCCGCCTGATTGCTTGGCAAATCCGAACGCCATGGGCAGGCCAAGGCCGGTTCCTTTGCCAACCCCTTTGGTGGTGAAAAACGGTTCAAGGGCGCGTTGAATGGTGTCGTCAGACATGCCCTGACCGGAATCCGTGACCGTGATGCAGACATATTCGCCTTCGTTGATTTCGATGTTGTGATTGGCATAGTCACGGTCAAGACGGGTGTTTCTGACTTCGATCGTGAGGGCACCGCCATTGGGCATTGCATCCCGCCCGTTCACCACCAGATTGATCAGCGTTGTTTTCAGCTTTTCTGGGTCGGCAAAGGCGTTCCACAAGCCGCCGTCCGCGATGATTTCCAGATCAATGGCATCCCCGACCGAAGTGCGCAGCAGGGCGCTGGATTGTTTGATGGCCTTCGCCGCATCAAAGGCTTCTGGTGACAGAGGCTGCTTGCGCGCAAAGGACAACAGCTGTTGGGTAAGGGTCGCGCCGCTGGTGACGGCAGAAAGCGCGACCTCAAGATAGGACCGTTCGCTGGGGCTTTCTAGGGTCAGTAGCGTAAGTTCGATGTTGCCAGAGATGACGGCCAACAAGTTGTTGAAATCATGGGCAACACCGCCGGTGAGCTTGCCAATCGCATCAAGCTTTTGCGCCTGCAAAAGTTGTTCTTCGGCGATGTGTTGATCGGTCACATCCAGCGATGCGATTTCGACCACCAGTTCGCCGGTGACCGGATCGGGCACTGGATGCAGAATTTGTCGGACAAAGCGGACTTCGTTGTTGCCCAAATTGTATTTCACAACGGTTTCAACCGTCCTGCCCCCAAGGAATTGCTTTGCGTGGACACGTATCTTTTTCGGGTCCTCATCGCGCAAAATAGTTTCGACAAAATCACGCTTGACGTCCATTGCAAGGACCTGGTCGATGGTCATGTTACAGCTTTCGGCAAAGAATTCGTCGCATTCCAGAAAACGGTCTTGTTCAAAATTAAAGGACGCATACCCCAGACGTGTAAGTTTTGCAGCGCGGGCCAGTCTTTTTTCCGAGGTTTCACCAGCCAATTGCGCGGCCAAAACCTGATCGCGCATTTCATGGATCGCATCCACGAGCCTGACCAATTCGTCCGGTTGCCGCACCTCATGTCCATCGCTTAGGTCAATGTTCAGGGTTTCCAAATCCTCCGGCAGGTTTTTGAGGGTGTCAGAAATTTTCAAAATGGGCCGCAAAAGCGCGCGGTTCACAAGGCGCAAAATGACCAAGGCGGTCACGAATACAAAGCCAATGGCGATCAAAACAGTTCTGCTGAGGTTTGATAGTACATTCTGCCAGATTTCCGCGTTCGATGCTTCAAGACGCATTGTGGCAATCTTGCGCCCGCTTGATTGTCCCAGCCCAAAAAGAGGCACCTCAAGGGCGTAAGCGACATCGCTTGGGTCAACAGTGCCAGCCGTCAGATGAATGCGATTGCCATCGGTGATCTGGACTGCGTTGACCAAGCCAGTTTCAACATAATTGTCGATCAATTCCTGAATGGTCCCAAGATCGTATTGCCAGACATGAGCCTGCATATGAACAGTGTTGGCTGCGGCCAAGCCATCCACCCGATCTTTGATATCAGCATGCGACAGATTATAATAAAAGAAACCCGAGATGACACAGGCTGCCGCAATAAGCCCCGCCATTGGTAACAAGATGGCATGCCAGATTATGGCGCGCATGTCGGTGGGAAGGTCCGATAGCGTCATTGCTTTGGACTCCCAAATTCGCCAGAGAGCGTCCCGTAAAAGCCGCGTGGGGGCGAAGCAGTTTCATAATCGAATGCAAAGCCCGTGCGCGGAAAGAAAGCGAGCACAGAAAAAGCCGCAATAAAAAGAGCGGACAAAAATATTTCAGCATAGAAGGAGTGCTTTCGCCGCGGGCCGAATGACGAAGTGGAATAGGTGAAATCGTAAGAGATAGAAACGGCCAGAATATTGGCACCTCTTATTTTTGAAAATGAGCCTTCGGAAAGCGACGGCAACAAATGTCATATTGCGAAATAATATCTTTAAGCTCTAAAAAAGCAATGCTCATTCGATTTGGACGCTGGTCTGGCCAGCAGGCACCGCGCGTCTGTATTCCGCTTGCCAAACCGTGACCGGCCGGGCTAGGCAAAGCAACCCTCATGAAAGGCTTTGCGATGACCCTTGAATTCCCTGACAACGACGAAGTTTTGGCGACTGTGCGTGCTGCTGCGGGGCGGCGGTACACCGGGTTGCTATCGCTAGGTTTTCTGGGGCTTTTCCTTGTTTATATGGCCTTCACCAGTGCGCCGGGTTTCGGATGGCAGGTGGTCTTGCTGGTCTTGGGCGCAGGTGCGATATGGATGGCAGACCGGATGCGCCGCGCGACAAGCAACGCGATCGAACTGACTGCCACCATCCTGCGCGACAGTGACGGCACCGTTATTGCCCGTATCGAAGACATTGAGCACATTGATCGCGGGGTTTTCGCCTTTAAACCGTCCAACGGTTTTTTGTTGCGAACTAAGGCAGGCACCGGCGGCACGCGCGAATGGCGACCCGGTCTGTGGTGGCGCATGGGGCGGCGGATCGGCATTGGCGGCATGACGCCGGGGCGGCAGACGAAATACATGGCTGAAGCGATCGCAACGATCATCGCAACGCGCGACATGTAATGGCCGGATGAAAAGCCGCCCCCGCAACACGTGCAGGGGCGGCGGTTTTTTTGTAGATCACGCCAAAGGCAGGTTCAAACACTGCCGTCGTAAAGAACACGCGGCGCATAGCGTGGACGGGTGAACACAAAGTTATCAATGTCCTGGCGCAGCAACCCGACCTTGAACGGAGGGTCGAACCGCGAAAATGTCTCGGTGATGACGATATATTCTCCATCAGACAATACCGGCACGCGCGACGTCCAATTTACAACGTCTTCATCTAAAACAGGCGACACAAACCCGCGTGCACGGGACCAGTGAACGTAGAACCGCTTTTCTGTTTCGCTGTACTGCAAGGATGTGACGCGAATTGCGGGCTCGCCCGTCGAATGGGTCAAATAGCCCAGAATATCCTGCAAACCGTCCAGATAGTCGCTGTCCAAGGGCAGGGTTTCGCGCGAAATCATATCACTGATCGTATAGGCGGTTTTCTGGTTCACGCTGTATTCTTGATAGGTGTGAAAGAATGAAAACATTGCCATAAAGACCCAGAACATCGCGGGTGCCATGATCAACGCTTCGATTGACGCGCTGCCGTCTTCTTGGCGGCGGAAGTCGCGTATTTTTAAACGCGCTGCAAGTGAGTTCCACATTAGCTTGGCTCCTGTACGAAGGCCGAGATGGCATAGACGCTTGCCTGACCGTTTCCGTCTTTGATAAAGTTAAAACCCAATGGAACGAATGTCGTAAGAGGGTCGAATTTCAGGCAGGCCCGCAGCATCATCAAATCGTGCTGTGCGCCCAAGGTAAATCCACGCTCAGGTTCAATCGGTAGGGATTTGTCCACGCAGTCAATGTTTGGGTTCATCTGCGAAAACGCCCGTGGATTCACCTTGACCATCTCAAGCCGCAGCGTGCCGTCGCAGTCGCCGATATTGCCAATGTTGTCACATACCATGTCTTTGATCGAGTCATGGGTGATCTGTGCGCGGGTGTTCAGCCTGATATAGCGGACGGTCTGTTCAAGCCCGCGGTCAAGGTGCACCTGACGCAAGGACGCCATGCTGATGTCTACCGACATCATGAAGACCGCAAAGATAGCCGGAACGATGATTACGAATTCAATCAAGAAAACTGACCCGTTATCTGCTTGGCGGAAGCGCCGCAGCGCATGTATGCATCGGGTGATCATTGCGTCAGCCTCAATTGGTTGATTTGACTAGCGATGGCGCTGAAGGCTTCGGATAGTTCGACACCTTCGACCCTGAAGAAGTGGCTTGGGGATGACGCACATTTTTTCATGACCTCTGCACCGTTGTCTGTGACTTCGAAACCGACGGACCAGATCACGATATGCTTGGCTTTGGCGGCACTGCACATGTCTGCCAACAGTTGATCCCCGCGCCATTTGTCATATTTCTGCCAGTAGAAACTTTTGCGGTCCCAGCTGTTGACGTAGTTGTATAGGTACCAGTTCAGGTTGTACTTGCTCCAGTGAACGTAATGGGAATCGTTGGCATAATAGCGCGACGAAATCCGCTGTGTGCTGGAGTTTTCACCATCCGTCATAAGGACAATGGTTTTCAGCGTTTCGATGTCGGTATAGCTGCCGGGCCGGTTTTCAAATGCCTTGTCCACCTCTGGCTGGGTGTACGCACTAGAGCCCTCGGGAACGACAGTCAGGGACTTGACCACCGGGTTATAGCTTGGGTCAAGTAACATCGTTGCCCATTTCATACCCAGAAAAATCTGTGTACCCGCACGCGGCTTAAGGCTTTCGATCTGGGTTTTCAGCGCTGTCTTGTTCTGGGAAAACGGCAGGATGCGCTCGTAGCTGTACCGTGGGCAGACCGTGTCTGTCATGGCGTTCGGACCCGAGTAGTTCCACTGGAAATGCTGCATTTGGGTGTAGTATTTCGAAGGTTCCCAGTTCGTTTTCGTAAAATCGGAGTCATCAAACTCAAGGCAATGGGAGTAATTGTGAGTATAGTCGACCTTCATGCGGTTCAACAGAAGCGGTCCGGCGTTTACTTGTTCTGAATAGGGGATCAAGGAAACCGAAATCAGATCTTCGTTGTCATCCTTCAATACGATATCCACGAATTTCTTGGCGGCTTTTTGCATTTCGGTCAAGCGGTCGTTGTCCGCCATGGATCCTGAGATATCAAGCACAAGCGAGATTTCAACATTCTCGACCCGCTCTTCGGCCTGGCTTCTGACGCTGACTTTCAGAGTGTCAAATCCGAAGCGCCCCAAGAACTGGGTTTTCATGTCAAATCCGGCGTCCACCGTTACGGTACTGAAATTCAAACCGGGCAGCTCGTGGGCTTTGATCAGGTAATTGGACATACCGGCCTTGGCAAAGTATTCTTTTACCACCAATTCGCCGTCAATCTTTTGGTCCAGATCCGCCGCCGCAAGTGCGGCACGGTCAGCCATTGCTTGCAACCGCGCGCGCTCCATCTCGTGGCGCATGAAATCGATTTGAATTCCGCCGACCATGACCATCATCATGATCATGAAAATCACTAGAATTGTGATTGATCCATCGTCTTGACGGGCAAAGCGTTCAAGTCTCACCCTAGGCGCGGATCGTGCCCAAGCTTCCTTTGGTTTGAATAATGACATCACTTGTTCCTTATTACGCGGATCCTATGGCCTTCTAGCCTTTGGTAGAGTCCACTTTCGTTAACTTATGCAATTTGAACGTGGCCAAAATAGGGCGAAAACCCTTGAAATGAGGTCACATTTGGGGGGTTACCTGCGCCGATCCAAGCGATCTTGGCGTACTGTTTCACGCTTGGAAACGTCGGCTTAGCTGCCTGAAGGAAATTGATTTGGACGATTCCAGTTGGGAAAAGTTTTCTTTTTGCCCAAAAAACGTGCAAAAAAATCGATATAATAGGTTTTACGGTTTCTAAAGTCGCAAAGGGCATGTTCTAGATGTGGCGAGATGAATCGCATTTCTTCAGGTCACTTTGCCAAACAGGAGCATTAAATGATCGACGGCACCGAACCGAGCTTTCGCGAAAGCGTAGACATGATGTTCAACAGGGCCGTTGGCCTGATGGACCTTTCTTCAGGTCTTGAAGAGAAAATTCGCGTTTGCAATGCAACCTATACTGTGCGCTTTGGCGTCCGGCTGCGCGGCGGGATCCAGACGTTCACCGGTTACCGCTCCGTACATTCGGAGCATATGGAACCCGTGAAAGGTGGTATAAGGTACAGTCTTGGCGTCAACCAAGACGAGGTCGAGGCATTGGCCGCGCTTATGACTTACAAATGTGCGCTGGTCGAAGCGCCCTTTGGCGGATCAAAAGGCGGGCTGTGCATTGATCCGCGCGCCTATGATGAACACGAGCTTGAGCTGATCACCCGCCGCTTTGCCTATGAGCTGATCAAGCGCGACATGATCAATCCTGCGCAAAACGTGCCCGCGCCCGACATGGGCACCAGCGAACGCGAGATGGCCTGGATCGCGGATCAGTACAAGCGCATGAACACCACGGATATCAACGGCGTTGCCTGTGTGACGGGCAAGCCCATCAACGCCGGCGGCATTCACGGCCGGACCGAAGCAACGGGGCGCGGGGTGCAATTCGCGCTGCACGCGTTCTTTAAGGATGCCAAGGGAATGGCCAAGGCGGGTCTTGAGGGCAAGTTGAAGGGCAAGCGCGTCATCGTTCAGGGGCTGGGCAACGTGGGCTATCACGCCGCGAAGTTCCTGAGTGAAGAAGACGGCTGCCTGATCACTGCGATCATCGAACGCGATGGCGCTTTGCATGACGAGGCCGGTTTGGATGTCGAAGCAGTGCATCACTGGATCGCCAAGCATGACACGATCAAGGGCTATCACGATTCCACATTGATCGAGGACGGGGCGTCGGTTCTAGAGACGGACTGCGACATCCTGATCCCTGCCGCTTTGGAAGGTGTCATTAACCTTGGTAATGCCGACCGGATCAAGGCACCGCTGATCGTAGAGGCTGCGAATGGTCCGGTAACCTCGGGGGCAGATGAAATTCTGCGTGACAAGGGGGTTGTCATTATTCCCGACATGTATGCCAACGCAGGCGGCGTGACGGTGTCCTATTTTGAGTGGGTCAAGAACCTGAGCCATATCCGGTTTGGCCGGATGCAGCGCCGCAACGAAGAAAGCCGCCACCAGTTGTTGGTCGATGAACTTGAACGCCTGAGCGCCGACAGTGGTGTGGGCTGGCAGCTAAGCCCGAACTTCAAAGACAAATATCTGCGCGGCGCGGATGAATTGGAACTGGTGCGTTCGGGGCTTTATGACACGATGGTCGATGCGTACCGATCCATGTCCGATGTCTGGCACAACCGTGAAGACGTGACTGATTTGCGCACCGCGGCCTATCTGGTCAGCATCACCAAGGTTGCAGCCAGCTACCGCGCCAAAGGACTGTAAGCCGATCATGCCCTAAAATAGGGTTTGCCTAAAAGACTGTCGCGGACAGACTTGTCCGCGGCGCAAAATGCCCCCCATGCTGCGCCTAGCCATTGCACCTTTGTATCGGACTTGATTGAGTAGCGCAAAGGCGCTGCTATCAAGGCGGTTGAATTGGGGGATGCGATGCGGTTTTCAGGATTGCGCGTGCTGCGCGAAGGATTGACCGGAAACAAGGGATGGGCACCGCATTGGCGTGATGCCGAACCGAAAGCCGAATATGACGCGATCATTATTGGTGGCGGCGGTCACGGGCTTAGCACTGCATATTATCTGGCCAAGGAACATGGTCTTACGAATATTGCAGTTCTTGAAAAGGGCTACCTTGGCGGCGGTAATGTCGGGCGCAACACCACAATTGTGCGGGCGAATTACTTTCTCCAGGGGAACTCCGAGTTTTACTCCCATTCTTTAAAGCTGTGGGAAGGGTTGGAAGAAGACCTGAACTATAATGTTATGCATTCGCAGCGCGGGCTGATTAACCTGTTCCATTCCGACGGCCAGCGCGATGCCTTTGCGCGGCGCGGCAATAGCATGATCAATCAGGGCGACGATGCCGTGTTGCTGGACCGGATCGGCGTGCGCAAGCATCTGCCCTATCTGGATTTCGACAATGTGCGGTTTCCGATCTACGGCGGCTTGTTGCATCCGCGCGGTGGCACAGCGCGCCATGATGCGGTGGCATGGGGCTATGCGCGTGGTGCATCGGATCGCGGCGTTGACCTGATCCAGCAATGCGAAGTCACCGGGATTGATATCGAAAACAGTCAGGTGCGCGGCGTGCAAACCACGCGCGGGGCGATCCGCGCCAAAAAGGTCGGCATCGTGGTCGCGGGGCGGTCCGGTCAGGTGGCGGCCATGGCGGGGATGCGTCTGCCGATTGAAAGCCATGTCTTGCAGGCGTTCGTGACCGAAGGGCTCAAGCCCTGCATTGACCATGTCGTCAGCTTTGGCATGGGGCATTTCTATATTTCGCAATCCGACAAGGGCGGTTTGGTCTTTGGCGGCGATCTGGATTTCTATGCCTCTTACGCCAGCCGGGGCAACCTGCCCATGGCCGAGCATGTGATGGAGGCGGGCATGACCTTGATGCCGATGATCGGCAAGGCCAAGGTGCTGCGCAGCTGGGGCGGGATCATGGACATGACGCCCGACGGCAGTCCGATCATCGACAAGACGGATACCAAGGGTTTGTTCATCGATTGCGGCTGGTGTTACGGCGGGTTCAAGGCGGTGCCGGGATCAGGGTTCAGTTTTGCCCATTTGATGGCGACGGGAAACCACCATGCGCCGGCAGCCAAGTTCAGGCTGGATCGATTCCGCACGGGCGTGGGCCTAATGGATGAAGAGGGCACTGGTTCCCAGCATAACCTTCATTGATGATGCTGGTTATGGGGTTGGATTTGAGTATTTTTGAAAGGGTGAAGGGGCAGATGCCCGTTCAGAGGGGCTTGGCATGAGACTGGATTGTCCGATTTGTGGAAACCGTGACCGGCGCGAGTTTTATTATCAGGGGGATGCTGTGATGGTGTCGCGCCCGGATGTGGACGCGGGCGCGGATGCTTGGGACAGTTATCTGCATTTGCGGGACAATCCGGCAGGCCAGACGCGGGATTTGTGGCAGCACGAGGCAGGCTGTGGCGCGTGGTTGGTTGTGACGCGCAATACGGTGACCCATGCGATATCGACGGTTGAGTTGGCGTCGGACGTGAAGGGGGCCATGGCATGAGGATCAAGGGCAAGGGGCTGATTGATCGGTCCAACACGGTCACGTTTAATTTTGACGGGCGCAGCTATGATGGTTTTGCGGGGGATACAGTTGCCTCGGCGTTGTTGGCCAATGACGTGACGCTGATGGGGCGGTCGTTCAAGTATCACCGTCCGCGTGGTGTTTTGACGGCTGGTAGCGAAGAGCCGAATGCGCTTGTTACAGTTGGGAGCGGGGCGGCGTCCGAGCCGAATGTGCGCGCCACCATGCAAGAGGTCTTTGAGGGATTGCGCGTGCGCAGCCAGAACGCCTGGCCGTCGCTGGATTTTGACGTCATGGGGGTGAACAATCTGGTTTCGCCGTTTTTGGGGGCTGGGTTTTATTACAAGACCTTCATGTGGCCGCGCAAATTCTGGGAGACGCTATACGAACCGGTGATCCGGCGGGCGGCTGGTTTGGGAGGTCTGAGCGGGGCGCATAACCCTGATACCTACGAGCGTGCCTTTGCGTTTTGTGATGTGCTGGTCATTGGCGCTGGGCCTGCGGGTCTGATGGCGGCGTTAACAGCGGCGCGCGGTGGCGCGGATGTGATTTTGGCCGATGAGGATGCGCTGATGGGCGGGCGGCTGAACGCCGAAACCTATCAGATTGACGGCAAGCCGGGGCATGTCTGGGCGGCCGAGGTTGTGGCTGAGTTGGCCGGGATGGACAATGTGCGGCTCATGTCACGCACCACGGTGACAGGGGCCTATGATCAGGGCACGTTCGGCGCGTTGGAGCGGGTGAACCACCATCACGGCGAGCGTATCGAGGGCGCACCGCTTGAGTGTTTCTGGCGGATCGTGGCCAAGCATAGCATCCTGACCGCAGGCGCGTTGGAGCGGCCGATCGCGTTTCAGAACAACGACCGACCGGGAATTATGACGGCGGGGGCGGTGCGGGCCTATCTGAATCGCTGGGGGGTGAGCCCCGGTAAGGCGCTGACGATTTTTGGCAACAACGACGATACGCACAGAACGGCGCGTGATCTGGCTGATGCAGGCGTGCGGATCGCTGCGGTGGTCGACAGCCGTGCCGAGGTCGATATCAAAGGGGATTTCCCAGTCTATCGCGGCGCGCAGGTGTTCAACACAGGCGGTGGGAAAGAGCTGGAAAGTATTTCGATCCGCACCATCAGCGGCGTTGAGAAGATCCAGACTGATTGTCTGGCGATGTCGGGGGGCTGGAACCCGACGGTTCATCTGACCTGCCATATGAACGGACGGCCCACATGGCGGCCTGACATTCAGGCGTTTGTGCCCACCGAAGGGACCATTCCGGGGATGATCGCGGCGGGGGCGTGCAACGGGACGTTCTCGACCCACGGCTGTTTGGCTGAGGGGGCCGAGGTCGCGGGCAAGGTTCTGCGGATGTTGGACAAAAAGGCGGCTGAAGGTGCGCTGCCGCAGGCCGAGGATGCGCCCTACCGGATGGCCCCGTTATGGGCTGTTGCGGGCAAGGGGCGCGCTTGGCTGGATTTCCAGAACGACGTGAGCGTCAAGGATATCAAGCAGGCGGCGGTCGAAAACTTTCGGTCGGTCGAGCACATGAAGCGCTATACCACCCAAGGCATGGCGACCGATCAGGGCAAGAATTCGAATGTCGGGGCCTTGGCGGTGCTGGCCGATGCGACGGGGCGCGGGATACCGGAGACTGGGACCACGACATTCCGGCCACCCTATTCGCCAGTTAGTATCGCGGCGATGGGGGCGGGGGCACAGGGCAAGGGCTTTGCGCCGCAGCGATTCACCACATCGCATAGCGCCAGCGTAGAGGCAGGCGCGCCGATGATCGAGGCGGGGCTGTGGTACCGACCCAGCTATTTCCCCAAGGCGGGGGAAAAGACGTGGCGGCAGTCATGTGACCGCGAGGTCGGATATGTTCGCAAGGCCGTCGGCATCTGCGATGTGTCGACGTTGGGCAAGATTGACATTCAGGGGCCGGATGCGGCGGCGCTGCTGGATTTCGTTTATACCAACATGTTTTCGACGCTGAAACCCGGGCGCGTGCGCTATGGGCTGATGCTGCGCGAGGACGGCACCGTTATGGACGACGGCACCTGCGCGCGGCTGGGGGATCAGCATTTCGTGATGACCACCACCACCGCAGCGGCGGGTGCGGTGATGAAGCATCTGGAATTTGTCGCACAGTGTTTGCACCCGGAATGGCGGGTGGCAATCACGTCAGTCACAGAGCAATGGGCGCAGTTCGCCGTTGCGGGGCCAAAGTCGCGCGCGTTGTTGAACGGCCTGCTGGATGCACCGATCGACAATGACAGTTGGCCGTTCATGGCCTGCGGCGACACATCGGTGCTGGGCGTCAAAGGGCGGCTGTTTCGGATATCGTTCTCGGGCGAGCATGCCTATGAGATCGCGGTGCCTGCGCGTTACGGCGAGAGCCTGTTTCGCGAGCTGGTTGCCCGTGCCCAAGGGCTGGGCGGCGGGGCTTATGGGATGGAGGCGCTGAATGTGCTGCGCATCGAAAAGGGGTTCATCACCCATGCGGAAATCCACGGACGCACGACCGCGTTTGATGTGGGCATGGCAGGAATGGTGTCGGCCAAGAAAGATTGCATCGGCAAGGTGATGGCAGCGCGCCCCGGCTTGGTTGCAAAGGATCGCGAGCGGTTGGTGGGGATGAAACCTGTGGGCGCTGTGAAACTGCTGAGTGCTGGTGCGCATATCTTTGAAAAAGACGCGCAAGCGGTGCGGGAAAATGATCAGGGCTATGTCACCTCGGTCTGTTTTTCGCCCGAGGTTGGCACCTATGTCGGTTTGGGGTTCGTCAAGAACGGGCCTGAACGCTATGGCGAAGTGATGCGCGTGGTGGATCATTTGCGCGAATTGGAGGTCGAGGTGGAAATATGCCCGCCTGTGTTCTTTGACCCAGAGGGAGGGCGTGCCCGTGGCTGAATTGAAAGCAAGGACCGCATGCGGGGATTTACTGCCCGTGACCCATGGATCGGCGCAACTGGTCGAGCTTGATCTGGGCATCGTGACATCTGTTGCGCTGCTTGGCGATGAAAAAGCGATGTCAGAGGCCATGGATGCGGTGCATGGTGTCGGCTTTCCAAAGCCGAACCGGACAACGGGTAAAAGTCCGCTGGGCAAGGGCGGGGTGTGCAGTGTCTGGATCGGGCGCAATCAGGCGCTTTTGATCGGTGTTGCTCCGGATGCGTCGCTGCGTGCGCATGGTGCGCTGGTGGATCAAAGCGACGGCTGGTGCGCGGTCTGTTTAAGCGGCGCAGCAGCGGAAGATGTGCTGGCGCGGTTGGTGCCGATCGACCTGCGCGCAGGTCACTTCAAGCGCGGGCATACGGCACGTACGTTACTGGGCCATATGACGGTTTCGATTACGCGCACGGAGCCCGAGGAATTCATGATCCTTGTTTTCCGGTCGATGGCATCTACCTTGGTGCATGAGTTGAGTGCAGCGATGCTGGGTGTTGCATCGCGCACGTCTTGAGCCGTTTCATGCGGCGTGGTTGATATTTGGAGAGTTGAAGATGAAATTTCTGTCAGGTGTGATCGTGGCTGGGTTGCTGAGCAGTGCAGCCCCAGTTTTTGCAGCCAGCGATGCCGAGGTGGATTGCGGCTATCAGGCGGCCGTTGTCGAGGCAGTTCGGCAGGCTAGGATTGAACGGGTCAAGGAACGTAGCGTTCCCGCACATGTGGCTGCTGCATCCCCGGAGTGGCCAGAGAAATATAACGCCGTCGTACCGCTGGTCGCCCCGTGGGTTTACGAGATGAAAATGCGCGATGTGAAGGCCAATGATCTGGGCGCAGCCTGGAAAGAGATGTGCCTCGCACGCTAACGTCGCGCATCATGTCGGAGCGGTGCGGGGGCCAGCCCCCATTGCCCCAAGGGGCAATTCCCCCGGAGTTTATCTGGCAAAATGAAGCAGGGTTCAGGGGCTTTGGGTTCTGGACTCTGCTGGCTGCGGGCCAATATATAAGCCTATGAGCTTACCTCCCGGATTTTTGGATGAACTTCGAAGCCGTTCCAGCCTGTCACAGGTGGTGGGCCGCAAAGTCATGTGGGATGCGCGCAAGTCCAATCAGGGCAAGGGCGACATGTGGGCCCCGTGTCCGTTCCATCAGGAAAAATCCGCAAGTTTCCACGTCGATGACCGCCAAGGGTTCTATTATTGCTTTGGCTGTCACGCCAAGGGCGACGCGATTTCCTTTGTGCGCGAGACAGAAAACGTGAGCTTTATGGAGGCTGTCGAGATTCTGGCCCGCGAAGCCGGTATGGAGATTCCCAAGCAGGACCCGCGCGCGCAGGCAAAAGCCGACAAGCGCACACAGTTGGCCGAAGTGATGGAGCAGGCGGTTCAGTATTTCCGTTTGCAGCTGCAAACAGGGGCTGCCGGTGCAGCGCGAGAGTATCTGACGCGACGGGGCTTGAATGAGCAGGCCTTGGAGCGGTGGGAGATCGGCTTTGTTGCCGATCAGTGGCAGGGGTTATGGGATCATCTGAAGGCCAAAGGGGTCGAGGATGAGCTGATCTTTGGCGCGGGTCTGGCCAAGCCATCGACCAAAGGCGGGCGGCCCTATGATACGTTTCGGGGGCGGATCATGTTTCCGATCCGGGATGCGCGGGGGCGGGCGATTGCCTTTGGTGGCCGCGCGATGGACCCCAATGACAATGCTAAATATCTGAATTCGCCCGAGACCGAGTTATTTGATAAGGGCCGCAGCCTTTACAATGTGAAAGACGCGCGCACGGCTGCAGGGCAGGGGAAACCGCTGTTGGTGGCCGAAGGGTATATGGACGTCATCGCACTGGTTCAGGCCGGGTTCGGCGCGGCGGTGGCCCCGTTAGGCACCGCGATCACGGAAAGCCAGTTGCAAATGCTATGGCGGATATCGCCCGAGCCGATCATCACGCTGGATGGCGACACGGCAGGCCAGCGGGCGGCCTTGCGTTTGATCGATCTGGCATTGCCGTTGCTGGAGGCGGGGCAAAGTCTGCGCTTTGCCGTGATGCCCGAGGGGAAAGACCCTGATGACGTGCTGCGTGCCCATGGTGCGCCAGCCCTGCAAAAGCTGTTGGACAATGCCATGCCCATGGTGCGGTTGCTCTGGCAGCGTGAAACCGACGGGCGTGTTTTTGACAGTCCCGAACGCAAGGCGGCGTTGGATAAATCCTTGCGCGAAAAGATCATGTTGATCAAAGACCCGTCGATCCGGAGCCACTATGGCCAGGAAATCAAGGATCTGCGCTATCAACTGTTTCGGCCACAGCAGGCCAAAAAAGCGTTTACGCCGGGCGCGCGCGGTACTGGGCAGGGGCGGTGGAATGCGGCACCGCAAGGCCCATCGCCAAGCGCCAAGTCGTCGATTCTTGTGACAGCCGCAGGTCTGGGAGCCACAGAGCATCTGCGCGAGGCGGTGATTTTATGTGCGCTGTTGGGCTGCCCGCAATTGGTAGAAGAATTCGATACTGGCCTGGCTGCGATGGCGTGCCAAGACCCCGATCACGCCGAGATCAGAGATCTGATGTTAAGATTCGCCCATACCTCACCAGATGTGTTGCACGAAAAGATTTCCGACGCACTGGGGGCGCAAACACTTGAAAATATGACCAGCCAACGCCACGTTGCCATTACGCCTTGTATCCGTAACCCTGGCAATATCGAAATGACCCGAATGACGGTGGCCGAAGAGCTGGGAAAACTTGAAGCTGTGCGCGGGTTGGACGCTGAAATCGCCGATGCCGTTGAAGATTTGAGCGGTGTGGCAGATGAGGGGCTGACTTGGAGATTGAGCGAAGCGGCCCGAAATGCCGACCGGGCGCAGCGCAGTGGACAAGAAGATACGGCGGAATATGACATTGGCGACAACGGTGCCCATATCAGCCGTGATGAACGAAGCGCCTTTGATGCGTTGATCGGATCGATCCGGGGGGGCGATTCGAAAGATAAAAAATGAACCCGGCGTGGCTTTTTCGCCGGGATGTTGAACAAAATTAAGGGTAACGGGTTTAAGAATCACCCGGAACCCCGCATGATTCGAAATAATCGAATCACTTTATGTGATTCGCGCGCATTCGCTGGAGGAATTTTTCATGGCCGCCAAAGACACCAACGAAGACACAAAGTCTGACGATCAGGATGCTGGCCATTCGCTGGACATGAGCCAAGCTGCCGTTAAGAAAATGATCGGTGACGCCCGTGAAAAGGGCTACATCACCTACGATCAGCTTAACACGGTTTTGCCACCCGAACAGGTTAGCTCGGAACAGATCGAAGACGTGATGTCGATGCTGTCCGAGATGGGCATCAACATCATCGAAGATGAAGATGCCGAGGAAGAAGAAGCCAAGGGCGGCACAGATGTTGCCACCACGGACAGCAACCGTGATGTAACGCTGTCGACCGGCACTTCGGAGAAACTGGACCGGACCGATGACCCGGTGCGGATGTACCTGCGCGAAATGGGTTCGGTCGAATTGCTGAGCCGCGAGGGCGAAATTGCCATCGCCAAGCGCATCGAGGCGGGTCGCAACACGATGATCGCAGGGCTTTGCGAAAGCCCTCTGACGTTCCAGGCGATCACAATCTGGCGCGACGAACTTTTGTCCGAAGACATTTTGCTGCGCGATGTCATCGACCTTGAGGCGACATTCGGCACCCAGATGGGTGACGAAGAGGAAACAACTCCGGTTGTGCCTGTCGTTTCAGCAGGGGCCGAGGCGAAAACCAGCGACGAGACAAGCGAAGTCGATGCCGATGGCAATCCGATCGCCAACGATGACGATGACGACGAGGATGAACAGGCCAACATGTCGTTGGCCGCAATGGAAGCGGCCTTGAAGCCACAAGTGCTTGAAGCGTTGGATATCATTGCCGACGACTATGTGAAGTTGAGCGAAATTCAGGACAAACGGATTTCGGCGACACTGAACGAAGACGGGTCGTTTTCGAAGAAAGATGAAGAAGAATACCAAAAGGTCCGGTCGGAAATCGTGTTGCTGGTGAACGAATTGCACCTGCACAACAACCGTATCGAAGCCTTGATCGACCAGCTGTACGGCATCAACCGCCGGATCATGCAGATCGATAGCGCGATGGTCAAGCTTGCCGATCAGGCGCGCATCAACCGCAAGGAATTCGTCGATAACTATCGCGGCTACGAGCTTGATCCAAACTGGATGGAGCGGATGGCCGAGAAATCCGGTCGTGGCTGGCAGATGTTCATCGAACGCTCTGCCGACAAGGTCGAAGAATTGCGTTCGGATATGGCGCAGGTCGGTCAGTATGTCGGGCTTGATATCTCTGAATTCCGCCGCATCGTGCAGCAGGTTCAGAAGGGCGAAAAAGAAGCCCGTCAGGCCAAGAAAGAAATGGTCGAGGCAAACCTGCGTCTGGTTATCTCGATCGCCAAGAAATACACCAACCGTGGTCTGCAATTCCTTGATCTCATTCAGGAAGGCAACATCGGCCTGATGAAGGCCGTGGACAAGTTCGAATACCGTCGCGGCTATAAATTCAGTACCTATGCCACATGGTGGATCCGTCAGGCGATCACGCGCTCCATTGCGGATCAGGCGCGCACCATCCGGATTCCTGTGCACATGATCGAAACGATCAACAAACTGGTCCGTACCGGTCGCCAGATGCTGCACGAGATCGGCCGCGAACCGACGCCCGAGGAATTGGCAGAAAAGCTGCAGATGCCTTTGGAAAAGGTCCGCAAGGTGATGAAGATCGCCAAGGAACCGATTTCGCTGGAAACGCCGATCGGCGACGAAGAAGACAGCCAGCTGGGCGATTTCATCGAGGACAAGAATGCAGTGCTGCCTTTGGACAGCGCCATTCAGGAAAACCTCAAGGAGACCACAACGCGGGTTCTGGCATCGCTTACGCCACGCGAGGAACGTGTTTTGCGGATGCGGTTTGGCATCGGTATGAACACCGACCACACGTTGGAAGAAGTTGGCCAGCAGTTCAGCGTTACACGCGAACGCATTCGTCAAATCGAAGCCAAGGCGCTGCGCAAGCTCAAGCATCCAAGCCGGTCGCGCAAGCTGCGTTCGTTCTTGGATCAGTAATTTTTTTCGGGATTATCGTTGAAGGGGCGGGGGAAACTCCGCCCCTTTTTTGTTGGCACATATACTATTAGATAGCCGGAAACCTTGAATATCACCCATCTGTGACTTGGTGAATGACCCAGCAGAGCTATGATTGTTACAACATTATTTGTTGTTTGGAGTATCCCTATGCGCATCCTCATCCTTGCGGCCTTTTGTGCCGGTCTGCCCCTTGCCGCCGCCGCTCAGACCTATCAGGCGATCAACCGGCTTTATGTCATTCCGGTTTCGGGCACAGATTTTGAAGTGATCGAAGACCACGGCGAAGGCCCCCGTGGCATGTGGTGTGCCGCAGCAAGCTATGCGCACGACCGTTTGGGGGCCTCCGGGGGCGCGCGGCTGTACGTCAAGAATGCGCGTAGCCCGTCGGTTAGTGTAAGTGGCCGAACCGGTGTCGTGTTCACCTTGGACGAGGCTTCTTTGACGGTGCCGCCCACGCGCTCTTATTCAGTCTCTGTCAGAACGCCAGGCCTGAACCTGCCGGTCGGCCATGCGATCGAGTTTTGCAAAGATTTCATTCTTGAACTGAATGATATCTAGACCGGGCGCGCTTTGGCTTGCCGCTGTGTCCGGTGGGGCATAGCGTCTGGCCCTATGAATACCGATTTTGAAATCACCACCCAAGGTCCCGGTTTGTACGAATTCACCCGCGATGTTGCGCATTGGCTTGCGGGCCAAGGCGATGGGTTATTGACGTTGATGGTGCGCCACACCTCTGCTTCGCTGCTGATCCAGGAAAACGCGGACCCCGAGGTGCAAACAGATCTGGTTAATTTTTTCAGCCGTCTTGTGCCGCCAACCACAGATCCTGCGATGTCCTATCTGACCCACACTTACGAGGGGCCTGATGATATGCCTGCCCATATCAAGGCTGCTTTGTTGCCCGTCAGCCTTTCTATCCCCGTGCGGTCGGGCCGGATGGCGTTGGGGACGTGGCAGGGTATCTATATGGTTGAACACCGCACTTCAGGCCATGTCAGACAGGTTGCGGCCCATTTTGCATGAACGGCACGGCAGGGGCATGGCGCGGCGGATGTCTGCATGTGGGGGGTGAAAATGCCCTCTACCCAAACCCTAGGGGCTGTCCTATAGTATCGGTGACTAGGATGGGAAACCACCCAACCACCTGAGGCGGATCAGAAATTAAGGGGACTGGCCATGCGATGCCCGTTTTGCGGAAATATCGACACCCAAGTAAAAGACAGCCGCCCGGCAGAGGATCACGTATCCATTCGCCGCAGAAGGTTTTGCCCTGCGTGTGGCGGGCGTTTTACGACATATGAACGTGTGCAATTGCGTGATCTGGTGGTGATCAAAACATCCGGCAAGCGCGAAGATTTCGACCGCGATAAACTTGAACGCTCTATCCGTATTTCTATGCAGAAACGCCCGATTGATCCGGAACGGATTGACCAGATGATTTCCGGCATCGTGCGGCGCCTTGAAAGCATGGGCGAGACAGACATAGGGTCTAAACAAATCGGCGAGATCGTGATGGAGGCTTTGGCCCGGATCGACACGGTCGCCTACGTGCGGTTCGCGAGCGTCTACAAGAACTTCCAGGCTGCGGACGATTTTGACAAATTCGTTCAGGAATTGCGCCCCGACGTTCCCCCCGAAGAGTGACCTCGGCCTCTAGCACAGACACGCGCTTTATGGCGTTGGCCCTATCCTTGGGCCGGCGCGGGCAGGGTGGCGTCTGGCCAAACCCTGCCGTGGGCTGCGTGATCGTAAACGGGGACCGTATTGTCGGGCGGGGCTGGACCCAGCCCGGCGGCCGCCCCCATGCGGAGCCAGTGGCATTGGCGCAGGCCGGTCCTCAATCCGTTGGCGCGACGGCCTACGTCACGCTTGAGCCCTGCGCCCATACCGGCAAAACGCCGCCCTGCGCGCAGGCACTCATCGATGCGCGGGTGGCGCGGGTCGTGATCGCCTGCACCGACAGTGATCCGCGCGTCAGCGGCAAGGGGATCGCGATGCTCAAGGCGGCGGGCATTGTGGTTATGACCGGCCTACTTGAGGAAGAAGCCCGCAAAGATCACATTGGCTTCCTGTCCAAGGTCGATCTTGGGCGGCCCATGGTGACCCTCAAACTGGCCAGTAGCTTTGACGGGCGGATCGCCACGGCCACCGGCGAAAGCCAATGGATCACCGCTGGTCCCGCACGCCGTTTGGTCCACGCGATGCGCGCGCGCCATGATGCGGTGATGGTGGGCGGCGGCACGGCGCGTCACGACGACCCCAGCCTGACAGTCCGCGACATCGGCATCAGCCGCCAACCTACCCGCATTGTGGTCAGCAGCCGGCTTGATCTGCCGCTGAATGGAAAGCTGGCACAAACAGCATCAGCGATTCCCGTAATCCTGTGCCACGCATCAAACGCCGACCCGCACCTTATCACCACCTGGCAGCAACTTGGTGCAACGCTGATCCCTTGTGCAACTCGCGCTGGTCAGCTTGATCCTGCGGACGTCTTGGCGAAACTGGCCGCACATGGCCTGACCCGCGTCTTCTGTGAAGGCGGCGGTGGTCTTGCGGCATCCTTGCTTCGGGCTGACCTCGTGGATCACCTGATCGGCTTCACCGCTGGCCTTACAATCGGCGCAGACGGGTTATCCGCCATTGGCCCCTTAGGTCTCTTGCACCTTGGGGACGCACCCCGATTCCACCTTCAAAACACGCAAGCCATTGGCCCCGACATTTTCCACACCTGGACCCGGACGTAACGACCTATAATTCCAAATGGTTCTAAATCCCGGGGGTCCGGGGGCTGGCCCCCGGTGCAGACGTCACCCCTTGCGCCACAGATGAGCCTTGCCCGCAAAGGCTCCCTGCAATTTCGCCATCAGTCGGTTGCCCAAACCCGGATGGGGTAAATCCGCTTCGGCTAGACGCTGCACCACCACTTCGACAGGGCAGGCCAATTTGCTGCGTGGATCAAAATAGCGCGGATAATCAATCAGCGTCGCATGGACCAAGCCTTCCAGACTCACATCTACCCGCCGTCGCGGTGGCACATCGCCCCGATCATCGGTCAGGCCCCAACCTGCATAAAACGGCGCGCCAAGGGTCACGACATGCACCCCGCGCACCAGTGCCTCGAACCCCAAAAGCGATGTCATGGTCCAGACCTCGTCGACATCAGCCAAAAGGCTGATCGGGTCCGCCTGCGTCAGCACGCGGTCTGCCAAACCGGTCGCGTTCACCATGCCAAGGCGTAGGCCTGCTTCGACGTCGGGATGGGGTTTGTACAAAATCACAGCATCGGGGTTGGCATCCCGTGTGGCCTGCAACAGGTCAAGGTTGGTTGAAATGCGGTCAGTGCCTGCCTTGATCGACGCGTCATCCTCGACTTGACCGGGCACCAGAATGCGCGGCCCTTCGGGCAGCCCGTCCAGCGTCACTGCGCCACCAAGGTTATATTTGCTCAGTCCCGTTGACCGCAACGTCTCGATCATACGCTCCGCCCTTCGGCTTTGGTCGGGGCGCAAACGGCTGCGGGTCTCGATCCATTTTTCCAAGCGACTTTGCTGATGCGGGTCATAATAGATCCCCAGATCATCGCACACCAGCGATAGGGGCGGGATCAGGTCAGCACCCAGCCCGCGCGAGCGCAAGAAGCCGTCTTCGACCCTTACCGCGTCACCATGCCCGATTTTCGCCTTGGTTGCCCAGACCATCCACGCCTTGCCGTTGTTGCGCGCACGGGCGGGGTCGTCTTCAAACACCATTGGTGACCAAGATCCGAAAAACTGCTGCAATGGACCCCTTTTCCAAAGGCTCATCCCCGACGCGGCCCAGCCCCTGTGGTCTTCGCGCCATGCGCGCGCCGTGGCTGCAAGTGCCTCGATCGTGGTTTCCAGATCGCACAACCGATCGCGGTGCGGGTCGTACCATGTCGGAAAAAGGATCATCGCCGCAGCAAAAATCTGTGCGCGGGTCAGAGAGCGTTGGCGGCGCTGCACGGGGAATTCATCTTCGGTCAGGCCCCAGCCCGCATAAAACGGATGTCCGAAAACACGGGGCTTGTGGCCTGCAAAAATTGCTTCGAATCCCATTTGCGACGACACGGTATAGACGCGCACGGCCCCTTCAAACAGCACCCAAGGGCTGATGGGATCAGACAGCAGCGAAATACGCGCATTTTCGTCTTGGGGGCCGAAATGACCGGGGCGGTAACCCTTTGCGGTCTCGGGATGGGTCTTGATCACGATCCGCGCGCCGGGGTTTTCCTGCTGGGCAAAGACCAGCATTTCCAGAAACCGCGACCGGTCTGCACCCGATGCCGTGACAGACGCATCGCCGCGCGTCTGATCGATCACCAGCACATAGCCCGGATCAGGGGGAGGGGTATCCACAGAAAAGGCGGTATATTTTGTCAGATGCGCCTCTTGGATACGGGCCATGCATCCGCGCGCGCGGTCCAGAAGGGCGGTATCATCAAGCGGGTGCGTGGCCAGCAGGGTTTCCAGATCAGAGGGCTGGCGTGGGTCGAAATGCAGGCCCTTGTGGTCAATCAGCAGCCCCAAGGGGGGCTCTCCTGCGCGGCCGGGGAACAGCGACCGCAACATGGCGTCTTCGACCGTGACCACTGGCACCCCGCGCTTTTGCGCAACGGACAGGCCACGATGGGCGGTGGGCGAATTGCCCCAGACAGCCACGGCATCGCCCGCGCGCGGCAGGCCCAGATGCAGGGAATGGCCTGCCAGCTGCAAGATCCGGCGCATGCGCCGCTGGGTCAGAAACCCACCATTATACACGAAAAGCCGCCGGTCCTTTTCAGGGCCGGCGGCTGGGGTGTCGTATATTTCAGGCCCGAGAGCCATGGGGCCGGATCAGTTTCCGGTCAAGGTAGAGCCGACCGAACCGAGACTGTTCAGCGAGCCGGCCGATCCTGTGATCGAGGAGATCACTTTACTCCATTGGGTGAACGGCGCTTCGGTGACATAAAGCGTGTCGCTGTCGCGGATCACGAAATCACGTGCCATGAACAGGCCATTGGGTTTGGTAAGATCCAGCACGTAAATCATCCGCTGCGCGCCGATCAGATCGGTTCGACCCAGCACCTGTTCGACAACTTCCTGAGGCTCGTTGCGGAAGATAAAGACGCCCGTCGGGTCTGCGGTGCCTGCATTCAGGCCGCCAACTTGGGCAATTGCTTCGAGGGCGGAAAGCGTCTGCGATTCAAACGCTACTTTTTGCTGCGATCCGGTGGCCCCAAGGGCGGTGAAGGAACGCGAATCCTCTTCGATCAAGATCTTGTCGCCACCGCGCAACGCGATATCAAGCTCGGGGTGATCGTATAGGTCTTCGAACCAGATCTGCCCTCTCATGTTGCCACGCAAGACGGTGACTTGTGCGATCTCAGGCACGATTGACACGCCGCCAGCCCTTGCCAACATGGTCGACAAGGTGCGGGTTGGACGTTCGATTGCGTAGACGCCTTGCGCGCTGACGGCACCGATCAGGGAAACCGTCGCGCCGTCGCCTGCGACGCGGCGGACCTGAACCTGTGGATCGGGGGTTTGTTCGGACAGACGTTGGGTAATGATCCGGCGGATCGCCTCTGGTGAATTACCCGCAGCTTTGATGCGTCCGGCATACGGCACAAAGATGAAACCGGACCCGTCGACCTGCACTTCTTCCAGCGAGGTGGCGTTGCCGCCTTGTGCAGCCAAAAGACCGTCATCAACGTTTTCCCAGATCGTCAGGCCCAAGGTGTCGCCCGCGCTGATCGTGTCAGAACCAAGCGTGCTTGCATTGATGAACTGTTGACTAAAGCCAAGGGCAGGCGTCACCGCAGTGGCGCGGCTGACGCGGTCATTGACCGCAACGACAAAGGCGTCGCCTTCTTGCTGGACAGAACCCGCATAGATTTGACGTTTATTTGGGCCAACCTGTGGCAAGCCACACGAAGACACTATGGCCACAGCCGCAAGTAGTGCGATGGGACGCGCCCACCGAAATGTTTCGGATTTCACTGCCCGGTCTCCTCGACCTGTTTTAACTCTGCCTCGAATTCGTCGATTTTTTCGACGTAATTCCGGTCAGGTTAACCCAGTTCAGATCAAAAAGCTACTGTTTGACGCCGAAACGCCTAGGTGACGGCCCGCAACTGTTGCCGTGGTGCCGCGGTCCCTGTTTCAAGCCCGTCATAAGGGTCCTCTACGGCCAGCATCATATCGACGACTTGGCGCATCAATTGGGTGCGCGCGCGGGCGGAATAAAACCCGCCCGGAATCTGCGATGTCTCAAGCAAATAGCGACGATAGTCCTTGTATGCCTTGTTGTCAGGCCGTGAGGCTGCGGCGAAAAAGTCGGGCAAGGGTTGATCGGATACGAATTCAGGCTTGGCATAAACGGCACGCCCAAACACCTTGAGCGGGATACCGCGCCACAATACCTGCTGGCCAGCGGTTGAATTTATCGTCACAGCCGTGCGGGCATCATTCAGCAACTGCGCCAGCTTTCCGCCGCGTACATAGTGAACGCGGTCCGACACGCCCAGTTCACGCGCCAGCCGTTTGATGTCACGGCGGACGGGCGTGCGCCCGTCTTCCAAGGGGTGCGCTTTGACGACAAGGTGGTGGTGACGCGGCGCGCCTTTGGCAAAGCCTTCGATGACGACGTGCAAGAAATCCGACATCGTTTCAAATGACGAATGTTCCTGAAACGCGCTGTCATGTTCCAGCTGAAGCAGCGCCAGATGATAGGGAAATCCCCCAAGGCGGATGCGTAATGTCGCGATCAGCCGGGTCAGGGCCAACACCGGCATCAGCAAGAGGCGCTTGATATAAAGCTGGAATTCCTTGGTCACCGGGATTTTGCGGTGCGGCCGAAAATTGCGGTAATCCCCGTTCCGGAACAGCACAAACCAGTGATAAAGCGCACCGTAAAAGATATGTTGCCGCATGTCGCCCCAATGGCCGGGGGGCAAGGGGGCCTCCATATCGGAATTCGCCAGCGCGGTTTGCATCTGTTCAATCGTCATATCCATCAGCCGCGAATTACCATTTGTGCCGCCACGCTCGTAGGTAACCCAGTAGGGCCGCATGTAGCCTTCTTCAAAGACATGCACCGTCAGGCCAAGGGCCTTGGCTTCAGCCACTGCGGTGGCGTGGATCGGGCGGGTATCACCATAAAGCACAATATCAGTGACACCTTTGTCGGCGAGCAGCGCAACAAAGGTGTCTTTCCATGCGTCGGCTGTCCCCCGATAGGGGATATAGCTGCGCGGATGGAACCAAAAGGCGCGGTCGCCTGCATTAAAGCCCACGCGCCATACCTCTGCCCCGGTCAACCGCAGCATTTTGCCAAGACGGTTGAAGAAGGGACCATGCGGCCCTTGCAGAAACAGGAAAACCCGGTGTCCGGGCGCGGCGGAGGTCATGGCTGGCCTTTGTAATAGTATAGTCGTTTCACAAACAATCACGCGATCCGGGCCAAATTGTGGCACCGCTGCGGACTTGTCATGCCTCTGGCAGAGGGCTACTTCGGTATGTGACATATATATAAGGGGCAGGCCCATGTTTACAGGGATTATTACAGACATCGGAAAGATCGCATCGCTGGCCCAAGAGGGCGATTTGCGGGCACGCATCACGACGGGCTATGACACCGACCGAATCGACATGGGCGCATCCATCGCCAGCGACGGTGTATGCCTGACTGTCGTGGATCTGGGGCCGGACTGGTACGAGGTGCAGATCAGCGCCGAAACCGTGGAAAAAACCAACCTTGGCGGCTGGGTTTTGGGGCAGCGGTTGAACCTTGAGCGGGCTTTGAAGGTCGGTGACGAACTGGGTGGTCACATCGTATCGGGCCATGTTGACGGTGTCGCCGAAGTGGTCGCCATGCGCGACGAAGGCGACAGCACCCGCGTGACACTGCGGGCCCCGCGCGACCTTGCGCGCTTCATCGCCCCAAAGGGCTCGGTCGCGCTGAACGGCACATCGCTGACGGTGAACGAGGTCGACGGCTGCGATTTCGGGATCAATTTCATCCCCCACACCAAAGAGGTCACGACGTGGGGGGATGTCGCAGTGGGCGACCGGATCAACCTCGAGATTGATACGCTGGCGCGCTATGTCGCACGGCTGGCGGAAATGTCATGACCGCTGGCATCGGGCATAACATGGGCCCCACGATGGAGCGCGGCCAGAAATGGCGGGCGTTTCAGTGGCAAAAGGCCCGCGAGGCCGCGATGCCCAAAACGATTCCGCTGATGGTGGTCAAGATGCGCGTGGCGCGGGCGCGCGCATTGGGGCTGGACTACAAGGCCTATGCGGCGATCCGGCAAGCCACGGGGCGCGATATTCTGGCATTGCTGTTTTCAAGCAATGCGCTGCGGGTTGTGCGCGCGGATGCGCCACAGATGCCCGTGCACGAGGCCGAGGTTTTGAACGCTGTGCAGGGAGCGCAAAAGCTGGCGCTGGTGCATCGCCCGCTGGCGTGTGACGCGGTTCAGGCGGTGAACCCGGTTCTGGATCATGTCGCTTTGGCACCCCGTTTTACGGATACGTGGGCCGAAATGCGCGACCATCTGTCTGGCGTGGTACAGGGCCGCCGTCTGGTGTCAGATCAGGTGTTGATCATCGGCGATACGGGTCTTGAACGCGATTGGCCCGGGGCGGCCAAAGCTGCGGGGTATCTTGAGGCAACACGGTATTTTGGCCGCGATCTGCGGGCATAGTGATTGAACGATGTTGTCTGCGCGCAAGTGTTGCCTTGGGATTGAGTTTACTTGGCAAAATGAAGCTGCGGATGGTGGTGTACCGTCTTTGGCAGGGATGCCGGATTTGCGCGCGGTTGGTTGATCTTGTTGAAGGTGCCTGCCGATGTTATCTGGGCGTTGACGCTTATCGGCTACCCCTTCGGGGCATGCGCGCGGACTTAACGGAGTAAACCTCATGGCTGCTGGAAATCACACAACCCTAGTTACGCCCACATTCGACAAGCCTGTGAAGGTGTTGATTGTTGTGTCGCCCTATTATTCGGATATCGCTGCCGGGTTGCTGAAGGGTGCCAAGGCAGAGATTGAAGCTGCGGGTGCAGAGTGGGATGTGATCGAGATGCCCGGCGCGCTGGAAATCCCGACGGCGATTTGCATTTCCGACCGGAAAAGCAATTTCGACGGCTATGTCGCCCTTGGATGCGTGGTGCGCGGTGAGACGACCCATTACGAGACCGTGTGCAATGACAGCAGCCGCGCGCTGCAATTGATGGGCTTGCAGGGGCTTTGCATCGGCAACGGTATCCTTACGGTTGAAAATCACGAACAGGCAGCCGTGCGCGCAGACCCTGATGGGCAAAACAAGGGCGGCGGTGCAGCTGCTGCGGCCTTGCATCTGATCGCACTCAGCCGTAAGTGGGGCGAAATTCGCAAAGATATCGGTTTCAAGCCGCGCTCAGAGGAAATTCTGATGGCGGGCGACAATGATGGACCCACAACAGCATGACCCCAACCGCCGGCCTTTCGGGCAACCAAAAACGCAAGATGAAATCCGCTTCTCGGCTCTATGCCGTGCAGGCCCTGTTCCAGATGGAGCATTCATCCCAAAGCTTTGACACCGTCCGCACAGAGTTTCTGGAGCACCGTTTCGGTGCCACCTATGACGGGGCCGAGATGATTGATGGTGATATCCGTCACTTTGCCGATGTGCTTGAAACGGCAGTGAATTATCAGGCGTCGATCGACCAGATGACGGATCGCGCTTTGGTCGCGAAATGGCCAATCGCCCGGATTGATCCCACCTTGCGCGCCTTGTTCCGTGCCGCAGGTGCCGAATTGCGCGACCCGGGCACGCCGCCCAAGGTGATCATCACAGAATATGTCGATGTGGCCCGCGCGTTCTTTGAGGGCAGTGATGAACCGAAGTTTGTAAACGCTGTTCTGGACCATATGGCCCGCGAGGCACGGCCAGAATCGTTTTGACGCCTCTAGGCGCTATTTTCTAGAATTCGCGGATCAGCTTAGGCACAGGAACAGATGAATTTTTTCACTGGTCTGCTGGTTTGTGCGTATTGACGCATATTCAGCACGTTTTTGGGCCCATAGGAACAAATTCTCGAGGCTTCTTACTGGGTTGTTTGCTTGACGCTGCCCTGATCTGCGAAAGCCGCTATTATCAGCGTAGCACTGTCGCCGTTGTATTCTAATACGATCAGGGTTGCGGGCATCGCGCCGGCGGAAAGCAGGTCTGCCATAGAAACGGTAGGCCCGCGGGAAAAATATGCTTCTTGTAATGTGAGAAGGGTTAATCGCCGTGGATACCGAAACCTAAGGCTGCAACCGCGCAAACCCTTTGGCATATATCGCGATCGTTTTGACCAATGGGGGGATGTTTTCCATGAGATCGGAGCGCGAAGTGTGACGGAACCACCGCTGCCGTTTTATGTTTTATATTCCCGAGGACCTGTATGTACAGGTGGGCGCCAGATAAACGAACCAGGGCTCGAACAGAGCCAGCTCCCTCGGATTTGCTTAAGGCCACTGGAATGTAACTTTTACAAACAGGGCAGAACC
>ERZ651776.250-NODE-250-length-78692-cov-5.842943_pt1 | contig 78692 bp, 80 predicted proteins | sample MGYA00514761_ERZ651776 | MGnify/ENA metagenome assembly ERZ651776 | reverse complement strand
AATTTATAAATATTATCTCTCGTAGTCCCAAATGAAGATTCCAGCTGTTGCTTTGTATAAGTTTCATTTGCAGGGTCTTCATTCATCCAATGTAGGTTTTTAGCACTAGTTGGTAATACTGGGCATACTTCTTCTGCGCATAAGGTAATTGCAAAATCTAAACTATCAATAAAATTTTTATCTAAGTCTTCAGTGGACTTTGAATATTGATCACGAATATCTATTCCTATTTCATCCATAGCAATTACAGCATGCGGATGAACTTCTCCTGATGGGATTGAGCCAGCACTTTGTATATTATGTTCACTACCAAGCATTGATTTAGCTAACCCTTCAGCCATCTGGCTTCTAGCTGAATTAGCAACACATAAAAAAAGTATATTCATTGTTCTTAATTGAGGATTACGTAAATTAAGAGTATCTTATAGTTAGGGAGAGTTATCAATATAGTGAAGGAACAATTTACTATTAAATCAATGCTTAGAGGCTTGAATGGCAAGCTGGGTGAAGATGATTATACTGAACCCTTAGAAATATTAATTCATTCATTAAATAAGCATAATAATTTTAATCCATTTGGGAAAATTGCATTCCATCATCAGCTAAAAAATAGATTAAAAACCAGGAAATATCTCAATCAATTACATTCATCAAAAACATTTTCAGATCCGGCTGATCCTGTCTTTGTAATAGGTCTTCCAAGATCAGGTACAACCTTATTGTTTAATCTTCTCTCTCTTGATGTGTCGCATAGATCACCTCAGTATTGGGAGATCATGAATCCGTTCCCACTTGCAAAAACATCAAAAGAAAAAGATAAAAAGATAAAAAAAGTAAATAGGGATTTAAGACTTGCAAAGACATTGATTCCAAAACTGAGAAATCTTCATACTATAAGAGCTCAAACTCCTGAGGAATGTGAACAGATAGCAACTATGAATGTAAGAAGTTTTGTTTACTTATGCATGGCAGACGTTCCAGAATATATAGATTATTTAAAAGGCTGCAGTTTTAATTCTGTGTTTGAGTGGCATAAAAAGTTTTTCCAAGTGCTTGAGCTGGATGGTAAACCTCAAAGATGGCTTCTTAAAGACCCTAGTCACATAGGACACCTTCCAGAAATACTTAATACTTATCCTAATGCTAAGTTTATTCATATTCACAGGGATCCCATTGAGTCTGTAGGCTCATTCTGCAGCTTAACAAAAAATATACGATCAGCATTTTCTAAAAAAGTTAATACTGAGGATATTGGTGCAACAGTGATAGATTTTTGGATGCATAATTTAAATAAAGGAATTGAATATAGAAAGAATATTTCTTCTCAGAATATTGTTGATATTAGCTATCAAGAATTTATTAAAAGCCCCTTAGATCATATTAAAAAATCATATGTTCATTTGGGTTTTGATATGACAACTAAAACTGAGAATGATATACAACAATATATCTCTCAAGATAGAAAGAAATCTATGAGTTCTCATAACTATTCATTAAATGAATTTGGTTTAACAGAAAAAAAAGTGAAGGATCAATTTAGAGACTACATGCTTAACTATGATTTTTAATGATAAAATCATTTTTTTATATTGAAAGCTGCATCTATGAAAAATAATAATTTATTAAAAATGGCTCTATGTTCTTTTGCTCTAGCCTTTGTATTGAATTCTTGTTCAAAGAAAACTGATGAAGCTGTAATGCCTATTATTGAGGAGACAAGCATGACACAAATAACTATTAAAACTTCTATGGGAGATATACATCTAGAACTAGATGGAGATAAGGCTCCTATTACTGTTGAAAACTTCGTATCAATAGCTAAATCTGGTTACTATGAAGGAACTATTTTTCACAGAGTCATTAATGGCTTTATGGTTCAAGGTGGCGGTTTAAATGCTGATATGAGTAATAAATCAAGTGGAACTGCTCCTATACAAAACGAAGCAAATAACGGATTGGTTAATGATCGTGGCACTGTTGCTATGGCAAGAACTATGGAACCTCATTCTGCTACTGGTCAATTCTTTATCAACCACAAAGATAATGGATTCCTAAATCACACTGGTGAAAACGCACAAGGCTGGGGCTATGCTGTTTTTGGTAAGGTAACTGAAGGAATGGATGTTGTAGATGCTATTGCAGATGTTGCAACTGGTTCTTCTGGTGGACACCAGGACGTACCTCTTGAGGTTATCAATATAGAATCTGTAACTGTTACTGAATGAAGCCTCGCTTTATTTCAGACTTACATCTAAGCGAAAAACATCCTGAATTAATTCAAGCCTTTTTTAAATTCTTAAACGAATCAAAAGAGGCTTGTACTCACCTTTTTATTTTAGGCGATCTTTTTGAAACCTGGATTGGGGATGATGATGATCTCCCTCTTCATAAGGAAATAAAGAAAGCCCTTCTCTCTTTTACAACCAATGGCCCTGAAACATTCTTTATGCATGGTAATAGAGATTTTTTAGTTGGTGAATCATTTGCCAAAGAAACAGGCATAACTATTCTTCCTGATCCTTATATTCTTGATATCAATGGCCAAAATGTAATTCTTAGTCATGGTGACTTCTTGTGCACGGATGACAAAGATTATATTGATTTTAGAAACCAAGTTAGACAAGAAGATTGGCAAACTGATTTCTTAAATAAAACTCTTGATGAGCGAAAACAAATAGCAGCAACTTTAAGAGAAGACAGCAAAGAAGCAACTTCTAAAAAATCAGATGTTATAACCGATGTTAACAATCAGTCAGTTGAAGATTTTATTAACAAGCACCAACCTCACCTTTTCATTCATGGCCACACACATAGACCGAATATTCATAATGTTGGCGCCTCTAAAAGAATTGTTCTTGGAGATTGGGGAGATTACGGATGGCTTCTCACTATTAATGAGCAAGAATTTGATTTAGAAAAATTTTCTATCGCCTAGTTATAGGTCTTAACAATAAACCAAGAATTAAAAAAATAAAACCAAGCAATAGTCTTGGGTCTCCCAAGTAAAGTTGAGTTTCTACAGGAAAAGCTATAGTTTTTTCTAATGCAGCAATCTTATATTTATGTTTGCTGTTCATATCTGGATGGGTAACTATCTCTAAAAAAGCTCGTCTGCTTTTATATCTAAATAATGCAGCTGTCTCCCAAACTTCTGCATTTTCTATACCTACCAAATCCATAGAACCATTGACTGCAGAACCCATAAAAACTGGATGTGATCCTCTTTTTAGAATCTCGCTATACATATGCTTCATATATTCATTCATAAGATTATCTGCTGATTCATCTGATACTGTCCCATCTGGGAAAGTAGGATTTTCAGACATATCAATCACATTAACCATAATAAATTGCTTTCCTGAATCTTCTTTCATAAAGTTTTGAAGTAACTCTTTTATTCGAGGTTCTAAAACACGACCATCTTTTAAGGCATTACTTTCAAATTTATTTCCATAATACTGAATTTCATCATCAGTGAGTTTGCCGCCGAAGTCTGTGTACCAAATAAAAAAGGATGAATAAATAACTAGTAAAGAAATCCAAGCTTTCATAATTAGCTTTCTCTCTTGTTAGCTATTGATATTAAAAATATGGCTACCGCTATTACAAATGGAAGTGGGGCCAGATCAACTCCTGGAGTGATATTTGTTGTGTATTCACCGATAGAAGTTATGTCTTCTCTAATCAATGGATATAGAAATAATCTTTGACCCCAATCTAAAACCCAAAATACACTCATAAGAGGTATTAAAGATTTGTATCTAAAAATTACTATCCAGCAAACAAGACAAAATATAAGTTGAGCGTTACCCCATAATGAAAAAAATCTATAAATAACCGGCATAGGGTCTGGATCACCAGTTAAAACAACAAAGTTTGCAATACCATGGAAGCCATATGACTCAAAAAACATATGTATTATTGAGCGCCAAGTCATAAGCACTGTAAATAAAATAAACCCCCATATAGCAATCTTTGGGCTATTGAGCTCATTGTTAGCTACCCTAGGTAGTACTTTAGAAAAATTAAACATATAACTATCTTACACAAAATCATCTCAATACAGTGACTAGAATTCTGCACACGTATTGATAAATAAAAAAGATATTGTCGCCATTTAATTTATACTGTATATTTATACAGTATTTAAAATATCCTTATGAAAGTTAACTATATCGGAAAAATTTCTGAAGAAAATCTGCCGGCAATATTTGTCCCCTATTTTCTTGAGTCTGTGCATGCAGGGTTCCCCAGCCCTGCAAGCGACTATATTGAAAGTCCGATAGATTTAAATAAGCATCTCATAAAAAATGGAGCAGCTACCTTTTTAGTTAGAGCTCAAGGCCAATCTATGCTTGGCTCTGGGATAACCGATCAAGCAGTTTTGGTTGTTGATAGAAGCATCAAACCAACCCATAACAGTATTGTTGTTGCATCCATTGATGGTGAGTTTGTTTGCAAGCGCTTAAAACTAAAACCAAAAATGTGCTTGATGCCAGATAATCCTGACTACCCTCCTATTTTTATTAATCATGGACAAGAACTAGAAATAGTAGGAACCGTAACCGCAGCGATTAATAAATTCTAATGGCACTCGCTCTTGTAGATTGCGAAAGCTTTTATGCTTCATGTGAAAGAATCTTTCGTCCTGATCTAAAAAATATTCCCATAGTTGTCCTTTCTAATAATGATGGTTGTGTTATTGCCAGAAGTACCGAAGCAAAAAGAATGGGTATTGGTATGGGCGTACCTTGGTTTAAGGTAAAAAAAGATTTTCTCTCTCAAGGTGGAGAGGTTTTTTCATCAAATTTTACTTTTTATGGTGATATGTCTGCCAGGGTTATGAATATCTTAGAAGGCTTTGTTCCAGAGATTGAGATCTATAGTATTGATGAGGCCTTCTTAGGATTAGACTCTTTAGAAGAACATTACAATTTATATGACTTTGGTTGCCATATGAGAGGCTTGGTTAGGCAATGGACTGGGGTCCCTGTTCGAATTGGTATAGCTCCAACAAAAACTTTAACCAAAATAGCTTTAAATGAAGTTAAACGATTAAATGTACCAACCAAAGTGCATCAAATATCTACAAGACAAGAAATTAGAGAAGCACTTGTAAATACTCCAGTAAATGAAGTCTGGGGAGTTGGAAGAAGACTTACAGAACATCTTAATAAAGCCAAAATAACAAACGCACTACAACTAGCAGAAATAGATCCTCAACATGTTAGACGTAAATTTAATGTAGTACTGGAAAGAACAGTTAGAGAACTCAGGGGTCAAAGATGTCTCAATATAGAGGATAATATTTCAGCTAAAAAACAAATTGTTGTTAGTAGAAGTTTTGGCGCTAGGGTCACTGACCTAAAAACTCTAAGACCTATTGTGAGCAACTTTGCTGTAAGAGCTACTGAAAAACTAAGATATGAAAAACAAAAATGCTCTCAGGTTTCTGTCTTTGTAAGAACCAGTCCTTTTAGTGATCACAAGCCTCAACACAGAGGCTATAAAACCATAGAACTTTTTACTCCAACTAACGACACTAGAGATATTTTGATGGCGGCCAAACAAGCTCTCTTGCCTATATTCAGATCCGGATATGACTATGCAAAAGCAGGGATTCTTTTAAGTAGATTTACCAATGAAACTACCAAGCAATATTCTTTATTTAAAGACCCTAATGAGCCCAAGGAAAACTCAAAATTTATGGAATACATCGACCAACTCAATAACTATGAAACTCAGATTTACTTTGCTTCACAGAACACAAGAAGCTGGTCTCCTATGAAACAAAATATGACTTCACCTAAATATACAACCAGCTGGTATGAGCTGCCAGTAGTAAGCTAGATGCGAATGATAATCAGAATGATTTTCATTATAAAAATGCCTTATATCAGTAGTTTACATATAATATAAATTATCATATAGTTAGTTAAATTTAATTACCTTTTACTGCTAAAGGAGCACTAATATGCCATTGCAACCACTAGAAACACAACAGGCCTGCGCAATCTTAAATGAGATCATGGAATACGAATTAGCTGGTGTTGTTCGATATACCCACTCTGCCATGATGGTAACTGGACCATACAGAATTCCAATCGTTGCATTCTTAAAAGAACAAGCTACAGAATCACTACTTCATGCTCAAGGAGCTGGAGAATTAATAGCAGGACTTGATGGGCATCCTAGCCAAAAAATTGCAAAGATTGAAGAAACAGGAAGGCACGCAATCAAAGATATTTTAGAGGAAAGTTTAGGTCATGAACTTCATGCTGTTGGTCTTTATAAAAAACTTTTAGAAGAAGTTGAAAATAAATCTATTTATCTAGAAGAGTATGCTCGTGGAATGATTGGAGAAGAAGAGCAACATTCATTAGAGCTTAAAAGAATGTTAAAAGATTACGGTTAAGAGTTAACTATAGTTTTTTAAAATATCTTTCATGATGGGCTTCTGATAATTCTAATAGCTCTTTATTTATATTTTTAACAGTTGAAGGATCGTAAGTCATAAGGCTTTCAATTCCAAATTGCTGTAAGTCTAAAGATTGTGAGCCTGCAGCTCTGAGTAAGTCAAATATCCAAGTAAGCGAATCCATGGAGTTGTTATAATTAATTGCATTTTCTTTAAGCTTAATTTGCAACAAATCTTCATCTACAATTTTGAATCTATCTTTAAGAATAAGAATCTTAAATTTTTCTAATCGATCATTTACAAGCGCCCTCTCGTCTTGAGAAAATTTTGGCCAACCAATGATTTCATGGACAAATCTTTTACACCCTTTACAGACATCATCACCATATGTTGTTGAACATATACCCAGACAAGGCGTTGTAGATCTATTTTTTTGCATATTTAGCCAAATAATAACCCATTTTTAAATAAAATCTTTGATTTAGTAGAAGCCTTTTGGCTATAGGAGTAAAATGAGCCACGGAGAAAATCATATGTTAAACGAATACAAAGCACACGTAGACGAAAGAGCAAAACAAAATATTCCACCTCTTCCATTGGATGCAGATCAAACCGCTCAACTGGTTGATCTATTAAAGGCAGATCATGAAGAGTCAGAACTATTATTACACCTTCTAAAAGAAAGGGTTCCTGCAGGAGTAGATCAAGCTGCTTATGTAAAAGCTGCATTCCTCTCTGATATAACAACTGGAAAAGCTGATAGTCCATATGTATCAAAAGTTGATGCAGTAAATATTCTTGGGACTATGTTGGGTGGGTATAATATCCAGCCTTTAATTGAGTGCTTGAAAATAGATGGTTTAGGTAGTGATGCTGCTAATGCTTTAAGTAAGACCTTATTAATATTTGATGCTTTCAATGAAATCTTTGAATTAGCAAATACTAATGAGCATGCAAAAAGAGTTATTGATTCCTGGGCAGAAGGCACATGGTTTACAGAGAAATCTGAAATTCCTGAACAAATAAAGCTTACTGTTTATAAAGTTCCAGGAGAAATAAATACAGACGACTTATCCCCTGCAACAGATGCATGGTCAAGACCAGATATTCCTCTTCATGCTTTAGCAATGTTTAAAATGCCAAGAGAAGGTATTGAAAGACCCCTTGAAACAATTGATGAGTTAAAAGAAAAAGGCAACCCTTTGGTTTTTGTTGGTGATGTTGTTGGAACAGGTTCTTCTAGAAAGTCAGCAACTAACTCAGTGTTATGGCATATGGGTGATGAGATACCTTGCATACCTAACAAAAAAGAAGGTGGATTCTGCTTTGGTGGAAAAATCGCTCCTATCTTTTTTAATACTCTTGAAGATTCAGGTGCCTTCCCTATTGAACTAGATGTTTCTAATATGGAAATGGGCCAAGAAATTATTCTTGAACCACATAATGGTCGAGTACTAGATGCAAATACAAATGAAGTTATATCAACATTTGAGTTAAAAACTAATGTAATTCTAGATGAAGTTAGAGCTAACGGAAGAATTCCACTAATTATAGGAAGACAACTAACTGATAAAACTCGTGAAGCTCTGGATCTTGAACCAACAGATATCTTCACAAGACCAGATGACTCTGATAGCTCTGATAAAGGCTATACGCTTGCACAAAAAATGGTTGGAAAAGCTTGTGGTGTTGAGGGTATTAGACCTGGAACTTATTGTGAACCAAGAATGACAACAGTTGGATCTCAGGATACAACTGGTCCAATGACAAGAGATGAATTAAAAGAGCTAGCTTGCTTAGGCTTCTCAGCAGATTTAGTAATGCAGTCATTTTGTCACACTGCTGCTTACCCAAAACCGGTTGATATAGAAACACAGCACAACTTACCTGACTTTATTATGAATAGAGGTGGAGTATCACTAAGACCTGGTGATGGAATCATTCACTCATGGTTAAACAGAATGTTAATACCTGATGGCGTGGGTACTGGTGGTGATAGCCATACAAGATTCCCGCTTGGAATTAGTTTTCCTGCTGGTTCAGGATTGGTTGCATTTGCTGCAACACTTGGTGTCATGCCACTAGATATGCCTGAGTCTGTATTGGTTAGATTTAAAGGTGAGATGCAACCAGGAATAACTTTAAGAGATCTCGTGAATGCAATTCCATATGCAGCAATACAAAAAGGACTTTTAACAGTTGCTAAAGAAGGAAAGAAAAATATTTTCTCAGGAAGGTGTTTAGAAATTGAAGGCCTTCCAGATATGAAAGTTGAACAAGCCTTCGAATTATCTGATGCCTCTGCAGAAAGATCTGCATCTGGATGTACAGTCAGATTAAATAAAGAGCCGATAATAGAATATCTAAAATCTAATATAGTGATGTTGAGATGGATGATTGCAAGCGGCTATGGTGATGCGAAAACTCTAGAGCGAAGAGCGCAAGCAATGGAAGAATGGATAGAAAATCCTGAACTTTTAGAACCTGATGCTGATGCAGAGTATGCAGAAATAATTGAAATTGATCTCAATGAGATTACTGAACCATTGTTAGCATGTCCAAATGATCCTGATGACATTAAGCCTTTATCAGAAGTTGCTAATACTGATATACAAGAAGTCTTTATTGGCTCATGTATGACAAATATAGGTCACTTCAGAGCAGCTGGAACATTGCTTCAAAAATATAATGGTACCAAAGCAAGACTATGGGTAGTTCCTCCAACCAAGATGGATGAAAAACAACTGATGGAAGAAGGTATCTATAATGTATTTGGTGTATCAGGTGCTAGAACTGAAGTACCTGGATGCTCACTATGCATGGGTAATCAAGCAAGAGTCTTAGCTAATTCAACTGTAGTTTCCACGTCTACAAGAAACTTTCCAAATAGATTAGGAGATGGAGCTAATGTTTTCCTTGCTTCAGCAGAGTTATCAGCTATCGCATCAATACTCGGAAAACTTCCAACTGTTGAGGAATATCATAAGTATATGGAAGATATAAATCCCCTTTCAGATGAAATATATAGGTATTTAAATTTTAATGAGATAGACACATATGTTGAAAGTGCTGATTCAGCTAAGATTTCAGCTGTGAATATTGTGAATCCTTAAATTTAGGCTTTCTCTCGTTGAGCTTTAACTTCGTCTTGCCTTGAGTTTTCAAGGTCTTGGAGATAATTCTCACCAAGAGGTGTTATATATTCGCCCGTAAATATAGAAGTTTCAAACTCCTTAATTTCAGGATTGCCATATTGAACTGTTTCAATTAAATCTTCTAGGCTTTGATAGACAAGCCAGTCAGCACCAATCTCTTGGGCTATTTGTTCATTGGTTCTATTCGAAGCAACAAGCTCTTTAGTTGCAGGCATATCAATGCCATATAAGTTTTGATATTTAATGGCTGGAGCTGCTGATGCAAAATAGACTTTTTTAGCACCCGATTCTTTTGCCATTTCAATAATTTTCTTACTTGTAGTTCCTCTTACTATAGAGTCATCAACCAAAAGAACATTCTTACCTCTAAATTCTAAATCAAGAATATTGAGCTTGCGTCTTACAGATTTTTTACGCTCCTCTTGGTAAGGCATGATAAATGTTCGACCTATATATCTATTTTTAACAAAGCCCTCTCTATAAGGGACATCTAAATCAACAGCCAGCTGAAGAGCTGCAGTCGTAGAGCTATCTGGTATAGGAATAACCACGTCTATATCATGATCAGGATTAATCTTTTTGATAGATTGGGCTAATTTTGAGCCCATTCTCATTCTTGCCTTGTAAACTGAAATTTCATCAATTTTAGAATCTGGTCTTGAGAAATAAACATACTCAAATATACATGGCTTCTTTTCTGGAGCTTCTGCGCACTGTTGTGAAAAAAAGTTTCCATTTTTATCAATAAACACTGCCTCACCTGGCTCAACATCTCTTAATTTTGTAAAGCCTTGTGATGTAAATAAAGCATCTTCAGATGCAATAATATATTCATCTCTTGCCTCGCCTTTTCTAATGCCAATAGATAATGGCCTAATAGCATTATTATCTCTAAAGGCTAATATTCCATGCCCTGTGATTAATGCCAATACAGCATATGCACCATCACACCTTCTATGAGTTTTTGCTACAGCTTTAAATATATGTTCAGCCGAAGGATATATCTCCCTCTGTTTTCCTAGTTCATGCGCAAAAATATTAAGAAGAACTTCTGAATCAGAGTCTGTATTTAAATGTCTCATTTCAGCATGAAATAATTGCATTGCTAGTTCTTTTGAATTCGTTAGATTTCCATTGTGAGCAAGGCTAATACCATACGGAGAGTTAACGTACATTGGTTGAGCAAATTCCTTACCTGCTCCTCCAGCTGTTGGATATCTGACATGGCCTATTCCATAGTTTCCTATGAGTTTATTCATGTGATTTTGTTGGAATACGTCTCGAACATATCCCATAGATTTTCTGCTATTTAATTTACCTTCAGAATCACAGACAACCATTCCCGCAGCATCTTGACCTCTATGCTGAAGCATTAAAAGTGAGTCATAAATTTCTGCAGCTACGTTATTTTCTGCAGAAATTCCAACTATTCCACACATTAGGAGTCCCCTGTTTCCGAATTTAAATTATCAGATTCTGGTGTTAAGTTTTCTTTAATAGGTTCAATAACCTCAATAGCTTCCTCAACAATATTTTTATTATCTATTAAATCTCTTAGATATGCTTCTATTTGCGGAGCATATTTTTCAATAATTGGTGTAATTTTTGATTGGTCGATTAAATCTGTTGATTTAACACTTGCTGGAAGTAATAAAAATATTACAAATAAAACAATAAGGCCTCTAGTTAGACCAAATAAGACACCCAGAAATCTATCAAAACCAGAAGCGCCTGACCATTTTATTAATTTGCTAATAAACTTAATAACCATTCCACCAAGGATGATACAAATCATAAACACAACTATATAAGCAAAGATTTTTGAAATTTCTTCATTACCTATAAATTCATTTATTTTTGGAGTTGCTAGAAATTCAAGACTAACAGCTGCTATAAAAGCAAATATCCATAGAAATAGTGATAAAAATTCTTTGGTAAAGCCTCGAGCTAGTGAGATTAAACCCGATGCAGTTAAAACAATTAATATAAACCAATCAGCAACATTAAGACCTAGAGCTTCCATCTAAAAATTTCTCCCTTTGTAGTTCCTGCAACTTTTTGAATAAGCTCGATGTTAGTATGAATATCATCTTCATCAATGAATGGGCCGACATATACGGCATGAAGATCTTTGTTTTCTCCAAAAATTTCTGTGAATGCAATCAGTCCATTCTCTTCTAATTTTTTAACCATTGCAGAAGCATTCTCTTCCGATGACAAGACATGCACTCTTAATACAAACAAATCAAAATCAGATTGCTCTATATCCATCACAGTTAAATTTTTGTTTTTTGGTTCAGAAGTCTTATCTAAAGTCTCCTCTGTTTTTTGTACTACAGGCTTCTCAAGCTGAATAGATTCAACAGTATTGGTTTCCAATACTTCACTAACTACTTCAATTGTTTGTTCTTGTTGGTAATCTATTTGTGGTTCTAGAAAGACAAAAAGAGTTAGAAGCAAAAGCCCTATGCTAAAAGCTAGTCCAACAAATCTTTCAATATTCATTAATCTTTATAAATCTTTTTTAATAATCTATGAACTTTGGTTCTAATGTCACGCCTATGGACAATCATATCTATTGCGCCATTTTTAAGAAGGAATTCAGACTTCTGAAAATCATCTGGCAAATCAACTCTTACTGTTTGCTCAATAACCCTTCTTCCGGCAAAACCAACTAGCGCATCGGGTTCAGCAATATTAATATCACCAAGCATTGCAAGACTAGCCGATACTCCACCATAGATTGGATCTACCATTACAGATATATATGGAAGTTTTGCAGCTTTTAATTTTTGAAGAGCAGCAGATGTTTTAGCCATTTGCATTAATGAGATCATCGACTCTTGCATTCTAGCTCCACCACTTGTTGAAAAACATATGAATGGTGAGTGATCGGCTATAGCCTGATTCACACCTTGAACAAATTTTTCACCAACAACACCACCCATAGAGCCACCCATAAACCTAAATTCAAAAGCAGCAACAACAACTGGCATTGAATCCAATGAGCCTTTGCCAATTATAATTGCTTCATTTTCTCCAGTTGAAGAAACGGCATCTTTAATTCTAGAAGAATAGTATTTAGTATCTTTAAATTTTAATGCATCTTTTGTTTTAATATCAGGAGCAATCTCATGAAAGAAACCATTATCAAGAAAAATCTCAAGCCTCTTCCTTGCTCCAATTCTTAAATGATGATCACATTTAGGGCAAACGAATAAAGATTTTTCTAGCTCAGGTGCATATAAGACAGATTCACAAGATGGACAAGAGCTCCATAAACCATCAGGCACCTTGCTTTTTGGCTTTGTTGAGCCCATTGATGGTATAAGCTTTGTTAACCAGTTCATGCTATTGCCGTTTTCATTTCCTTAAGGTATTTACCTATTCTATCAAACTCTTTGGTTTTAGATGCTTCATTTATCATTTCCACAATAGATGATCCAATGATAATGCCATCAGAGAACTTAGCGAGTGTTTTAGCGTCTTCTGTTGACTTAATTCCAAAACCGGCAAGAGTTGGAAGATCTGTGTATTGTTTAATTCTATTAATGTTGTTCTCAATCTCTGTAATATCTAAATTTGATGAACCAGTGACTCCTCTAAGATTCACATAATATATAAAACCAGTACTGTTATTAGCAATTAGTTCAACTCTATTCTCTTTTGTTGTAGGAGATATAAGAGAAATAGTATTTATATTAGGATTGCTAATTCCATAGCTTTCCAGATTTAGTTCACCAGGTATATCAACTACCAAAATAGAATCGATACCATCTTTGCCTGTTGCTTGAACCATATCAATATGAGAGATAAAAGTATTTAGGTATCCCATAAGTACAATGGGAGTATCTTTATTGGTTTCTCTGAATTGATCGACAAGCGATAAAATCATTTTCAAAGATATATTATTTTTTAAGGCACGATCATGAGCTCGTTGGATAGTTGGACCCTCGGCAATTGGATCAGTAAAAGGAACACCTATCTCAATTACATCAACTCCTGATTCTACAAATAAATGCATTAAATCAAGAGTAGTATCCATATCAGGATCACCTGCAACTAAGTATGCAACAAGCGCCTTTTGATTATTAGATTTAAGGTTGGATAGAGTTGAAGTTAGTCTGTTCAAAACTCAATACCGTCTATCTCAGCAACAGTATTAATGTCTTTATCACCACGACCAGAAACATTAATAACAACATTTGCGGATGAGTCGAGTTCTTTCATTAATGGTTCAAGGTATGCAAAAGCATGCGCTGTTTCAAGAGCAGGCATAATACCTTCAAGCTCTGTTACTTCATGAAATGCTTTGAGGGCATCATCATCACTTACAGCAACATACTCTGCTCTACCTATGTCTTTTAACCATGAATGCTCAGGACCAACACCAGGATAGTCCAAACCTGCTGAAACAGATTTAGTATCTTTTACTTGACCAGCCTCATCCTGCATTAAATAACTTCGAGCACCATGAAGAACTCCAGGAGTTCCATCATTTAGTGGTGCTGCGTGCTCACCAGTTGAAACACCCTTTCCACCAGCTTCTACACCAATGAGTCTTGTTTCTTTTAAATCAATAAATGGATAAAAGATGCCCATAGCATTTGAGCCTCCACCAACACATGCAACAATGGCATCTGGCATCTTGTTAAAGAGCTCATCTGATTGTTTAATTACTTCTTGACCAACTACTGAATTGAAATCTCTTACTATCATTGGGTATGGGTGTGGCCCAGTAACACTTCCTATAATGTAATAAGTATCATCAATATTTGTTACCCAGTCTCTCATAGCCTCATTTAGTGCATCTTTTAAAGTAGCTGATCCTGAATCAACTGCATGAACCTGAGCACCCAGTAATTTAATCCTATATACATTTAATGATTGTCTTCTAACATCCTCAGAACCCATATAAATATGACACTCTAAACCAAGCCTAGCTGCGACAGTTGCAGTTGCTACTCCATGCTGTCCTGCTCCAGTTTCAGCAATAATTCTTTTCTTTCCCATATACTTGGCAAGTAATATTTGGCCAACAGTATTATTTATCTTATGTGCGCCTGTATGGTTTAGGTCCTCTCTTTTTAACCAAATATTTCCAGATTGATATTTTTCTGTAAGTCTTTGAGCAAAATATAATGGAGATGGTCTTCCAACAAATGCAGATAGATCGCTATAAAATTCTTTTTTAAAATCTTCGCTATCTTTGAGGCCATTATAAGTATTCACTAATTCTTCCAGAGCATACATAAGTGTTTCAGGAACAAACTTGCCGCCAAATTCACCAAAGAAGCCTTCTTTATCAGGATAATTAATTTTATTAGAGGTCATGATTATTTATTTTATCTAAAATATTTATTATTAAGTTGATATCTTTTTTTCCGACTTCTGATTCAACTCCAGAGTTAATATCAATACACCAAGAATTAGTTGTTAATGCATTATCGACATTTTGAGAATTAATTCCACCAGAAAGAATTAAATTTTGCTTATCAGTATCAATTTCTTTTAGTATTTCCCAATTAAAGGACTCACCAGTGCCGCCATATAAGCCATCTTTATGATTTTCTAAAAGAATTGCTGATGCTGAATTAAAGTTATCCATAGCATTGAGATCTTCTTTCGTTTTTACTCGAATTGCTTTCCAATACTCAAGTCCAAATGATTCACAAAAAGATGAGTTTTCATGTCCATGAAACTGAAGAATCGGATCAGTAAAATATGAGGATGTCTTATATACAAAGTCTTCATCCGGATTAACGTAAACACAAACCGGCCTTGTTTCTTTAAAAGTAAAATTATTTAAGATGCGAAGAAAATTTTCATCGACATTTCTTGGGCTTTTATTAAAGAATATAAAACCAACATAATCTATATTGAGTTCAACAATCTTCTGTAAGATATCAATATCCTTAATTCCACATATTTTAATTTTTGCAGTTGTCATGACTTGAACTTATCCATGATGTTTATTGTAGGGCTTTGAATTTGAAATTGGCTATCATATTGAGGACCTAGGAAAAATAAGCCTTTTGCAGATGCAGTTTTACCAGCAGCAGCTCTATTCTTTTTTAATAATATTTCATCTATTGATAAATTGATCTCACCCTTTGCGATATCGATTAATGTTCCAGAGATAATTCTGACCATATTATGTAAAAATGCATTAGCTTTTATTGTTATGAATATAAAATTATTTACTTTAGTTGCTTCAATACTTTTAATGTCTTTTACCGGGTTATTTGAGCTACATCTCGAGCTTCTAAAAGAAGTAAAATCATGAGATCCCAAAAACATATTAGCTTGTTCTTGAATAGAACTAAATTCAATAAGATTGTCATCCCAGTGAACTAAGTTATCAAAGAATAGTGGTTTAGTTTTTGAGTTATATACAACATAAGTATAACTTCTATCTAATGCTGAGAATCTTGAATGAAAGTCATCTGGGACATCAGAAATAGATTTTATGGATATTGAATCTGGTAGATTAGAATTCATTCCATCTATCCAATTCTTATGATCTCTCTTTATATCAGTTGTAAAATCAAAAACTTGAGATAGCGCATGGACACCAGCATCTGTCCGACCAGCATAGTTTATTGAAATGTCTTCCTTCGTGATCTCTTTAAGTGCATCTTCAATGACTTCTTGAACTGATATCGCATTCTTTTGTTTTTGAAAACCAGAAAAATTAGTACCATCGTACTCAGTTACAAAAGCTAATCTCACTTGTTTTGAATTTTTGCTAATAAACTCTCTGCAGAGTCTTTAATGTTGTTATCTTCTGTTATTTTTATTATATCATCTAGTATTGTCTTGCAATTTCTGTAATCCTGCATTTCAAAATAAGTGATGGCTAAGTCTAGTTGCTGTTCATCATAGTTATTTTTTATGCTCAATCCTTTAGGTAAGCCATCTACAGAAGACGAAGAGTCAACAGCTTCATCAAAATCATATGAGATTGATTTTTTCTTTGCAGGATTAAGTTGAATATATATTAATGCTATCAAGACACCAGATAATACGGACACAACTGCAACAAATAATAAATCCATCATACCAAACCCACTTCCATCTTGATTTTCTTGTTCATCTGAAACTTCTATTAACTTATCAAGTGTTTTATTTTCAACAACCATTTCAAGTTGCTTTGTATTATTTTGTATAAATTTCTTAGGGTCGGATACCTGATCATCATTTACATTAATTAAATTTTTATCTTCTTTTTCTAGAACTTCAGGAAGCGCTTCGGTTGTTTCTTGCTTAATAATTTTAGGTGCTGTTAACGTTAGTAGAGATTTAATAGCTGGTTCAAAATTTGATGAAAATAATGAATTCATAGCAAGGATGGATTCTTTTGCATCACTTTGAGATGTCATTTTCATTGTTGCAAATGAAGGTATTACTAAATCTATATCCTTTCTAACTAAATTAATATTCCCATCGATGAAGGCATTTTTATTGCCAAGGTAGATAGACCACATAATCTGATAAATTGAGGTATCAGAAGTTTCCTTTTTAATACTAGAAGCCATGCTCCACATTGTGGTTATTTCATCTGCCTTAATTAGATTTAGTTCTTTTATAGGCTCAGACATTTCAATGACTTCATCAAACTTATCTTTAATGGGTAATTTTACTGGCTGATAAATTTTTGTTGGCTGTATTTGCTTGGCGTTATTTTGCACTTTAGATGGTAAGAAAATAAATATATCCTTAGCTAACTCATCTTTAATAACTAATTTAAAACTGAAGTAGTCTTCGCTGTAGCTATTATCTAAAACAATAGAAAAAGATTGATAACTAGGAAAGTCCTCTAACAATGTATAGCTTATATAATCTTGATTTAGTAGTTCATCTGACTTGTATTCTTTTAATAAGATATCGTTATCTGAAATATTGTTTCCCTTTATTCTAAATGCAACAACTCTCTGATCATTTGAGTTGAGCTTTAGTGATGGAGAAGATAAAAGAGAATCCGCAATAAGATTTATTGAAAAAATAAATATTATAAGGAGTCTAAGTTGCATCATATTTTATTGCTTGAAACTAACCTTTGAAGAATTTGAACAGCATTTAGTGCTGCACCCTTTCCGTAGACATTATCTGCAACAACCCATAAAGATATCCAGGTATCATTTTGGATTTGCTGAGATCTAATTCTTCCAACATATACATCTTCAGAATCATTTGCTTGTTCTAACGGTGTTGGATATTCTAAATTTTCAGGATCATCCATAACACAAACACCCGGAGTACCCTCTATACAATTGATAATCTCTTCACGAGAAGCTTTTTTTGAGCATTTAAGAAATACTGCCTCAGAATGACCATTCATCACAGGAACTCTGGCGCATGTAGCTTGTATTTCAATTGCTGGATCAAGAATTTTTTTTGTCTCCCAGACTAATTTCATTTCTTCTTTAGTAAAAGCATTATCTAAGAAAATATCACATTGAGGAATAACATTAAAGGCAATGGGCTTTGGATAAACTTTTGGTTCAGAGTTACCATCAAAGGTTTGTGATTTCAGTTCTGCTACAGCTTCTTTGCCAGTTCCTGAAACAGCTTGATATGTAGCAACATTAAAAAAATTAACTCCATAAGTATCATGAATTGGCTTTAAAACCATTAAAAGTTGTGAAGTTGAGCAATTAGGATTTGCTATTAAGGCAGGATCATTTAGATCATCTAAAATATCTCCATTGATTTCAGGGATTATTAAGGGAACGTCGTCCTCATATCTGAATTCTGATGAAAGATCGACAACATAACTTCCACTTTCAACAAATTTTCTTGCATGAGTTTTTGCTACAGAAGATCCTGCTGAAAAGATTGTTATATTAGCTTCAGATGGATCGAAAGAGTCCATATCTCCAATAACAATATCTTCATTTTGAAAATGAACAGATTGTCCTACAGTAGATTTACCAAGCGGAAATAGCTTGTTAATTCTTATATTTTTCTTTTCAAGAAGTTGGAGTATTTTTTGACCAACAACGCCAGATGCACCAATTAATGCAAGATTTATAGATTTATCCATTTTTTATAATTCCTATAATTATTGAAGCAACTTCAGAGGTTTTAATATAGTCTGCGGTTGTGCTTATATCTTTTGTTCTATGTCCTTGCTGAATAAAACTTTTAATAGCGTTATCTATTTTATCTGCTAAATCTTGCTGATCTAGTGAATGTCTTAATGCCATCGCTAAAGATGCAATCATTGCTATTGGATTAGCAATATCTTGTCCTGCAATATCTGGAGCACTTCCATGACAAGGCTCATACATGCCTTGTGAAGAACTATTTAAAGATGCCGAAGGAAGCATGCCAATTGAGCCTGATAAGGTTGCAGCTATGTCTGAAAGAATATCACCGAATAGATTGCTTGATACGATGACATCAAATTGGTTTGGATTTAAAACTAATTGCATAGCTGTGTTATCAGCAAGCTGATGTGATAGCTCAACTTCAGGATAGTCTTTAGCCATATCACTCACTACTGATCTCCAAAACTTAGATACTTCTAATACGTTAGCTTTTTCAACAGAACAAAGTTTGCCGCCTCTTTTTTTTGCAGACTCAAATGCGACTTTTGCAATTCTTTTAATCTCATCTTCGTTATAGATCATTGTATTAAAAGCATATGGAGGAGTTTCGTCAGAGACAATTGCTCTTGGCTCTCCAAAATATATTCCTCCAGTAAGTTCTCTTACTATTAAAATATCAAGATCTTTGATAATTTCATTTTTAATTGGAGATGCGCTTGCTAGTTCATTAAAGAGGAATGCAGGTCTAAGATTTGCAAATAAACCAAGTTCTTTTCTAAGTATTAGTAAGGCTTGCTCTGGTCGCGAATCCCAATCTAGATCATCCCATTCTGGACCACCAACAGCACCAAATAAAATTGCATCAGATTCTTTAGCGATATTAAGAACATCATCAGTAAGTGGTGAACCATTTTTGTTATAGGAAGTTCCACCAACATCCATCTGCGTTACATCAAAATTTAATTGATATTCACTAATTAAAAAATCTAAAACCTCTTTGGCTGAGCTGGTGACCTCTTTGCCTATACCGTCACCTGGTGTTATTAATATTTTTTTACTCATCTGCATATATCCAAGGTTTTTCTTTCCTTCTTTTGTTTTCAAATAACTTTATATCCTCTGCATACTTTAATGTCATATCAACATCATCTAAGCCCAATACTATTCTTTCAAGAAGATTGTCTTCTACATCAAATGCATATTGTTCAGTATCATTAAATTCTATTATTCTTGAATCAAGACTAATAGACATCTCCTTCACTTCAGCACAAAAAATACTTTCTATTTGATCTTTACTTAGCCTGATTGGCAGTACGCCATTTTTAAAACAATTATTATAAAAAATGTCGCCAAACGATGATGCTATAACAACTCTAATACCAAAATCTCTTAATGCCCAAACAGCATGCTCCCTCGATGAGCCACATCCAAAGTTATCTCTAGTTAAAAGAATATTAGCTTGAGTAAAAGGCTCTTGATTCAAAACAAAATCTTGATTAATTTTTCTTTGACTCTTTAAAATGCCAAGCTTGCCCTCATCAAGATAACGCCATCCATCAAAAAGATAATCTTCAAAACCAAACTTTTTAATAGATTTTAAATACTCTGTAGGAATGATTTGATCTGTATCAATATTATCTCTATCAATTGATGCAACAATTCCTTTAATTTGAATCTCATTACCAATCATCTTCATAGCAATTCCCCAATAACTCCATTAATAGCGGTATGGGCTGCCATTAATGGACTCATAAGATGAGTTCTACCAAGATTTCCTTGCCTGCCTTCAAAGTTTCTATTAGATGTAGAAGCGCATCTTTCGTATGGCTTTAGTTGATCTGGGTTCATGCCAAGACACATAGAACATCCTGGATCTCTCCATATAAAACCTGCATCCTGAAATATTTTATCAAGCCCTTCTGACTCTGCTTGTGCTTTAACCATTCCAGACCCTGGAACTACAATAGCCTCTGTTATGGTTTCTGAAACTTTTTTTCCTTTGATTGCTATTGCTGCCTCTCTAAGATCTTCTATCCTTGAGTTAGTGCATGATCCAATAAAAACTCTATCAAATTTAAGGTCAGTTAATTTTTGACCTTCTTCGATACCCATATATTGTTTTGCAAGCTCTATATTTTTTTTATTAGCCTGGATATCTGAATTTAAATCAGGCAGAGTTGCATCGTAATCAACAACCATCTCAGGTGATGTTCCCCAGGTAACTTGAGGCTTTATATTAGAAACATCAATAATTATCTCTTTATCGAAAATAGCATCTGTATCTGATGATAATTTATTCCAATGATTTTGAGCTAAAGTTAAATCATTATCTGATAAAGAAGAATGTTTTTTTACATACTCTATTGTTGTTGTGTCAGGTGCTATTAATCCAACTTTAGCGCCAGCTTCAATAGCCATATTACATATGGTCATTCTTGCTTCCATTGAAATATTTTCAATATAATTACCTGAGAACTCAATTGCATGGCCATTTCCACCCGCCGTCCCAATCTTCCCAATAAGATATAAAACTATATCTTTAGAAGACACTCCTTGTTGAGGCTTTCCTTGAAAAACTACTCGCATATTTAAAAGCTTTGATACCTTTAAAGTCTGAGTAGCAAGAACATGCTCAACCTCTGAAGTACCAATGCCCATAGCCAAACAACCAAAAGCACCATGAGTTGATGTATGAGAATCACCACAAACTATAGTCATGCCAGGCAATGTATAACCTAACTCTGGACCAATCACATGAACAATACCTTGATTAGATGAAGTTATATCAAATTGTTTTATTCCAAATTTATTACAATTTTTATCTAGCTCAACAACTTGAATTTTTGAAATATTGTCATCAATATTTTCTACAGTAAAGGATCTTCCTCTTTCAGTTGGCACATTATGATCAGGAGTTGCAATGTTTGCACCTAGCCTCCAGGGCTTTAGATCTTTTTTTGTAAGACCTTCAAAGGCTTGCGGAGATGTAACCTCATGAAGATACTGTCTATCAATGTATATTAAGGATTCACCTGAATCTAAAGTTTTTATATGGTGCTCATTCCAAAGCTTGTCATATAAAGTACTAGGCATGTTACTTTTTGAAAGGTAATTTTTGATCAACCTCACCGCATTGAGCTCTATTTCTCAAAAGGTGATCTATAACGACTAAATTTGCCATGGCTTCTGCAATAGGTACTGCTCTGATACCAACACACGGATCATGTCTTCCAGTAACCTCTATATTGACTTCTTTGCCCTCAGTATCAACACTTTTTCCAGTATTTTTTATACTAGATGTGGGTTTGATAATAAAGTTTATATTTATATCATCCCCATTCGATATGCCTCCTAAAATCCCACCGGCATTGTTAGATGTAAAACCATCTTCTCTCATCTCATCTCTTACATCTGAGCCTTTGGAGACTAAAATGTCATCTGTGTTACCAATAGAAACTGATTTAACTGCATTGATACTCATAATGGCTTTTGCTAAGTCTGCATCAAGTTTATCGAATACTGGTGCACCTAGACCTACAGGACAGTTTTCAATAGTTACTCCAAGCTTAGCACCCACAGAGTTTCCTTCTGATATTAAATCAGTAAATAAATCATCCAAATTTTTTAATTTTGATTTGTCAGCAAAAAAGTATTTATTACTATTACTTTCTTTATGGTTGATAGCATCAGCTTTGATGGTTCCAATCTGACTAACATAACTTGTAGTTTTGATACCTAAGCTATTTAAATATTTTTTTGCAACAGCACCAGCTGCAACTCTCATCGCTGTCTCTCTAGCACTAGATCTTCCACCGCCTCTATAGTCTCTATGCCCATATTTAGCCTGATATGTAATATCAGCATGATTGGGTCTGAAAGTATCCTTAATATTTGAGTAATCTTTCGATCTTTGATCTTGATTGTAGATGATTAAACTTATTGGAGTACCAGTTGTCTTACCCTCAAAAACTCCAGACAAAATTTCAACTAAATCATCTTCTTTTCTTTGTGTAGTGACGTCAGATTGACCAGGCTTCCTTCTATTAAGTTCATGCTGGATATCATCCTCATCAAGCTCTATATTTGGTGGGCATCCATCAATAATGCAGCCCAAAGCCTTACCATGGCTTTCACCAAAAGTAGTAACTTTAAATAATTCTCCAAAAGTATTGCCTGACATGGCAATGATTATAGTCCAAAAAAGCTTTAAAGCCGCAAATTTATAGCTTTGTTAATAATTAAAAATTGTTTGCGTCTACAGTAAATAGTTCTTGAAACTCTGTTACTGAAATATTTTCTAAATCATCTTGATTAGTGCATAAACTATAGATTTGTTCACACTTATCAGAATCATATGTGATCTGAAGATTTTTTAAGAACTTCTGCTCTAATACAGGTATACCCTCTTCTCTTCTTCTTTTATGTCCAATTGGGTATTCAACTTCAATTGCATCTGTTGAAGAGCCATCATTAAAATGAATTTGAATCTTATTAGCGATAGATCTCTTGTCAGCTTCATGATATTCAGTTGAATACCTTTCATCTTCAGAAATAACCATCTTTTCTCTAAGTGCATCCACTCTTGGATCAGAAGCAACATCATCTTCGTAGTCCTCAGCAACTAAGTCACCTTTTAAAAGACCAATAGCAATCATATATTGAAGACAATGATCTCTGTCAGCTGGATTATTTAAATCTCCTACTTTTGAAATAATTCTAATAGCAGACTCATGAGTAGTAACATCAATTGTTTTAATATCATCTAGTCTATCTTTTACTAAGGAGTGAAGAGTGACAGCAGCTTCTACTGCTGTTTGAGCATGAAATTCAGCAGGAAAACTGATTTTAAATAAAATATTTTCCATAACATAGGTATCAAAAGGTTGAGGCAAAGATAACTTCTCTCCTTTAAATGATACATCTTCAAATCCCCAAACTGGTGCAGATAAGACTCCTGGATAACCCATTTCACCAGAAAGTGTGATCATTGCAAGCCTGACAGCTCTGGAAGTTGCATCTCCTGCAGCCCAGCTTTTTCTTGATCCTGCATTAGGTGCATGCCTATATGTCCTCAGGCTTTGACCGTCGACCCAGGCATGACTCACCGCATCCATTATCTGGTCTTTGCTGCCACCCATAAGCTTGGTAACAAGCGCAGTTGAGGCTACTTTTACTAAGACCACATGATCAAGCCCAACTTTATTAAAGCTATTTTTTAAAGCTAAAACACCCTGAATCTCATGCGCCATGATCATTGACTCTAAGACTATTTTCATTTTTAAAGGCTCTTTGCCTTCTGAAATATTTTTTTGTGATATAAAATCTGCGATTGCTAAAATGGCTCCTAGATTATCTGAAGGATGACCCCATTCTGCAGCAAGCCAAGTATCATTATAATCCAGCCATCTGATAATACAGCCAATATCAAAAGCACCTTTAATTGGATCAAGTTTAAAAGTAGTACCTGGAACTCTTACCCCAAAAGGAACTGATGAACCCTCAACAACAGGTCCAAGCATTTTCGTACAAGCTGGAAATTTAAGTGCAAGCAGACCACAACCAATTGTATCAATTAAACAATTTCTTGCAGTATCAAGGGCAAGATCAGACTGGATCTCAAAATTAATTACATAGTCGGCTATTTCTTTTATGACATGGTCGTAATCAGGCCTGACATTCAAATCAACATTTGATGACATGTTTATGCTCTATCTGCTAAATCAACCCATTCAGAACTTTCAACTCCAATGTAATCAGCGCTAGGCCTGATTATTCTGTTGTTTGCTCTTTGCTCCATACAATGAGCTGTCCAGCCTGAAACTCTAGACATTACAAAAATTGGTGTAAATAATTTTGTTGGAATTCCCATATAAAAATATGCTGGAGCATGGAAGAAATCTGCATTAGCAAACATTTTCTTTTCATCAGCCATGACCTTTTCTACCTCTTCAGCTACTTGATATAGATCATCGTTGTCATGAAGAAGAGAAAGCTCTTTAGCAAACTCTTTAATGACAGCATTTCTTGGATCTCTAATTGAATAAACAGCATGTCCAAAACCCATAATTTTTTCTTTATTTTCAAGCATTGAAAGAATTTTTTCTTTTGCCTCAGCTCTCGAGGTCCAATTTTCAATAAGCTCCATAGCTTTTTCGTTAGCACCTCCATGCAAAGGCCCTCTTAATGATCCAATTGCAGCAACAACACACGAATGAATATCAGACATGGTTGAAGCACAGACTCTGCCAGTAAATGTTGAAGCATTAAATTCATGTTCTGCATATAAAACAAGTGATACATCCATGACCTTTCTATGAAGATCACTTGGAGTTTTGCCATGAAGGATATGTAAAAAATGACCTGCCATAGAATCTTCATCATTGACTAGCTCTATATCAATACCTTCATGAGAGTACTTATACCAGTATGTAACAATTGATGGCATTGTTGCGATCATTCTATTAATTGAATTTAATTGATTAGAGAAGTCTCCTTCAGGCTCAAGATTTCCTAACATAGATGTTCCGGTTCTCATTACATCCATGGGATGAGCGCTAGCAGGTATTTTTTGAAGAACCTCTTTTAATGATTGAGGAAGGTCTCTTTGATTTTTTAAAACTTCTTTATAACTTTCAAGCTCCTTAACATTAGGCAACTTGCCATATAAAAGAAGATAGGCAACCTCTTCGAATGTAGCTTTTTCAGCAAGAGTTTCTATTTTATGACCTCTATAAGCTAAACCTTCTATTTGACCAACTGTTGAAAGCGAAGTTTCTCCAGCAACTTGGCCTCTTAGACCAGCTCCTTCAAGTTTTTTTACCATTTTTTCCTCTTCTAGTTTTTAATCTTTAAATAAGCTATCTAATTTTTCTTCGTAGCTATGATAGTTTAAGTATTCGTATAACTCTTCTCGGGTCTGCATTATATCCAAGAGACCTTCTTGTGTCCTCTCTTTGGCTAGAGAAATGTAAATTTTTTCCGCTGCTTTGCTCATAGCTCTAAATGCTGTTAGTGGATATAAAATCATATCTACCTTTACTTGCTCTAATTCATCTTGAGAAAATAAAGGTGTTTTTCCAAATTCAGTAATGTTAGCGAGAAGAGGAACATCAAGAGCTTCTTTGAATTCTTCATATTGATCAAGTGATGTTACTGCCTCTAAAAAAATACCATCGGCACCCTGTTCAACATAACTTGAAGCTCTATCTATTGCACCGCTCATGCCTTCATCAGCTAAAGCATCTGTTCTGGCCATAATAAAAAATGTTTCGTCATGTCTGCCATCAACTGCCGCTTTAATCCTATCCTGCATTTCATTCGAGCTAACAAGAGATTTATTAGGTCTATGGCCACATCTTTTTTGAGATACTTGGTCTTCCATATGGACAGCACCACAACCTGCATTGATCATTTCTTTTATTGTTCTTGAAATATTGAATGCTCCACCCCAGCCTGTATCAATATCAACTAGTAATGGTAGTGAGGATGCGTTAGAAATTCTTTTAACATCAATTAGTACATCATCCAAAGATGTTATGCCAAGATCAGGAATTCCATATGAGGCTGCAGCAACACCTCCGCCAGAAAGGTAAATAGCTTTGTGTCCTGCTTTTTCAGCTAGTATGGCTGAATACGCATTAATAGTTCCTGGGATTACAAGAGGGGAATTTGATTTGAGTGCTTCCCTAAATTTATTACCTGATGTCATAGTTGAGAGATTATAAGTGAAGAAGATGCTGTTTCCCAAATTTACAACTAACTATAAAATTTTACTCCTCTAATTATTCGATCTTTATTGTTCTTTCTTCTCCATCTATTGGTATCTCTGAGACTATACACACACCCACAATATTCTTGCTGATAGAACTCTTCTCTCTTTGAAATTTCAACCATCCTTGAAGATCCGCCTTGTTTTCTCCAATTAAAATCCCAGTAAGATACATCTTCGTATCTTTTTGCAGCTCGAAGACCTGATGTATTAATTTGGTTCATGTCCTTCCATCTAGAAATTCCTAAAGTAGTAGCATAAACACCAAAACCATTTTCCTGAGCAAAAAGTGCAGACCTTTCAAATCTCATATCAAAACACTGAGTGCACCTTTTTCCTCTTTCAGGCTCATCTTCAAGACCTTTAATTCTTTCAAACCAATTATCTTTGTCATAGTCACCGTCAATACATTCAAATCCTAATTTATCGCAAAATCTTTTATTTTCATTTTTTCTAATCTCATATTCTTCAGTTGGATGAATATTTGGATTATAAAAATAAACAGTAGTTTTTATTTTTGAAGCTGCGAGTGCTTCCATAATTTCGCCTGCACAAGGTGCACAGCAACTATGAAGAAGTAAACTAGAATTTTCTTTAGGCATATTTAAGGTAGGCCTAGAATAATTGTCTAATTTTAAGTGATCGCTCATTCTTGAAATAATGAATTTGATAATAAACCTCTTTCAAGATCTTTATAATTATCAAAAGATTCTATTTCAGGATAATTATTTGAAATTTTCTTAGGTGCGTTTATAAAAAAACCTTTTTCAGCTACTTCAAACATTTGTAAATCATTATAAGAGTCTCCTGCAGCAAGACACCTATATCCCATAGACTGAAAACCTTGAATAGCCTGCTTTTTTGCTTTTTTATTTCTTAGTTTATAGGATACAACTTCATCGTTAATAACTTCTAAGTTATGACATAAAAGTAATGGGAATCCCATTTTCTTCATTAAAGGCTGAGCTATTTCATGAAAAGTGTCTGAAAGAATTACAACTTGAAACTTTTCTCTAATATTTGCTAAGAAAGATTCAGCACCAGGCAAAAGATCCAACTCATTTGATGCTTTTTTAATATCTGAAAGTTTTAGGCCATTAGCTTTCATAATATCAAGCCTAAAGTCCATAAGTTCTCCATAGTCTGGAATATCTCTTGTTGTTTTATTAAATTCCTCTATGCCAGTATTGCAAGCTACTTTCTCCCAGATCTCGGGAGTTAGAGTTCCTTCCATATCGAAACAAACTATTTCCATTTGTTATACCTATATAAATTATTTATTTTTGATTCCATAAGGAACATGACCTGAGGCTGTTGTATTTTGTGTGTCTATGATATGTTTTTTTTGATCATCAAAAAAGATATCAGCTTGAAAAGATTTAAGAAAATCTCTTTTAGACATGCCGCCCAAAAATAAAGATTCATCTATTCTCACTCCCCACTCTCTTAATGTCTTAATGACTCTTTTATCAGAGGGAGCAGATCGAGCAGTAACTAAAGCCGTTCTAATTGGACAATTATTTACATCAAAGTCATTCTGAATATCATTAAGCTCTACAAGAAAAGATTTAAAAGGCCCCTCTTTTAATGCTGTTTTAGCCTTAACTTCATTTTCAATAAAAGCCTCTAAGCCTTCCTCATGAAAAACTTTTTCAGAATCATCTGAAAAAATTACGGCATCGCCATCGAATGCTATTTTAAGTTGACCATCTTCTGATAAGAAGTTGTTATCATTGTCTCTAGAGATAATTGTTGCTGCAGCAACATTACTCTCAATAGCCAATTTTACATCCTCCATACTGCTTGATAAAAATAGATGGACTCCAAAATCCTTTACATATCTGTGTGGGCTTTCGCCACCACAAAATGCAGCCCTGCTAATATCCAATCCATGAGCTTCGATTGAGTTTCTTATTCTTAAACCAGTATCTGATGTATTTCTTGACAGAAGAATAACCTCTATTCTTTGATGATCTTTATAAAGTGAATTGATATCTAATATTTTTTTTACAAGGTTGAAAGCCTCTCCTGGTTCAAGAGTTTTATCTTCATTTGCTATTTGGTAATCTCGATAAGAGTCGAGTCCGTCTTTTTCATAAATGTCGTGACTTTCATCAAGATTAAATAGAGCTCTTGATGAAATTCCTATTATTAATTTTCTATTTTCTTTCATATAAAAGTTGATATAAATATATATTCTGCATTATACTGTATATACATTCAGTATTATTTTAAACATTATGAAAGATATAACATCCCAGCAAAACAAGGTACTCAATTGTATTCAAGTATACATAAAGAAAACTGGATTTCCTCCAACAAGAGCAGATATATGCAAAGAATTAGGCTTTAAATCTCCTAATTCAGCCGAAACACATCTTAGGGCGCTTGAGAAAAAAGGTTTTATTTCAATTGAGAGTGGAGCATCAAGAGGTATTTCAATAATTAATCCTGAAATTGAAAATGAAGGAGATGAATATCCTATTATTGGATTGGTTGCTGCGGGGTCACCTACACTAGCAACAGAAAATGTAGAGAAAGTTTTTAATTGTCCTCAAGGTTTCTTTGGATCAAATTTTGATTACTTCCTTCGCGTAAGAGGTCTTAGTATGAAGGATGCTGGGATCATGGAAGATGACTTAATCGCTGTTAAAAAAACTCAAGATATTAAAAATGGAGATATCGTTATTGCTAGAATTGATGATGAAGTTACTGTTAAATACTTTCACAGACACTCACCTAAAATTGTTCACCTTCAACCAGCTAATGAAGATTTTAGCAATATTGAAGTAGACCTAGAACACACAGAACTTTTTATAGAAGGAAAAAGTGTTGGTTTAATTAGAGAAAATTAATGAAGTATTACAGGTTTTTTTGATAGTCTTTCTTTTTGTCCATCAAAAAATTCGTCAAAATCACTCACATTCCCGCTAACACTTTCAATACCAGCTCTTATCATTTCTTTTGCAACTGAAAGCTCTTGGCCTTGAAGAAATTCTTTTGATTCAGGTGAAAAATCAATCTTTACTATAGGGTTTTCATGATCATCTGATCGCCTAAGTACAATACTTCCATCTGGTAATTGAGCTAGTTCTAAGTAATTCGACATATATTTACCTCTTACATCAAGCTTAGCATTCCTCAAGGGATTTGCGAAGTATGATAATAAATTCTTTATATCTATTTAGTAATAAATTAAATTTTTTCAAGCTTAATGTCTCATTTGAAACTATTATTGAGTCATTAACAGGCTCATGTAACATTTTTTTAACCTGTTTAAGATCATTAAATAATCCATTAGGACTGAATTCATTTTTAATGATATTTTCAAGAAAACTGTTGGATGATAATTCAATCCATTTTTTCTGATATTCATATGAGCTAAAATCAGAATTATTAAAATTAATTGATGCTGCAATGCTGTCAGCTAGTGAATTTAAGCTTTGTTCAATCGAAAGTACAAAAAGATATTGATCTGAATCATCATCTTTAGAATTATTTAGAGCTAGTTTGGATAACAAACTGTCAGCTATGTCTAGATATAGATTTACTAGCTCTTTTGGATCCACTAACTTTTAAGGTTTTGAGACCACTCGCCATTACTATATAAAGCTGTCCATTTTGTTTTTTTACCATCTTTTTCTGACGCTAAGTAATGAACATCTTCTGATTTGTTATATCTAACAACATATTCATTTCCATCTCTATCTTTTTCAGGAGCTGTCATTAAATATCCATGCTTATCTGTTTCAGGCAAAAATCTGCATGCTTCTTTTATCTCAGTTGCTAGATGATTTATTTCAGATACTTTGGGTGCTCTTGTCTCTCTATTTTTTGGGTATTTGCTGGCTGCTAGAAAAAGCCCTTTCATGCTATCTCTTAATAAATAATGATCTTCGCATTTCAGGCATGCTAAATCAGGCATAGAAATTGGTTCCATTGTTAGTGGTTTTGGCTCACCATTTCTTTGGAGTGCTCGAGTAGTTCCACAATTATCATTTAGACATCCAAAATATTTACCAAATCTTCCAGTCTTAAGCTGCATTTCTGAGCCACATTTATGACATTCTAAAATTGGTCCGTCATAACCTTTTATCTTAAATAGGCCGTCTTCAACAGCATACCCATTACAATCAGGACTTTTGCCACATACATGTAGTTTTCTATTTTCGTCAATAAGATAGTTATCCATGCTCGTTTCGCAAATACTGCATCTTTTTTTGATTAAAAGATTTTCAGCTTCCTCATTATCATCAACACTTATAGCTTCATCGCCTGATATAAGATTGACTGTTTTTTTACATTTATCATCACCTTCATTGTCATACCCAGAACATCCTAAAAATACTCCATTTGAAGAATTTCTAATAACCATTTTATTTTTTGAGCAATCTGGACAAATAATATCTGTTGCAGTTGGTTTATTTGTTCGCATTCCACCATCTTCAATAGATGCAGAAGCTAAATCATTTTGGAAAGCTTTATAAAAATCATCTAAAACATTTTTCCAATTTAAATCACCGCTTGCAACTTGATCTAAATTATTTTCAAGATTTGCAGTAAAGTCATAATTCATGATGTCATCAAAACTTTCAACTAAACGCTCTGTAACAATATGACCAATTTTCTTAACAAAAAATCTTCTGTTTTGAATCTCTACATAACCCCTATCTTGAATAGTTGAAATGATATTTGCATAAGTAGATGGTCTGCCTATACCTTTTTTCTCAAGTTCTTTAACCAGCGCTGCTTCTGAAAATCTTGCAGGTGGTTTTGTAAATTTTTGATCTAAATTTAATGTATCTAAAACAAGCCTCTCACCCTCAGACATTGGTGGCAAAATATCATTTTCACTATCTGAATTATTTTTTGCTACTTTAGTATAACCATCAAATACAACCTCTCTTCCTTTTGCAGAAAAGTTATAGCCATCAATATTTACCTTTACTGAGGTAGATAAATATTCTGCGTCAGGCATTTGTGAGGCTATATATTGTTGCCATATCAAGCTATATAATCGTCTCTCCTCTTCTGAAGAACCTATTAGATCATCAGGATGCATAAATGCATTAGTTGGTCTTATAGCTTCATGAGCTTCTTGTGCATTTTCAGTACTAGAATATATTCTTGGGGCGTTGGTAAGGTAATTTTCACCTAATTTATCATTAATATAATTTCTAGCATCTTGAATTGATTCTTTGCTTAAGCTTGGAGCATCTGTTCTCATATATGTAATATGACCTGCCTCATATAGCTTTTGAGCAACTCTCATTGTTCTTTTCACATTAAAACTTAGTTTTGTACTAGCAGCTTGTTGAAGCGTTGATGTTATAAAAGGTGCTCTAGGTTTGACTTTAACAGGCTTCTTAGTAATTTCATTAATTTCTAAATTAGCCAACTCTATTAAAGATTTAATTTTTTCAGCTTCTGCTTTCTGTAAAAGAGGATCAGATTTTTTTCTATTTAACGAAAATGGAATAATGCTGTTATTAGAAGTTTCAAGCAGCATCGAAACTTCCCAGTACTCTTCTGGAATAAACTCTTGTATTAATCTTTCTCTTTCATCTAAAACTCTTAATGCAACGGATTGAACTCTACCAGCAGATAAGCCTCGAGCTATTTTTTTCCAAAGTAAAGGAGATAACTCAAAACCAATAACTTTGTCTAAAAATCTTCTTGCTCTATATGCTTTTACTAAATCTAAATCAATTTCTTTTGGATCTGCAAATGAATCAATAATTGCGGATTTTGTAATTTGATTAAAGCGTACTCTTGAATAATCATATTTTTCTGGACCTAAAGCCTCTTTTAAATGCCATGCTATAGCTTCTCCCTCTCTATCAAGGTCGGTTGCTAAATAAATATGATCAACTCCTTTTGCTGCTTTTCTTAGTGATTTAATAACCTTTTCTTTTTCAGGAATTATTTGCCAATCTGCAGTCCACCCATTATCAGGATCAACACCCATTCTTCTTATAAGCCTATTTCTATCATTAACAGCCTTTAATTTTTGCTTCTCTTCTGGAGAAATATCTTTTGGTATAGATGCTCTTTTGGCTAATGGCGAAGCTTTTTTTGGAAGATCTCTTATATGACCCACACTTGATTCAACAATAAAATCTTTGCCAAGATATTTTGATATTGTTTTAGCTTTTGCAGGTGACTCTACAATTACAAGTGATTTAGCCATAATTAAAATTAGTTCCTTTTCTTATAAAAACATTCTTTAAACTTTTTTTGAAAGATATTTATAATTCTTTTAGGGAATCAGAAATATTTTTAAGTTCTTCTAAACCTAATTTTTCTTCCCATAAAAAAGCTATTAATGTCTTTGAATAAATAACCTCATGAACATACAAAGATGATTTATTAAGCTTACTTTTAATCTCATCATACTCTTCAGAGTACTTAAGTTTCAGTGGAGAATACAAAATTAATTCGTCTTTGTCTCTAATAAAATGTGCTTCTTTTATATTTGTTTCATTTTTAAACTGATAGCAGACTAACGAAAAATCTTTATTTTTAAAAGATAATGTACTTAAATTTGATGGAATAATTTTAAAACCGAGCTTAGATGCTTCCATTCTTAAATTTGAAATTTTACGAGATGATTTTGACGGAACTGCAAGACTGATAGTCCCGATCAGGAAAGTAATTACAACAAAAATAATAATTAATTCCATAATTTTTATTCTTTCAAAATATCTGCAACAATTTTGGGTCCTTTGACAACAAAGCCTGTATATAGCTGAACCAATTGAGCTCCAGAATTTATTTTATCTTGGAAATCCTTATTATTCATAACTCCACCAACGCCAATTAGGGGTATAGAGGGATCGTTACTATATATTAAGTTCAGAAGTTCTGTTGATTTGTTCATTATTGGTTTGCCAGATAAACCTCCTTCATAAGTATGATATTTCTTATCTTTGAGTATTTTTTTATCTATTGAAGTATTTGAAATAATTAAACCTGTAAAAAATGAGTTATTTATAATTTGAATAATTTCATTTATGGACTCTTTATTTTCATCAGGAGATATTTTAAGAAAGATTGATTTTTTATATCCAGAAATTTTGATTACCTTATCAATAGCTCCTATCAATTTTTTTAAATTATCAGAACTATGCAAATCTCTTAAACCTGGTGTATTTGGAGATGAGATATTAACTGTAATATAGTCGGCATAATTTTCAACTTTATTAAAGCACTCAATATAATCATCTATTCTTTTTTGGCCATCTGAGGTTTTGTTTGCTCCTATATTCACCCCAACAATTCCTCTGAATGTTCTTTTTTTTAGTCTTTTAACTAAATAATCTACTCCCTTATTATTAAACCCAAGTCGATTAATAATGGCCTTTTCTTTTAAAATTCTAAAGACTCTTGGTTTTTTATTTCCCAACTGAGCTTTTGGGGTTACGGTTCCTACCTCAACAAATCCAAATCCTAGTGCTCCTATGCAATCTATAAAATCTCCATTCTTATCAAGACCAGCTGCAGTTCCAAGTCTATTTGCAAAAGTCATTCCAAAAACTTCAAGCTCTTCATCGTGAAGTTTTGGAAAAAAAATATTAATTAACCTTAATTGATAGAGAATCTTTAATGAATACAATGCAATTGAATGAGCTGCTTCTGGCGGGAATAATTTAATTATTTTTAGGACTAAGTTCAAACTATATTTTTTTAATTACGTTTTTAATCTCATCACCTATTTCAATATCTCGCAATGATATTGCAATAGTCGCCTCAACAAAACCCCTTTTACTGCCGCAATCAAATTTCTCACCTTTATAAATGCAAGCAAGCACCATTTCATCATCTATTAATAATTTAATAGCATCAGTAAGTTGAATCTCACCAGTTTTATCTGGAAGGACATCTTTTAGTTTATTAAAGATACTGCTGTTTAAAATATACCTACCACAAACAGCAATATTTGATGGGGCCTCATCGGCTTCTGGCTTTTCTATAATATCTGCAATTTCTATTAAGTTATCTTTAATATTTCCAGGTTTTATTACTCCATATTTATGGATATCTTCTAATTCAATTTCATTTACAGCAATTATAGAAGCATTCGAAATTTCATAAGATCTCTTTAACTGATTGAGGCAGCTATCATTAGAAAAAAATAAATCATCTGGAAGTAATACTGCAAATGGCTCATCTTGAATAAGTTGCTCTGCTAGAGAAATAGCATGCCCTAATCCCTTTTGTTCATTTTGAACAATATAATGAAATTTAATATCATCAAATTTCGATGGGTTTAGTTTCTCAATTAAGTCATCCTTACCTAAACTTCTAAGTTTTTCTTCTAGTTCTTTAGATTTATCAAAGTGTTTCTTAATGGAGTATTTAGAAGGGCTTGTAATAAATATAATCTCTTCTATCCCTATCTCAATTGCCTCTTCAACAGCATATTGGACAAGTGGCTTATCAATAATAGAAAGCATTTCTTTTGGCGTTGCTTTAGTAGCAGGAAGAAAGCGAGTTCCAAAACCCGCAACTGGTAAAACTGCTTTCTTTATCTTTTTCATCAAAATTATCTTATCACTGTTATCCATTTAGTTACCATTCCAAAGATAAGGCCTCCCACTAAACCACCTAAGTGTGCATAATTAGCAATATTGCCAAACCCAAAAATAGTCAAAACTCCTAGAAAACCTAAAAGCATCCATATCAACATGAATAAATATATAGCTGGTGGCAAACCATATCTTTCATTTTTTGTTTCTAATTCAATTATCATGCAGTAGCCAAACATTCCATATATTACTCCTGATAACCCACCAAAAAGAGAGGATTCAGAAAAGATATGTTGGGTATAGTTGGCAAGTAATGATGAAAATATTACTAAAGCGATAAATTTAAAATGACCATCATAAAGCTCAATCTTTTGACCTAAAATATAAATCCACAAACAATTAAATGCTAAATGAGCAAATGAAAAATGAATTAACATTGGAGTTATTAGTCTCCACCATTCATTTTGATCAAAAAAAGTCTCTTCAAACGAGAGGAAACTTATATAACTATTTAATGTAATATCTGGTTTAAGAAAAGTTAAAAACTCAATAATCCCAAAGTAACTTCCAAAGCTAGAAATAATAGCTATTACAATTGAAATTAATATTATAGGTACGTGAAAGTTTTTGATATTCAATTCTTAAGCTCAGGTATTGATTGATATATCAAGACTCCAGCCAAGTTTTTCTCTACATGCTTCAAAAAAATCATTTTTCTTAGGATGTACTAATTTGAGAGTATTGTTCATCTTGCATATATTTATATTTTCTGAAAATGGAACTTTGGTGTCGTCTTGTCCATCAGCACAAATCTTAGCTTGATCTAATGGCCCTCTTAATATTTCAATAGAAACTTTTTCATCTGAAGATATTACAAAAGGTCTTGATGAGATACTCTGAGGTAGCATTGGAAGAATAGTCCATACATCTAACGCTGGATGAATTATAGGACCGCCAGCAGACAAGGCATATGCAGTAGATCCAGTTGGAGTTGCTATTATTAAACCATCAGATCTTTGCTCATATACAACCTTATCATTTACACTAAGTCTATATCTCATAAGCTGGGCATATGCACCAGAATGAATGACTATTTCGTTTAAGCCATACACAGTTTGATCTAGAAAACTTGCACTTACCAAGCTTCTCTCTTCAATTACAAAATCTCCTGCAAAGATCTCATCTAATGAACTTTTAAAATTATCAATTTTAATATCAGTTAAAAAGCCAACATTACCCATATTTACGCCTAAAATAGGTATATTAAATTTTAGAAACTTTCTTGCAGAGCCTAATAAAGTTCCATCTCCCCCAAATACAATTAATAAATCAATATTATTTACAAATTCATCGTCTGATAACTCTTGAATATTTGGATGAGAATAATCAGAAGTCGTTTCAATAAAAATCTCAATAGGAAAATCTAGTAAGTTCTCTACAAGCAGATTTAAAGCCTTATGATCAATTCCTTCATAAGCTTTATCCTTTACGTAAATGCCAATCTTTTTAAACATTTCAAGATTATACTCTTCAGAAATGCACAGTGTATGTTTTTTATAGGATGAAAAATTACAATTTCTCCTTATAATGTTTGACTAAATACAAGAAATGGTAAATTAATATGTCTGAACTAGATAACTTTAGAAAAGAAGTAAAAGAGTGGCTTGATAGTAATTGTCCTAAATCCATGAGAGCTGGAGCAGATCCAGATACACCAATTGATGAGGTTTGGGGAGGTAGAAAGGCGGTTTATAAAAATCCTGATTCAAAAATATGGCTTGATAGAATGGGTGAAAAAGGTTGGACCATGCCAACAGTGCCATCTGAATATGGTGGAGGCGGACTCAATAAAGAAGAAGTTAAAATTCTCAATGAAGAACTGTTTGCTATAGGGGCAAGATCACCTTTATTAAGTTTTGGCATATGGATGCTAGCACCTGTTTTACTTGAATATGGTTCTGAAGAACAAAAGAAGGAGCATCTGCCTAAAATTATTAAAGGTGAAATTAGATGGTGTCAGGGTTATTCTGAGCCAGGCTCAGGTTCAGACTTGGCAAGTTTGGCCACTAAAGCTGAAGATATTGGTGAACATTTTATGGTGAATGGTCAAAAAGTTTGGACATCTTATGCCGATAAAGCTGATTGGATTTTTGCTTTGGTTAGGACTGGACCAAAAGAACCAAAACATGATGGAATAAGCTTCTTACTTATTGATATGGAAACTAAAGGTGTTTCAACAAAACCAATAACTTTAATTTCTGGTAAATCGCCATTTTGTGAAACATTTTTTGATGATGTTAAAGTCCCAAAATCAAATCTTGTTGGTCAGTTAAATGCTGGTTGGGCTATAGCAAAGGCTCTTCTACAGCACGAAAGAGCATTTATTTCAAATTTTGGACTTGCATCTGGAATGGGCAGTAAAAAAGATATAATTTCAATCGCTAAAAAACATCTCGGTGAAGAAAATGGAAAAATAAGTAATGGATTTTATAGATCTGAGATAGCATCCCACAAAATTAAAGAGCATGCTTTTGGTCTAACACTTCAAAGAGCTGGAGACGAGGGTGGAAAAGCAAGTGCTACTGCTTCAATGTTTAAATTGTATGGAACAGAGCATAATAAAAAACGTCATGAATTAATGATAGCTGCAATGGGTACTGATGGTGTTGCATGGGATGGTGATGAGTTTGATGATTCAGATAAAAATTTGACTAGGTCATGGCTTAGAACTAAAGGTAACTCTCTAGAAGGAGGAACTTCAGAAGTCCAATTAAATGTAATATCAAAAAGAGTTCTTGGTTTACCAAGTTAAAATTTGTACTGGGAATAAATAATGAAATTAATATTAAATGAAGAGCAGCAATTTTTAAAAGATACTGCAAAGAACTTTGCCGAGGAGAGAACACCGGTTAATCATTTTAGATCTCTTAGGGATGACAATGATAGCAAGCTATGGGATATGGATATTTGGCAGGAAATGGTTAAATTGGGTTGGTCAGGTATTTTAATACCAGAAGAGTTTGGTGGCTCAAATTTTGGAGTTGCTGGAATTAGCGTAATTCTTCAAGAATGCGGAAAAACACTAACGCCCTCTCCACTTTTTGCAACAGGCGTACTTGGCGCACATGCAATAACTCATTTTGGTACTGAAGAGCAAAAAAATAACTACCTCCCAAAAATCGTAAGTGGTGAGATTACTACTGCCATCGCAATAGATGAAACAAGTCATCATGACCCATTGAAAACCAATATGTCTGCAGTTTTAAAAGATGATGCTTATATTTTAAATGGGAAAAAAGTCTTTGTAGTTGATGGAGCAAGTGCAGATATATTTATTGTTTTAGCAAGAACATCAGGTAACTCTGGTGATAATACTGGGCTTACTTTATTTATAGTTGAAAATAATCAACCGAATATAGAAGTTACTAAATTAAGCATGGCTGATTCAAGAAACTATGCGAACATAAGTTTCTCAGATGTTGTAATTCAAAAAGAAGATATTCTTGGTGATGTAGAGGCAGGAGGAGAAGCAATTGAAAATATCTTAGATATTGGAAGGATTGCAATTTCTGCAGAGATGCTAGGTAATGCTGAAGCAGCATTTGAATCTACAATTAATTATCTTAAAGAAAGAAAGCAATTTGGAGTTCTGATTGGAACATTTCAAGCACTACAACATAGGGCTGCTGAAATGTTTTGTGAGCTAGAGCTTACAAAATCTTCTGTGATGGCAGCAATGCAAGGAGCTGACGATAATTCTAATGAATTGCAAAGGCTTGCTAGTCTTGCTAAAACTATTGCTGGTGAAACACTTCATTTAGTTTCAAATGAAGCCATACAAATGCATGGTGGAATTGGAGTAACTGATGAATATGACCTTGGTTTTTACCTTAAAAGGGCAAGGGTTGTGGAACAAATATTTGGAAGTTCTAAGTTCCATACTGAGAGGTATGCAAATATAAGTGGTTTTTAAATAAAGACAGTTTTTTATGAATTCAATTAAATCAAATTGCATAGGAGTATTAACTTTTTTATTGATCCTTTTAGAGCTTACTATTGGATTTGGAACTTTATTTTTAGTAAACATTCCAAGAGTATTCTTTCCTACAAAATCATTTAAAAAATATATTAGTAAAGTCTCTAATAAGATTGGAGACCTTACTGTATATGGATTAAAACTTATATTGTTATTAATGCATGGAAACAATATTACTGTCTTTGATGATAATAAATTTGATAAAAATGTTTGGTATATGGCTATGTCAAATCACCAGTCTTGGGCAGATATATTTTTATTATTAGTAGTTGCTCATAAAAGAATACCTTTATTAAAGTTTTTTATGAAAAAGGAGCTCAGATGGATACCATTTATATATCTTGCTAATAAAACTTTAAATATGCCTTTTGTGAACAGGCATTCAAAAAAAGAAATAGAATTAGATCCAAGTTTAAGATTGAAAGATTACCAAAATACTCTTGAATCATGCAAAAGATTTATGAGATCTCCTTCAACGATATTCAGTTATGCAGAAGGAACAAGAAATAATCCAACTAAACATAAAGATCAAAATTCACCATATATAAATCTTTTAATACCAAGAGTTGGGGGAATGGCTACAGCTTTATCAGCAATGCCTGAAATAGAAAATTTAGTTGACTATTCTGTAGTATATAAATCAGATAAACGAGATGCTTGGTCTTTTTTAAAGGGCGAAATGAAGGAAGTTAAGATTTTAGTAAAACAACATCAAATACCAAATTATTTAAAAAATAAAAACTATATGGAAGATAGCTCTTATAGAGATGATTTTAAAAAATGGATTGAAAGCATATGGATTGTTAAAGATGAGAGTATAAGTAAATTAAAGTTTTAGTTTTTCTCTTGAAACCAGCCAGCCATTAGAATCTACATAAATCCAAGATCCTGTTTTAATACCCACACTCCCAATCTTAAAAGCTGAATTTTTTGACCCAATCCCAACTGTTTTATCCGTTTTTTTTGGGTATGTATCAATTGCATAAACACCAATATCAATGTTTTTAATAATCTCTATATCTCTTATATAACCATCTACAAATATGCCATTCCAGTTGTTCTCATATGCCATGGCGGCTATTTGGTCTCCAACCATAGAACACAAATCATCACCGGTATGCTTTATGACTAAGACTTTATCTTTTCCATCTTCTTGGGCTAGCTCTTTCACAATGCTGTTACTATGAGGACATTCTGCAGTTTTGATTTCTCCAAAAAATTTTTGGCGCTTGCCAAATGATTTTAAAAATAAATCACCAACATCTATTTCATTTTCATACAAATCACATAGATCTGGAACAGTAAAAGTTTTGAGATTTTGATTCATCATTGTTTATTGTAAATATTTTCCAATTTCTATTATAGAATAGAATTAGTTTTAAAAAATTGTATAAATATGAAGTCTCCTATTTGTGAAATGTTTGATATCGAATTTCCTCTTATTGCGTTTAGTCATTGTAGGGATGTTGTTGTAGCAGTTTCAAAAGCTGGGGGTATGGGTGTCTTAGGAGCAGTTGGACACTCTCCTGAAAAATTAGAAATAGATTTAAAGTGGATAGATGACAATATAAATGGTATGCCTTATGGGGTAGACGTACTAGTGCCAAATTCCTATAAAGGTAAAGGTCAAGGCAATTCATTGAATGATTTAAGAGAAATGATTCCACAAGAATATAGAGACTTTAGGGCAGATGTGTTGCAGGAATATGATATTGATGCAGACTATCTTAGAAATAGCGAAGGATCTGCTAAAACAGAAAAAAATTCAAATGCCATTTTGGGTAAAGGTTTTGAAATTGCTCAAGATGTTTTGAATGTAGCCTTCTCACATCCTATTAAGTTGGTTGCTAATGCTCTTGGTGTTCCGCCAGACTGGATGCTTAAAATGGGAAAAGATAATGGAGTTGCAGTTGCAGCTCTTGTTGGAGCTAAAGAACATGCAATAAAGCAAGTAGAAGCAGGTGTTGATTTGGTTGTCGTTTCAGGGACAGAAGGCGGTGGACATTGTGGAAGTGTTTCAACAATGGTTTTAGTTCCAGAGGTTAGAAGAGCATTAAAACCCTATGGAAATATACCAATATTAGCAGCTGGTGGAATAGCTACTGGTGAACAAATGGCTGGAATAATGGCAATGGGTGCAGATGGTGTATGGTGCGCATCAGTATTTCTTCCAACTAATGAAGCTGAAACATCTGAGAATATTAAAGAAAAAATGGTAGCAGCATCCTCAAGTGAAACTGTAAGATCGAAAAGCAGGACTGGCAAGCATTCAAGACAACTTAAATCCCCATGGACTGATGCATGGGAATCAAAAGAAGCACCAGAACCTTTACCTATGCCTCTTCAAACTATGGTTAGTGAACCAGCTCTAAGGGTTGTAAGAGACCAAGCGCAAATTGGACATGAAGGTGCTAAAAAACTTGAAACATATTGGGTTGGTCAGGGTATAGGGTTAGTAACAGAAAGTATTGGTGCTGGCCAAACTGTTCAAAAATATAAAGAGGAATTTATTGAAGCATATGAAAATATGAACTCATTATTTGAAGAGTGATCAACTAAATATTTTGATCTTTTCTCTCAACAAACTCTAAAACAGTTGCATTGATACAATATCTTGGCATTCCATTAGGTCCATCATCAAAAACATGACCCAGATGAATGTCAGAGGAAACAGATCTAATTTCAGTTCTTCTCATACCAAAACTATTGTCAGGAAGCTCATATACTGAAGCTTCAATAGGTTTAGTGAAAGATAGCCACCCAGACCTAGATACAAATCTATCTTTTGTATCAAATAATGGAGCTCCGCTTAACTTATCTATGAAAATTCCATCCGGTGTATTTTTAAATATTTGGTATTCCTTGCAAAATCTTGAATCTGTTCCTTTATTAAAAGCTACATCATAAGCTTCAGATTTTCCAAGCTTGAATGCACCAAATGCTTTATAAAAGTCTTGAGATTCCATATAACCCTGATAAGCAAAAACCTCTTTGCCATCTTCTAAAAAAACAATAGTTGGTGTCGCCCAAGTAGGTGTTTCTAGAGCCAATTGATTTAAATTACTAGCTGTTCTTTTTGAAATAGGGATAGTTCCTGAGTATTTACTAATAACATCTTCATCAAATTTTTCACAATAAGGACAATAATTTTCAGAGTCAATTACTAAAATATGTTTGCCTATTAGCAAATCTGAATTATCTATATCCTCACTTTGATTATTTCTTGTATTAAAAACAACCCCAGTAGAATGATCAGGGCAATAACCATTTGGATTTTTCTTTATATAGTCTTGATGGTAATCCTCTGCATCATAAAACTTTTCAAGTAATTTTATTGAGGTTTGTATTTCTCCATATCCTGCTTCAGTTAACAGCATCTGATATTCATCAACCACCCTTTCAATTATTTCTTTTTGGGATTCATCTTTATATAAAATAATTGATCTATATTGAGTTCCAATATCATTACCTTGTCGATTTAGTTGAGTTGGATCATGAGATTCAAAGTAATGATGAAGTAATAGCTCTAATGATATTTCACTTTTATTAAAAGTAACCTCTACTACTTCAGCAAAGTTATTTTCATTAAACTTATTCTTTAATTTAGTTATAGCTCTATAGCTTGGCTTGATACCATATCCATCTGAATATCCAGAGATTGCATTTTCTACTCCCTCTAGAGATTCATATCCTTTCTCTGCTCCCCAAAAACAACCTGAACCTAAGACAATGCTATCAAGATGTGAGGTATGAATAGTCTTTTCGCTGTGTAAAAAAAATGAAAAGGAGATAAATGATATAAAAAATAACTTATTTAACTTCTTCATATTTATAGCTCCTACTTTTTTTAAATGCTGGCCTATCAAATAACATATCTGTCCATCTTTTTATATTTGGTTTATAAGCCTGTTCTATGCCTAAGGAACCAGCCAAATTGATAGCATAACTCACACATATGTCTGCAATAGTAAATCTATCAGAGCATAAATATTCTTTGTTATCTAGCTCATTTTCAAGCAACTTTAGTCTTGATACAAACCATCTGCTATAGCCTTCTACTGCTGCATCTGCAACTCCTGGTTCTTGATATTTGTATCTTAAAACCACAGTTTGTGGAAATGTTAATGTAGCATCAGAATGATAAAGCCAATTTAAATAGGAAGCATAATCTTTTTCATCTGGCATGACTCTCAAATCTGAGGGACCATATTTTTCAACAAGATATTGGCTCATTGCAACAGATTCAGTCATTTTAATGTCACCATCTATTAAATACGGAATCGTTCCTAATATATTTATGTCAAGATATTCTTTCATGAAGACACGAGGTGGAAAAGGCATCATGACCAATTCATAGTCTATTCCCATTTCTTCAGCAGTCCATATAGGCCTCATAGCTCTTGAATTTTCAGTTCCATATATTTTAATCATTTTTGAAATCCTGTATTTGAATAATTATAATACTATTTTATAGTGGTAATATTACTACTTATATATTACCATTAAATAAGAACTAATTATCTTATCCAATATGAAAACTAAAAATATTGCCCCTACTTTTAAAACCAAGCTAGATATTAAATCTGAGCAATATCTTAAAAATAAAGACATGATGCATCAAAAATTAGAGTTTCTTGAAGATCTTCTTGATCTTGCTGAACTTGGAGGGGGATCACACCATCATGAAAGATTGGCAAAAAGAGGAAAAATGCCAGTTCGAGAAAGAGTGATGAATGTCATTGATCCTGATAGCCCATTTCTTGAGATCCAACCATATGCTGGTTATGGCACTAATGACTATAACGTTGGTGGTGGCTGTGTGTCAGGAATAGGAATAATTGCAGGCGTTGAGTGTGTCATATTTGCCAATGATCCAACAGTTAAAGCAGGAGCTATGACTGTTTATGTTGGAGAAAAATGGAAGAGAGCTATTGAAATATCGAGAGATAATAAGATTCCATTTATTAGTTTTGTTGAATCTGCTGGAGGTGATTTAAGCGTCTCAGGTTTTAATAAAGGAGACACGCCTCCGATTGCTCCTTCTATTCAAACAACTCATTTTGCAGCTACGGGTAGATTTTTTTATGAGATGACAGAACTATCAAAAATGAGAATACCTGTTATTTCAGTTGTCTTTGGATCTTCAACGGCTGGAGGTGCATATCAACCAGGTATGTCAGACTATAATATATTTATCAAAGGGCAATCGAAAGCATTTCTAGCCGGCCCTCCTCTTGTAAAAATGGCTACAGGCGAAGAATCTGATGATGAAACACTTGGTGGCGCACGAATGCATTCTGAAAAATCAGGTTTATCAGATTACCTAGCAGAAGATGAGATGGATGCGCTAAGAATATGTAGAGAGGTTGTCTCGCATTTGAATTGGAATAAAACTGGATTAGAGCCTCTTAAAGAAAGCGAAGAACCAAAATATGATCAAGAAGAATTATTAGGAATTATTAGTGAAGATCTAAAATCAGCAGTTGATATCAGAGAGGTTATTGCAAGATTCTCAGATGGTTCAAAGTTTGAGGAATTTAAACCTCTTTATGGACCAACAATGATTTGTGGATGGGCGTCAGTACATGGATATCAAATAGGAATACTCGGTAATAATGGACCCATATACCCAGAATCAGCAGAAAAAGCAGCAACTTTTATTCAGCTTTGTAACAAAAGAGATATACCTCTTATTTTTCTTCATAACGTCACAGGCTTCTTGGTTGGCAAGGACTTTGAAAGCCAAGGCATTATTAAAAAAGGCTCTCAATTAATAAATGCTGTATCGAACTCTACAGTACCTCATATTACTATTATTGTAGGGGCATCATATGGGGCTGGTACCTATGCAATGTCTGGCAAGGCTTTTAATAATAGATTTACCTTCCTTTGGCCAACTGCAAAAATTGCTGTAATGGGTCCTGAACAAATGGCAGGTGTTATGTCTATTGTAAGAAGAGCAAAATCTTTGCGAGATGGAAAAGATTTTGACGAAAAAGCAGATGAGGAGTTAAAAAAAATGGTAATAGATCATTTAGAAAAACTATCGCTTGGACTGGTTGCTAGTAGCATGGTCACAGATGATGGAATCATTGATCCAAGAAATACGAGAGACATCATTGGATTTTGTTTATCAGTTGTATCAAATACTCCTATAGAGGGAGCTAAAGAATATGGGGTGTTCAGACTATGAGTTTTAATAAATTATTAGTTGCGAATAGAGGCGAAATTGCATGCAGGATAATAAGAAGTGCCCACGAAATGGGACTTACCTGTATTGCTATATATGTTGATGCTGATAAAGATGCACCTCATGTAAAAGAAGCCGATCAAGCTATTCATCTTCCAAATGGCGGCTATCTAGATAGCTCATTGGTATTAGAAGCAGCTAAAAAATCTGGGGCAGAAGCTATTCATCCTGGATATGGTTTTTTATCTGAAAACGCATCTTTTGCAAGAAAAGTTATTAAAAATGGATTGGTATGGGTGGGTCCCTCACCTCATGTCATTTCTGTTATGGGAGATAAGCTTAAAGCAAAAGAACTAGCTATAAAAGCAAATGTTCCTACACTTCCAATGACAACAAGTATTAAAGAAGCCAAAAATATTGGTTATCCATTATTAATAAAAGCTGCAGCTGGGGGTGGCGGTAAGGGAATGAGGATTGTGGAAAAAGAAAAAGATCTAAAAGAATCGATCATTGGCGCACAAAGAGAAGCAAAGTCAGGATTTAATGATGAAAGAATATTTATTGAAAGATATGTTAAAAAATCTAGACATATTGAGATACAAATTTTAGGAGATGAACATGGTAATGTAGTTCATCTTGGAGAGAGAGAATGCTCAATTCAAAGAAGGCATCAAAAAATTATTGAAGAGTCTCCTTCTACTAGAATATCTGATGAACTTAGAAAAGAAATAGGTAAAACTGCAGTTGAGCTAGCAAAACAAATTAAATATAAGTCTGCTGGAACGGTTGAATTTTTATTTGATGATAAAACTGATGAGTTTTGGTTCTTAGAAGTAAATACAAGATTGCAGGTTGAGCATCCAGTTACAGAAGAAGTAACAGGAATAGACATAGTTCATGAGCAATTAAGGATAGCTAAAGGTGAGGAGCTTGGCTATGTTCAAGACGATATCTCATTTACTGGTCATTCAATAGAAGCAAGATTATATGCTGAAGATCCAAATAATAATTTTCTACCAGAAATTGGTACTTTAATAGCTTTTGAAGATGGCTGGGATTCTGATGCTAGATGGGATTCTGGTGTGCATGAAGGCTCTATTATTGGAACAGATTTTGATCCCATGCTTGCGAAAGTAATATCTTATGCGTCAAATAGAAAAGATGCTGCAGCTAAGCTTGCAAGAACTCTTGAGTCTGCTCATATTGGAGGAGTCAAGACTAATAGAGATTTTTTAGTTTCATGTTTAAGATCTTCAGAATTTATTGATGGTAATACTACTACTGATTTTATTGAGACAGTAAATCCATCAAGATTTATTGAACTTTCTTCTGATCAAATTGAGCATGTGGTTTCTATAGCGGCTATTTGGATTCAAAAAAATAATAGGAGTAATGCGAATATTCTTAAGTTTATGCCTACTGGGTGGACAAATGGAAGACTGCCAAAACAAAGTATTACTTTTTTACTCAATAATGAAGAGCATCTTGTTCGTTACTTTTTTAAAGATGGTATTTTTAAATTTGATTCAGGTAAACATGTAAGAATTCACGAGGAAGATGCATTTGGTTTAGACGTTGAATTTGATAATTTAAGACATTATGCAAGGATATCAATGTCAGAAAGTGAATTGCTAGTCCATATGCCCTATGGAGATATTTCATTAAAAATACAACCTAGGTTCACTATTCCAGGTCTTGAAATTCAGCCAGGAGGTCTTGTGGCACCTATGCCAGGAAAAGTAATAGATCTAAAAGTTAAAAAAGGTTCTAAGGTAAAAGCTGGTGATACGCTTGTTATTTTAGAGGCTATGAAAATGGAACATTCTATAAAAGCATCCAATAGTGGTGTAGTTAAAAGTTTAATGGTTTCTAAAAATGATCAAGTTGATAACGGAGCTCTTTTGATGGTTGTTTCTAAAAAATAATGAGCTTTTCTATAGATCAAATACAAAGTGAAAAACCTCTAACTTCAAAGCATATTGAGGTTATAAATAATTTAGAAAAAATTCTAGAAGAAGGTATACCAGAATTAAGCATGTCTGCAATTGCGTCAAAATTAAAAATATCTTTGAGAACGCTTTATGAAATAGCTCCAAGCAAGGACCAGCTAATCATTATGACTGTAGATAATATTCTTAAAAAAATAGGTAAGGATGCTTTAGATCAGATAACAAATATTCACTCCCCTATTAAAAAATTACATAAGTATTTAAGTATAGTTAACCAAGCTGTTGGTCCAAAATTTGATATATTTATTAAAGATCTAAGTAAAGTTAATGGCTCAGCTCCAATGGTTGATTATCATGAGGGGTTTATAACAAGTTATATTGAAAAACTCTTAAGCGAATCATTAAAAGCTAAAGAAATTAAGAGAATTGATACAAAAGCATTTTCTATCCTTCTAGGGGGCATAGGAAGAGAGTTTTCTAAAGAAAAAAATAGATCACTAATAACAATTTCACCAGAAGAGTCTGCTAATTCAATAACAGAAGTTATTCTTAATGGAATAAGGCTTGAGAACTAGTATGGATAAAGATGTAATAAGAATTGCAAATTGTAGTGGGTACTACGGCGATAAGTTATCTGCAGCAAAAGATATGGTTGATGGAGGTCCAATAGATGTTCTGACTGGGGATTATCTTGCTGAATTAACAATGACTATTCTCTATAGTCAAAAAATCCAAAGGGGTGAAGATAAAGGGTATGTAGGAACCTTTCTTAAACAAGTAAAAGAAATAGCTCAAACCTGTAAAGCTAAGAATATAAAAATTGTTACCAATGCAGGAGGGTTAAATCCTAAATCAATGGCTAATGAAATTGAAAAAATTCTTCTTGATCAATCTGTAGATATGAAAGTTGCATATATAGATGGAGATGATTTAGTGCCTAGAATGGAAGAGCTAAATAATGCGGGTGAGGAGTTTAAAAATTTAGATAGAGGACAGTCTTTATCTGATTCTGGATATGCAACTCTTACGGCTAATGCATATTTAGGTGCTTGGGGTATAAAAGAGGCGCTTGATAACGGAGCAGATATTGTTGTTTGTCCTAGAGTTACCGATGCTGCTGTTGTTATTGGTCCCGCAGCATGGAAATATAATTGGAAAAGGGATAGCTATGATGCATTAGCTGGAGCTCTTGCAGCTGGACACATCATTGAATGTGGATGTCAGGCAACTGGTGGAAATTATGCATTCTTTAAAGAAGTTCCTAGTTTTGAAAATGTTGGTTATCCAATTGCTGAGATTGAGGAGGATGGAAGTTTTACCATTACAAAACATAGGGGAACTGGAGGCTTGGTATCAGTAGGAACAGTTACAGCTCAATTGCTTTATGAAATTAGTTCTCCAGCCTATATTAATCCAGATGTTATCGCGCATTTTGATACATTGAAGATAGAACAGGTCGATCAAGATAGAGTATATGTGTCTGGTTGCAGAGGAAGCTCTCCCCCATCCTCTCATAAAGCATGCATAAATCTTGCAGGTGGATTTAGAAATGGGATGGAAATAATATTAACCGGCATTGATATTGAAGATAAAGCTAAAATCTTTACAGATACACTTTTTAACTCCCTTGGGGGGAAGGATCAGTTTGATGAGGTATCTATTAACCTTCATAAAACTAATAAGAACAATCCTGAGACTAATGAAGAAGCAATGGCTTCATTATCTATATCAGTGAAATCTATGAATCCTGATTTGGTTGGAAGAATGTTCACTGCAAAAATAGTAGAACTATCTTTAGCTAGTTTTCCAGGGTTTTTTGCACAAGGCGGAATCAAACCTAGCGGTCCTGTAATAGTATATTGGCCAGCTTTAGTTGATAGTAAGTTTATAAAAGAAAAGGTTTATATAAACGATAAGGTAATAGAAGTTTTGCCAACCAGTCAGTTGGAACTTGAAGATATTTATTATCAAAAAGAACCTATCTCTGTTGAAAAACTTGAAATTAATGATACGAATTCAGGTTATTTTGGCGAAGTTTTTGGAACAAGATCTGGTGATAAGGGTGGCTGCGCAAACCTGGGTGTATGGGCTAAGAGTGATAAGGCTTTCTCTTTCTTAAATGACTTTCTAACAGTTTCTGCTCTTAAAGAATTATTACCAGATTTAAAAAGTTATGAAATTGAAAGGTTTGATCTGCCAAATATTAAATCATTAAACTTTTATATACATGGAATTTTACAAGATGGTGTATCTTCAAATAATAAAAAAGATTCACAAGCAAAGTCTCTTGGTGAATATTTAAGAGCAAAAATAATAGATATGCCAGTAGAAATTCTTAAGGAAAATTAATTATGACTAACAATAAACTTTCATTAGATGGTTTGAAATTTGAGGCTACTAAAATTGAAGTAGCTAATAATATTCTTACTATTACTTTGAACAGACCAGAGAAAAAGAATGCTATGAATAATGTAATGGTTAATGAAGTTAATTATGCATTAGCTTATGCAAAACAGGAAAGAGATATAAGAGTTGTTGTAATTGGCTCTACTGGAGATATTTTTTGTGCTGGAGCTGATTTAACAAGAAATACTTCTAACTCTAATGTTCCAAAGATAGCTGGTTCAGATGACATCAGTATAGCTATTAGACACCTTTATAAGCCTGTTATTTGTAAGATACAAGGTTCTGTATTAGCAGGTGCTTTGCTAATGGTTACTAACTCAACTCATGCTATTGCAACTGAAGAGGCTTTGTTTTGTGCCCCTGAAATTAAAAGAGGCTTATGGCCATTTATGGTTATGGCTGGATTATTTAGGGTAATGCCACGAAGAGCAGGATTAGATTTTATTATGAGAGGTGGATTTATAGATTCTAGTAAAGCTGAACAATGGGGATTGATTAATGAATCAGTTCCAAAAGAACAGTTAGACAATACTGTAAATAATATAGCAAATGAATTAGCATCTTTAGCACCAGGAACAATGCAAATAGGTTTAGAGGCTTATCAAAAGCAAGACGGCATGGATTTTGATGAGGCACTGCCTTACCTTAAAGAACAAATTGCAAAATGTTTCGAAAGCAAGGATGCCAAAGAAGGTATTGCAGCATTTTTAGAAAAAAGGAATCCTAATTGGGATTAATAATTATCGGAGAAAATTAAAATGAATCTAAATTATGGATCTGAGTACGACAGCTTTAGAAAAGAAGTAAAAGATTTCTGTAAAGAATGGAAAGGAATCAATTTTAAAGATCAGGCCAAAATTCCAATTGCCCAAAATCATGAATCTTATGGAGCCACTCTCACTAGATCAGAGTGGCAATCAATATTAATTGAAAAAGGTTATTTCGCAAGATCTGTTCCTAAAGAATATGGTGGTTTTGGAGGAGAGAGTGATGTAATAAAAAATAGAATTATTGCATCGGAATTTGCTAGTGAGAAAATACCTCCGGCTATGGGTGGGCAAGGTATAGATATGCTCGTTCCAACACTCTTAGAACTGGGAACCGAAGAGCAAAAAATGCAATATATAAAACCAACTCTTCATGGAGAGATGATTTGGTGCCAAGGTTATTCTGAGCCAAATGCAGGCAGCGATCTTGCAAGCCTTCAAACTAAGGGTGAACTAATTAATGATAACTGGGTCATTAATGGGCAGAAGATATGGACAAGTACTGCTCAGTATTCACAGATGATGTTTTGTTTAGTACGTACAGAACCAGAGGCTCAAAAACATGCTGGGATAAGTTATCTTCTAATACCAATGGAAACACCTGGATTAGAAGTAAGACCCTTAGTAGATATGACTCTAAAAGCTGGTTTTAATGAAGTATTTTTTACAGATGTAACTATCCCAAAAGAGAATATTGTTGGAAAAAGAGGCGAAGGATGGGCTGTAGCAAATGCCACCTTGGGCCATGAAAGAGGATCGCTAGCAAATCCAAATGCAATGATGAATAGACTTAATGAACTAATATCAAGAATGAAGGAAGAAAATATAGATGGAGTTCGTTTAATAGATATTCCAGTTTACAGAGATAAGCTGATTACAATTCAATCAAAAGTTACTGCATTTCAATCTAATTCTCTAAGAGTCCTGTCATCAAAATTGAATAAAAATCAGGACTCTAAGCTTGCAGGAATGATCCAAAAGCTAGTTGGAACTGAGCTAAGGCATGAACTAGAAGGTTTTGCTGTAGATATAATGGGCGAAATGGGAACCTTATATGAAGATAGTCCTCATTTAAGAGATGGTGGTTCTTGGCAATTTTTATATATGTATTATTTAGGTTTAATTATTGGCGGGGGGACTAGCCAAATTCAGAAAAATATTATTTCTGAAAGAGGACTGGGCATGCCAAGAGAGCCAAAGGTGCAAGGGGTTTAATATGTATTTTGGATTATCTGAAGATCAAAAATTTTTTCAAGAAAATGTATCAAAATTTCTAGATGATCAATGTGGACTTGATTGTATTAGAACTATTACAGAGGATTCTCAAAGTAATTTACAAGAGCATATTCAAAATGGTTTAGTTAACCTTGGTATCAATTCACTTCTCATACCAGAAGAATATGGAGGGCTAGGTTTGGATATGTTGTTTACAGCAGCTGTATCTCAAAGCCTTGGTGGCGGTGTGGCGCCCTTTTCTTTTACTGGGCCTTATGTAATGGCTCCAATTGCAATTGTATATGGAGGGAGCGAGGGCCAGAAAGAAAAATACCTTAAAGGAATGTCACAAAATACGATACGAATGGGAGTTGGCTTTTCAGAATATATTGGTGCTAGAGATGGTGCTGAAATAAAAATAAAAAATAATAAGGTTTCAGGTAAAGCATTATTTGTTCTAGATGCTAAGAATTCTACTCATTTGATGCTTTCTAATAAGGAAGGAGTCATTGGTATTGTCACTTCTGACGCGGATGGCGTTGATATAATTGATCTTACAGCCGTTGATAAAACAAGGAACTTTTCAGAAATTTATTTAAACAATGTAGATATTGATGTTCTTGGGTTAACTCAAGAAAATAATCATGCTATTACAAAATCTATTGATGCAGGAAGGATCAGTATTGCTGCTGATAGCTTAGGAGCATCACAAAGGTTAATTGATAAAGCTGTTGAATATTCAAAAGAAAGAAAACAATTTGGAAGAGTAATTGGGTCATTTCAAGCAGTTAAGCATATGTGTGCAGAGATGGTATCTGATTTAGAGCCCTGCTACTCATTAGTTTGGCATGCTGCTCATTGTTTTACTTATATGCAAGAGGAATCTAGGCTGATGTCATGTCATGCAAAATCTCATTTATCAGAAGTTTCAAAATTAATTTCAAAAAAAGCTACGGAAGTTCATGGAGGAATGGGATTTACTGACTTAATGGGGGTACACTATTGGTTCAAACGAATTGGAGTAAACAGGCACATCCTAGGTGCTCCTGAGCTAGTAAGAGAAGAAGCGGCAAAAATACAAAATTTTTAAAATAATCTGTGAAAAATAAATATTCTTATCTGTCAGTAATCTTTTGTTGCATGCTATCAGTAAGTTGTAGTGATGCTGATTATGTAACTAAAGAATATGTTTCTCAAAATTTAAGTCCTGAAAAGGTAAAAATTAGCCAAGAAGTTTTCAAAAAGATTGAAAATAGTCACTACGTAAAAGACTTTGTTAAAGAAGACTTTAATAAAAATTACATTCTTGCTCTTATAGATAAACTTGATGGTAACAAGCAGTACTTTATAAAAAATGAAGTTGATGAATTTATAGAGAAATCAAATACATATGATGAATCTGATTTTGATATTGATATTTCTTATGAAATTATCAATCTTTATTTCAAAAAAATTGTAGAGTTTTCAGAATTCCAAATCGAATTAATTAAAAATACAACATTTTCATTTGATAAGAATGAGTCTTTGGATATTTATTATGAAGACAATGAATGGCTTGATAATACAAAAGCTCTAGAGGAAGTATGGAGGCTACAGACAAAAAATGATTTTCTTGTTGCAAAAATGTCAGAAGATTTATCACAAAACCCTGAAAAAGATTTAATTAAAAGATATCAAAATAGAATCAAAAGAGTTAACCAACAAAAAGAAGAGGATATTTTTTCTATAGCAATGATAACGCTGGCCAACCAATTTGATCCACATTCCTCTTACCTTTCACCAAGATCAGCTGAAGATTTTGATATGAATATGAGTTTAAAACTAGAGGGAATTGGAGCTTTATTGGGACTTGAAGATGATCATACAAAAATTGTAAGCCTTGTAGCTGGAGGACCTGCAGAAAGGTCAGGAAAAATTTCACCAGATGACAAGATAACTAGAATTAGACAAAAAGATAAAGAATCAGAATATGTGGATGTTGTTGGATGGCGAATAGATGAGGTTGTTAATTTAATAAGAGGTGAATCAGGTACTGAGGTTGAAATTGAGTTTATTTCATCAAAAGCTAGTGACAGTGAGAGGAAAATAGTAACTTTAAAAAGAGAAGAAATTAAATTAGAAGATAGAGCTGCTAAGGGAGAGGTACATGATTTAGATAATGGATCCAGAATTGGAATTATCGATCTGCCATCCTTTTATATTGATTTTAATGCATATCAGAAAAGAACAGATAATTATAAAAGTAGCAGCGTAGATGTTAAAAAGATACTTGAAGACTTTCAAGAAGATAATGTTGATGGCGTAATTCTAGATTTAAGAAATAATGGTGGTGGAGCGTTAATTGAAGCAAATAAAATTATTGGTCTTTTTGTAGCATCAGGTCCTACGGTTCAAGTTAAACATAGCTCAGGATATATTCAGCCCTATGGAGATAGTAAAGCTACTCAAGTATGGGATAAACCTCTTCTTATTTTAGTGAATAGATATTCAGCCTCTGCTTCAGAAATAGTAGCTGCTGCAATTCAAGACTATCAAAGAGGCATTGTGGTTGGACAAAGAACTTTTGGTAAAGGAACTGTGCAAAGCCTTGAGGATATATCAAAGGGTCAAATAAAGGTTACGGAATCTAAGTATTACAGAGTAGATGGAACCAGCACCCAAAATAAAGGAGTGACTCCTGACATAGTTCTTCCATCAACTTGGGATATAGAAACTCTAGGTGAAAGTTCATACCCTACTGCACTTGCCTGGGATAAAGTAAGGCCCTATCGTCATAATAAATTTCCACTTAATTACAATAAATTAAAAAAAGTAAGACAGTTGCATAAAGACAGGTTAAACATAGATCCAAACTTACTTTATCTCAGCAATGTGAGGCAAAGGTATGACGAAAATAAAAATAAAAGGGAATTAAGTTTAAATATTAATGACAGAGTTGATGAAAAGGATTCAAGAAAATTATGGTTATTAAAAATTGAAAATGAAAGACGATTAGACTTGGGTTTACCAATATACCCCTCATATGAAGCACTAGAGAATTCTGAGGAAGAAGAGCTTGTTGATAGAAATAATATTGATTTAGAGAATGATTTTTTATTAATTGAGTCAACAAAAATAATAGGTGACTTTATAGATTTAAACAAAAAAATTATCTTAACTAAAGTAAACTAATATTATGAGAATAGTATCATTTAATATAAATAGCATAAGAGCTAGGCCGCACCAACTCATTCATTTAAGAGATACCTTAGATCCAGATGTTATTGGTCTTCAAGAAACTAAAGTTAATGACCCAGATTTTCCTCTCGAGGTTATAGAAGAGATTGGCTATCATCCAGAATACTGGGGGCAAAAAGGACATTATGGTGTTGCATTTTTAAGCAAGAATAAACCTATAAAAACTGTTAAAGGATTTAAAAAAGATACTGAAGAAGATCAAAAAAGATTCATAGAATGTACTTTTTCAAATGGTAAATCTGAAATAACAATTATGAATGGATATTTTCCTCAAGGTGAAAATATTAATCATGAATCTAAATTCCCCAAAAAAATTAAATACTATGCTGATCTAGAAGATCATATTGAAAAACTAAAGAAAACAAAAAAAAATTTGATAATAATGGGTGACTTTAATGTGGCTCCTGAAGATATTGATATAGGGATTGGTCCAGATAATATGAAGAGATGGCTAAGAGATGGCAAAACCTCATTTCAACCTCAAGAAAGAGAGATGTGGAATGCTATAAAGGATATAGGTTTTATCGATTCTTGGAGGTTAAAGCATCCAGATGAATCATCTATATATTCATGGTTTGATTATAGATCGAAGATGTTTGACGACAATCCAAAAAGAGGACTGAGAATTGACCATATTATGGTTTCTAATAATCTTAAGGATTGCATACAAGATGTTGGGATCGATTATGACTCTAGGGCTATGGAAAAGCCTTCTGACCATTGTCCAGTGTGGGTAGATTTAGACATATAAAATTTGTGATAATTATAAGATCGCCAATTACATCGGATGAATGGTTAAAGTACGATGACTTTAGATGGGAAATTTTAAGAAAGCCCCTAAAACTCTCCCATATTCCACTTAAAGATACTTTAGAAGATATAAGTACACACATGATGGCTCTTGATGACCAAGATAAGGTTATAGCATGTGGTCGAGTTCATATGAATAACATCAACGAAGCCCAAATAAGGTATATGGGAGTAAGCTTGGAACATAGAAGAATCGGCTTAGGATCAAAAATGATTGATAAGCTTGAAGATATCGCAAAGACTAAAGGTGCAAAAAAAATTGTTCTTAACGCAAGAGCTGAAGCCATAAAATTTTATGAGTCATTAGGTTATATAGAAACTGGTCCATATGAATCAGATATTAAAATACCCCATAGCTCAATGGAAAAATTAATATATTAATTCTTTCTTCTTTTTTTAAAAAAATCTTTTAGGAGATTTGAGCTCTCTTCTTCAAAGAGCCCATACTCATATGAGACTTTATGATTAAATGTTAATCTTTCTAGAATATTATCTATAGACACTAAACTGCCTGTTTTTGGCTCAGGAGTTGCAAAAATAATTTTATCTACCCTAGCGTCAACAATTGCCTTTGCACACATATGACATGGCTCAAGAGTTGTATAAATTATTGCTTTATTAAGTCTATAGTTATCTAAACTTTTAGATGCTTCCCTGATTGCCATTATTTCTGCATGAGAAGAAACATCATTATCTCTTATAACATTATTGTGACCACAACCTAGCACTTCATTACCCATAACCACAACGGCCCCTACAGGCACTTCATTATTTATAAGGGATTTATTAGCCTCTTCTAATGCAAGTCTCATAAAAGACTTATCTTGATCAGAAAACATATGATTTTTTAATACAACTCTATATTTGCAATATCAAGTTTTGCATCAAAATCCTTACCGTAAGCTGCGAATGCTATTGTTCTTATTTTTGATTTATTAAGTCTTTTGGGCATATAAAAATTAGATTTTTTAATATCGCTAAATGGTATCTCTATAACAGACCAATTATCTTTGGGTTTAAAGCTAGCTGAATATCTGTCCCATGGAAATCTACAAGCTGGTGTTCTTAACCAAATATAGTAGTCATCAGGCGTTCCTCTTACTGTAATTCTTATGCCATTATAGTTTTGAGCATCTTGATTATTACGAAGAATAGATTGAATAAAGCCTCCATTATTTTTTGTGCTTACTGATCCCTCTAATCTATAAAAATTTCTTTCAATATCCTGTATCTCATAAAATGAAACCTCAGAAATACCACCCATTACATTATCTGAAACTGCAGACCATTGTGCTCGAATATCATTTACATTATCTATAACCATTGAGAATCCACTCAAAGAAAAAAAAATTAAAGAATATATTTTTAGTTTTGTAAACATTATAGTAAGTTTGTATCTTTTTCAGCAGGAAACCAAGGTAATTTACATATAACTGCATTATATTTTATTAGCGGTGAATCAATTATAAGTTGATTACCATCTTCTGAAGATGACGTATCTATAATTGCAAGACCAATATTCTTTTTGAGACGAGGTGAGTAAAAGCATCTTGAAAGCCTTCCAACTTTCTTTCCATTTTCATCTAAAACAGGCCAAAAATTTTCAGGAACTTTATCAATTGGGTTTCCATCCATTTCAACACCAATTAACTTACTAGAGGGTCCGTTTTTTTTGATCTTTTTCAAAGCCTCTTTGCCGATAAAGTCTATATCTTGATCAACATCCACTAATCTATCCAAGCCAATAGTAAATGGATTATGCTCTCTGCCGAAATCAGAGCCATAAGATAATAACCCTCCTTCAATAGTCCTTATATTATTTGGAGCTATTACAGTGCCATTAAATTCTTTAGCTGCTTCATAAACTGATTCAAATAATTCATTTCCTAACTTTCTGTCTTGTAAATAAAGCTCATAACTAAGCTCACCACTCCAGCCTGTTCTTGCAATAACCATAGGAATATTTTCTAAAGATGTTTGTTTAGCTTTATAGTAACCAAGATCATCATGCCGACCATCAAACAATTTTTGTATTAATCTTCCTGCCTTAGGTCCGCTTATTTGAAGTGGTGATACATCAGGCTCATGAATTATTACATTCATCCCAGAGTTCATAGCTAAACCTTGAAGCCATAACAAAACATCCCCATCACCAGGTGATATCCAGAACTTTTCTTCCTCAAGTTTAATTAAACATGCGTCATTTATAATGCCGCCATCAGGACCAGTTAAAATGATATATTTGCAATCTCCTACATTGCACTTTGAAAGATTTCTAGGGTTTATATATCTAATAAAGTTAAAAGCGTCAGGACCAGAAACCTCTACTTGCCTTTCTGCTGCAAAGTCTCCAAAAGTTACATCATTGATTAAGCTAAGATATTCTTTTTCAGGATTTGAATAGCCAGTAGGTAAATACATTTTGTTATAAACCGTAAAGCCTGTTACACCATATTTTAATGTAGAATCAAAATATGGTGATTTTCTTATTCTTGTCCCTATTCCAATTAATAAAGGTAATTTTGATGGCATAAATTACTCTCCCCAAAAAAAATTAATTAGATTATTTTAATCCTAAAATTATCCATGAGTAAATCAAATATTGAGGAATTTACATTTTCATATATTATTGATGATGGGGTAAATTAATGGGGAAAAAAAGATTTTTTGATGATAGGCTAAAGTACTTATCATTCATTCAAAATACAGGCGAAAAAAGAGCCATATCATCTGAAATTTTTCCTCATATAAAATCTCTACCAAAAAATAAAACATACCTAAGGGTTCTTGATGCTGGTACTGGTGATGGCACAATAAAATCTAATGTTATAAAAAGTTTTCATAAATATCATCCATATACTTCATTACTTATTACAGGCAAAGAAATTAGCTATGAAGATCTTAAAAATACATTGGACAAGATGCCTGATAGATTTGTAGAGCATCCAAATTTAATGGTAACCATGACAAATGTTAAATTTGCAGAGCTTGGACAAATAGAAAGTGCTAAAAAAATAAAAGATAAAAATGTAAAAAGGCTAACCTTGGTATTAAAAGACGATAATTCATTCGATTTTAACGAGCAAATAAATAGAATGGGAACTTTCATAAAAAAATATTGGGGAATAGAGATTGATTCGAAAGGTAGAACTTCTTACTCTCATCCCTGCTTGATAAGAATCTATAGAGAAGATCATAAAAGATACCTCGTACCATTTATTAATAATGATTTTGAAAATAATAATTATGATTTAATCATTGCCTCTCAAGCATACAGAGCTATTTCAAAAACTATTACAAAAGTTTCTAATGTTATTGCGCCCTTAATGAGGTTACTTAATGTATCAGGGAAATTACTAATAACTCACTCATGTGGAAATGATTCAGTTGAAAAGATTCTAAAGCAGGCTTGGCAAGATAAAGATCCCTTCCCTGTAAAAGCAAAACAAATCATAGAGTATTTAAAAAATAACCCTGTTGGAGAAAATACTAGATTTACATATTCAAAACCAAAGTCTTATAGTTTTAAATTTAAACGCACACCTGATCAGACCGTATCTGAGTTATTTGGACATGGATTAGATGCTAAATGGGCAAATATTTTATATGTTGGCCAAATCCCAGAAAAAGATATAATGGCTCTTGAAAAAAATGCATCAGCTTTGAAAAGAGTAAAAAATGCAATTCTAAAAGAGGAAAGAATTTTTTTTAAAAATGAACTCTTTGCAATAAAAAAAATTAGATAATGAAAATATTAATAATGGGTCTTCCAGGAAGTGGGAAAACATATTTAGCTGAAAGATTGCAGCCATTGCTTGAATCTGCCTGGTATAACGCAGATAAAGTTAGAGAGATGGCTAATGATTGGGATTTTTCTCCTGAGGGAAGGTTAAGACAAAGCATGAGAATGAGAACTTTCGCCGATTATGAGAAAAGTCATGGAAGAATAGTGATTTGTGATTTTGTATGCCCCACAAAAGATACTCAAGAAAATTTTGATCCTGACATAATTATTTGGATGGATACTATTTCAGAAGGAAGGTTTGAAGATACAAATAAAATGTTTGAAAAACCATCAAAGGTAGATTTCCATATAACTGAAATGAATGATCAAAATCATACCAATATAGCCAAGGAGCTTAAAAATGTTTGATTGGAAAAAGCCAACAGTTCAGATGCTTGGAAGATGGCAGCCATGGCATCAAGGCCATCAAGAGCTATTTAAAAGATGCGTTGCAAAAACTGGGCAAGTAATTATTCAGGTCAGAGATGTTCAAGGGGCTTCTGGGGGCATGGGTCAGGATGATAATCCTTTTGACTGGGATTTGGTTTGTAAAAATATTGAGGAAGGACTTGCTAAAGATAATTTTCATCGGGGTAATCAATATGAAATTATGCTGGTACCCAATGTGGTTAATATTTCATATGGTAGAGGCGTTGGCTACGTTTTTGAAGAAGAGGTTTTTGATGAAGCAATACACTCTATAAGTGCAACCAAAATTAGAAAGGAATTAAGAGAAAAAGGTGATTTAGACTAATAACTCTAATATTTTTTCTGGCGGTCTCCCAATAACAGCTTTTATTCCATTATCTAGAATTGGTCTCTCAATTATTTTTGGGAACTGAATCATAAATTCTATAAGCTCATTATTTCCCAATTCGATATTCTTTAAATTATTAGATTTATAGTCATCTTCATTTTTTCTTAGTAATTCTCTCGCAGAAATTCCAAGCCTATCGAGAAGAGAAGCAAGATCAATATGATTTAAATTTTCATTTAAATATAAGAAAATTGAGAAATCTTGATCATTATCCTCTAAAAGCTTTAAAGCTTCTCTAGATTTGCTGCATCTAGGGTTATGATAAAGAATTAAATCAGCCATTTACTTCATGGTTGCAAGCATATTCTGCATTTGCAAATGAATTATATTTACTGCTTGCAATGGCCTAATCATTACTTTGAATTCTGATATTTTTCCCTCATCATTGAAAGTAACTATATCAACCCCATTAACGTACTTGCCATCAATGGTTGTTTCGAATTCAAGAATTGCCTGATTGCCATCTAACACCTCTTTAGTATATTTAAAGCTAGATTCGTTGAGATTATTTGAACTTTTAGCATCATCTCCACCGAAGGTATTTCCAGCAGCCATTAAATATAGCTTGGCTAAGTCTTTCCCCTTTTGAGGGGTAAATACTACAGGAGAATAAAAAATTACATCATCAGCAAGTAATTCATCATATCCACCAGGAAACTCCCCTTTAATCAGGGAGTGCCATTTATGAATATGGTGTTGTGCCATTAAGACTCAATAGTAAAAGTTAAACCTGCATTATTGTGAAGTCTATCAATAAGTTTTTGTCCCATAGATGATGCAGGAGTATAAATACCGCCATCTAGATCATTACATTCCTTGACTAAGCAAATAGCACTTTCTGTAATCATTTTAGAAGTAGATCCATATCCAGGATCCATATCTCCTATTACAGAAGCATGTATGGTTTCATTATCGCAATCTGCACAGAATAAAACATCATAATTGCCGTTTTCTCTAGATTCTCTTGAAGGTCCTTCTCCTGGCTTTGGAGCATCATCGCCACCCAGTGGGTTTGAGCTTACAATGGCATCTGCAACTGCTTTACCTTCATCTCCTGGTCCAGTTACCCACATCTCGTTGTAACAAAAATCTTCACCATAAACATGGTTCATTAAAGCATTTGATCTATGCACATTTTTTGTATTGATTGGAGCCATAAAGAATGGTGCAACCCAAGTCTCTAATTTATCGTCATAGACTGGTTTTGAATCTTGAGCTTGTTCAGGTCCAACATGACCATTTGATAATGAAAAAGGGTTTGCAAGAATTTCAAATAACTCAGGCTTGGTTCTAAGTGATGCCATTGTTGCTCCAAAAGATGCAGCAGTTCCTCCAGAAAACTCTCCATTCATACCTCTTACTCTTCCACGAACACTTGAAGCCGGCTTTCCATGTGTTTCAATTGCTTTATTTTGAACAAAAAGCACGCCTAAATCGAAGGGAATACTGTCAAACCCACATGAGAAAACAATTCTAGCGCCAGATTCTTTTGCTTTAGAAGCATGTTGGTTTATTTTTTCATGCATCCAACCTGGTTCACCACATAAATCCACATAATCTGTTCCAAGTTCAGCACAAGCTGCAACAATATTATTCCCATAAAGCTGATAAGGACCAGTTGTAGTTAAAACACATTTTGTCTGCGCAACCATTGCAGTCACACTTTCGACATCATCGCTATCTACTTTGATAATTGGAACATCTTCTGCAACACTTTTTGAATCTTTTACAGATTGAATTTTTTCTATATTTCTACCAGCAAGTGCCCAGGAGATATTTTCATCGCTTCCATATTGAGAAACTATATATTCAACAACTAGCTTTCCAGTAAAACCAGATGCTCCATAGACTACAAAATCAAATTTTTTTGAATCGTTCATAAATTTTCCTTTATTAATTAATGCCTATTATATTTGTATATTTATGTAAATTATTGATGAGAAATTTTTTGAATACATTTATTTTGGCGTTACCTCTTACATCAGGATGATACAGCAACCACAAATCTTGCTCAAATATATATTTCTCTGGCATAAATCTCTTTAGGTTATGAATTGATGGCAAGCCAAATGAAGAAATTAAGCTCACTCCAAGCCCAGCAGACATAAAGTCATATACCTCAGAATAGACATTAGTTCTCATTACTATTTTGGGATCACTTATATTTGTCCTAATAAACGACTCCATATCAATAACATTGCTTTCATCAACCCAAACTATCCACTTAAGCTCGCTTAACTCCATCTTATTAAGTCGCTCAAAATAATCTGAAGACCCATATATATTAATTGGCAGTCTTCCAATCTTTTTTCCAACAAGATTCTCAGGTGGTGAATTGGTTAATTGCAAAGATATATCTGCTTCTTGGGATGAAAGATCTGCTTGACTTGATGCGGATTTAATAAATATGTCTATATCAGGATATTGTGCATTAAAGTCAGTAAACATATTCATGTTTACTCCTCCATTCATAGGCTTCGTTATTGTTAAAGTTCCACTTAACTCAGCTTCTTTAGATTGAAAAACTCTTTGTATTTGAAATATCTGCTCTTCAACAATTTTTGCTTCTTGCTCTAATGCTAAGCCGTGTTTAGTAAGTTGATAGCCTTTATTTTTTCTATTAAAAAGTTTTACATTAAGGTCTGATTCAAGCCTAGCAAGCCTTCTCGCTACAGTTGAATGATTAACATCTAACTTTGCTGCAGCCTTTGATAAAGAACCTTGCCTAGCTACTGATAAAAAATATTCTAAGTTACTCCAATCCATACACGTATTTTTGCACAGATAAATAAGAAAAGCGATAATATAAACACAATAGGAATGATGATAAAATTAGAGTAACATTAATGTAATTTCTATTAGGGGGAAATCAAATGTTAGCTAAGGTAAATGAGTTTTTTAGAGTACTTGGTGAATTTAGGCACATTATCCCAGTTCTTAATTATAAATTTCCACTTCCAGACGAAGCTGCTTCATTGGCACATAGTTTTCAAAAAAGTGTTGAAAAATATGCAGATAAAAATTTCCTAATTTTTGAAGAGGATGAGTTATCTTATGATGAGGCCAATAAATCAGCCAATGTTCTAGCAAATTTTCTTTCCAGTGAAGGCATCGAGCACCAAGATCGAGTAGTTTTGTTTATGCAAAATAGGACTGATTATGTTATTTCTCTGTTAGCTTTAAATAAAATTGGTGCTATTGGGGTCTTAATTAATAATAGTCTTACCGGTGCACCTCTAATTCATTGCATTAACAGCTCAGATTCAAAAAAATGTATTGTGGGTGAGGAGCTTACAAATGAATTATCAGAAGTTTTAGATGATATTAATATCAAAGATAAAAATGATATTTATTGGGTTGAAGACTCTAAAACAATTCAAACTCCCGACTGGGCAACAAATCTAAGAAGTAGCATGGATTACTCCAAGAATGAAAATCTAACTGAGACAGATAAAGTTACAGCAAAAGATACTGCTTTTTATATTTTTACATCTGGCACAACCGGTGTACCAAAAGCTGCTATTTTTCCAAATGCAAAAATTGCTGCTGCGTCATTTAATATCAGTAATACTGGATACAGAATGACTTCTGATGATTGTCTTTATAATTGTCTTCCACTCTATCACTCTACTGGCTTGATGCTTGGTCTTGCTGCTGTAATTTACTCCGGTGCATCAGTTTTTGTAAGACGTAAATTCTCTGCATCATTATTTTGGAAAGAGGCGCAAAAATATCAAACTACAACTTTTATATATGTTGGCGAGCTTTGCAGATATTTAAGCTTTCAAGAACCATGTGAGGATGAAATAAATAATCCTATAAGGGCAATGGTTGGAAATGGGCTAAGACCAGATTTATGGGATTGCTTTAGAAATAGATTTGGAGTTGAAAGAATATGTGAAATATATGGTGCCAGTGAAGGTGCATGTATGTTCATGAATGGTTTAAATAAAGATAAAACTATCGGAATGACTAACGCTACAGTGGCTCTTCTGAAATATGACGTTGCTAGTGATGAGCTAATTAAAAGCGATAATGGTTTTTGTATTGAGGCTGATCATGAAACGCCTGGATTGCTTGCCGTAAAAATTTCACCAGACTCTCCGTATAATGGTTATACAGATAAAAAAGAATCAGAAAAGAAAATTCTTAGGAATGTTCTAGAAGAAGGAGATGCTTGGTTTAATAGTGGTGATTTGATTAAATCCATGGATGTAGGCTTTTCAGCTGGACAAAAACACTATCAATTTGTTGACAGAATAGGAGATACCTTTAGATGGAAATCTGAAAATGTTTCTACTAATGAGGTTGCGGAAATAATAAATCAATATAGTCAGGTTAATATGGCAAATGTCTATGGGGTACAAATACCAAATACCGAGGGAAGAGCTGGAATGGTAGCTTTTAATTGTGACTTAAATGAATTTAATTGGGATAGTTTTGCAGAATATATGAGTGATACTCTGCCTAGCTACGCGAGGCCCGTATTTGTAAGAATTATTAAAGAACTCGAAACAACTGGAACATTTAAACTAAAGAAAAATGAGTTGCGAGATGAGGCATATCATCTTAATAAGGTTGATAATGATAAAGTGTTTATTAAGATGCCTGGAACAAATTCATATGTTGAGTTAAATAGTGAAACTTACCAAGATATAGAAAATGGATCAGTACATTTTTAATTTAATTTAATTCACTATCAATTAGAATTGCTATTAAGAGAGCGGGTTCATTTCCATTGTTAACCCATGCATGATTTGTTCCTCGCTGAACCACAACATCATGTGGTTTGATATCAACCTCTTCCTGATCAAGAATTAATGTTACATCACCCTTAAGAAGAATTATGTAATCAATCGTATCTGTTTTATGCATTGCTGGATGCTTGGCAGTATCAACTCGGTGATGAGAAGCACCAATTTTCTTAAAAGCCTCTGCAGCCATATCTTGCATAACATCCATTGGAACTCCTTCTGGAGTTGGATTTATCTGAAAGTATCTAAACTTAGAGCCATTTCTGGGAGGAGATAAAATAATTTCACTATCAGCTCTATCAATCCTATCTTTAGTATTAATTGGATTGCCATCAGTATTCCATAATTCAAATAATCCACCGACATCTTCTCCTATAGAGCATGCAGGAGGACCATCCAATACTACTATAGATTTTCCATCGTTATCATGTCCTGTAATTACTCTTCTCATATTTCTAATCTCCTATACTTTTTAAAACCTCTAAAATTTCAAATCTTTTTTCACTACTAATTAAATCATTCCAAGTTGGTGATTTAGATTTTTTCATTTTACTAATTTTTTTACTTAAACTTATGTTTTCTTTTTCAAAAAATTGAACTACTTCTATTGCGCCATCAAGATCATTACATACCAATACCATGTCACAGCCTGCTTGGATAGATTTCATTGATTTAATAGAAAAATTTTCATCACCTGAACCTTTCATAGAAAGATCATCACTAAAAACAAGACCATTAAAATTAATTTCTTTTCTAAGAATATCTTTTAACCATTTTGATGAAAATCCAACAGACATATCATCTACTTGTGGAAATGTTATATGAGCACTCATCACAGCAGATAATTTATCTTTTAAATCAATAAAGGGTTTCATATCTTTATTAAAAAGATTTTCATAATTTCTATTATCTAAAGGTTCGGTAACATGGCTATCTTCAAAAATACCTCCATGGCCTGGAAAGTGTTTGCCCGTTGCCTGCATTCCGGCTTCATTCATGCCATCAATAAATTTTTTAGCCAGGGCAGATACCAAGATAGGATCATCTGAAAATGCCCTATCTCCAATTATGCTACTTGTTTCTCTATCAACGTCTAAAACGGGCGCAAAACTTATATCAATACCAGAGGCAAGTAACTCTGATGACATTAACCAGCCTACATCATGACAAACTTCATAATTATTGTTCTTAATTGAATAGTCTCCAAGCATCTGCATTGATGGCAGTTTAGAAAACTCTTTGTTGAATCTCTGGACTCTCCCGCCCTCTTGATCAACAGCTATAAGGATATTTTTTTTGATTGAAAAAATTTCATCACATAGAACATTGACTTGATCTCTAGAGACAAAGTTTCGTGTAAAAAGAATAATACCTCCAACTTGAGGACTACTTATTAATTCTTTTTCCTTGGATGAAAGGGACGTTCCTTCGATACTAAGCATAACTCTTCCATATAAATCATGGGATTGAGTATTATTCATGAATTTAAATCTTCTGAACCATCCCAATTAGGGTTTCTTTTTTCAAGAAAAGCAGATATTCCTTCTTTTGCATCTGATCTTAGTAAGTTTTCTTTCATAACGTCTGAGGTATACAAGTAAGCATCAGAAAGAGTCATTTGAGACTGAGTATAAAAAGCTTCCTTTCCTGTTGAGATTGTCATCATCGATTTGCTAGCAATAATAGATGCTAATTCCAAAACTTCTTTTTTTAGATCCTCTTTAAAAACATTAGTATTAATGAGCCCAATTTTTTTTGCTTTTTTTGCTGTGATCATCTCACCAGTCAAAAGCATTTTCATTGCATTTTTGTTAGATACATTTCGTGAGAGAGCTACCATTGGAGTTGAACAAAAAAGACCAATATTAACTCCAGGTGTTGCAAACATTGATTCATTAGAAGCAATTGCTAAATCACATGAAGCTACTAACTGGCATCCTGCAGCGGTTGCTGTCCCATCAATTTCAGCAATAACTGGTTTTGGGCAATTAATAATTGCTTGCATAAGAGTTGAGCATTTTTTGAATAATTTATCATAGTAAGCATTACCTTGATCATCATTATTTCTTGCAGTATTAATTTCTTTAAGATCATGGCCTGAACAAAATACATTTCCAGTAGAGGCTATTACAATTACTTTAGTATCTTTATCTTTTGAAGCAATATCAATTGAATCTATTAGAGAATTCATCATATTTTCCGACAAAGAATTTCGTGTTGCTAAGTCATTCATAACCAAACGAAGAATTCCGTTTGAGCTTTTATCTTGTATTAATATTTCAGTATTAAGAGTCATATAAGTTCTATTAAAGGATATTTTTATTTACTAGTCCAATAAGGCTTTTCTAATTCTATTTTAGGGCATCTATCCATAACAACTTTAAGGCCATGTTTTTTAGCAATCTCTGCTGCTTCTTCATGAATAATATCTAGCTGCATCCAAATAACCTTTGCATTTATTTCTATAGACTCATTAGTGATTTCTAAAACAGCTTCTCTTGATCTAAAAATATCAACCATATCAATTTCTTCGTCTATAGACTTTAAATTTGGATAACATCTCATGCCAAGAATTTTGTTATCAACCTCATTTGGATTAACTGGATAAATAATATATCCATGCTTTAATAAAACATCCATGACCTTGTAGCTATCTCGATGAGGCTTTGAGCTTGCTCCCACAATAGCTATAGATTTTGTTTCTTGAAGAATATTTTGTAGAAATTTATCTGAATGAGTCATAGTTAGAGTTTCTTAAGATCATCAATTTCAGCTTGGATTAATATTTCTTCAGGAACATTAAAAGCACCTCTATCTAAAAGCCAATCTTTAGAGACATACTCCATTAATAACTCACCATAAAGATGATAAAAAGAGCCACCTCTTGAACTGCTTGGACTAGTTGGTTCAAGCCTAAGTAATTTTTTTACTTTTTCATAGTTTATTTGCAAAAGCATGACCTTGTCTGATGCCTTAAAGTACATTGAAAGAGTGGCGCTAAGTTGACTTGAGGTAGATAAATGAACAAAGCCATCATTTTGATCAATATTAGTAACTATTTTTCCTAATTCTTTTGCTGATTGCCATTCATTTAATGTTAAAACTTTATAAATCATTCATTTGAAACAAGCTCTTGATTTCTCTTCTCTGCAAGCTTCCAATCACGAGGTAGAATCCTTGAAACAATAAGGAAGCTTATCAAGGCTGGAATAAATACAAGATGGGTAACTGTCATGGCCATTCTCATAGCATCTAGATCAGAGTAAGTATCTTTGTAGACATCAATAAGCCATCCTGCAAAAGTTGGTCCTCCACCCAAAGCAACCATATTTAATATAAAGAAAAACAGAGCAGTGGACATTGCTCTCATATTAATAGGAGCAAGGGTTTGAGCAATAGCAAAGCTTGGTCCTAAATAAATGCCAATAAACAATAAGTAAATAGTCGAAAGTATTAAATTAGCTTCAACTGATTCAACCCAATAACTCCAAACGCCAAGAGGAAGAGTAACTGACATAGCTATAGCAGGCAGCCACCCATAAGCCCTCAGAGTTCTTGCGCCCCATTTATCAGCCAATCTAGCACCAAAAAATGCTCCGCCAGCATATGTTGTTCCATTCATAATACCCAAAAGAATGACCATAGTTTTAAAATCAAATGATGGGTCAAGTGCAATTAAGAATTTGGTTTGGAAAGCAGATGAGGCATAAGACACAAAAGATCCAAAGGCAATACCAAAACACATTGCCCACCAAGCTGGAATCTTAAGTAAGGATTTTAAAGATTCTATAAAAGGGAGTTTAGGAATGCTTGTTTCATTATCTAACTCCATTGCCCCTCTGACAGGCTCCCTTAAGGTGAGTTTTACAATTCCTGCTAAAGCTATACCGGTCAAGCCTAAAAAGATAAATATCTTTCTCCAATCAACATCGCCACCAGAACCCATAAGAGATGCAGTTACAAAATAAGCAGCCATAATTCCAAACGGAATACCCATTGCATAAACACCAAGTGCTCCTGCTCTTTCTTCCTTAGGATACATATCTGATATTATTGAATGGGATGGCGGGCTTCCCCCAGCCTCACCAATACCTACACCCATTCTGGCTAGACCAATTTGTAAAAAATTATTAGCCATTCCAGTGAGGGCAGTAAAACCACTCCATGTTGCAAGTGCTATAGATAAAATATTAACTCTACTGTATCTATCGGCAAGCCACGCAATTGGTATAGCAATAACTGTATAAAATAAGGCAAATGCAAAGCCTATTAATAAGCCAAGCTGAGTATTTGTCAGGCCTAGATCTTCTTGAATAAATGGAGCTAAAATTCCAACAATTTGACGATCAATAAAATTGAATCCATAGACAACAGTTAACAAGACTAAAGCAAAAGTTCTATAGCTCTTGCTAGGTGTTTTTTTACTATCCATAAATCCCTTTGAGATAATTAATTATCAAAAAATTGTAACACCTTTAAGATTTATATCATTCGTAAATTATTAAGAAGCTTTTTGATATAGTATGATTTTATATACTAGTATGATTAAATTGCCTAGTTGCTATTATCATTCCAAAGAATATATTATGCCAATAAATTTATAAATCACATTTTATACGGAGAAAAATATGTCAGAACAAAATTCAAAAGAGATTAGATCAATAGTGACTAGTGAAGGAAATGTGGAACTTTCTATTGCAATATCAGAGATACCAGTTCCTTCAGATGACGAAGTTTTAATTAAAGTAGGTGCATCTCCAATCAACCCTTCAGATTTAGCATTATTATTAAGTTTTGCTGCAGATATCGATACTATTAGCACAACAGGATCAGGCGATGACACTGTAACAACTATCAAGGTACATCCAGCAATGATGGGTGCAATGAAGCCAAGATTGGATGAATCAATGCAGGTTGGTAATGAAGGAAGTGGCGTTGTTGTTGATGCAGGTGCAAATGCTAAAAACCTTATTGGCAAAACAGTTGGGCTTGCAGGTGGAGCAATGTATTCTCAATATAGATGTGTTCCAGCAATGAGTTGTTTGGTTATGGAAGATGGCATATCAGCTGCAGAAGCTGCGTCTTCATTTGTGAATCCTTTAACTGCATTAGCTTTTGTTGAAACTATGAAAATGGAGAATCATACAGCTCTTGTTCATACAGCAGCAGCATCAAACTTAGGCCAAATGTTAGTAAAGATATGTAAAGATGACTCTATACCTTTAGTTAATATTGTTAGAAAACCAGAGCAAGTTGAGCTATTAAAGAGTTTAGGTGCAGAATATGTTTGCAATACAAGTGATCCAGATTTCATGAAGGATTTAGTAAAGGCATTAATAGAAACAGGTGCTACGTTAGGTTTTGATGCTACTGGTGGTGGTAATAATGGTGAATTACCTGGACAAATACTATCTGCAATGGAAGTAGCAGCTAATGCAACTGCTAAGGAATATAGTAGATATGGATCTGATACATACAAGCAAGTTTATATTTATGGTGGTTTAGACAGACAGCCAACTCTTCTTAAGAGAGCATTTGGAATGTCATGGGGTCTTGGTGGATGGTTGTTGACTCCAATGATTGGAAAAATTGGCATGGAAAGATTTCAGCAAATGAGAGAAAGAGTAGCATCAGAAATAAAAACGACTTTTGCTAGTAAATATGTCCAAGAAATATCATTTGAAGAAATGCTGAAGCCAGAAATTGTTAAGCTTTATGCCAAACAAGCAACTGGTGAAAAGTATTTGGTAAATCCTCACAAGTAAACAATGAATAAAATAAACTGCCCTATTACTAATTCACTTAAACTAATTGGAGGTAAATGGAAGATAGCAATAATTTATAATTTAATGAAGGGTCCAATAAGATTTGGCGAGTTAAAAAAAGTGCTTTCGCCAATCACCCAGCAAATGCTTACAAAGCAATTGCGAGAATTGGAAAGAGATAAGGTAATAAACAGGAAAGTTTATGAAGTTGTGCCTCCTAAAGTCGAGTACTCTTTAACTGATATGGGTCTGTCTTTAAGACCTGTATTAGACTCTTGGTGTAAATGGGGAAATGAAAATCAAAAATTAATGCAAAACATAATTAACAAGTAGGTTTATAGGATATGAAAATTGCAGTTGTAGGAATGGGTTATGTTGGATTATCAAATGCAATAGCGCTAGCACAAAGAAATACTGTCTCAGTATTAGAGATATCTTCAGAAAAAGTTAATCTCCTAAATGACAGAAAATCACCAATAGTTGATAGCTTGGCAAGCAAATATTTAAAGAAAAAATCAGTAGATATTTCTGCTACAACCAATGCTGAAGAGGCCTATAAAAATACTAAATATATATTGGTATGTACTCCTACTAATTATAATGAAAAAGATAATTCCTTTGATACTTCATCAATTAAATCTGTTATCCGTGATATTAGTAAGACAAAATTTAAAGGCACTATTATTATCAGATCGACTATACCTATAGGTTTTACAAAAGAGATACAGAAAAAATATAAGAATCTAAATATAGCTTTTTTTCCTGAATTTTTAAGGGAAGGTTCTGCACTTCATGACAGCCTTAATCCATCTAGAATAGTTTGTGGATCTAAACATAGTCATGCTAAAAAATTTTTAAATCTACTTATAGATTGTTCTGCAAAAAAAAATATTCCAACTCTAGTAACTGATCCTAACGAAGCAGAAGCAATCAAACTATTTGCAAATACATATTTGGCAATGAGAGTAGCTTTCTTTAATGAATTGGATAGTTTTGCTCTATCTAAATCTTTGAATACAAGGGATATTATTGATGGTATTTCTATGGACTCCAGAATTGGAAATCACTATAACAATCCATCCTTTGGTTACGGAGGTTACTGCTTACCAAAGGATACAAAGCAGCTTGCTTCAAGTTATGACTCCATACCACAAGAATTAATTAAAGCGACTGTGATTTCAAATAAGAAGAGAAAAAAGTTTTTAATAGATCATTTAAAAAATCATTCAGCAAAACGAATAGGTATTTATAAGTTAGCAATGAAACAAGGTTCAGATAATTGGCGTGAGTCTGCTGTTCTTGAAATAATTAAGAAATTAAAAATAGCTAAAAAAGAAATTCTAATTTACGAACCACACTTTGATGAAAAAACTTTTATGGGGATAAAAGTTTTCAATGATTTAAATGAATTCAAACGAAAGTGTGATTTAATTATTGCTAATAGAGTTGAAGATGGATTGACGGATGTTGCTAATAAGGTTTTTACAAGAGATGTGTTTGGGAACAACTAAGTCGACTTTTTCTTATCAATTATATGAGTTATCTTCGAAACTAGATCACCTAACTCAGGTTTATTAGCTTTTAGTTCTTCGATAGTCAGTCCGTCTAATTCATGAGGAAATACTAACCAATTGTCAGTTTCATGAATATAGTAATTAGGCTTTCGATCTGTTTTATTTTTATTGGGTTTAAAGTATGGGGTCGCAATTCTAATCTCGGGTGTATTTTTTTTACACGCTTTTTTAAGATCATTGACGACTTGATTGATAGATAAACCAGTATCATAAACGTCATCAACAATTAAAAGAGAGTCTTCAGATTCTAACTTTTTGATAACATAGTTTAGTCCATAAACTTGAACTGTTTTACTACGTTCATCCATTCCTGCATAAGATGAGGTTCTTATTGCGATATGGTCTGACTTAACACCCAAAACATCTAAAAACTCCTGAACAGCGATTCCTATTGGCGCACCTCCTCGCCATACTCCAACTATAAAGTCAGGTCGAAATCCACTTTCATAAACTTGCCATGCTAGTTTAAAAGAATCTTCAAGTAATTCTTGAGCCTGAATGAAATTTTTATCCATATGATTATTTTATGAAAGAGACTATGCCATGACAATAGCATAGTCTCATTTGAATTTATGTTTGAAGTTGCTTAGTAATTAAAATTGTTTGCTTAGACGAGCCATAAACTGACGAGGAGCAATATACTCAAGACCAGTAGCTGCTACACCAAATACATCGGTCATACTTGAATTAACACCCTCAACTCCAGTTGCATTCAATAGCATTAGGTCTAATCCCCATGTATCTCCAACAAAGTTATAGCTAGCTGTTAAATTTAATATGTTGTAAGCCTTAATATTATCTACTAAGAGATTATTAGATACTCTTTGTTGGAATTCACCTCTTCTTACATACTGAACAACCCCAGTAAATTCTGTACCTGATGATAAAACAGACTCATATACCATACTAATATCAGCTGTAAATTCAGGACTCTTTGCTAATGCATTACCTTTTACATTTTCTTTTAGGTTGTAACGTAGATCTTCTTGTCCAAAAAAGTATTGATACGCATCTACATTATCTAAAACATCATAGTCAGATGATACTTCTGAATCTAAAAAGGCTAAATTCATATCTAAACTTAATGAATCAGTTAATAGAGCAGTTAACTCTGCTTCAAAGCCTGTCATTTCAGATTCAGGTATGTTGGCAACACCACCTCTGTATGGATCTGGGTCAGTTGCTTGGAACTGAAGGTTTTCATAATCATATGAAAACAAAGCTAAGTTAGCCCTAGCTCTACCATCAAATAAATCTGTTTTTAAACCAACCTCAATTGCTTCTATATTTTCACTTTCATAGGTTTGAAAAACCATAGCAGGTGCTACAGGTCTTCCAGCAGCTATGTCTTCAGCCTCTGTATATCCATAAGTTAAATTGCTTCCACCAGGTTTAAAGCCCTGTGAAAATGATACATAAGCCATAGTATCATCCGATAAATCGAACTCCCCTACAACTTTTCCAGTTACCTTATCTACATCACCAGCTGCTTCAAAAACGTCAACATTATAAAAGTTTGCTACATTTGTACTAAATGTATCTTCTGAGTAACGAATACCTGAAACCAATCTAAAGTCTTCAGTAAAACTGTATGTAGTTTGAGCATAAATAGAATATGACTCTCTGCTTGGAAATGCATCAGTAACAAAATCCCACTCAGCATCAAATACAGCAAAACGTCCAGGTATACCATAGTCATGGTCATAACATGATCCAGATACTGCATTTGAGTTTGAACATTCATAAAGAATGTTTCCATCATTATTGTTATCTCTATAGCCTCTAATATGATTTTCTATATCATGTTCCATGTAAAAAGCGCCAAGAGTCCAGTCAAGACCCCCAAATAAAGGCTCATTAGAAACCAAGTTAATTTCAAAAGTTTTTGTTTCAACTATAGAAGATTCTGAGTTGTATTCAGCTCTTTGGTAGGTTGCATTAGGACCCAAACCAGGTATTACTTTTACCAAATCACCATAGTTATGTCTGTCATTATCTCTATCTACTGATATATCATCTTCTTGTGAACTTGCCATTACTTTAAGATTTGCAAATCCTAAATCTGTTTCATAAATAGCCGCAACTACTAATGAAGTTAAATCATGTTTTGATAATGAATCTTGATATAGCTCTCTAGGGTCAGAAGATACGTCATCAACACCTTTCATTGCAGAACCATTTCTGTCGACTTTGAAATACTGCCCAAAAAATCTCAATGATGAAATATCATCAATTTCTAATAACCAATCACTTCTTAAGCTTATATTGCTTGCGTCATCAAGATCTTGACCTGTAACAAGGTTTTTTGTGAAGCCATCTCTCTCAGTTATAGAAGCTGAGAATCTAGTAGCAAGCTTTTTGCTTAATGGAATATTATTTGATGTTCTAAATTTTGCTAGGCCATATGTCCCCATAGTAAAATCAGCTTTACCACCATAACTATCAGTTGTTGGTTTTTTGCTGATTACATTAATCGCTCCACCTGTTGAGTTTTGGCCAAAAAGAGTTCCTTGAGGTCCTCTAAGCACCTCAATACGCTCAACATCTATGAAATCTGTCTGTAAAGAGAATGGGGATGCAATAAAAATACCATCCATATGGAATGCTACAGAAGGTGCAGCAATAGCATTTTGATTCGTTTCATTTCCAACACCTCTGATGGAAATAACAGTTTTATATCCTTCATTTTTTGCAACTGTAACGCCGGGAACGATTCCACTTAAGTCAACAAATGATGTAATATTTTTTGTATCTAGATCTGAGTCTGTAAGAGCTGAAACAGATTGTGAAATATCTTGAAGGCTCTCGCTTCGCTTTTCAGCTGTGACAATAACATCTTCAATAAAATTCTGTTGAGCAAAGGACTGCTGAACAGTAAAAATAGTTAATGTAATTAGAAAATACTTGTTTATAAAACGATACGGTTTCATTATGTTTCCCCAGCATAATTTAAATTATGCAAATATAAGTTAATATTAATAATTGACATGCAATCTGAATGCCAAATAAAAAATTAAATTGTTTTTTTATTGTTAATAAGCTTATAGTTTGTGTGCAAAATCAATACTTAAAATTATTATGGAATCAATATTAGAAAGAACATTCAAACTAAAGTCTAATAATACTACTTTTCAAAGAGAAATGTTGGCAGGTTTTACAACTTTTATCACAATGGCTTACATAATTTTTGTTAATCCTCAGATGATGGCTTCTAGTGGTATGGATTATGGGGCTAGTTTTGTAGGGACATGCCTTGCAGCAGCAATTGCATGTTTTGCAATGGGTATTTACTCTAATTGGCCTGTTGGTCTTGCTCCAGGAATGGGTTTAAATGCCTTCTTTACCTATACTGTTGTCGGAGAAATGGGATATTCCTGGGAAGTTGCACTAGGTGCAGTTTTTTTAGCTGGTATTTTATTTGTAATTATGAGTGTTACTCCCTTGAGGCGCTGGATGCTTGATAGCATTCCCATGAACTTAAGAATTGCTATGGGCTCTGGTGTGGGTCTTTTTATAGGATTTATTGGTTTAAAAAGTGGAGGAATAATAGTTGCTAATGATGCAACTTTTGTGAGCTTAGGCAATTTTATGAATATAGAAACTCTTCTTTCAGCAGTAGGATTTTTATTAATAGCTGTTTTATCTAACAGAAAGGTGTCTGGATCAATAATAATTGGTGTTCTTAGTGTCACTTTATTGGGCATTTTTTTTGATCTAGTTCAATTTCAGGGCGTTATTTCATATCCACCAAGTATTTCTCCAATTTTCATTAAATTAGATATCTTGGGAGCATTAGATCTTGCAATGATAAGTGTCATTATTTCTTTCCTTTTCGTTAATTTATTTGATACTGCTGGTACTCTTTTGGGAGTTGCAACAAGAGCTAAGCTTATTGATGAATCAGGTGAGGTATTAAATCTAGATAAAGCATTAAAAGCTGATAGTAGCTCAAGTGTTCTTGGTTCATTTTTTGGATGTGCACCAGTAACTAGTTATGTTGAGAGCTCAGCAGGTGTTGAGGCAGGTGGAAGAACAGGTCTTACCGCTGTGGTTGTTGGTTTCTTGTTTTTGATAGCTATCTTCTTTTCGCCACTAGCAGCGATTGTTCCTGCATATGCAACTGCTGGAGCTTTAATTTATGTTGCCATATTAATGCTAAGCGGTATGGAAAAACTAGACTGGTCAGATTTAAGTGAGCTTCTTCCAGCACTGATTATGATAATTATGATTCCTCTTACCTTCTCAATTGCTAATGGGATAGCACTAGGCTTTATTTCATATGTAGTAATGAAGATCTCTGCAGGTGAAATAAAAAATATTTCATCAGGTGCATGGTTTTTAGCTGTAATTTTTTTAGCTAAATTTATATTTTTACCATAAGCAAATTATTTTAATCTTCTAGGACCAGGAAAAAATCTATTTGTTTGTTGTTGGTATTGTTTATAACCAGGCCTCTTTTGAGCCGAGTAGTATTCAGATGGGACTGCGCCAGTTGTATAAACCAAAGTCTTGTACATAGCCCATGATGCATAAATCAAGCAAGCAAGTGTAAGCCATAACCCATCGTTATAATCATTACCAAATAGATTTAAACTTATAGAGTCGATAGCAAGCAATGACGGAATTGCTGCAATTAAGACGCCATTCCATACCATCCACTCAGCAAAATAGTTAGGATGCCTACAAAAACTCCACAATCCGATATTGCAGACTTGTTTTTGCTTACCTTCTTTTTTCATCTTTCTAAGAAATGCAAGTTTTTGATAATCAGCAACTGACTCCATGATATATGCCAAAATAAAAATCACTAAACCAACTAATTCGATCAAAGAAAAATTTCTAGAATCATTTGAGGCTATTAAAAATACTGGGAGTGCTAAAAATGATGCATTTGCTAGACCTTGAGATATAGCATCAATTTGCAAAGCCAATGAAGTATTTTCTTTACCCTCTTCTTTCCATAAAACACGCTGATACTGATATCTTGGAAATTCTTTATCTAACATGCCAAGTTGCCACATTTTTAAAGCACCAAGACCCATGCGAAGTCCAATAACTATAACTACACCACTAATAATTAAAGATCGAAGCCAGTACCCCTCGCTGAAAACAAAGCTTATTAATCCAAGTAATACCAATCCCCATGGCCACCCAATATCAACATAGCTCATTCGTCCTGTTTTCCAAAGAGGTATGCAAACCACCAGAGTAAAAAGAATAACTTGCCCTGATAAATTTATAAGACCAATAGTATGAAATGCTGATGTGGATAAGAGTATCAACAAAACAAAAATATATGGATAAAGAGGTCGAAAGTAATGCATAGTTATTTTGTTCCAGTTAATACGAGTGTTCCTTGCCAATCCTTATTTTGGTTAGCTCGCCATGAAGTTACATTTTTTAAGCCAGATGCTTTAAATATATCTATCCATTCAGGTTCTTTTAACATGAGCATTGGCGTGCCAACTTTTTCTTGCCAAAAATGTGAGTCTATATTCTCATAATAAAGATCTATGCCAGCTATAAATCTTCCACCATTATTCAACCATGATTTTGCAATATTATTTATAACATCTGTAGGATTTTCTAAATAATATAAAACTTCCATAGAGTGAATCAGGTCATATTTATTTGGTGATTTAAAACTATTAATATCAGCAGTTATGTATTTTTCTTCGGCACCTCTAGAAATAGCAGCTTGAATCATCTGCTCTGCCCCATCGATCCCAACTGCCTTATTGCATAAGTTATGTTTAGCTATTTGCCTTACAACCCAGCCATTTCCGCAACCTAGGTCTAAAAAACTGAAGTTGTTTCCAATATCGACTCTTTCTTGTAATGCAAAGTCGGTCATATTTTGAACAGAGATAGTATGCCCATTCTGCATACCAATATCCTTACCCTCTTCTAACCATTGCCCAAATACCTCAGTAGCACTTCTCATATTAAAATATTCTGGTTAACCCATCGTTATAGATATTTTTCCAAAATGTTTATTATCTATTTGATGTTGGAAAGCTGCTGCTAATTCAGATAAGTCGAAAGTATCACTTATCACCGGCTTAATATCAGTTTTTTCTAAGTAATCAATCATAGCCAATTGAGAATCTTTATTTGCCATTGAAATGCCACTTAGCCTAATTTGTTTTAAAAATATCCTTGGCAATACAATCTCACTAGCGGACGGTCCACTTAAAACACCAATAAGAGCAATATGACCTCCTAGCTTTGCGGATCTTACAGATTCTGCAAAAGTACCACCGCCACCGACTTCTATGACATGATCAACCCCTTCATTATTAGTCTTAGATAAAACCTCTTTGCCCCACTCAGGTGTTTCTTTGTAGTTTATAAGCTCATCAGCGCCTAAAGCTTTAAGTTTTTCTAATTTTTCTGCAGAAGATGAGGTTGCAATAACTTTCGCACCCATAGATTTAGCTAGTTGCAATGCAAAGATAGAAACCCC
>ERZ651776.246-NODE-246-length-79332-cov-5.608656_pt1 | contig 79332 bp, 70 predicted proteins | sample MGYA00514761_ERZ651776 | MGnify/ENA metagenome assembly ERZ651776 | reverse complement strand
CCCATAAGGGACTTGCACCCTCTAAATGAATTATTTATCTTTCGATAAATAAAAGATGCCCATGCTGGGCACACACAGTGTATATAAAAAATAGCGCAAGTCGGTGCTAAAACAAAGGCTTGGGCATTTTTGGAAAGTCGCCAAATTTTTAAATTTGACAAATTTCCAAAAATAAAATAATTAATAAAATTTAAAAATTCGGCTTGTGTATAATCTGAAATTTATCGCTTATTTTCAGCGCTACATTTCATATACGAGATGTTGTGTTTCCTGCAAAAAAAAAGCCAGCCGCACATTTTAGCACATTTGATTTTTGCCAACGCTAAAAGCCAACGCTGAAAAACCAAAAGAGCTAAAATCCCCAACACTCTATTGTGATGCTTTTTGCACTCATAATATGAGATGTTTTACTATCTTGTGGTCTGATAAAAATAAATCCTCTAATGAATAGGATTAAAGAAGTATTAGACGACAAAGGAATAAAGCAGACTTGGTTAGCTGAAAAGCTAGGCAAGAGTTACAATATGGTGAATTCCTATGTGAAAAATAGAAGACAACCGAGTATCGAAGATTTATACAGGATTGCCGAAATCTTAGATGTAAATGCTAAGGACTTATTAACTGACTCAGCATCATGACAAGAAAAATATCGGAATCAGATACTAGAGCAAATTACATTGATCCAAAACTTATTGAAAGTGATTGGACTTCTGATAATATTGAACGAGAATACTATTTCACAGACGGTAGAAAGTTATTTGGAAATAAAAGAGGTAAACGCCTGTTTCTTGATTACTTGCTGAAATTTAACAATACTAACCTAGCGATAATAGAGGCTAAAAAGATTGATGATCACCCAACCAAAGGACTTCAACAAGCTTTAGATTATGCCGAGAAATTAAAAATCAATTTTGTCTATGCCACCAATGGCAAACGAATTTATGAATTTGATCGACAAAAAGGTTCAGGTGAATACATTGATGAATTCCCTACTCCAAATTCTCTTTACAACAGGTTATATCGGAAGAATCTCCAGCTAAAAGAAAAATTACATGGTATCCCTTTTCATCTGACGGGTCCAATGAGACCTAGATATTACCAAGAGATTGCGGTAAACAAAGTAATGGAAAGCATTGGAGATGAAAGCAAAAGAATCCTATTAACCCTAGCTACAGGAACTGGTAAAACCTTTATCTCATTTCAAATAGTTCACAAATTACTACAAGCAAAATGGAATTTAGATGGAGAAGATAGAAGACCAAGAATACTGTTTCTAGTTGATAGAAATGTACTTGCTGATCAAGCCATAAACACATTTAATCCTTATGAAAATGATGTTGTTAAAATTGATGGTGAAGAAATAAAAAGCAGAAATGGTGTTGTTCCAACAAACGCATTTATCTTTTTTGCAATCTATCAGGCAATTGCAGAGAGAGAAAATATTGGCGGATACTACTCAAAATACTCTTCTGACTTTTTTGACCTTATCGTAATTGATGAGTGTCACAGAGGTAGTGCAAATGAAGAAGGTTCTTGGAGAGCAATTCTGGATCATTTTAAACCAGCGGTTCATTTAGGATTAACAGCTACACCAAAACGTGAAGACAATGTTGATACCTACAAATATTTTGGAAAGCCAATTTATGAATACTCATTAAAAGACGGTATCTCTGACGGGTTTTTAACTCCATACAAATTGAAAAGAGTTAAAACCAATATTGACGAATATATCCATACAAACGATAGTAAAGTAATACAAGGTGAGGTTAAAAAAGACCGCTACGAATTAAAAGACTTCAACAAAAGCATAACTATCGTTCAGCGAACTGAACTTATTGCACAAGCTATCTTAAACAATATTGGAGCAATGGAGAAAACCATTGTTTTCTGTGTTAATCAAGACCATGCTCTGGAGCTCAGAGACAAGATTAATAAACATAAAACTATTTCCGACTCAAACTACTGTGTTAGAGTTACTTCTGATGAAGGTAAAATTGGCAGAACATTTTTAGAATCGTTTCAGGATAATGACAAAGATATTCCTGTGATTCTAACATCTTCCAAAATGCTAACGACTGGGGTTGATGCAAGAAACGTGAGAAACATTGTACTTACTGCACCGATTGGATCTATGGTCGAATTCAAACAAATAATTGGAAGAGGAACTAGAGTTTATGATGGTAAAGATTTTTTTACAATTATTGATTTTGTAGGAGCTACTGATCTTTTCTATGACGCTAAATGGGATGGTATTCCCGAAGACGAAACAGAAACTGATGAAACTGGAAATGGAAGTTCAGAAGCAAAACCAAGAAAACCAAAACCGCCAACAGTTGAAGAACCTAAAGGCGAATATGGAGAAAAAAAAGAAAAACTGATTATCGAATTGAGTAACGGACGAAAGCTTAAAATCATTGATATTGATACTCGTTATATAGATGAAAATGGGAAACCTTTAACAGCTAGAGAATTTTTAGAAAAGCTTGTTGGAGAACTACCTGCTATTTATAAAGATGAAGCACATCTAAGAAAAATCTGGGCAAACCCGGACACAAGAAAAAACCTATTAGCCCAACTCGGTGAACTGGGTTTTGACAAAGAACAATTGGACGTTTTGCGGAATATGATTGCCACTCCAGAGTGTGACATTTTTGATGTGTTGTCCCACATCTCTTTTAGTTCAGGTTTAAAGACTCGAAAAGACCGAGCTTTTTCTGTGCGAAATGACGATAAATTCTTCTCTATTTATCAGAATTTAAAGGCACGTGAATTTTTGGAATATGTGCTAAACCATTATGAGAAATTCGGAATTGAAGAACTGCAACGAGATAAACTTGGCGATTTAATAAAACTAAAACTAGGAACACCGAAAGATGCTAAAGTCATTTTCGGAGATATGAAAAATTTGCTTGGAGCCTATTATAAACTTCAAGAAAACATATATAAAGCTTCATAAATGGAATTAACTATATCAAAAAATAAGATTCACCAATTTCCACAGACACTCACTTTGGATAGTAATGTAATGACTTTTGTAGGTGAAAACGGGTGTGGTAAATCTGCCATTTTAGAAAGTATTTTTACTGATCACCTTGATGATAATCAGGAAGAAACTAGGCTAATCACCTTCTCTTCTGGTAACAATGAATCCTTCTCTTCCATTTTTAAGAATAGCATAAGGAGTAAGCAACGATTCGTTGTAAACAACTCTGATGATGAAGAAAAATTTGAAAACGCAATAAATGCATTCTACTTTGACGAAGGCTGGGTAAGGTTACTGATTTTCTTCGCAACGGCTCTTAAAAGAGAAGGGAAAACAATTGAGTTCCTAAAGTCCAAAGAATTAATAGACACAAATGCTGATGGAGTCGATATTTCTACAAAAATTGGTTTCCCTTTTCGTGTTAGAAAATACTACAATGACAAAATAGTATATGCTGTAGAACAAGAAGCAGAAGACTTTGAGCTTGAACAAAAATCAATACGCAAGACTTTTTTTCATCAATTTTTATCGAAACTAACAGAAAAAATACACTCAGCAGATTTCGACTTTGAAACTGAAAATTCGAGAATTGTTAAATCTTGGAAATGGTTTCAAGCTAAAGATGCTGCCCTAGTTTTAGGTACTGACACAAATAAAATTTTCTCTTTTCTTGCATGGGCTTCGTTACATAACCAGTTTATCTTTAAGAATGAGTGTGGGTTATATTTCAAAGGGGATTTGGAATTAAATCAACTCAGTGACGGTGAGCATCAATTACTTGCAATTTATTCTCTTATTGACTTATTCGACTCGGAAAACACACTGTTTTTACTAGATGAAGTCGACTCTCATTTATATTATCGTAACATTCAAAAGCTTTGGAATGTTTTTGGTGAAATAGATGGTAAGGTAATCACAACAACCCATTCTGCCGACTCAATAATTCTTAATGAGTTCACGAACATTAAACTGGTTCAAAGAGGTAAAATCGAAGAAGACACGGTAGCAAATCAAATTCTTGATCGATTAGAATCATTGTCAGCAGGCGGTAATTATAAATTATCAATTGCGGGTAAAGTAAAATACCTTGCTCTAGTTGAAGATTATTTTGACTGGTTTATTTTTCTTGAACTGTGTAAAAAGAAGATTCCTGATTTCGACCTAAACATTCAACAACAGATCCATTATATTAAATGTAGTTCTGGGTTCAGCAATTATTCTCAAAGATTTGGAAGTTCCAAATTAGATTGGGTTGATTCTTTTAAGAAACATCATTCAAACCCTAATACCAATACAATTTTTCTAGTATGTGATAGAGACAACCTCTCTATTGATGATGTTCAAGATTCAGGTTTAGTTCTTAATTCGGTAGCTACTGGTAGGCAAAATAAAATAAACCTTAGAGGTGCAGGAAACAAAGCCGCCTACCTCTTAAGTTGGAAACGAAGAGAAATTGAAAATTACCTACTAAGCCACACAATGCTTAGAGCCCATGGAAAGTTAGCAGAAATAAATCAGCATTTAGCACCAATTCACCAGCTTAGACCAGAGGAGCCATGCGACAATGTAGATGTTCGCAATTTAGATGTTAAAACAATGCTTCAACCATTGTACTTAAAAGATGGCTTAGCTGTTATTCCAACAGATGAAAGTGGAGTTGATTATAATAAACTATCAGCAATTATTGTGGAAATACCTGTAAATGAAATATCAAATGATATTGTAAACATCTATAATTTCATTAAAGGAAAAATATAATATGAGTGATATACAAAACAAAATAGACCGAATTACCGATATCCTCAGAAGAGATGATGGTATTAGTGGTGCAATGCATTACACAGAACAAATTTCTTGGATCTTGTTTTTGAAATTCTTAAATGATTTCGAAGAAAACAAAACAGATGAATCAATTCTAGAAGATAAAGAATATGAATTCGTAATTCGTAAAGATTTAAGATGGGCATCTTGGGCTTGTCCAAAAGATGATAATGGAAAGTTAGATGTTAAGCGAGCACTTACAGGTAGCGACTTAATAGAATTTGTTAATAATACCTTCTTTCCCTATCTCAAAGGTTTTAAGAATAACATAAGTGATCCACAGTCCATAAAATATAAAATAGGTGCGATTTTCGAATACTTGGACAATCGAATTGCAAGTGGTCATACGTTGCGAGAAGTTTTAGACATCATTGATGCACTGGATTTCCAAAGCTCTGATGAGCTTTTTGAACTTTCTCAGATTTACGAGAACCTGCTTAAAGGCATGGGTTCTGATGGTGGTAATTCAGGAGAATTTTACACTCCTAGAGCAATCATTAAGGCAATGGTTGAAGCTGTTGACCCTAAAGTGGGTGAAACAATTTATGATGGAGCTGTGGGAAGTGCAGGCTTTTTAGTAGAAGCATTTGAATACATGACAACAGATGATAAGAAGGCAAAATATTCGGCATCTGATTGGGAAAAAATTCAAACAAAAACCTTTTATGGGCAAGAAAAAACTTCACTAGGCTATGTAATGGGGATGATGAATATGATTCTTCATGGTATCGAAAGTCCGAATGTTTACAAAGGAAATACCTTGACGCAAAACATTCGTGATTATCAAGAAAAAGATCGTCACAATGTAATACTTGCTAATCCACCATTCGGAGGTAAAGAGAAAAAACAAATTCAGCAAAATTTCCCAATAGAAGCAAACGCAACTGAATTACTTTTTTTGCAACACTTTATGAAAATATTAAAAGTGGAAGGTCGTGCTTCCATCATTATTCCAGAAGGTGTTTTGTTTCAAACTGCTGGAGCATTTAGTAAGGTTAAGCAAGATTTATTAGAAGGATTCAATGTGCACACAATTGTGAGTTTACCCAGTGGAGTTTTCCTGCCATATAGCGGTGTCAAGACTAATATTTTGTTTTTCGATAGAAAAGGATCAACATCAAAAATCTGGTATTATGATGTAACTCCACCGTATAAATTGACTAAAAATAAACCCATCACATATGAACATATAATGGAGTTTGTAAAACTATTTAAACACCCTGAAAAACGAAATCATACTAACGCCAAAACAGATAAAAAGTGTAATGACTGGACTGTTCCTGTTAGCGACTTTCAAGATTTTAATTTAAGTGCAAAAAATCCACATAAGGTAATTGATATCGAGCATATATCTCCAAAAGAATTGCTCTCAACTGTTAAGAAAAATGACATACAAACCAATGAACTTTTAAATCAAATTAGAAAAATAATTGAAGGTCTAGACGAGGAGTTTATTAAGTTTAAAGGAGTAAACACACCTATTAAAAAATTATTAATGAAAACTAATACCATAAACCCAAAAACTGAGTATTCTAATAGAGAATTCACATATATAGATATTTCTTCGGTTGATAATAAACATTATTCCATTTCATCTCCAAAAATTTTGATTGGATCTGATGCTCCAAGTAGAGCACGGAAATTGATTAGAAAAGGTGATATTGTGTTTGCAACAACTCGTCCCAACTTAAAGAATATTTCAATGGTTTCTGAGACATACAATAATCCAGTTGCCTCAACTGGTTTCTGCGTGTTAAGAGCTAATCCTGAATTACTTCTGAGTGAATATTTATTTTATTACCTAATATCTGAAAGTGTTCAATCTAAGATTAAACCCTTTATACGAGGTGCTCAATATCCAGCAATTTCAGATAAAGATTTGACAAACATAGAAATCCCTGTTTTACCACTAAGAAATCAGGAGCAAGTTGTAGAAAAAGTCAGGGAATTACTAAACAGAAACAATAAAATTATTACAGCTTTAAATCTCAAAATTGAGAATCTAACCTTATTAAAAAACAGTATTTTAAATAATGCTTTTAAAGAAAGTCTAAAATGAAAGCCAGCCTACAGCATCCATACACATTGCCAAGTCGCTCAAAGGTCAGCCGCACTAGCCAAAACTTGTCAAAGAGTATGTCTGCCCCAACGCTGAAAACAAAAAGAAAGCACGAAAACACAGTCGAGTAGGAAAAGGGGAGTCTCACCCCTAAACCTCTCACAGAACCGTACGTGAACCTCTCAATTCATACGGCTCTTATTATGCAGTCAATTCCTTTAGGTTAACTGATAACCTAATGCCCAATGATAAAACAGGTTTGGATAATCTCTAGTTATACGCCTTAGCCCTGCTGTAGGCTTCCCTAAAATCAAGCATCAGTTTCTTTATCATCAACAGATTACTACTAAAAAACAACTCAAAACTATACTTGAAAAACTATTTTGATTTATAACACGATCAAGCCTCAAATGAGTCTAGGCGGTAATACACCTCTTGAAACATTTAATGGAATATCTATTTAACTTTCTAGATATACTAGTGGTTTTGGAGAGCGAAAAACCTTAAGGAAACAAGTAAATAAACAGAATGCTTGCAAAGTCTGTTTCTAAAACAAATCAAGTCATCGAAACTAAAAGCAAAGCTGATAAAACAACTTTACTCTTTAAATTAATAGCTAGTTTTCAAAGGCCACTTGCAACTATCTCTTTTTGTGATGAATCCCACAAATAGGACACATTATTGTAAAATGGACATAGAGGTTACACTACAAAGCTTCTCATCTTTACCAAAATTTAACAATATGGATTTTCGTACAAAGCATACGTTATAAGTAAAATAATTTCATCCCTTTCACTAATTTGCCATAGTTAAGATCAAATAACTGGTTGTCTTTCCAACTTGAAAAAGAAAGTATGTTATATTTTTTGACTTGCCTCCATAAAACACTTTTATTTACTATTGTTTTCCAAGAATCATCAATTGCAATAGGACATAAAACTGGCCTATTTTCTTCTTTCTCTCTTTCTCTTGCCCAATCTAATTCTGCCTCAACCCAATCGCTTTTAATAGAATTTTCTGATAGTATAGGAAGAATAATATCATTTGCTCTTATTGCAGATTGAACTTGAAATTCGATAGGACCTGAAACCATATCTTGACGATCCATCCATACAGCTACACCATCATTTTTTAATCGATAATAAAGCTTATCTGCAAAAATTTCGTCTCTTTGGGAATATGAAATAAAGATCCCTCCAATAAAGAAACCTTTACTCCTTTTATCAAATACAGAATATTGTAGGTCTACAATTTCAGAAGCATTTAGTCGATGGTCATATAGCCTTACTTCCATAGCTGACCATTCAGAAAAACCACATCCTTGTAAAAAATATTTAGAAATTCGACCAAAAGAATTTGTCAATGTATTAACATTAATGTCACTAGGCGCAAAATGGGTTGACATATCTAACCCCAAAGTATCGCTAAGATTAAGGTCATAAAACTTTGTTTCTCCAAAAACAGCCCTCTTAAATTGAGTGTTACTTAATAAGGTTCTCTTAAAAATACTACCTCCAAAATTAGAGTTTTCTAGTCTGCAACCTGAAAGGTCAGTATTCGTAAAGTTAGTAACTCTAAAATCACAATTATTTATAATAGATCCTTTGAAACTAGTACCGTGTAATTTGCTATCAATAAACCCTGTATTAGTTAATTTAGAATTTTCTAGATTTGCACCTGCCAAATTCGCTCCATTTAAGTTCGCATTACAGAGGTTAATTCCTTTAAGCTGAATATAACGGAGGTCAGAATTTGATAAATCTAGTTGAGTAAATGGATTTTCTTTTCGAAACTCTTCTAGCGCGAAAATCCCTGAATTTAATATTTCAATATGTTTTTGATTTGCCATAAGTCAGTCAAGCATTGTAAAACATTAATATATAGAAATATACGTAATTAAAAAATATGTCCAATTAGTAAATTTGATCAACCAATCTTAATCCTTCTTAAAATCGTGAACGCTAAGACTCCTTATGTACATATATATGATTTATAAGTTTAAATTCTTTTCCATTTCTTTAGACCTTCGCTAAAATACTCGTCTCCTTTTGAGTACATTAATTCATTTTCCCTAGTAACACTAAATTCAATGGGTTGATTTTTTATTTTTCCATCTCGCCATTTCAGAAAACATTCCTTCAGTAGATCTATTTCTTCGTCTTTAGTTAAATCCATATCCATGCTGTAAAGTTTATCCAACAATTCAATTACTAATGGATTTGTGTTTTTGTCAATATGGATAATTGGAGAAAGACGAATAAATCTATTTTCTATATCATCAGAAATAGATTTTGAAAGAAACATCAAACCAACGTAGTTCGCCCAATCTGGAGGTTGAAACAAAATTGTTTTGGCTTGGTTCATTACAGTTTCTTTAAAAAATTCAAATTGGAATTTGTAACGCCAAAATAATAGTTTCTTTTTTCTTTCTTTTATAGTAATTGACCTTACTTGATAAAATCTATCTTTTTGAGCTTTAGACATAAGTTTATTGGCGTTACCTAATGAAATAACAGTTATATCATCCAATGGGATTGATAATCGAAAAGCTTCGATGATGCCAGCGACTACTGGGTTATTGAAACCACCTAAAGCTCCATCCCATAAATAATACCAGATATTTGTTTTGTCAGCTTTTATTCTCGCAGGAAAATCAAAATACTGAACAGGAGCGTTTGAAGATCCATGAATAGCTTTAGTTAATGGAACAAACTCCTCAGTTGCATTATTTGGGGTATATGATCTAAAAAATTTAGCTCTGTTGTTCAATGCGTCAAAAGTACATACTATTAGTTTCAAAGATGGTTTACCAATAAAATCTGGTAAGTCATCCATTGTCATTTTATGAGCTTTTGGAAATAGTTTCCTAAAAGCTTCATATTTTCTACTTGAACTATATTTTGGTCCGAATGAAAACATTTTAGTTATTGAAACTGGCCAGAATGTTTCCCAAAATGAATTTTCACTAAAAATGCTTTCTCTTATTGATTTGTCATCAAAAAGAGTCAATGCCTTATCTATTGTCCAATCCTCAGCTAAAGCGCATAAAACAATACTCCCACCTGAATTCGCAATGACCATATCAAATTGCTTTAATATTGCATGACCATTTAGTTCTGGAATTTCATCTTTATATCTTTCTTTTAATGTTAAGAGTTGGAGAATAGCCCAACTTCCTCCACCATCTAATGAGAGTATTTTATACATAACTTAAAATTCTTTTGAAAGAAACTAAGTTACTAAAAAAGAATTAGTTGTGGTAATACCATACGCTTTGTAATCAGTAGGTCGTCGGTTCAAGTCCGACAACCAGCACCACTTAACTAAAGGCTTTTCACAAATTCCTTAATCTTTGAAAAACGTTTACTCTGCATTCTACTATGTAAATAAGAAAAATCAACTTTTTCACTTCTTTTATAAAATTAGTTGCTAAAAATATTTGTTTTTATTACTATTTATTAATAGTTAAACCACTCTAATTGAGTAACTTTAGGTCATTGTTCAATTTAAATAAAATCAAAAATGGATGCAGAAGAAAGGGGATATGCACCACCACCAAATGAATACTTAAGACAAAAATTAGAAGAAGGAAATGTTGTGCCTTTGATAGGTGCAGGAATATCTATGGGTGCAGAACTTGCAGATAATCTAAGAATGCCTAGTTACAAAGAGTTATTATTAGACTTATTAGAACAATCTAAAAGGCATATGGAAAGTGCTGAGATTGATAAATGTCAAAGTCTGATCACGGAAGGTAAACTGATGAAGGCAGCTGACATCATCGAAGAAACTTTAAGTTCTGGCGATCTCTATTATGAGATACGGAAACTTTTAAACCATCTTCAACCCAAGCCATCTATGGTTCATGAAATTTTAAACTTATACGATTTCGAGGTAATTATTACTTCTAATTATGATCGATTGCTGGAAACATCTCTTTATCCTACTCCAGAGGTTGTCACCTATATGGATACGGCTTCAATAAAGGCTCTTAAACAAGATAAAAAACCATTTATTTTTAAGATTCATGGAGATTTAACTAGACCAGAAACTGTTGTGTTAGGATGGTCTCGGTATCAAAAACTACATAAGGAAAGTATTAAAGCTGGATCAAGTTTTAGAGATAAAGTTAATGCTAGAGGTGAGCGTATAAATATTGAAAAAGCTCTAGAACTATACATTCAATCAACATTACTCGAAAAGACTCTTCTTTTTTTAGGGTGTTCATTTGCTGATAGTGAATATTCAGAATATTTTTCAAATTTTTCAAATGCTTATGGTAATACGGGAAAGCATTTTGCTTTAATAGTCAAAGACTCTGTCCCAAAAGATAAAATGCGTGAATGGTACAAAAAAATGGGAATAACTTTTATCGAATACGTGCCCGATAAAAATTTTAGTCAAGTTTGGGAATATCTTGCTTCATTAAAACCCCAAAGAAAAAATTATGATCCACAGCCAGGTACAAATTATGAAAACTTCTATTTAATAGAAGAACGCCCAGATTATTTGAGACAGCAATTTGAGGCTGAAAAAAAATCAATTTCTTGCAGATATATAACCCCTTCCATTACTAATTGTTTATCTACAGAAGATTATATTCATCAACATTGCGATATAAAATTTGACCGCTATAAAGATCGTTTAAAATCAGATTTTCCAGATTTCAAAAATGCTACGTTAAATTATATGTTAAAAAGAGCTAAGGGGATTGAAGATAAATTAGCTGATCCTAATTTTGAACTCAGAGCTGTATTTCTTTTTAGTAAAGTCAGAAAAGAACTAGAGGATGCAAATTCAATAATAATAAACAGATATAAGTATATTCTTGATTTATATGACAGGTTTCCAAACAAAATCCACTTAAGAGCTTATCAAGGAAGTATAAGTGAGAAAGATTATATGAAGTCAACTTATGCATTAGTTTTTGCTGGTCATGAGGGAAGTGATATTAATTATTTTTATGCTTCACAAGCTACAAGTAATAATTTTACCACACATATGATTCAAATGAATACAAGATTTGTTACTGAAAGAGTCGAGCATTTTGAAAAATTTTGGGTAGCTTCAGCAAGCATTAATGAAACTAAAGAAATGTTGTACAATGAAATTAAAAAGTTTTTATGAATAAAATTTATAGACCTACTTTAAAGGTTCTTGGTGTTGGATCTGGGACTACCGAAATTCTATACGGAGAGCCTAGTAGTTCATTTTGTATTTTGAATAAAGAAAAATGTATTCTACAAGTTGATATTGGTTTTGGTGTTACTAGAGCGATCAAAAAACACTTAGAAATATTTCCCAAAACTATTTATATATCACACAATCATTTAGATCATGCAGGTGAGCTTCCTGTCGTATCACAGGTTTTTAAAGATCAGCATTCTAAATTACAAATACTCTCTGCTCCAAAAGTTCAGGAAAAACTAAAAAAACACAGATTAAACGAAATAGATAATGGAGGTCTTAATATTGATGAATTGATTGATTGGCAAAAGATTGAACCAGAACAGATTTTCCATATAAATGAAAGTTTTTCAATAGAAATTATGCAAGCCCAACATTCAGAAATTTGTTATGGTTTTCGTCTTAGTTATCGGAATAAATTGATTTTAGCCTATTCAGCTGACAGTGGATACAACAAGGCTTATTATGAATGGTTAAGTAAAGCACCTGTAATGATTCTTGATGGTAGAATTAAAAGCTCAAAGGATCATGCCAGTTTTGATGAAATAGCTGAGTTTTCAAGTTCATTAAAAGAAAAGGAAATATACATATTACACTATGGTCGATCTATAGATAAAATAGATAATTTAAAATGTTTAATACCAGGACAATTGTTCACCTTGTAATTTTTTTCTTTTACATTCTGCTAAAAATTAAGAGATGAAAAATCCCAAAATATATAACTATGAAAACGATAATTTGGCTAGGTGGCTCAATACTATTAGGACGACTGGCCTTTATGTATTTTAGAAAAAGATATATGAAGAATATATCGAAAGCTATAACAATGAAATTGATAAAGACCTTGATAAAGGACAGACAAAATTCATTAATCATTATGGGTTAAAAATTAAAGAATATCGATAATTAGCAGATAAATTTATTAAAAGATCTAATTACACTATCAGAATAACTATATTGATCTGTATCATAATAATTTTAATTCAGAAATTCGCTAATTGATAATGTAAGATTCCTCAATGTCGATAGTTAGCTTCATAATTCATTTTTCCCATAACACAAGATTATACAAAAAGCTGCAATCTCTAGAATACTTTTGAAATAAAGCACCCCCTACAAGGGAAGTTACTCAAAGTGTGGTCTTTATATAATTCTAAATTAGTATAGTTTTGTTCTTTCAAGCGCTAAAGAATGAAAAGAGTTTCCTAGGATACATCGATTAAACATATTACTCGTCACGGACTTTTACAAGACATACTTACTAAAGAACAAATAGCTCTGATTCCAAGCTCTAATATTTCACGATGGAAACAATAGTCTGATAATAAATACCAACACAGCGAGGTCAATAAAAATCTTACCCAAGAAGTAGATCTTATCAAAAGATTAAATCAATCTTCTAACATCAAAAAATCAACCAAAGCTATTTTTAACCTTATTGATACCTTCCTCGAAGTCATCTCCAAAATGAAAGGTATTAAAACACTTATAAAAGATCAAAAGGAGTTAGTGGTTAACACCATTGAAACAGTAAAAGATATTGTTCCTATTGATACTGCTCTTAAAATCTTCAATATTTCCAGAACCACCTTCCAACATTACATATCATTGCTCAAAAAGATGTGGTCTTCTCAAATTCTATGGTGGAAGCTCTGAACAAAGTCATTAAACACCAATTTCTGCATTGCAAAGAAACTAATAATGAGAATCAGCTTATAAGTATAATGGTAGATACGATCCCAAATATAATACTATACGTTCACAAATGAGCCTTGGTGGAAATATACCTGAAGAAACTTTTAGTGGATTATCTATTGATATTTCAAGATATACCAGCAATTTCAAAGAACAAAAACAACTAAGATTAACTCATAACAAGAAAAACACCTGTAAAGTATGCTTCTAAAATCAATCAAATTTTAAAAACATTAAAAGCAAAGCTGATAAAACAACTTAGCTTCTAATTTAAATTCTAGTTTTCAAAGACTATTTGCAACTATCTCATTTTTTGACGAATCTCATAAATGGGACACATTATTGTAAAATGATCATAGAGATAACAAGGCATCCATTAGACTAAGAGATTAAGTTTTTGTCAAATTGGTAATCATCAAACACTTTAAGCCAAAACTCTTCTACATTATCAAAAAATTGAGTTCCTTCTTCAACTGCATAATTTCTTCCTTTCTCTCCAGCATAAGAAAGCCAATTAAAACTACCTTTAATATAAAAATCATTATCCTTTATAAGAATCTTACGGTGCGTCCCGCTACGATCCTTAAATCTTGTTTTAAAATGTAGAGGCAAATTGTATATTGTTAAGCGATTGTGGTACTTATTTTGGAGCGCGATTATTTTATTAAACGTATCTGGATGTGGCTTGCTTTTATCTGACCTGTCAATACCGTAAGCTATAAAAAGGCGTGTATCTTTTTTCTTTAAAAAAGTTTCCATATCAGTTAAGTAATTTGACGTGGCTCTTCGTATCCAAGGACTTTCTATATAAACTATAGATTGAGCGGTTCTAAGAGCTTCAGAGATTAAATTCTTATGCTCAAAAGTTGATATATCTTTGTATTTACCAGATAATCTATTTTTCGGTTTATTTGATTCTTTACTTTTTTCAATTATATCTTTAAACTCATTAAGTGTCTCTACATCTTCTGAAAAATCAAATAATAGTGGATCTTTTGAAAATTGCTCATTTAAAGAATTAGTTGTTTTCCTAAGTAAACTTAATGACTTATTATAGGCTTTTATTTGTATTCTTTTTCCAGTTTCCTCCTTTGGATAATAGATAAGAGCATAAATTTTTTCGTAGATCGCTCTAGGTTGTTTAACAATACTTCGCTTATAATTGGAAAGCTCTATAATCTCCTTTTCTTCCTCACTTGATTTGCTGAATTTTGAATTAATCTCAAGCCAATTTTCTTGAATAAATGAATGATTTACGCCAACCAAACTTTTTAGTTTGTTTTCTGAATGAGTTTTAGAGATAGCATTAGTTGTAATTTCCTTTGTGAGACCGTCTACATAAAAAGTAAATTTCTCATTACTTGTTTCTGGAATGAATTTTTGTTTTTCAAGAAACAGTTGCCCCTTTGTAGTTAACCTGTAATTGTCTTCGTCGTCTAAATCAATTAAGCCTTCTTTTATTAATAGATAAAGCTCATCCACAATAAAATCATCCTCTGCTATTCCCAAGAAACTGCACAACATGAGTTTTTCATTAAGACCAGCTTGAATAGTACCTAAAAGAAATATATGTAAATCCTGTAATACGTCGCTTGGTTTACTTGAAACAAGCACATCAATGGTAGTTTGTATTTTTGGATAGGCTAATTCAATAATATCATTTAAAAGATACTCATCTCCTAAATCATTCTTGTATTTATTAAAAAGCTTACTCTCGTTAGTTAAAATGTCTTTCTTTTTAGGATTAATCTTTCCTTTTGGCTTTTTCTGATAATTAGTTCTATATGGTTTTTGATTCTTATTTTGATGCATAAAAAATCTCTTTAGGGTCGTTATAAATTAAACCTTCTTTTTCAAGGAGCAAAGCAAACTCTTGTAACAACAATAGCTTACCATTGTTATTCTCCGTCCATTTTCTGCTAGGTCTTACATTTTTCAAGAAAGTTGCATCTCCAACTACTATTAATAATCTAGTTGCTCTTGTAAAAGCTACATTTATTCTATTGGGCATTTCTAAAAACCCAAGTCCAGAATTATCATTATCCCTTGTGGATCGCACTAAGTCGTAAATTATGATATCCTTCTCTGCACCTTGAAAACTGTCAACCGTAGCTACGACTAAGTTTTGCTTCAAGCGTAAATTATGTAGATTAATATCATCGATTTGATTGGTAAGGTACTCAGCCTGTTTTCCATATCCTGTAATTACACCTACCTCATATCCTTCATCATTTATTAAGTCTGTATAACCGTCAATTGTATTTAATATGTCGATTATAACATCTGCATTACATTTATTGTATGATGATTTACTTGTAGGATCTTTATCGTGAAATCTATTAGGAAATTTACTTGTGTCACACATAAATACTGTAGAACTAGTTTGAAGATTTAACTTATGTGCTTTGCCACTTAACGGACTGGAATGTAGTTTATCATCGTAAACCAACTTGGAGATTATATCTCCAAGTTGCTCTGGCATCCTAAACTGTAAGTCGAGCATTTCTTTAAACTCATCTGGTGCTCCATCAAACATAATTTCAAAAAGACTTGGTTTATCATAGTATATTTTATCAAAGTCAATTTTTTCATCTTCTAAATTTAGTTTTTGAGCAACCTGTTGTTTTACACTTTCAGTAGCCGTTACTAAAGGAGGCAATTGCAAATGATCTCCTACCATAATTACTTGTTGTGCCATATTTACTGGCACTAGAGTCTCTGAAGGTGTTGCTTTAGCTGCTTCATCCATTATAACGTAATCAAATTCAAAATTAAAATCACGATACATTCCAGCTGCGATGTGGTTTGCCGTAGCACCTACAATATTTATATTAGTGATAAAACGTGACTTTAGTGCATCTTTATTTTCAATATTAGAAAGAATAGATTTCCATTTACTGTGTAATAATTTTAGCTTATTAAACTTAGATGAAAAATCACCCAAATAGTTAGATAGTTTATCATTGAATAACGATCTTGACTCAAGACACAGCTTCAATTCCTGATAGTCTTTTGAAAATGGACTATCTAATAATGTTTTTAGTTCTCGTTTTGCTACTGACCAATCCTGTTTCTTATTAAACTCTTTTAAAATTTTATTTAATACAGGACTAGTATTTGTATTCTGTTTATCGAACGCCTTTTTTAATTTAGAAAAATAGCTATCTGATTTCCTTTTAGTTTTATTAGCCCAAAAGCTCAATTTCTTATCAAATGAATGTAGCGCAATGGCCTCATCATCGATGTTCTTTCCCAGTCTTATGAAGCTAACTCCATTAATTCCATCCATTTTGGATAAAACATTGTCAACAGCAAGGTTAGTCTGTGATGTGATTAATATTTTAGCTTGTCTATCCCTTTTAAGAATTTGTAATATTATTTCGGCAATAACAGTTGTTTTACCTGTTCCAGGGGGGCCTTGAATAATAGTTAATGGTTTTCTATATAGTGATTTTAGAACGGCATCTTTTTGTGCTTCTTGGAAGTCTACAAGATTTCCATTTTTATCCTTTGACAAGACCTCAAGATCAATATCTATATATCCAGATTCTTCTGCGAGTTTATTTAGTTTCTCTGGCTGAAATAAGTAATCTCTTAAATTGTTATTCAAAATTTTTCCAGCCATATAATTCTTTATGGCATAAAGCTGTCGCTTATATTGAATTTCCATAATAGATGTGTCCTCGTAGAGAATTCCTTTAACTGGAAGCTCATCCTTACGGTTCTCTGGAAACTCTCTTACAGATAAAACATCAGTTTTTTCATTAAAATTAACCGAAAATCCAACGTGTTCTTTGTCTTCTGTTTTTGGATTGGGTTTGATATAAAGATTAATAGTGTCACCCTTATTAAACATTTGACGAGATCGATGAACTAGACTCTTAATGTCATCAATAGTTGTCACATCTACTTTTAGCTTAAACTCTGCTTCATTACTTGATACTACAGTAAAACTATAATATGGTATCGAAAATGCTTTAGACTTTAAATGATTTATTTCTGCATCCAGTAACGTTAAATAATCCTTTAATATCTGTCTTGGTACTCGCGGTAAGTTCCTTTTTGCAGTTGCTTTTTCTTCGAGATGTAGTCTTTCTAATAATGCCTGCACATCATAATAATCAGAATTTACCGTATGACTTTTATCAATCACATTGAAAGTAAGATCTGTAAGTGGCTCTTTATTATTCAAAATCCATTGATGCTCTCTAAGTTCATTACTTTCTAAATTATCTTTATGCTTCACGTCTTGAACAACTAGACTCTTTTTTCCGTGTGATAGAAAACTAGAAAACACATAGTAATTAGAAGAGGCTAGTTTTGCATTGATTGAATTGTGTTCAGAATGAAGTCTTTCATTTACATTTAAAAACAAACCGTTTGCATTTATCTCTTGGACAAATGATGTACTATTTTCATTAGTCTCTTTTAAAAATTTTAGAAAAACTGGCTTCTCTGGTTCTGCTATTATGCTGTCAATAAACTTTAATATATCGTCCATTACCAGAGAATGACGCATATATCTATCATCGGGATTTAGTGCTGAAGATTTTTCAAGGATTGCCTTTAAAATTTCAAGACTGCTGACAGAAAGTAACTCTTTATAGAAATTAATTACACTGGTAATTCTATCTATATTATTCTCAATTTCATAAAATAATTGATGACCTAACATCGCATACATCATAGCTAAGGCTAATGAGTATATATCAGTTCGCACCTTAAGGCGGTTTTCTTGCTTATTAATATATTCTGGTGCTGCAAACTTTGTACTATATTCACTTACAGAAGTCTTTTTGGAAATGGTATGTTCTAAAATTGAAATTCCAAAATCAATAACTACAGGAAGATTTTCTTTATTAATCAAGATATTCTTAGGATGTAAGTCCTTATGCTGAATACTTTTCTGCCCTGCTCTTTCAAGACCTTCACACGCGTAATACCATATTTGAGCTATCTTTTTTATATTAGCCTTAGACGCTTCATTGTTCTCAGAAACATACTCTTCTAAAGTTTTAGAATCTTGTATTTTTTCAAGAATCATATAGTATTCGCCAGAATCCCCATCTCTTCCAGAATCAACAACCTTGTTAATATATTTAGAGTCTATTTTCTTTAGATTTCGTGCAGTTATAGTAAACTGACGCTCCGCAGAACTACCAGAATCTAAATTTTTAGGAACTTTTGCTAGGTAAATTTTACCATCTGGCGCTTGTACATCAAACAAGTAGCTATTGGGGCTTTCTGTAATCTCACTAATAGTGTTGTATACACCGACATTGGTTAAAGTCATACTGGATTTTAGTAATAAAGTTATAAATCATACAAGTTAAAAAAGATTTTCACCTACTCAAGTAAAAAATAATTCAAAAGTAATTTTAAAAAAAACAGAGTGTTTTCATTAAGCCATTTAAAAAATAGTATTAGTTTGATGCTTCTTAATTCTTTCGGTATTTATGAGCATACGACAATTTGAAAATTCACAAGTAAAAGCCCCATTTTTAGGTAAACCACATTACCCTATATCAGGTCTGGATCAATTAGGATTAAACCTTACAAGTGAGCGTATTTTTGATCTGTTACTGCCCGGATTAAACAACGTTACACAGCGCATACGCTACTATTCTTTTTACTGTTGGTTTTTTGATTGGTATGCATCTCAGGTAAGAACCACATCTAGAAGTAAACAAAATAATTATCTGAGACGAGCCGAATTTTTATTATCACTAGTTGCTGCTCATAAAGAACTAAGTGGTGTTTCTGGAATCACAAAAGCTTTATTAATTTATAAGCAGAGTGATGAACAAATTGATTTAACAAAAGGCACTCAAGAAGGCTCTAAAAGTGAAGGTTCTTATTGGAAAAATCCACGTGGAGTGCTAGGCCAGTATTATATCAGTTCTATTAAGCAAATGGGCATTCTGGGTGATCAAGGTGACAAAGAAGGTTTGTATGTACGAACCGATTTTCAGCACGAAACAAAAATTTCTGGTAAGCAACTAGCCGATGCTTTTGGTTTAAATATTTTAAATACATCTAACGTTTTCTCGAAAGCTATTGAAAATAATTTTGTTACTAAGACTGACCTTGAGTTGCTGAGTAGTGAATTTAATATGCTTAGAATACCTAATGATAGTAAAGAACAAGAGTTATTGTGGCAGTTGTTTTCTGGTGTAGACCGTCCAAAAGAAAGTGAAGAGACCTATTTTAGAAAAGATACCATTAAGCTTCTACTATCTAATGTTGATGTTAATGATAGTAAGGCAAGATATGAACAATTGAGCGTGCCTTTCTCTATTTATGGTGATGGCTGGAATGATTGTTATACTACATCCCAAAAGCTTTGGTACTTTTTTATTGTTGAACAGTTTTGGAGTGTATCGAGTACTGGGTGCTTAGATGCTTTCCTCATAATTTTAGATGAACAGTCTAAGAATAATTGGGTAGATGAGATTGAATTAGTTGATCATATTGTGTCAAAAGTTATCGACCTATTTAAGACAGAAGGCGTCAATGTAGAATTAGATCTCTTTTTTGGAATTCCTTTTATGGAACATTCTATTGAGGAGTTAGTCTATCTCTCAAAAACAGAAACCGATCCATATATTAAAATATCATTTTCTCTCTGCGCAATCCAGAAATTAATGCTTGAAAATGCGACAAGTAAAATTGAACTATTAGAAATTTCAAATAGGTTTAAAATCCATACAGCCAGTAGTTTTCTTGTTTCTTATGGAGACTTTAAATTAAAGGAAGATATTACTATCAAAGAGTTTGTAAGATATTTTCTTACTCGCAACGTGATTAACAGACATCATTTTGTTGCCCTTAGAAAATTAAACGCTACTCAGAATAGTGCGAAATTTTATAGGGAGGATGGTATGATAAGATTAGTAGATCATTTTATGTATGATTACTCCTCGCCAAGAATACATACACTCGTTGACTTTATGCGTGATTTAAGCATTATCGATGCAGATTCTACAGCGCTAACTAAAAAAGGACAAGAATATTTAAAAATGCTTGCTCAATGAAAATAGAAAGGTCCAACATTTTAGAGCTTATAGGTACGGGAAAGAACAAGTATCATAGCTGCGTAATTACAAGCTACAGTATTGACCTTGCTTTTTTTGAACAGCTCATATTACCGAAGTTAAGAGGTGCAGGAATTACTAACATTAATTTATTTGTTGATGCTTCAATGCTAGAAAAGTATTTAGCGTCACACTTAGGCGATAGTCTAAAAAAGTTCAATTCAAATTATAGTATTACACCTGTCACTATATCAGGAGCATTTCATCCTAAAATGCTTTTTATAGCTGGGAAAGATAAAGGATATCTATCCATAGGCAGTGGTAACATCACTTCGAGTGGCTTGCTTTATAATGATGAGATATGGTCTTCTTTTTATATGGTAAAAGAAAGATTAAGTGCACAACCTATTTTTAAATCTGCTTGGCAATATATACAGTCGCTATCGTCTCATAGTTTAGGAATCAATCTTACTAAAATTAATTGGATAGCGCAGCATTCGCAATGGATATCAGATTTGGAAGACAAACAAGATAGCATAGCAACCATTAAGGAATTTGAGTATAGAATGTTTTTTACTCAAAATACAAAGTCATTATATAGCGAGGTCATAAGTACGCTTTCGCGAAAGCCAAAAAGCATCAAAATAATTGCGCCTTATTACAACAGGTCTGGAGCTTTCTTACAAAAGGTCATTGATGATTTGGCACCTAAAGAAATACATTGCGTTGTTGATACCACTAATGGTATTTTACCTGTAGATTTTGCGTCAAGTATATGTCAATTCTCTGACTGGAAAGATGTCATCAATACAGAGAACTCTAAAAGCATACAGAGACTTCACGCAAAGATTATTCAGATTGAATACGATGATGAGACAGTGTTCGTCTTAGGAAGCGCAAATGCAACTTTAGAGGCTTACGGAATAAGTAATAGAGCGTTTAAAAATGATGAAGCTGTTATTACGATACGAACTAAAAAAGCCCAAGACTTTATAAAAAAATTGGGTATTCAAATACCCAAAAAAGGAACGCTTGACATTAAAAACACTGTAAATGCAGAGTCAGAAAATGTTGAAATCACAATAGACTTATTGAAAATTAAACACATAGAGTTAAGTGATAGCATCGTTACTATTTCCTTGGGCAAAAGCTTTACCAGTGAATGTGTATTAAAAACGTTTGATAGTAATAATGCTTTACTTGAAAATATAGATGTTTCAGTAAACTCTAAAAAAATCCAGACACCACTTAAGGTAACTGAAAGTATTTTTAAAGTTGCCTTATATAGTTCAGCTACAGAAGAACGTATCTCAACCTTTGGATTGATTCAAAATGTAAACGTACTTAAAAAATCAAATCCTGACGAACGATTAGCTAAACTCCAAAGCTTTGAACATCTTGACATATTCAATTCTTTAAACTATGAAATGGTATTAGATTTCTTAGAGCAAGAACAAGTTTTTAAAGATAGTGGGGGATCACAAGCTCCTTTATTGGCAAACAATGAAGTTGCCGAAGATGAAGGCGAAGTGATTTCTGAAAATGAATACAATAAAAATGCAGGCCTAACTCTTAAAGAAAACGTTACAAGCGACAACATAGCATCAATGGTTGAAGAGTTTTTAGACGTTTTAAAAATTAGAGAGAATCCAGAAGAACTTTCTGATAATGCAGAAGAGTTAGCTACTGAAGCTGGCGATGATGGTATGGACGAAGAAACAAGTTTAAAACATTCTCAATCATTTATCAATGCTAGGGAAGGTCAACGAATAGCTCGTAAGATTGAGAAAACAATTAAAGCGGTTTCTACTTTAATTAATAATAGATTTATCAACCAAATACCACAGGACACAAAGAGTCTTAATGCGCTCTTTGTTGGCTTTCATATTCTGTTGCATTTTTGGGAAGAAGTCTATGTTGAAGAACTATCTCAAGTTAAAGTTCACTATAAACAGCTAGATGAACTGCGCAAATTGGAACGTAAATTTGGATTGAAACGATTGGAATCTCAAATTAACTCATCAAATTATGAGGTAAGTTATTATGTCGATCACGCGCTACTAAACACATTTATCCTATTCGTAGAAAACAGTAATAAAGCCTTTAGATTAGTTGATAATCCATCAGAGCCTATAACTTTTAAACATCCAATAATATTAAATAAATATATTCAAGACTATACATCTAAGAATTGGTTGTTTGATTTTATAGATTTAGGCTTGAGCCAAATTATAATTTCATTGAAATCTTTGGAATTTACTATTGATGATTCTCAAAAATTAAAGCTTATGATCCTTAGTAACCAATTAATTAATAAGCTAGTATGGAATAGTAAGTTTAATTACTGGAAAGAATTGGTATTACTCAATATCTATGACACTCTTAATCTGTCTACATTACAAATTGAGGATAAAGGCCTACCTAACAAATTGTTAGACTGGAGTTTTTGCAATGACTATTTAAAATTTAAGCAAGGTTTAATTGAAACCTCAATAAAGGGGACACAAGTAAATGCCCAATTAGTTAATAGCATTATTTTCAGTAAAGTAATGGGCTTCGGAATGATTCGTAAAGTCCTAAAAAATGGGAAATTGGAATTTTATTCGTCTATCTTAAATAGGGACTTAAAAGAAGATGACGGAGGTGTTTATAAAACTGTATACATATCAAAACAGGTGAAAGTCTTCTAGTTAAAATTGGAAGCTATTTACACATATTACTCGTATTGCGGTTCTGTCGCATTAATTCTACTATTTCAAATATACTTAAGTTTGATGTTTTTAAAGTAGTTCCATGTACAAACACCATCGATATCCTTACATCATCATACAACAAGCGGTATATTTCAAATTTCGATTTAGTTTAAGTTACCGTGATATTGAAGAATTGATGGTTATTCGGGGTGTCAAAGTTGATCATTCCAAAATCCAGCGTTGGGTGTTTAAGTTTTCTAAAGGCATAGAGAAAAATATGAACATTCGTAAGAAGTTAGTCATCGATAGTTGGAGACTTGATGAAACGTATATCAAGGTAGCAGGTAAGGATAGGTATTTATACCGAGCGGTGGATAAGCAAGGAAATACGATAGATTTCTTACTGACCAAACGAAGAATGAAGGGTTCTTCCCAAAAGTTCTTGAATAAAGCTATAGGCAACAACGGAAAACCTCGTATTATTAATATTTATAAGAGTGGAGCAAATACGGCTGGGATACGAACTTGGAACAAAAGGAATCTGACTTCAAAAAAGATAAAGATTCGGCGAGTCAAGTATCTAAACAACGTCGTAGAATAAGATCATTGAAGTATAAAAAGGAGAATTACTATTACCACAGGATTTAAAGAATTCGAATCAGCACAAAGAACACTAGCAGGAATAGAAATTGTACATTATTAGAAAAGGGCAAATATTGATTCCTAAAACTTCAACATTTAAAACGTTTTGTTCACTGGCTGCTTAATCTTTATGTTTCTTTTCAAAATTATATAGTCGTCGAAATAATGCGACAGAACCTGCTTTTTACCCTATCCATTTTCTCATCGACCATTACTCAAAAATGATTCTTGGGTATCAAATAGAGAAAGGCTCATCTGCAATTGCTATCAAATCTTTAATCCAAAAAGCGTGTTTAGAACGCCAACCCTCAACATTTCAGTTTCTTACCGATGGTGGAAGTGAGAATGTGAATAGTATTTTTTCTGAATTTATTAACTCTTCTGATATCCCAATCCAACATATTATTGCTCAAAAAGATGTGGTCTTCTCAAATTCTATGGTGGAAGCTCTGAACAAAGTCATTAAACACCAATTTATGTATCACAAAGAAATTAATAATGAGAATCAGCTTATAAGTGTAATGGCAGATACGATCCCCATATATAATATGATACGTCCACAAATGATCCTTGGTGGAAATACACCTGAAGAAACTTTTAGTGGATTATCTATTGATATTTCCAGATATACTCACAATTTTAAAGATCAAAAACAACTAAGATTAACTCATAACAAGAAAAACAGCTGTAAAGTATGCTTCTAAAATCAATCAAGTTTTAAAAACGTTAAAAGTAAAGCTAATAAAATAACTTAGCTTCTAATTTAAATTCTAGTTTTTAAAGACTATTTACAACTATTTCATTTTGTGGCGAATCCCATATATGGGACACATTATTGTAAAATGATCGTAGGGATAGCATCTCACAGCAAAATACCTTTTTCAATCTATTTATCAAAATTTAAAATCTTACGTTAGATATATTACATTTTTAAAAAAGAAGCTGAAACTACTGAATACTAAAACCTACAATTTTGTTAGACCTAACTTTTAAGGTTACTATTGTACTTTCTTTCATAATAGTAGTTCTTTTCAATCATGAAGGTTTCTGAAGAACTAACTAGCTATTTTTAATTAAGGGTTAGTCACATACGCTGTGATTGACCCTTTTTTGCTATTTTAATACACTCCCAATTTCAAACATAGGCAAGTACATCGCGATTAAAATAATACCTATCATAATTCCTACAACCAGAATAATGAAAGGTTCTAAAATGGTAGAAAACGTTTTTGATTTTTGTAAAACCTCTTGATTATATTGTTCACTCAGTCTTTCAAAGACATATTCTGTTTTATTAGTTTCTTCTGCAACGCGAACAAGGGCAATCATCTTACGATCAAAAAAAGAATGCTCCTTTAAACTTTCGCTCAGGCTTTTTCCTTTTTGAATATCCGCTTCTACTTTTTCTAATACGTTTTCTAGTGGGTAAAAGTCAATCATTTCTTTCGCTAGATGAATACTTTGAACAATCGATACTTTAGTACTTACTAGCAGAGAAACCGCCTGTGTAAAACGAGCTATATTCGATACTTTTATAAAAGAACCTATCAGTGGAAGCTTTACTAAAAAAGCATCTTTTCTAGCCCTGTACCATTTTCTTTTATTGAGTTGTTTCTGAAAAATGATAAATAGGAGTAAGGAGGCAAAAACTAGCCAACCATAGGTTCCTAACCAATTAGACACCCCAATCACAGATTGTGTAATGACAGGCAGCTCTATATCGTTTTGTCTAAACATATCTTGAAACATCGGCACCACAAATCTGAGCATAAAGGTAACGGCTAAGAGTGCTGTAATTAATAAGATCACGGGGTAGGTTAGTGCGTTTACAATATTACGTCGCTGCTCATTTTTACGTCTGTAAAATTCGGCTAATGATTTTGTGACTCTTTCTAATGCCCCACTTTCTTCTCCTATTCTTACAGAATGCTCTTCATAGGTAGTAAAGTGTTTATGTTCTTTCAAGATTTTAGAAAAATCATCCCCCGCTACAATACGATCTCCAATTTTTTGAAACAACTCAATATCTTCTTTCTTTTTCTGGGATTCCGCGATAAGAAATAAAGCATCTTTCAAACGAATACCTGAGGTGAGTAATACACTTAATTCGGTATAAAACTGTTCTTTCTTTTTAGACCCAAAAGAACTTCCAAAAAGAGTTATTTCCTTTTTTAGAATACTCTCCAGAGAAGATGGTTCTTCTTTGCGCTCTTTTCCTTTTTTAAGATCGTTTATCTTTAGTCCCATACCTCCTTGATTGTTTGTTGGGCATCTACTTTCCTAGACACAAAAAAGACAACAGGACGATTTGAGATCATCAGAGTTAGTTCAAGCCCATCGGTAACTCCTTCTTCTATTTCATCTCCTTGGTAATAAAAGCGTGTATTTTGAACTGTAAAAGGAATCGTATCACGATCTCGTAGAACATAATCTGGTGCTATTTCATATTGAATAGTTTCGTCTTGAACGGTAATAGCTAACTGTTGTTGTTTTTCATTCCAAAGCGCAGTAGATCCTTTTTCAAAATCAAAAAGTAAGCGCTGTTTAAACTTTGTTACTTCCGTATGCTCTTCGTAGCGTGCGCGCATGGTTGTAAATTGTTTGGTTACGAGACGTAACACTGTAAATGCAATGGCAATGACAATACTAGTAATAGCCAAAACCACTAAGATTTCACTTAAGGTAAAAGCGGGTATTTTGTGTTTTTGTGTCATTGGATTTCTCGCAAAATTAAAGGTGTTTTTTGACCTGCTTTTTTTGCTTTGTAGATCGTGTACTGTATGTCCTCTTCTTCTACGCTTTCTATCGTTATTTCATACGCTTCAAAGGTTTCATCATAAGGGAGTGTGATTTTTTCATGTGTGTTGAGGTATTGCAAGACTTCCAATCTGTTTTGTACGGAGAAGGTATCCCTTTGTACAACGGACTTGAAGGTATTCATTAAAATTAAAGAAGCCACGACAAACACAATAAGAATGATGCTCGTAGCCACCAAGGTTTCCATGAGAGTCGATGCGGATATTTTCTTTTTTAATACACCCATTGCACAAGATTCGTTTGAGTTTGGGTGGTTTCTATACCACAAAAGGCTACTGGAAAATTTCTCGTATCTATGATCGCATCAAAAAGATGGTTTTTATATACCGAGCCTCTGGTTTCTATAGCAAACTGACGCGTATATATTGAGCCTTTTACATTTCCTTCTAGTTGTACAATATGATCGCTATAGACCTCGCCTTGTACGATAGCATTTTCTTTAATCGTGACCAGCGCTTTTTGATAATTATCACTAGGACTTTCTAGATGTATCACGCTCCCTGAAACGATACTCCCTTCTTCCAAAGTAATACCTCTTCGTAGTTCTCCATTGGAGGTCTGTACTTGGTTTTCTTTTTCCTGAAAAACTAGTGCAGAGGGATAGGTCAGCCGTGCATTCTTTCCAACAGTAATACTTTTAGAAGCAAATGCTTGGAAAGCCCCTATCGCGTTATCAGCTATTTCAATATGTGGTGCTATGAGTATGATATTTTCCGCTTTCGCGAAAGCGGACACACGAATAAGTGTATCTGATTTTATAATGATATTTTGAGAGATCGATTGATCATCGATCTGTATGACATCTGGACTATAGATCCACTTAGGAGCTGTCTCAAACGTAGAAGAAATCTCTGAAGCAAGCGAACGAATGAACAAAGAATCTTCTTGTGGCAGATTACCAAAGAGTAAGGTTTTTATATACTCTTTTTTCTCATTTGATATCTGGGGCTTTGCAGAATTGTTTTGATTGATATTTCCATTCACGAGCGTTTTGCCTTGATAATAATTCCCTGCAATGTTTCCTGGCTTGATGCCTTGTCTTGGTAGTGATACATCGCCATAAATACTCGTTTCCCCAACAACAACCAAAGGGGAGTTACTATCTTCTAAAAAGATAGCAGGTCGTTCTTTTTCGGGGGTTTGCCCTCCTAATAGGGCTATTTTTTGGGTTTTAAAGTTTCTGCTTTTTCCTATGGAAACCATCTTATCAAAGATGCCCCAATGTGTTTTGAAAATGATGACTTCTTCTTGAATTCCCTCCTCTAGGTTGATGCTAATACTATCCCCATAAGGAATTGATTTTTGTTTAGCATAACCAATGCCATCGTGACTCAGTTTTATGGTGTTGGTAGAGCGCTCTAGTTGTTTTGCAAATTGTAAATGGGAATAACTAATAAGAATAAAAGCACTAAGGATTACAGCAATCACTACGCTTATCAGAATAGCAAATTGCAAGGCTCCCGCTTTTATTTTTGTACCTACTGCTAACATCAACCTGAAATATTGATATTTTTACGTTTTCCTTTGTAAGAAACGGAAATGTTTTTTAGATTTCCTGAAATAATCTGAACGCTATCAATCACACTTCCTTCTTTGGCAATATATTCTTTTGTATTGATTTCCAAAGAGAGTACTTTTTTACCAGAACCTGTGTCAGAAATAAGTCCTAAATATTTAATTGCTGGAAAATAAGCATCTTCTTGATTGGATGCATTTTGCCTTGATATATTTTTTTTGCGAGTTTGATTCCTGTTGACTATCGTTCCTAAAAAAGGATCTCTATAGTTATTATCAATGGTAAAACTTTCTTTCACGGTATAGCTAGCAGGTTTAAAAGAAGTGATGGGTTCTGAAGTTATCATAGCATCTACACCATCGTCACTAAGCATAAAAAAACGAACAACTACAGCGCCGTATATTAATATAACTGCTAGTAATAAGTATCGGGTTCGTTTCTTCTTATTCATGGATTATAGAATGGTAATGGTTTGTTCTGTATAGGGTGTGTTTTGCGTATCGTTTTCTGCACGTACCGCCCAAGAGTACATTCCTGAAACAAACTCAATGGTAATATCTGTCGTGGTTACCGTTTGCTCTAAGAAAATACTATTATCTGATAGATCGGTAATGATGATTCTGTAGAGTGTGGCTTGTTCTATTGCTTGCCATGATAAATTCACCATCGTTTCTGAGGTTTCAAAACCATCTTCTGGAGCTATGATTTCGACTATCTGATCTGATAAATTTACCATATCGTCTATAACAGAGAGGCTTTGTGTGGTATAAGCTGTTTCATAAGAAATATTCATCGCTTTCACGCGCCACTGATAGTCATTACTTTCTAGGGTAGTGGTGTATAAAGGTGTTGTAATCAAAGTATCTCTTACGATCTGAATAGGCGACTGAAAATTTGGATAGGCAATTTGCAGTTGATACATGGTTGCATTTGCCACAGCTTCCCAATTAAAGTTAATATTTCCTGCGGTGATCTCAGCATTATCAACAGGTGCTATGGCCGTTACTAATTGATCTGATATATCTACATCGGTTTGCAGCGTATCTATCTTGAAACTTTGTGTGGTGTAGTCCGTTTGAAAATTATCATTAAAACCTCTTACACGCCATTGATACATATTGGGAGCTAATGTGGTGCTAAAGCTTCTAAAACTCTGCACAGAGTCGCCTAAAATCGTATCGAGCACCACTTGATTGGCATTTGTAAAATTAGGCTGTGCCACCTGAATTTGATACTCTTCTGCAAATTCTATTTCTTCCCAAGAAAATGTAACGTCTATATCCTCCAAGACCGTACCATCTGCGGGTGCGATTAATACAATAAAATCTTCTGATATATCGGGTACACTTATAATCTCTTCACAGCTATAAATAAGTGCCATGGCGAAAATGAGTATGATGAATTTTTTCATAACATCTATTTTAATAATCTACTAGTTTTTTAATCTTTAGGAGCTTTTGTGCTTTTCGCTCTAAAGGTCGTTTGCAGGCTTTCCCCTCCTCGGTGATATCCATGACGACTACTTGATTCCGCTGATTTTTACCATAGCAGAAAAATGAGGTTTGATAGTCAAAGACCACCATCTCAGAAAAAGGAATCGTCGTTAAAAGTTCCTTCTCGTTATAGAGCGTTAGCGCATACGTCTGATTTCCTATCGGCTCTAAAAAGGCAGTGGTCATTTTAGTCATATCAATCACTTTTTCTGGCACTACAGCAATCTTACTGATAACCCCCGCTTTTTTAGAGTTTCTAATGTATTCTCTAGTGGTACTATCTTCATTAATAGCTTGTGCATATCCGATATCATCTATTAATTCTACTTCAAGATAGATAGGCTTTTTGGCAATCGTATCGTTGTAAGAGAATTTAGGCTTTTTGGGATTAAATACCGCTGAGTATTGAGTAAAAGATGCTTTTGTAAATTCTTTTTCAAGAATGTTGACACGGAGCTTTTGATCCAGTAAAGGCATCCCTTTTACTTCTATATTATTTTTTAAGGTGCCTTCTTTTTTTACAATAGCGCCTAATGCTATCGCATTGGTATTTTCCTTGGTCAGTTGGAACTGTTTTGTAGCACTACATCCTATAAAAAGAAGTGTACACGCTATGCATACAATCCTTGGATTTATTCTATGTAAATACTGTTTTATATTCTTCATGGCAAGTATACGTTATTGAACTAATTGCAATACAAACGCTCCTTCTAAGGATGTTCGTCCTGTACGATAGTTTTTAAGTTTTTCAAATTGTAAGGATGCGATCATCCCAAATTTACTGCGTTGTTCTAATTGATATGCTAATCCTAAAATTGAATTAAAATCTCCTGAAACTCTAAAGGCATAGGAATTGGTTTTCTTCCCTTTTTGAATAACACTGTGAGGCTCATCAAAGGAAATGATTTTAATGTTATGATTGATGGTATATCGGTCTATGGTCTTTAGCAGATTGTTCTGCAAAGACGTTTCTGTAATCTGATAATGTTGTAAAAGAGAATCATAGTATTTCTCTTTTTGACTCAATACTTGTAATCGTTTCGGGATATTGGAATAGATCTGTTCTTGCGTTTTTAGGTTATCGTAATTATTTTTTAGCGAAAGCGTCATAGAAATAGACAAAAAATACCCCAAGAGTAGCATTCCAAAAAAGCTGATCACTAAGGTGGTATTTTTTTGTTTTATGGTCATTCTATGCTTTGATTAAAATTGCGATGCTAAAACGTATGTTTCTTCCTTTTTCTTCTAGGTTGTCAATAGACACGCTATCTGTAAATTCTAGATTTTCCAGTGATGAAATCCAAGAGGATAGATCAGAATTTTCCGAGGTTTCTCCTGTAATAACAATCATATTTTCTTCGACTTCAACGACTTTATTTTTGCGAATTTTCTTTTGTAAAGGATGGTATTGAAGCCCTTCTAAAAGAATGGTCTCTGGCATTTCTTGGATAACCTCATCTATAAAATAGGAAGCAGAAGAAGATGCCGATGCAATGACATCTTCAAACAGTTTTTGTTTTTGGTTAACAATGGAGTCTTTTTTTACCAATAGCTTTTTTTGTAGTGTGTTGGTACTGCCTATTTCTTGTAAAACAGCCACTTCATCATAATAGTGACTATAGAATAAAAAGTTGACTAAAAAGATCACAAACAAGACCGCTATGGCAAGGGGTAATCCAATGGCAAATAATCTGTGTTGTTTAAAATAGGATTGTCGTTCTTTTTCTTTGGTCTCAAAATTATTTGACACGTGTTTTTCATCTATCCCTGCGATTGTTTTTATAATACTTCCTAAGCCGTTTATATGTTCTCCATCTATTTGCAATCCTGCTACATCATACGTCTCATTTGAATAGCTTTCTGATGCCATGTGATCTATAGAGGTAATCTCTCCCTCTTTAAGCTCTAGGGTAGTGGTAGGGGTTTGAATATGAGATGTATCTTTTAGAAAAGGAAGTAAGGATACTATAGGCGTATGTCCTAAACTCCAATGGGTGATAAAAATAGATTGTGATTCGTATTCCTTGATCAATTCCTCTACGTAGGATTTTCTACAGATATACACAAACGCTTTTTCTTTAGAACGAATGACTTCATAATAAAAAACATCTAGGTCAATATCTGAAAATGTTTGATTCAGTAAGACTTGATCCGAAAGACTGTTTACATTTTCGATTGTTTTCTGAAGCACTTGGTTATTGTTAATGACCAAGTGAGCATATCTTAGTTTTGAAAAAGAGGCTCGTACGTCACTAATAGTCGAAGCTTTCGTTTTGTCTACTAGCGTGAGTTCTCCTTTATGCTGTTTGCAGGCAAGAACAGTAATCGTAGCCAGCGTATCCGTTCCTGTATGTTCGAGCGAACAATAGGTGTTGCCGTAGATGATATTTCGCGAAAGCGTGTCTAACATTAGTAAATAACTGTAGGTTTTATTAACACAGTGAGTTTTGATTTTGAGGCGGTACGAACCCGTTTGCTAAAAAGCCATTTGATAATAGGGACACGTGCCAAAAACGGTACTCCTGATCCTGAATTGCTCTTACGATTCTCTTCCAATCCTCCCAATACCACAATATCATTGTTACGTGATTTGATAATGGAGGTGAATTCGCGAGAACTAATTTCTGGTGGTCCTGTGTCTGTAACACGTTCTCCAGTGAAACTGGATTGTATGACTTTAATATCCATAGTTACTTCTCCATCGGCAGATACGAATGGAAGGACTTCAAGCGACAATTCGGCATCTATGGGAATGAAATTTGTGCTTTCGCTCAATATTGGATTTTGAGTGCCTACAAATTGGTTTTGAGTGACCTCAAAATAACTGGTTCTTCCATTTGAAAAATAGGCGCGATGCCCATTTAAGGTCGTAATACGAGGAGAGGATTTTATCTCAAAATTTCCATTAGACTCAGATGCTCTAATATTAGCAAAGAAATTAGGCCCCACTTGTCCAATATTAAAAAAACTTGATCCGTCGATCCGTCCTAAAATTCGATTTACTGTATTAGCACCCAATGAAATATTGGTTTCTGGAAATATACCCCCTTGTGTGGTTGTGGGTTCTGAAGCAATACCCCATTCAATCCCTGCATCTAGCGTTGAGTTTTTATTTACTTCTAAGATCATCACTTCGATAATCACAATAGGTACTTTTTTATCAATCTCTTTGACAAAGCGTTTGAAACGCTCAATATCAGAACTAGCGCCACTTACGATAAAACTATTGAGCTCTTTATCTGCAATGATATTTAGGTCTTGTTTTATATCATCAGGAATAAGCGTGCTTATATCTGATCGTTTATCGTCTTCATTTCTTTGGGTTGATTGCGTGCTTGTCTGATTTTGGTTAAAATCCCTTGAGTTATTTCCAAGGCTATTATTTGCCCCAAATCCAGTATTAAACCCAAAACTTGTATTAGATCTCCCTGCACTTCTGCCTGATCGTTCAGGATCTGTTAACACCCCTATAGATCTATATCGTAAAGGAACTATTTCTGCTGAACGTAATGTGAGTTGTTTAAAAGTTCCAAAATAATAGACGTCCTCTTCCTTCTTAAACGTAAAACGATTCGATGGATTTGTTAGAGTTATATCTTGACCTTGACCTGCTGCTAATCTAGAAGATTGACTGGCTGTGATATTAGGGCTTGCAAAAGTAGTATTCTCAAAAATCTTAGTAAGTAGTTGATCAAATGAAATATTTTTTGCAGTCACTGTAGCGTAGCCAGCACTTTCTAGAGGGGAAGCAGTAAAAATATCTAGTTGAAGTTCATCTCCAATACTATAGATAATATCTGAGATAGCTACGTTTTGAATATCAACATCAAGTAATTTTGATTCTTGATCTAATACTTTAAAAAAGAAATTAGCGCTTCTTGACCTAATAGGTCGTACCACCGCAGCTTGTCTATCTAATGCATTAGCATTTTGTGAAATGGCAGGTTCAAACTCAAAAGAACCCTCTTTTGTTTTAGAGACTAAAAGATTATTTGAAAATGCTATTTTCTCCATAGCAATATCAAAAGGGAGTTCTTTGATAAAGGCAGAAATTCTATTTGTACTCAAACCTGGAGTGTAAAATATACCTTTACCTGTTTGGTCTGAAATCAATCTAAAAGCTTCCGAAAGAATATCATCTTTTAAATCGACAGAGAGTTTCTGATCACTTGGATCATAGGTAATATCAATGGTGTGTTCTTCAGGGACAACTTCTTTTTGATACGGTTTTATGTATAAAATAGTTCCTGTAAAATCAATGGTTGTGTTATGCGTTTTACAAACGTACAAGAGGACATCAGAAACGGATACATCTTTAAAATTATTGAAAATTTGTATAGCACTTAACTCAGGATTTACCTCAATATTAATCTTATGCACCTCTGATATCGCCAAAAGAAATGTAGGCAAATTGGCTTGTTGTATGGTGATGTCTATTTTTTCTAAAAGACCAGGGACATCGGTGGAAATAGCGGTTAATTTATTTTCTAATTGTCGTATTCGCTCTTCATCATACTCCTGTGCTATGATGCTTTGTGTCATAAAGACACACATCCATATAAATATTATCCTTTTTATCATGAATTATTGATTTGCTAATAATGCAAATACATCATCTACAGATGTTTCTCCTGTTTGAATTAAATGTATCGCCTGATCGCTTAATTTTTTTATGTGTTTTTTTTCCAGATACGCATCGATCTGGGTTTCATTATTCTTGATATGAACTGATAACTCCTTGGTTACAGGAAGGAGTTCATAAATGGCTTTTCTTCCCGAATATCCTGTGTGATAGCAATGAGAACAGCCTTGTGCAATGTAATGTTTTTTAAGCTCTTTAGGGACACTATAGTGTATTGGGAAGGTGTCTTTTTCTATATGAACTTCCTTTTTACAGTGAACACAGAGTTTACGCACTAAACGTTGGGCTACGCTTAAGTTTAAAGTACTTGCAATTAAATGAGCAGGCACTCCCATATCAATAAGTCGAGAAATCGTTCCCCATGCAGAATTGGTATGAATGGTTGATAACACTAAATGCCCCGTCAATGCAGCACGGATTGCCATATTGGCGGTTTTTACATCGCGTATTTCCCCTACCATGATAATATCAGGGTCTTGACGTAAAAAGGTTTTGAGTGCTGTTTCAAAATCGAGTCCTAAATCCTCCCTCAATTGCATTTGCATCACCCCTTCTAGAGTGTATTCAATAGGATCTTCAATCGTTAAGATTTTGGTATCTATTTTATTTAAGAGTTTAAGAGTTGCATAGAGTGTGGTGGTTTTTCCTGATCCTGTGGGTCCAGATATTAATACAATCCCATTAGGATTGCGTACGCCTTCTTTATAAATCAAGAGTTCTTCTTCGGTAAACCCTAATTGATCCAGTTGTATGTTTGAGGTGTCTTTGCTCAGAATACGCAATACAATACTCTCCCCATCCATCGTAGGTAATGTAGAGACACGAATATCAAACTCGTCTATTTGTGTTTTGACAGTAATTCGACCATCTTGTGGTAAACGAGTTTGAGAAATATCTAAGCCTGCTTGATTCTTGATCTTATTGATGATCACAGGATATTCTTCTTTTGGGATACTGTATTGCTCTTTTAATTTCCCATCTAAACGAAAACGAATACGACAGGTATTTTCAAAGGGTTCAAAATGAATATCACTACTCCCTATGGATTTAGCCGTTAATAGTATTTTTTCTAAAAAGTCTTGGGTGTAGGTGAGGAGCTGTTTTTCTGTACCAAAGGCTTTTCTGAAATTAGTGCTTAAATAGATATCGAGTTTTTCTGTATCTATCTGCTTTATCTCTACTGCATACCCTAAGAAGATGAAGAGTTCTTGCGCTAAGGTCTCGGGCGTATCGGTATCTGAATAAAAAACAACGGTAGCACCTTGCTCTTCAATAGGCACAATACGATATTGATAGGCTTGTTCTGCACTTATGCGTTGTTGTAATGCAACAGGGATGGTATACGTTCTTGTGTCTCCCATTACATTAGATATAACTCATCATAAAAACCTAACCAATGCACTAACAAAACACCTGCAAAAAATAGTGCTAAATAGCCTGCTAGGGGTATGGTATCTCTACTATGCTTTAGTTCGTTTTGAGTAGGCTCCTGCCTTCTCGGCAGGCTGGTTCGCGAAATGTCATACTGAGCCTGTCGAAGTAGCGTATACTCAGAATTCTGAATGGTGACTTTAGATTTCATCTTTTTTAGTACGAAATGTAGAAGCAAAGAAAATAAAAGTCCAAATACTAACAAGGTGATGAAAGATACAGTTGTAAATCCTAGCGATAGTGCAATTAAAAACAGCATATCACCAAGACCAAATACGCTTTGTAAGTCAAAGGTTTGAAAGCGTAGTTTTACATACCCAACTAAAAGTAATAACATACATCCTACCATCCCTATGTTGAAAGCACTATGAATACCAAATTGTAACCAACCGACTTCAACGATGTGTAGTACCGAGAATCCTATAGCTCCTATTAGAAACATCCACCAGTACACCATACGCTCTTTTTGATCTTGATAAAAAATGACTAGTAAACTAGTCATTAAAATTATTTTTATGAGCATGGAAATGATCAATCTTTAATGATTTGTTTAGGGTTTCCATTTTCATCAATTTCCCATACATTAAAGATACCATCTCTATCAAAATCTGTAATCGCAGTAGCTCTTGCCTTAAAGCCGTCGCCATCAACGGAGATGATGGTATATTCATAATTTGCTGTGCCGCCATCTTTTACTGTTTTTGGAGCTTCAAAATCAATTTCATTAAAATCGCCCGAAAATTTAGAATACGAATAACTATACAACGTCTGCATATTATGGATTTGCTTTAACTGAGCTTGCGCTTCTATACTCTTGGCTTTGGAAATTAAAGGCATTAGTCTAGGCATGGATAGCAAAAGTAATATCCCAATAATCGCTAATACAATAAGTGTTTCTTGTAAATTATATGCAGCGACTTTATGTATAGAAGTTCGTTTCAATTTATTTTTTTTTGCATCAATAAATATACTAGAAAATGTTTACTTAAAAATTCATCACTCTCCTTAATTTATTAGATTAAAATCTTAATTCTTATTTGGGTGAGTATGAATTCTAGCATCCACATGATTTGATAACTTAATAAAGTTATCATTAGTGAATTTATAATCCCATCTTTCAAACTTTATATGTCGATTAATCTCATTCATTTTCAAGCTATCAGGGATAATTGATATAATAGATTTATCATTCAGTATTTCTTTAAATAAATTACCCTCATCAAAAAATACCAATGGATACTTTTCTTTATACATATAATATCCTTTAGATTTTATAGACTTGTATATAAAATCTTCTTTACCTATTTTTTCCTCATCTAATGCTAACTCATTTAAGTGAGGTGATAAAACTATAGAAATAATTGTATCATTTATTTTCTCAGATACATATAAGTGATAAGAAGGATATGAAAGGCCATCTTTAACGACGTTAATTGATGGGACTATTAAGGGGTTATCATCTATATAGTCATCAATCATTACAAAAAACGATTGATTTAAGGCTTCGTTGCTAAATAGTGGTTCTTGATTTTTCGAACAACTAATTAAACATAGAACTAACAATACTAAAAGTTTTTTAATCATTTTTTAATCATTTTTTAAAATTTAAAATTGCGTAGCCCTCGTTTAACAGTCGCTCCTTTTGATTGGGAGTTTTTTGGAAGACCTATTCTTGATGTTGTATTATTATCTGGAAAATAAATTAAATAAGGATTATTTGCACCGTATTTATTTAAATAATTTCTCCCAGCTCCTCGATCCCCAAAAAGACTTTCTTCCCTAGCAGTTGCTGTAGGTTGTCCAGGATGTGAGTGAACAATTCCTAGGGGAGCCGACCCATTAGGTAGGCTTTCAGTTCCTGGAGAGAATGCACCAGCTCTTGAGTTTTCATTTAAATTATATGTTCCTATCTGATAATTTATATTTCCGTCACCATCTGCGAATTTATTTACACTCCATTCTACATTAGAATTATCTGCTGCAAATTGAAACACATTGAATATATCATCTTTACTACTTTCATCAGCTATCGCTGCATTCAAATTTACATCAACTGTTGTGCCTTCAGAATCAACACCCCACTGTTTTGTACTACTAACTTCGGATAGATCTTTCAATATACTTCCTCCATCAGCATCTTTACTAACATTAACAGAACCATTTTCTGTATTAATTTTAGGTTCACAATCTCCAGTGCAAACAAGACTTCCGTCATTATTTGTTGTAACAGATACTAATGTATCAAAATCATCATCAGTCTTTTGCAATAAACTGATTTGACCGTTTTGATCTATCCCATATATATCTTCAGGACCCATTCCTGTAGGATCAATAAAACTAAGTGGATTATTGTACACAAAGTTATATGGTGACCAACGATAAAAACTATCTGCTAGAGGATCAATGTTCATCCACCTGCCTATTGCAGGATCATAATTACGTGCGTTAAAATCATACCAATCTAATCCAAATACTTCATCAAATTCCTTGCCATTATATTTGTAACCTTCTATTAGATTACTATTTGAGCTTATAAGATTATTGTACCCTTTATGCTCAAGTCCAAATGGGTAGTAGTTATTTTCGTCTAATATTTCTGATGCTTCTTCAATAGTCCCATTTCCATTAATATCTGAATATACAACTCTATTATTCCCTAGATGATCTCTATGAATAAACTTATATCTAAAATTAGTGTATGAACCATTAAGAGGTGTTATAGCTCCTTCTGGATGTATAATATCCTCTAAGATATTTTCTTTATAATATATTCCTCTATCATATAAAAATGTCGTCGTCGTCCCTGCTTCAGAATCTTCCACTCTTTTTTCAATTTTTTCTCCAGTTGCATCATACATATAATAAATAATACCAGAGATAGTACTACTTGATTTAGATGTTCTAGTCGTATTTTCTCTTGCTTCATTATCTTGAATTAAAAAGTCGTCTATTCTTAGGTAAAAATTATCATTCTGACCATATCCACTTTGATTAGATGTAAACCGTATAAAATGATTTACTGCTGACCCTGTCGTAAAAGTAAAAGTATGAACTCCATTGGTATTAATTACATATTCATGCTCTGACTTTGTTTGATCTTGACGAACTTCAAGAATTGCTGTATATCCACTTGGTAAATTTTCAACATTAAATGAAATAGTATGCTCTCGTTTTCCTTCTAAAAAAAGTTCGGTATACGCACCTGGATATGCAACTCCTCTTACTAAATTCACTTGCATTTGATTATTCTGAATAGAAGGTGCTTGCATCCCGCTATATGCTTGCCAAGGATCTATCGAATCGTCTGAAAAATCATCAATATATAAAGCCTGTGAATATTTACTTCCGGTACCTGTTGACTCTACAAAGCCATCTTCCCCATTAAAATGAATCTCTGTAGGCAAATCCAAATAATTATATTCAATATTAGTAATTTGTTTATTTCTATCTAATTTCAGATTACCATTAGCATCATAAAAATAGTCATTCCCGAAGGTATTCCCGTCTTTAAAACCTTCATCTAAAAAAGAACTATAATCATTCATTGCATTTCCTAGTGGTAGGTCATCTATTGATTTTAGCTGATTTCCATCATAATAATAATCTGTGTTATCCCATAGTTTTACAAAATTGTTATCATCTGTTTCTTCTCCTGATCTGAATATTCCCAATATATTACCATTTTTGTCATATCCTTTTATACGCTCTTCAAACCTCAAATCTTCTGTAAAACTACTTCCCTCGGTTAACCTCTGATGAAAAGTACTTTGTTTTATCCTATTTAAATCATCATAAGAATGAGAGTACCCTTTTACATTACTCTCATCTACATTTTTAGTACGCCATATAGTTTCTGCTATATTTCCATCATATAGTGGTATTGAGTTTGATGAGCTTGTTAAATCAGTTTGATTATAATTTATTTTTAAACTAAAAAGATCTTCGGTATTTACTGTTGGCGTATTTATATCATTAATACTTTTTAACCAACCTCTGACGTTATAACCATAATCAACTTCTTGAAGTGCATTGGTGCTAGACTCAAGTCCTCCAACTTCTTTTTGAGTTAATTGACCAAGATCATCATATTGATTTTCATTAATAAGCTGTAAAGAACTGTTGTTGATACTTTGTGTATGCTTAATAGGTCTATTTTGGTTATCATACGTAAAGTAATCTCTGACATTTATTTCTGGTTTTCCAGTTTTTCTATGAATATTTTGATTCTCTTCTACAATCCCATTGAAAGAAAGTTTTGAAATGTTAATATTTGTCGTTTGAAGGTATTTATTATGTGACCCAGTCCAAATATTTCTTGATTTCTTATCATATACAGTAAAAGTAACGATCCAATCGTTTGTATTTAACACTCGTGTTTTTATTCCCGTAAGTAATCCTTTTGTATTGGTTAACTTCTCTTGACCATAGGAGTCTACACTTAATGGATCGTAAATAAACCCATTGTTATAATCAGTATCAAAATTATAATTATCATAATAGTTTATCTTATATAATTTCTCTACCGCCCCTACAGGGAATGTCTGGTTAGTATAATATACCGTTCCTGTATCTCCAACGGTATGCGGATTAGTTAGTTTTTCCTCATAACTTTTAGGGTACGCTACTGTATCATATGCTGTCGTTTGACACCAAGAACGAGTTTGATTTATATCTGCAATTCCTGTATAAACAACTCTTCCAAAAATATCATATTTCGTAAAAAGCCATTTATTATCCGCTCTGAGATTTGCATCTTGATTTAATATAGGTCTATCAAGTTTATCATAAACGATGTATTGCCATCCTCTTTGAGGCACTTTTTTCTCTATCAGACGGTTTCTTGTGTCATATACATATTGATAACAAAGCTTATCTAAAATCTCTTGGTTAATTGACACTCCAGTATTTACAGCAACTGAAAAGTTTTGAAACACATTTTGAACAGAACCACTGCCTGTGATAGTAAGATAATTATCGTCAATACTAAGGGTATAACCACTTCCAGTTGTACCTACATTTATAGTACCTATTTGAACATCAGGCACAGCGAATGGTATCCTTACAACATGTCCTGTATTTAACGCGGGACCATAGCCGCCTCCAGCAGTAATATTCATAGTGATTTGAAGAACATTTTGAGATATCTCCATAGTAACATAACCATTGTCTATGACTGGTGGTCTCGTGAAATTAGGAGCATATATCTCCTTTCCATCTGCTGTAAAAACACCACTTGTTATAATAGCATCACTAGCTTTTGGGGGAATCACGTATGTTAAATTTCCTAAATCATCATAGATATAATTGGTGTCATGTGGTATCCCATCATCGTATGTCCTTTTTAAGATAAGTTGCCCATATTTATCAGTATAATCTTCTATAGTATGATTTTTTCCAGAAGTAGGTGTCCAATTTTCATCCTTATAAACAACTTTATATAATTCATTGGGCAAGTAAAAGTTACTATAGGTAAGTTCAGGCTTTTCAATATCACCGTTAATATAATCCACTGTAAATTTAATTACTTGATCACTAACTTCATTTACTAAATAATCGTATTTGATTGTATGGTCATTAGCATTTGTTGTGTTGATTGCCCAATCTGACCCTGCCGATCCTTGCTTAGAAACTCTATTTAAAGGAGAATTTTCATATAGATTTTCTTGATAAGTGTTATTTATTCCAGAGGTAAAATCATCTGGATATTTATTAAGAATAAAACTTTGTTGTGCTGATGCAGCCGTTGTTGAAGGAATGAAATTCAGATACCCAGAAGTAACTTCACCTGAAGTAGCATAAGGCAGATAATTCTTTGTAGTTCTTCCTAGACCATCATATGAGTAATAAGTGATTATATTTTCCTTATCTCCCCCTGCTTTTGCTCGTACAGTCTCAGAAGGTCTACCAAGTCCATCGAAATAGGAAATTTCTTCAATTTTATCTTCTATTGGTACTGAACCATTAGTAGTAGCAACATTATATGTAGTACTATGAACATGGTTTTCAGTAGTAGTTTGTCCATTTACAGAACTGCTATAAGAAATTAATACCAATGTAGTTATGATGTATATAATATTTTTCATAGTTCTAGAAGTATGAGCGTGTTATATTAATTGAACTTGGGCTTGCTGTTTGACCAATACTTGTTGTGGTCAATGTTACATTGACTGATGATACTCCAGAGTTTGAGCCACCCCCATAATTATTAATAACACAATTAGCAGTTCCATTTGTAAGTGTTATTTGTCCCGAAAAACTTTGTCCCGTTGTTGTATTAAAAGCTTGTCCACCAATAGAAACAAATCCTGTATGATTTCCAGTATTATCACCTCCATGTACAATTGAATAGGAAACTACTGATCCTACGTCTCCTGTTAAGGTAGCTGTTTTTTGACTCTCACTTTGTGTTACAATATTATCAAAGAAAACGTCTCCTCCAGGAATCGCTCCATTATAAACTCTCACATTTATATTCCCCGATAATACCTGTCCATTACTATGATATGTGAAGATTCGAATAGGTTTTAATCCTGTACTGTGAAAAGTATAGTTAAACGAAGATGGGGGAGCTCCAGACCCTTTATCTATATAATCATCTCCATAATATACTATCCATTTTGAGATAGAAGACTGACCAGAAGGAATAGAAAGCGAAAAAATTATATTTTGATTTACATAAGCTTCATATCCTACGTTTGACGATACATCTAGAGTAGGTAAACAATCTAAACAAATATTTTCATTATTTGTATTGTTATATGAATATTCTTGAAGAAGATTCCCTTGATAATCCCTTACTTTTTGTAATCGTTCATTAGGGTCATATTCATAAAACATATTCTCCTCTCGCTCATTTCGTATTTTATTTACTCCAATACCAGAGATATAATTATAGTCTGTTATAAAGCTATTTGAATAATCTTGATGATCACGAATTTTGTCAATTTCCTCTCTAATTAAAGTTTCATTAGAAGAAGGATTGTCCATTACCATTTGGTCAACTATCATTTCAGGCTCAACGGAGTTACTATCATAATTTACAATACGAGCTAATACATTTGAATATTCGTTACCCCATACATATCTAGAGGTGATACCATCTTCTATAGTATATTCTTTCAATCGTCCATATGGATTGTAAGACAGATAGATAATTTCTGTATCCATCTGATTAAAAGAACCATCTGTGTTTGAATATTTAAGGGTATTAGGGAGTATTTTTGACCCAAAATTACTGAATGTATAAAGGCTATGATCAACAAAACGTCCGTTTCTATAGCGTCTCTGATATACAGGACTCCCTATCCTATTTCTATCAACTAATGCTGACATTCTACTGAGTTGATCAACCCCAAATTCAATCGAATTAGGATAATACAGTAATTCTTTTGACTCAAAATTTGGATCTTGGGCTGAAGTCAATACCCTTTCTTGTAATTGATGTTTATTGGTATAAGAATAAGAAGTGATTCGCTCCATAACTCCATTATTATCAAAATGATCTCTAACAACTGACTCCGTAAGTAATGAATATGTTCGCTTTGTATCGTAACGAAAATAATCGAAAACCTTAGCAAATTGTACAGCAGTACCATAATTTGAAAGAGTAAGGTTAAGAACTGAATAATAGGGTTTCCATGCCCAACCTGCATGGCTACTAACATTTTGATAGGTGTTAATCGTTTCTTTGACTAGCTTAGGTGTGGTATCACCATCATAAACATATTCTTTAAGGAGTTGTCCATTTCCTTCTTCAAAAATTACAGGTGCTGCATCTGTTGCATTGAGGTTCTGAGAAGTCGACTGTTGCCTTATATTTGGTTTATTTATAAATTCATGTATAACTTTCCCATTGTTCTGGCCGTTAACTAAGTCAAATCTAGCCGTCTCAACTCTTGAATAACCGATATGACTCCCTAATGCACTATTTACTGGATATACTTTATTTGAGCTAGATATATTTAAATGAGACTGGATATAATCATTTTGAATCCAATCTTCTAAAGTATAATAAAAGAGTAAATCATTCATTAATACTCCGCTGGACTCTAAATTTTGACCATTAGCCACTTCATAAGAAAAATCAGTTTTAGTTACCAATTGATTATTTTTATCATAATTATTTATGGATTGAACTCTTAAGCCACCTACCGCATAAGTCTCACTTCCTTGAGAAATTGCATTTTTAGGGTATCCTATTTCATTATTATTCGTTTCTAAATACATCGAAGTGTATTGTCTATACTCAGCATTAGAAGAATTAGAAGCAATAGTAATCGTATTAGGTTCATAATCGAAAGTTGTATATCCTGAGGTTGGGTATGTAATTCTAGTCAAAGAACCTATTTTTCCATATGAAAACAAACTCCCTTTATGCCCTCCACTATAAGCAAAACTAGAGGGTAAACTTCCATTACAATTAGCCCAAGCTGACATTGTTTGATCCCATACCATGCTGGGATTACGTATATCGTTATCTCTACCATTATAAAAACCCCAGAAATCACTTCCTGTAGTTGTTTTTATTGGTAAATCATTGGGGCTATCATATTGAAAATTATAATTCTGGTTGTCGATAGATACTTTGTCCAATTTCAATCTTAAATAATTGTCTTTATACACCTCATTAGCATCATCTTGGTTGAAATAACTAGTATGAAAATCTATATGTTTGATAATATCCCCAGTATTAGAATAGTGTTCTATAGCATTGATTTGTTTTGCTCTATTGTCTGCTCCAATAGGAATATTAGGTATTTCCGTATTTTGAGCATATAGATGTTTTGTCTTGTCATAGGCAACTATATCATCTCTATCTCCTAGTTTAAAGCCTATACGTTCTCCAGTACTTAAATTAATAATTTCTTGTAAATATTTAACTTCAAGAATACTTCTACTCCATTGTTTAGAAACATTTGGAACAGGGTTTAAATCAGCCCCACCTTCATCACAGATCGCTAGTTGACTCATGGTGTATTCATTTGAAGTACTTAGTATAAGATGAGGAGTATAATTATTTAGGAATTCACGCATTGGATCATACTTTTCTCCTGAATAATTAAACTTAACTTCTATGCCATTTGGAGAGGTAATCTTTGTGATATACCAACTTGTTATAGTATTAATATCTTGGCCTAGAATCCAAGAAAAATCACCGCTATGTCCTTCAAAATTCCAATACCCACTAGATAATGGTACTTGAAGATTGGCATAAGAAAAGTTTGATGCGTATTCTTTATCTTCAAAAAGATATATATACCCACTATCGTCTGTAATTGTAAAATTCTTTAACTGATTATCAAACTCAATAACAGCTCTACTTTCATCAAGTAGTATTCCTGTGAAATCATCCAACGGACCCCCTCTGGATAGCTGAAATTTAACAGATCCGTTAAGTAAATTGGCCGTAAAAATGTCTGGTTGAGTGTCGACAAACATACCTGCGGCTCTTAAAGGAGAATCCTCAAGATATTGAATAAAACTTGGGCTAGGATACCCAGGAATATTTGCTTGGTTTTGAGCATATCCTTGTGTTGTTGGTTGTGTTTTTTTTGAACCTATATCACTACTACCATTAATTGTTCTTGTAACAATAGGCACACCCGTCATATTCCAGCCAAGACCTACCCAACTTGCCTCTTGATCGGTACGTACTCCACCTGAATCATAGTTAAGACTTAAATTAATAGACGTGAAGTCAAACGGAAGTGAAACTAACGGAATATTAATATTAGCTTTCCCTGTATACTCGTTGATACTTTGATTATCAAATCTTGGCATGGAAGCAACTTCAGGGCTTTTAGGACTAAACTCTGTATTACGACTTAGTCCTTGTGCAAATAATGAAGCAGAGAAAAGTAACAAAAAGAGAATAATGGTATTACGAGTGTTCATAAGTAACTGCGGTTAATTAAAATTTTACATACTAATTTATTAGCCAACTCATAGTTTTGTATCATAACATTATGATATATAACTATGTGCAGACGTATCTGTTATTAAAAAATAGGGGGTGTGGTGCTTTTTAAATGTATTGAAATAATCGTTAGCTTGACAATTATTTCAATTTTACAAGTACAAACATAGATAATTATTTTAAGTAATTTATCTAAAATAGCTGATATTGAACAATATATTGATGTCAATTTTACTTAAAAAATTAATAGTCAAATTTTTAAGTTCCGATATTTTTTTAAAATAAACATTCATATAAATGACTTTGTTTTAATTCAGAACAAGACAGTATATTTACTCTATTTCAGTCTCTAGGTTTTGATTTACCATTTTTTTATTTTTTTAACCCATAGTAGTATTTTATGAAATTAAACAAGTTTTAAAAACATTAAAAGCAAAGCTGATAAAATAACTTTACCTCTAATTTAAATTCTAGTTTTTAAATACTATTTGCTACGATCTCATTTTTGGCGAATCCCACAAATGGGAAACATTATTGTAAAATGGTCATTGCAACAGCAGTGCGAAACTCGTTAACAGGCAGATAATTAAATTATAAAAATTGTGCAGATGATAGCCATTATTTATTAACGGCCCTGTACCTATAATCTTTTAATGAGTCCAACTCCTTTGCTATACTATCTATCCATTCTTTCTGTTTTATTTCATTAAAATAAACTTCTGAATCATATTGAGAATTCACCTCATTTGCTTTATTAATCAACTTAGATGCTTCTTCTACATAAATTCTATAATCCTCAATTAAATTATTATTTAAACTGTCAAAAATTTTTCTAATTTTTCTTGCATATAATTCCGAAATATCAAAATGAACTTGCTCATGTTTGAGAGTGATTGAATCTTTTACAGTCGTCCAAGATTTTTTTGTGAAAAAATAAGAGCCAATTCTATATTTTGGAATTCTACCATCTAGATACCTATCTATTATTCTAATATTACTGTAGGTTCGTGCTATCGTATTATAGGGTGATTTTTCAGGATAACCTTTAAAATCAGACCATTTAAGAGGTCTGTCATGTTGCCAAAGTATACTGTCGCTTACTACTTTTTCTTGGCTATAGCAAGAAATAGAGCTATTTAAAAATATAAAAACAGTGATTATTTTATATAAAATAATATTGTTACTAATCTTTCTTTTTACCATTGTTTCTAATTTCAAAATTTTGATTATCTATTCTTGATCTATCTGTTCTGTCAGAAAATATTTGTTGGTTATCAAAATCCCATTTAATTCTATTAGCATCTATCCCTTGATCTATTAAATAGGTCATTATTGAGGCAGCTCTTTCCGATATAATTCGTCTTCTTCGATTGTCATCGAATCCTGATCTAGTAATAGGATCATCACTAGCTAATCTATTTATATACATGAACAAACTCATTTCAGGATACTGTCTTAATGTTGCAATAATTTGATTTAAAGTAGTATTAGTTGCTGCATCTTCTCTATCTATTATAGATGTCTCTCTAAATTTAATTGCAGTAGGAACATTTAATCTATCTCCAGGATCAATGTCACCAAAACCTCCTGGTGGTTCATAGGTTACAACCCCTAAATTAGGAATTGAATTTTCAGGAAGTTTAATAAGAGAGACATCTATGTCAGTTGGTATATCTGGTATGCTAGGTCTTGTTGGGTTTGTAGGTGAGGGAGGGGTAGGTTTTGGTTTTGGTTTTTTTTCATCTAGCCTTTCTCCTGTACCTCTTGATTCTTTAATAGATCTATTACCATTTGGATTAAGAACTGCATTAGGATTAATAATACTATGATATAGCTTTTTAATCTTACACCAAAGACTTTCGCATTTGCTAGCAAGCCCATAAAAATCAATATTTTGAATAGGATTGTTATCAGCCATTACATATGGAGATTGATATGTGATAAAATCTGCCATTGGATCAACTGTAAAAAACCTTCCTAAAGCAGGGTCATAATGCCTAGCGCCTAAATCATACGTATTCATATTAAATACTTCATCAAATTCCTTGCCATTATATTTGTAACCTTCTATTAGATTACTATTTGAGCTTATAAGATTATTGTACCCTTTATGCTCAAGTCCAAATGGGTAGTAGTTATTTTCGTCTAATATTTCTGATGCTTCTTCAATAGTCCCATTTCCATTAATATCTGAATATACAACTCTATTATTCCCTAGATGATCTCTATGAATAAACTTATATCTAAAATTAGTGTATGAACCATTAAGAGGTGTTATAGCTCCTTCTGGATGTATAATATCCTCTAAGATATTTTCTTTATAATATATTCCTCTATCATATAAAAATGTCGTCGTCGTCCCTGCTTCAGAATCTTCCACTCTTTTTTCAATTTTTTCTCCAGTTGCATCATACATATAATAAATAATACCAGAGATAGTACTACTTGATTTAGATGTTCTAGTCGTATTTTCTCTTGCTTCATTATCTTGAATTAAAAAGTCGTCTATTCTTAGGTAAAAATTATCATTCTGACCATATCCACTTTGATTAGATGTAAACCGTATAAAATGATTTACTGCTGACCCTGTCGTAAAAGTAAAAGTATGAACTCCATTGGTATTAATTACATATTCATGCTCTGACTTTGTTTGATCTTGACGAACTTCAAGAATTGCTGTATATCCACTTGGTAAATTTTCAACATTAAATGAAATAGTATGCTCTCGTTTTCCTTCTAAAAAAAGTTCGGTATACGCACCTGGATATGCAACTCCTCTTACTAAATTCACTTGCATTTGATTATTCTGAATAGAAGGTGCTTGCATCCCGCTATATGCTTGCCAAGGATCTATCGAATCGTCTGAAAAATCATCAATATATAAAGCCTGTGAATATTTACTTCCGGTACCTGTTGACTCTACAAAGCCATCTTCCCCATTAAAATGAATCTCTGTAGGCAAATCCAAATAATTATATTCAATATTAGTAATTTGTTTATTTCTATCTAATTTCAGATTACCATTAGCATCATAAAAATAGTCATTCCCGAAGGTATTCCCGTCTTTAAAACCTTCATCTAAAAAAGAACTATAATCATTCATTGCATTTCCTAGTGGTAGGTCATCTATTGATTTTAGCTGATTTCCATCATAATAATAATCTGTGTTATCCCATAGTTTTACAAAATTGTTATCATCTGTTTCTTCTCCTGATCTGAATATTCCCAATATATTACCATTTTTGTCATATCCTTTTATACGCTCTTCAAACCTCAAATCTTCTGTAAAACTACTTCCCTCGGTTAACCTCTGATGAAAAGTACTTTGTTTTATCCTATTTAAATCATCATAAGAATGAGAGTACCCTTTTACATTACTCTCATCTACATTTTTAGTACGCCATATAGTTTCTGCTATATTTCCATCATATAGTGGTATTGAGTTTGATGAGCTTGTTAAATCAGTTTGATTATAATTTATTTTTAAACTAAAAAGATCTTCGGTATTTACTGTTGGCGTATTTATATCATTAATACTTTTTAACCAACCTCTGACGTTATAACCATAATCAACTTCTTGAAGTGCATTGGTGCTAGACTCAAGTCCTCCAACTTCTTTTTGAGTTAATTGACCAAGATCATCATATTGATTTTCATTAATAAGCTGTAAAGAACTGTTGTTGATACTTTGTGTATGCTTAATAGGTCTATTTTGGTTATCATACGTAAAGTAATCTCTGACATTTATTTCTGGTTTTCCAGTTTTTCTATGAATATTTTGATTCTCTTCTACAATCCCATTGAAAGAAAGTTTTGAAATGTTAATATTTGTCGTTTGAAGGTATTTATTATGTGACCCAGTCCAAATATTTCTTGATTTCTTATCATATACAGTAAAAGTAACGATCCAATCGTTTGTATTTAACACTCGTGTTTTTATTCCCGTAAGTAATCCTTTTGTATTGGTTAACTTCTCTTGACCATAGGAGTCTACACTTAATGGATCGTAAATAAACCCATTGTTATAATCAGTATCAAAATTATAATTATCATAATAGTTTATCTTATATAATTTCTCTACCGCCCCTACAGGGAATGTCTGGTTAGTATAATATACCGTTCCTGTATCTCCAACGGTATGCGGATTAGTTAGTTTTTCCTCATAACTTTTAGGGTACGCTACTGTATCATATGCTGTCGTTTGACACCAAGAACGAGTTTGATTTATATCTGCAATTCCTGTATAAACAACTCTTCCAAAAATATCATATTTCGTAAAAAGCCATTTATTATCCGCTCTGAGATTTGCATCTTGATTTAATATAGGTCTATCAAGTTTATCATAAACGATGTATTGCCATCCTCTTTGAGGCACTTTTTTCTCTATCAGACGGTTTCTTGTGTCATATACATATTGATAACAAAGCTTATCTAAAATCTCTTGGTTAATTGACACTCCAGTATTTACAGCAACTGAAAAGTTTTGAAACACATTTTGAACAGAACCACTGCCTGTGATAGTAAGATAATTATCGTCAATACTAAGGGTATAACCACTTCCAGTTGTACCTACATTTATAGTACCTATTTGAACATCAGGCACAGCGAATGGTATCCTTACAACATGTCCTGTATTTAACGCGGGACCATAGCCGCCTCCAGCAGTAATATTCATAGTGATTTGAAGAACATTTTGAGATATCTCCATAGTAACATAACCATTGTCTATGACTGGTGGTCTCGTGAAATTAGGAGCATATATCTCCTTTCCATCTGCTGTAAAAACACCACTTGTTATAATAGCATCACTAGCTTTTGGGGGAATCACGTATGTTAAATTTCCTAAATCATCATAGATATAATTGGTGTCATGTGGTATCCCATCATCGTATGTCCTTTTTAAGATAAGTTGCCCATATTTATCAGTATAATCTTCTATAGTATGATTTTTTCCAGAAGTAGGTGTCCAATTTTCATCCTTATAAACAACTTTATATAATTCATTGGGCAAGTAAAAGTTACTATAGGTAAGTTCAGGCTTTTCAATATCACCGTTAATATAATCCACTGTAAATTTAATTACTTGATCACTAACTTCATTTACTAAATAATCGTATTTGATTGTATGGTCATTAGCATTTGTTGTGTTGATTGCCCAATCTGACCCTGCCGATCCTTGCTTAGAAACTCTATTTAAAGGAGAATTTTCATATAGATTTTCTTGATAAGTGTTATTTATTCCAGAGGTAAAATCATCTGGATATTTATTAAGAATAAAACTTTGTTGTGCTGATGCAGCCGTTGTTGAAGGAATGAAATTCAGATACCCAGAAGTAACTTCACCTGAAGTAGCATAAGGCAGATAATTCTTTGTAGTTCTTCCTAGACCATCATATGAGTAATAAGTGATTATATTTTCCTTATCTCCCCCTGCTTTTGCTCGTACAGTCTCAGAAGGTCTACCAAGTCCATCGAAATAGGAAATTTCTTCAATTTTATCTTCTATTGGTACTGAACCATTAGTAGTAGCAACATTATATGTAGTACTATGAACATGGTTTTCAGTAGTAGTTTGTCCATTTACAGAACTGCTATAAGAAATTAATACCAATGTAGTTATGATGTATATAATATTTTTCATAGTTCTAGAAGTATGAGCGTGTTATATTAATTGAACTTGGGCTTGCTGTTTGACCAATACTTGTTGTGGTCAATGTTACATTGACTGATGATACTCCAGAGTTTGAGCCACCCCCATAATTATTAATAACACAATTAGCAGTTCCATTTGTAAGTGTTATTTGTCCCGAAAAACTTTGTCCCGTTGTTGTATTAAAAGCTTGTCCACCAATAGAAACAAATCCTGTATGATTTCCAGTATTATCACCTCCATGTACAATTGAATAGGAAACTACTGATCCTACGTCTCCTGTTAAGGTAGCTGTTTTTTGACTCTCACTTTGTGTTACAATATTATCAAAGAAAACGTCTCCTCCAGGAATCGCTCCATTATAAACTCTCACATTTATATTCCCCGATAATACCTGTCCATTACTATGATATGTGAAGATTCGAATAGGTTTTAATCCTGTACTGTGAAAAGTATAGTTAAACGAAGATGGGGGAGCTCCAGACCCTTTATCTATATAATCATCTCCATAATATACTATCCATTTTGAGATAGAAGACTGACCAGAAGGAATAGAAAGCGAAAAAATTATATTTTGATTTACATAAGCTTCATATCCTACGTTTGACGATACATCTAGAGTAGGTAAACAATCTAAACAAATATTTTCATTATTTGTATTGTTATATGAATATTCTTGAAGAAGATTCCCTTGATAATCCCTTACTTTTTGTAATCGTTCATTAGGGTCATATTCATAAAACATATTCTCCTCTCGCTCATTTCGTATTTTATTTACTCCAATACCAGAGATATAATTATAGTCTGTTATAAAGCTATTTGAATAATCTTGATGATCACGAATTTTGTCAATTTCCTCTCTAATTAAAGTTTCATTAGAAGAAGGATTGTCCATTACCATTTGGTCAACTATCATTTCAGGCTCAACGGAGTTACTATCATAATTTACAATACGAGCTAATACATTTGAATATTCGTTACCCCATACATATCTAGAGGTGATACCATCTTCTATAGTATATTCTTTCAATCGTCCATATGGATTGTAAGACAGATAGATAATTTCTGTATCCATCTGATTAAAAGAACCATCTGTGTTTGAATATTTAAGGGTATTAGGGAGTATTTTTGACCCAAAATTACTGAATGTATAAAGGCTATGATCAACAAAACGTCCGTTTCTATAGCGTCTCTGATATACAGGACTCCCTATCCTATTTCTATCAACTAATGCTGACATTCTACTGAGTTGATCAACCCCAAATTCAATCGAATTAGGATAATACAGTAATTCTTTTGACTCAAAATTTGGATCTTGGGCTGAAGTCAATACCCTTTCTTGTAATTGATGTTTATTGGTATAAGAATAAGAAGTGATTCGCTCCATAACTCCATTATTATCAAAATGATCTCTAACAACTGACTCCGTAAGTAATGAATATGTTCGCTTTGTATCGTAACGAAAATAATCGAAAACCTTAGCAAATTGTACAGCAGTACCATAATTTGAAAGAGTAAGGTTAAGAACTGAATAATAGGGTTTCCATGCCCAACCTGCATGGCTACTAACATTTTGATAGGTGTTAATCGTTTCTTTGACTAGCTTAGGTGTGGTATCACCATCATAAACATATTCTTTAAGGAGTTGTCCATTTCCTTCTTCAAAAATTACAGGTGCTGCATCTGTTGCATTGAGGTTCTGAGAAGTCGACTGTTGCCTTATATTTGGTTTATTTATAAATTCATGTATAACTTTCCCATTGTTCTGGCCGTTAACTAAGTCAAATCTAGCCGTCTCAACTCTTGAATAACCGATATGACTCCCTAATGCACTATTTACTGGATATACTTTATTTGAGCTAGATATATTTAAATGAGACTGGATATAATCATTTTGAATCCAATCTTCTAAAGTATAATAAAAGAGTAAATCATTCATTAATACTCCGCTGGACTCTAAATTTTGACCATTAGCCACTTCATAAGAAAAATCAGTTTTAGTTACCAATTGATTATTTTTATCATAATTATTTATGGATTGAACTCTTAAGCCACCTACCGCATAAGTCTCACTTCCTTGAGAAATTGCATTTTTAGGGTATCCTATTTCATTATTATTCGTTTCTAAATACATCGAAGTGTATTGTCTATACTCAGCATTAGAAGAATTAGAAGCAATAGTAATCGTATTAGGTTCATAATCGAAAGTTGTATATCCTGAGGTTGGGTATGTAATTCTAGTCAAAGAACCTATTTTTCCATATGAAAACAAACTCCCTTTATGCCCTCCACTATAAGCAAAACTAGAGGGTAAACTTCCATTACAATTAGCCCAAGCTGACATTGTTTGATCCCATACCATGCTGGGATTACGTATATCGTTATCTCTACCATTATAAAAACCCCAGAAATCACTTCCTGTAGTTGTTTTTATTGGTAAATCATTGGGGCTATCATATTGAAAATTATAATTCTGGTTGTCGATAGATACTTTGTCCAATTTCAATCTTAAATAATTGTCTTTATACACCTCATTAGCATCATCTTGGTTGAAATAACTAGTATGAAAATCTATATGTTTGATAATATCCCCAGTATTAGAATAGTGTTCTATAGCATTGATTTGTTTTGCTCTATTGTCTGCTCCAATAGGAATATTAGGTATTTCCGTATTTTGAGCATATAGATGTTTTGTCTTGTCATAGGCAACTATATCATCTCTATCTCCTAGTTTAAAGCCTATACGTTCTCCAGTACTTAAATTAATAATTTCTTGTAAATATTTAACTTCAAGAATACTTCTACTCCATTGTTTAGAAACATTTGGAACAGGGTTTAAATCAGCCCCACCTTCATCACAGATCGCTAGTTGACTCATGGTGTATTCATTTGAAGTACTTAGTATAAGATGAGGAGTATAATTATTTAGGAATTCACGCATTGGATCATACTTTTCTCCTGAATAATTAAACTTAACTTCTATGCCATTTGGAGAGGTAATCTTTGTGATATACCAACTTGTTATAGTATTAATATCTTGGCCTAGAATCCAAGAAAAATCACCGCTATGTCCTTCAAAATTCCAATACCCACTAGATAATGGTACTTGAAGATTGGCATAAGAAAAGTTTGATGCGTATTCTTTATCTTCAAAAAGATATATATACCCACTATCGTCTGTAATTGTAAAATTCTTTAACTGATTATCAAACTCAATAACAGCTCTACTTTCATCAAGTAGTATTCCTGTGAAATCATCCAACGGACCCCCTCTGGATAGCTGAAATTTAACAGATCCGTTAAGTAAATTGGCCGTAAAAATGTCTGGTTGAGTGTCGACAAACATACCTGCGGCTCTTAAAGGAGAATCCTCAAGATATTGAATAAAACTTGGGCTAGGATACCCAGGAATATTTGCTTGGTTTTGAGCATATCCTTGTGTTGTTGGTTGTGTTTTTTTTGAACCTATATCACTACTACCATTAATTGTTCTTGTAACAATAGGCACACCCGTCATATTCCAGCCAAGACCTACCCAACTTGCCTCTTGATCGGTACGTACTCCACCTGAATCATAGTTAAGACTTAAATTAATAGACGTGAAGTCAAACGGAAGTGAAACTAACGGAATATTAATATTAGCTTTCCCTGTATACTCGTTGATACTTTGATTATCAAATCTTGGCATGGAAGCAACTTCAGGGCTTTTAGGACTAAACTCTGTATTACGACTTAGTCCTTGTGCAAATAATGAAGCAGAGAAAAGTAACAAAAAGAGAATAATGGTATTACGAGTGTTCATAAGTAACTGCGGTTAATTAAAATTTTACATACTAATTTATTAGCCAACTCATAGTTTTGTATCATAACATTATGATATATAACTATGTGCAGACGTATCTGTTATTAAAAAATAGGGGGTGTGGTGCTTTTTAAATGTATTGAAATAATCGTTAGCTTGACAATTATTTCAATTTTACAAGTACAAACATAGATAATTATTTTAAGTAATTTATCTAAAATAGCTGATATTGAACAATATATTGATGTCAATTTTACTTAAAAAATTAATAGTCAAATTTTTAAGTTCCGATATTTTTTTAAAATAAACATTCATATAAATGACTTTGTTTTAATTCAGAACAAGACAATATTCTTACTCTATTTTCAGTCTCTTGGTTTTGATTTACAATTTTTTTTACCCCTAATAGTATTTTATGAAATTAAACTTTCTTTAATTTTTTTGATGAAATTCTGAAATCAAAACTATGTCAAAATAAAATATAAAAGGTGGTCTAAAACCGTAAAAAATGAGGGGTTTTCGACCACTTATAATACATTGTTTTTTTGTAAAATTGTAAAATAAAAAATATTGTAACTAAAAGATAGTTAAATATATAACCATAAAATTTTTACGGTTATACCATAATAAAAAGTAAAATTAAAAATGTAAGTTTAAGGTTGCTTTCACAATAAGAATCGGTTAATAAAATTTGATAACTACGCAAACTATATTTATGTAAATAAATCATCATTCATTTATCTTCTAAGATGTTTAATCTTAAAATAAATAGAATCATGAAAAAAGTATTAAAAGTTGTGTTTGTAGTATCAGTATTAGCCGTATTTACACCGTTATTTAACTCATGCACACCTGTATCACTAGATGAAGAACAAGAATTATCACAATCAGACAAAGACGAAGAACCAGACGAAAAGCCCGACGCTTAAGAAAGTTATTAATACAGTAATAATGGTTACAGGCGCAATATTGATATTTATTGCGCCTTTGTTACATATATATTTTCCAAAGAAAAATAAAAAGGTAGTAGCTTACGAGCTAAATTTGAATCAAAAAATTGCAGACATAGATAATCAGTTAGCGGATAATTTTTGTGATTTTGAAAATAATTTAATAGATAAAGGTGATTATCTATTAAATCTACATCAATTAAATAACAAAAAAGAACTAACGATAACACATAATGATCAAGCCTTTCAACAATTTGCTAAACAACATAGAGTTTTTGGATGGAATACTCTAAGAGCTTTTTTAATAGGCTTTGGCGTTAGATTACCATATCTTCTCCTATCCGTTATCATTAGTTTTCTAGTTTTTAAAATTAATACTAGAGATAAATACCTTAAAAATTGGTTTTTTTGGATACAAATATCCTGTTACACTATAAGTTTTTATTTTATGTTTTGGGTCTTTTGGACTTCCCAAGATTTCCCCCTCAAAACATATCCTCTGTTCTTTATTCTATTTTCCTTATTAGCATCTTTGGCTACTGTGTCATTTATAACGTATAAAGAAATATTTAGGTTGAAAGCATCAAAAAGAATAGAAAAACTTATTGTACTTCTAATCACTAACAATAAGTACATAGAGTCTAGGAAAAACTCAAAGAAAAATGTGATGGAGAATATGGAAGAAATTGAGAAAATTATTACTTAAATAGATGACATAAGGGGAAAAATGCAAATAAAAAGGGGAGAAGAGTTTTTAGAAAATTTAATATCAGCAAATGCAGTAACTAATGAAGAAAATCTGAAAGTTATCGCAAGCGAGGTTGATTTTGAAATAGATGAGATTACGAAGGATTTAAAAGTATTAATTATTGAAGACCACAACCTAATTATAGAATCGTATGAATTAATATTCAACAATACTTCAGATTCATTTCCTAATTATAGTTTCACCATTCATATTGCTAAATCATGCAAAGAGGCAATTCTTAAACTAAAAGGAGAAAATGTTTACGATATTATTTTATTAGATATCCGTTTGCCCCCGTATCCTGAAGCTAATATTTATTCTGGAGAAGACATCAGCCTATGGATTGATAAAAAACTCTCTATACGACCTAAAATAATTATAAATACAACATTTGATGATGATTATAGGCTTTATAATTTATATAAAAATATTAATCCAGATGGTTTTTTAACTAAGTATGATGCTAACTCTAAGCTATTATCAGAAGCTATCCTAACTGTTTTAGACTCTACTACACCGTTCTACAGCAATAAAGTCCTTGAAATGATCCGAAAGAATTTCACTAACAAAGAAATTTTAGATGATATAGATAGAAAAATGTTATATCTACTGTCATTAGGGGCAACAGTGAACTATTTAGTTTCACAATTACCTTATGGCAAAACTAGCGTAGAAAAAAAGAAAAAAGCACTCTTTGAATTTTTAGATGTACCAGATAAAGATTTAAGAGCGCTTATTGAAGAAGCTAGAAGAAGAGGATTCATTTAAATCTGTTCAAAACACCCATATAATGAGAGGGTTTTGATCACTACTTATTACTATTATTAATTTAATTTTGTCGTTGATTAGTAATTTAAACACTCAATTCAGTGATTGATACTATATCCTTTAAGTCTGCCTTTTTAGGGGAAGAAAAAGCGCTTATTGGGTATAGTTTCTTATCGAGTTTTTCACCCCGAAAAGTAGGACTATCCGCCCATCACATCCAAAGTCATTGCATCACATTTTCTATTGGAGTTTTGGGTATAGTTCTATGATATTTTAAAGAAAAATAAACATGACAATACAGTATTACGCACAACAATTAGAAGCCATCAATTATAAAGCATTGTGGGTTGGTCAAAACGTGATGGAAAAGATAGATGGTATCTCTGATCATACTGCATTTATACGCCCCATACCAGAGCTTCACAGTGTTGCAGAAATTATAGGACATCTAATAGCTTTACAGATAGAAGTTATTAATAAACTAAGAGTGCATTTTAATTTACAACAAAGATATCAACCCTTACATTGGCGATCTAACGAAGAGCTTAAAACGATTGGATGGAAACAATTAAAAGAAGACTATGAGAAAAGTATTCTATCTATCATTGTTCTTATTGGAGATAAGGATGATTCTCTGTTAGAAAAGACATATAGAGAAGAAAACTATAAAAGCATCTACCCTTTTGAATTTGCCCTAGAGGGCGTAATTCATCACGCTATATACCATTTAGGACAGATAAGTATTACTATCAAGTTGCTCATTAAGAAAGAGCTTCATGTTCAACCTTAAACAAACGGATTGATTTCAGGGGAAGTTCCTGAAGGATATCCCCAAGCCACATATTGCGCTTTAGACATATCTACATCCAGATGTACAAAGGTTTTACCAACCCCAATACGAGTAAAACCAAGATTATATGCTTGAACTACCAACAGATTACGAATGGTTTGCGTGGGGGCGTGAATATCAACAGCTTTACATTTCGTGATCAAATGGGCGGAATTACTCACTCCGCCCACTTTTTTATTCCAAAAATGACTCCGTACTGCTGAATTGATATTTTTAAGCACTGGATAGCCTGTTCTCTTTTCTAGGAGTTGTAATCGCTTCAAAAGTGACCTATCAATGCAGCGCCCAGAGCCAATGATATCCTTGCTGTCAAAAACAGAAAAGTCAACTGTTCTTGTCACTCTCTTTGTTTTTGATCTAGTTAGATAACGTACTAAAACAGCACCACCCACTAGGAGTGCTACTGTTCCAATACCTACATAAATATGTTTATAAGAAGATATCATATTTATTCTTTCTTTAGACCGTCATTGCGTTTTTTAAATTTCTCACATACATCCATACTTACCTTTACAATGCTAGCAATCATAAAAAGCCCAAAAATGGCATTAAGAAAAGTGTTTCCTTTTTTATCATTCATCTGTAGTGGTTCTATAAGGTTTGATTTCTTCTTCTAATTGATCTACATATTTTTCTAGTTTTTCAATTTTTTTTCGCTGTTCTGTAATTATTTCAGTCATTTCTGTATTCTTATCTTCTAGCTCTTTTAATCGTTTTTCCATATTCTCCGACCACATCTTATAATTTTCGATGATTAGGCTATTGCCCTGTACTTGTAAATTATGTATCTCTGCATCTTTTAAGCGATTTTGACCTTTAAACTGTACTAACAGTTCTATGAGCTTCCAAAACCCCGTAGCGCTAAATATGACAATAATGATTTTTGCAATATCCATATTGTGTATTTTTAAATTCTATCGGCGATGACTCACCTAATTGCTTTAAAATAATTCGGGATTCCCAAAGGTTTTAAACCGAAGCGGAAGCTCTACGATGTATGGGTTTATATTTAAAATCAATTCATCTTGTTCATTTACAAATGTTCCGCTTATAGTGACTCTTCCATCTATATCTATAGAATAGAAAAATTGACTTCCCTGTACACTAAACAATGTTCCTGTATAAACACCTTGATCTACTAATGGGGCAGGCAGGCTTACAAGCCAATCCCCAATTTCTAGTTCAGGCGAATTAGGAAGTAATCGAATGTCTTTAGCGACAATCAAATTTTCGTTAATAAGACTATAGGTATTTTGTGAAGGTAAATGTGTAAGACTTGGGCTTAAATGCTCTGGTGAAATTTGTTGTAGTGTTACAGTATTACGTGATGTTTGAGTGCCTGAATTTTGAGCTACATCACTTTGATATCCTGAAATTGACATAGGCTTTTATTTAATGATTAATACTCCCACCAAGACGAGAATCGCCCCACCAAAGACGGTGTTTGTAAATCCTTGTCTTTTTACTTTTTTAGTGAGTGCTTTATTATCTATTACAAGCGCCTTATAGGCTAAATTCTTATTGTCAATCACTAGGGATTGATTGGTATTTTTCTTTTCTAAAAATAGAATGGTGGAGTCTTTTACTTCTTGCAAAAGGAGTAACTCTTTTTTTTGATCTTCTAATAGGTTGATAATTCCTTGCTGAAGTTTTGCTTTTTCAAAAGTCTTCGCAATGTATTTGGATTGCCACAGGGTAAAGCAAAAATAGGACTCCCCATCAATGGGGTAGACTATCGGTTTTAAGCCTTGCGAAAAACTGCTCCAACTCAGTAGTAGAATAGTTATTAATACGATTAATGTTTTCATCTAACGTTATTTTTAAATGATAGATCTGCTGATCTTTCTCGTTAATGATTTCTTGTAGGTTCTCTGCTCGCTGTTTCAAGTCTTGCACCTTGGAATCTAGTTGGATATTGCGAGCAAATAGCTCTTTATTCTCTTGTTCTAATAGGTAAGGGAATATTGTTTTGGCTTGTATTCTATTATCCGAAAACAAATAGGTGCTGACTAGCACAATAACAAGGACGATTCCTATGAGTAGTTTCCAATTATTCTTCACTATAGTCATCATACTGTGTATCTACAGGGTTTAACTTTAGTACCGCGAAGAGTCTTTCTACAACGAGCTTATGGAAAACCATCGCAAAGACAAAGGACTCAAATAAGCTTTCTATGTTAGATAGGGTATAGCCCCTTAAAAGGTAGACCATGACTCCATAACAAAATCCAATAAGTAGCACTCTGTATCGGGTGCGTATTTTTACGTTAGTGACCTTATAAAACCAAGCGGTTATTTTTGTTTGGTTCACTAGATGTGAGATTAATATAAATGTGATGATATAGCCCCAATCAAGGCTCGATAAATAGTTTATGAGATATTCAATACTTGTGATCATCATAGTATCTGTGTTTAATTATTCATAGTGTTTTTTAATTCACGTAAGTCCGATCCAATCGCTTCAAGCTGTTTATTTGGAAACACCTCTTTTAGTAATCTTTTGATAACAATAAGACTTACTCCAGAGATAAGCAACGTAAGGGCTATTTTTGTAGCGGTTGTATTGGTAATGGTAAGAGTCACTTCCGTTTTAATCCCATCTTTATCAATAAGCGCATTTAAAATACCCCCGCTTAGTCTTCTATTTTCAGACATTACCTTCTTCTTTTGTTTCTGCTCATTAATTTGTTAAATAGTCTTTTGTCTACCTCATTTACTTTTAAAAGGTGCAAGACTCTATCTGCTAGTTTTTGGTCATACTGATCCGTTACATTACCACTCCAACCGTGATACTTTAATAAATACTTTTGTAAGGCAAATACTCTTTCGCCTTTACTGCCTAATTGGAGTGGAAAATCATCAGAGACCGTGGGTAGTTCAGGCGTAATTTTATCTGAAGTATCAGACATAGTTACTTCGTCTATTTCTGTTTCTTGTTCTAGTGTTCCTACTACTTTTGCTTTTCCTTCTTTTATCTTAACCTCTTTTACTTCGGAATCAATAATCGCTTCTTTTTGAATAGCCATCATTGGAGGGTCAACTATTTCTGTAGCTTGTTTTGGTTTTGAAATAGGCTCATTTTCAGGAACAATCTTCATTTGAACGACAGGGGTGGTATCCTTTTTAGAACTTGATTTTTCAGGAGCCTGTTTTATGGCAATAGTCTTATTTTCACATAAAGCCGATATACATCCAATGACAAGTCCGCTTCCAAGGATCAAAAGACCACTAATTCCTATTTCTTTGCTAGTTATTTTCATATTCCTAAAAGTTTTAAAGTGTTTTTCATGGACTGAATATCAGACCGTGTGAAGCTTGTTTTTCCTAATTGTTTTTGAGCGCCTTTAGCGGTTAGATTACCAAAAATACCATCTACCCCGTCTCTTTTTGGTCCACTACGTCCTAATGGCTCTTTATAGTATTTTAAATAGCGTTGCAGAATCTTTACATCTGGATGCCTACTTCCTTTTTTAATGTAAATAGAAGAAGATGATGACGAACTTGAACTTGAATTTGAAGATGTGTTACTGTTTGAAATGGGTCTAAAGGGCGGGGTGCTAAATACGTCGGCATCTAAAATGTCGTCATCTAAACTTGGAGTACTCTCTTTCTTCTTCTTTGAGAAGTAGTACCACGTAAAACCTCCCACTGCTAGTACCAGAATAATACCGCCTACCACTAAAAGCTGTGTTGAACTGTTAGGCGGGGTCTGTGTTTCATTAATTTGCTCTTTCATAGTCCTCAAGATTGATAGTTAGGGAGTTTTCGTATGGGGCTAGTCACTAGGGTTTGCATCTCTTTTCCGCTTAAAAAGCTATCGAGGTGTTGCCATAAATCCTTTTTGTAGGTGTCGTAAAAAGCACGAGAGACACTACATACTTGGGTTTTATCTCTAAGTTGTTTGCCAAAGACATTACCAACGGCTTTTTCATCATCGTTAAAAGTACCTTTCGCATCTTTCAAGACTTTGGCTAATTCCACTGATTTCGCTCTTGGTAATTCCTTTATAGCTCTAGGGGCTACCCACGCTTTTACATCATCGATATATCCATAATTAAAAGGCTTGTTCCAATTCGGCTCTTCTTTAACCGTTGCTTTTTGAGTGACCGATTGTGGGGTGCTTTGTTTTGGAGAGACTCCGCCTGTCATAGTCATCGATCCTTTTTCAGAGAACTTCTTTTTTTTAGAAAGTAAAAGGTAAATCCCAATACCTGAAACAGCTAATACACTGCCCCCAATCATCCACCAAGTTGTTTTTGATAATTTCATTATATCTTGTTTTATAAGGTTCTATAGGGAGGTAACTTTGCTACAATCCCCATAATAATTTTAATTTCAGAAGTGCTTAAACGATCTTTTAATACATCAATTAAGTTGCTTCCGTATTCCTCTTGATATGCGAAAACAAGTTGTGATACTTGCACTTTATCTTTAAGGCTTCTAAAAACACCATAGATTTTTTCTTCATCGTCATTTAGATACCAAGGGTTTAAAGCACTATAGATTTGAGACGCATACCCTATAGCGGTTTGTGTCTTCAGGGTAATCACTGTTTGAGATACGCTTTGTAAAACCCTGTTTTTATATTGCAAATCAAAAGCTTGACTTGCATCAAGTCCTCCTTCTATATTGGCTAATACCCCTGAGATCGCTTCTAAGAATTGGGCATATCGGGTGTCCCTTTTCTTAGCTCTTACACTCACAAACCCTATAGTGATCACTATAATTCCTAATGCGCTTGCTACGGTTATTTTATGTGCTTTTGTAAATCTCATTTGGATAGTAATTTGCTTGCTCTTCCAATAGGAGTCAGCATTTTTAAATCCTCTACATCTGTACTATCCACTGCTTTTTTACCAATAACAAGGATTCCTATGATAAGGGCAATTAAAAGTATTGGAATACCTATGGCTATAGCTTTAGTTAGATTCTTTCCAAGTCCAAAAAGGTTGCCCTGAATTTCAGAGAGATCAGAGATCGTGCGTGTTGCGATATTGGATACATCTAGGCCTTGTTTGTCCATCCAAGTGGTAAAGGCAGGACGTGTGGTGCAACTCACAGCACCATTACTTTTCCAAGTAATGAGCCACAAGGTTTTGGCATGAGCGCTTCCCACCGCTTTTTTCAAGGCATCAAAATAGCTGATCCATAAATCGCACGGATCATCCTTTTCAGGGATCACAAAGGAGTAGGTATTTACAGTGAGAGCTTTAGACATTTTTAAAAGGATATGAGCTTATTAAACAGTTCTAACTAATGGTCTTTTTTGATATTGATTTTGGATGGGTATTCCAATGGATTCCAACCACCCTTGCATATCAAAAGCAGGGTTTTTAGATTCCTCTGTGCGGATAGGATCATCAAATCCTAAGACTATTATCTTTGGAAAACGAAGGGTATAAAACCTGATAATCGCTTCTAGGGTTTTGGTTTGTTCTATGGTTCGTGTATCCTTCCAAAAGGTTTCTTTGAGCGTTCGTCCCCCAACATACCCAATGTGCTTTACCCGTCCTAAAATGGGATGCTTTCCGCCAGAGATTCCCCATAGATCAACATCGGTGGGACTCTTTTCATTCACTAAAGTTTCGAGTGTTCCATCTTGTAAAACGAGGTAATCAAATCCTGGTCTATTAAATCCTAAACCTCCACTTGAGATAGGGCGGGTATGATGGGTTACAATATCTTGACTACTCAGATTCTTAGCCTCTGAGCTGTCGGTAGAATGTAGTACCAAATAATTGAGTGTTTCTATAATTTCTATGTTCCTTGTTATCTATTATCTATTTTAAATGCTGTCCGTTATAGATTTTATAATCTTCTGAAACCGAGCAATCGGTAGACTGGGTAGGCTTTGATATTTATCTGATTGTTTTGATTGCCTCCTAAACAATAGATTTTTGTTCGATCCTCAGAATACCCGATAAAAAAGCCAACGTGACCTTTCCATGAGTTTTTTGACTCTCTCCAAAAGACCACTACATCTCCCACAGTGGGGGTTATGACTTTTTTCCCAACATCTAGCCAAGAGCGTGCATTTAGCTTTGCGCTCCCTTGCTTATTCGCTTTTAATGCCACCCAATTTGCAAAGGCACTGCACCAAGCTGTTTCATCATCTTTTACCCACTGATGTCCGATCTCTTTAAAATAATTGACAATAGCAGGGCTATGTAAACGCCCTACCTTTTCGGTAATTCCATATTGACTAAGGGCTATAGTGATAAGTGTATTCATTTGTTTAAGGGATTAAAATGTTTGTATAATTTGAGGTATTTCTAGGAACGATCTAGCTCATTTTCTAAAAGGTCAAACCAATCTAGTTTGGTGTAATAAATAAGTAATGTGATCGTGGTTTGTGCAGGAATGGTAAAGTACCATCTGTGAAGTCCGTCAATGACGGTTCCCTCTATTTCGTGGACTTCTGCTACATTTAAAAAGTTTTGAGGGCTGTTATAATTTCCAATGCTTAGAGAGCGACGATCACTTTTCCCACTGACTGAAATATCTTCGAGTTCCAAAGTATTCATAAGCCGATCACTACTAATGATTTTTAAATGTTTTACTTGTGCTGGATTAAATTGAAACTCCTGACGATACTCATCATAACCTTCTTTTATGCTTACCTCTTGATTAGTAACCCGTCCAAGGGTTACACTATTGAGCGTTGCTTTTGAAACAGCTACCAAACCGCTAGTGGGATGGATCGCAATACCCGTTTCAAAATCTGCTATAGGGTAAGGAGTGATAAACTCATTATCTGCATTTAATCTCAACACCTGATTATTGGTGGTCTCCCCGATATATAAAAGTCCTTCCGATTCGCTATAAGCGATACTACCGCCCACACCTTCTAAGGGAATTTGACTGGCTACAAATGATGTGGTATCAATAGCAAGTAAAGAAGCGTCGTCTGCAAGGATACCATAGATGTGTTTTGCTAGAGGATAATATGCCCATGAGGTAATATGCTTTGTTATCTGATCTATAAGTCCTACACGATTATGTGCAGTATCATAAATGAATACCTCTCGTGAAAGAGGAATATAGATATATACATTTCCTGTATCGCTATCAAGTCCAATGCTTAAAGGAATACCCTCAATAGATCGCTGTTCTACCACTCTAGTTGGGGTATCGATCACAAACATATTGGCTTCTGTAATTCCAATCACATAAAGTGAATCATCGATAGGGTTATAGACAAAGCCCGTAGGGCGTTTGATAACCGATAATTCCTCACTAATGGTAAAATCCAATGCAATAACACTTATACTATCTCGAATGGAACTCAGTACATACACCTCTCCATAATTTGGACTATCTGCTCTGGTATGTACCGTTATAGCAATAGGAGAATAAGAGATGGTAAAGGGAATGCTAGAAAGGGCGATGGTATGCAAGACCATTCCTTCGCTATTAAATACGCTCACATTATCAGAGAGCTGATTGACCACATAAAACAAATTATTGGCAGGGTTATAGACCATCCCTTGTGGATAACTCCCAACAGCAATGGTTTGAGTATCGTTAAAACGATTGGTAAATTTCTCGGTGGTAGTGAGCGATAAATCGCTATTTGCGCCCCATAAACGCACCCGCTCAGAAGTATCAGTCGAATTACAAATAACAAATTGAACAGACTGAAACTCTTTTGTAAGAGTCTTATAGAAATTTCTATAGGTATAGTACGAATCTAAAGGGTGTGTCATGACTGTTTTTGTTTTATGTGTAACGAATCGATTCTTTCTCATGGGTATAACTTTCTATAAAGTCAAGAACCTCACGGGTGCGTTCTAACTGTGCCTGCCCAATAAGCTGTGGATAGCTTCCAAATATTTTTGTCATCGCATAGACCGCTTCGATCTTTGGAAAGCCATAATCTAAATACTGCTTGATCCCACATACATCGGCGGTGGTTTGGCTTCTCGTATTTAAAAACCAATGGCATCCTTCATGTGCTAAAATCGCTACGCGAATAGGAATGCTATAACCTACAAACAAGCGCTTTGAGATTTGAACTCTCGGCATTAATCGGTGGGTTCTCGCTGGGGTAATGAGTTCTTTTCCCAAGGGATCGGTAATAGAGGCCACGTAATGAAATAAAAACTCTTGGTTTTGGCTATCATAAAAACCCGTTGGGGTATGTCCTGCCTTTTGAGCAAATTCAATGGCAAATTTCAAGAATCGATGTTGTGACTCAGATGCCCATACTAGGGCAGGTTCCATCTCTGCTACTTTAAATGAGATTACCGAAAAATGCTGATCGTGTACTGCGTTTTTATCAAAAAGAAACAGCTCCATTTTTTTTGAAGACACAGGAAATTTGAGTTCAAAATCACGCTGTTGTGAAGGGTTTAAAAACCGAGCTTTACGACGCAAGTAATACGTATGAGGGTATCTAGGATCATAGGCTTGAATTCCTAACTCCATAGCTCGGTGCGCCCTAATCCGCAAGTGGATCACAAATCGCTTCTTATTTGTTGGAATTGGAATAATCATATCGTTAGTGTGATTGTCTTTTTTTATAAATAACCACCCCAATGATCCCAACAACCAAAACACCACCGATGACAAAAAACAGCACAGGAATACCACTTTTTTCATCCGAGGTGTTATCCTGTTCTTGCCCAAAGGAGAGTCCCAATTCAAAATCACTTGAAGACTCTAGGCTATCGGTTTGAACAGGGTTTAACAAAGTATCTACCGCTTGTCCGATAGCTGTAGCGCCCCCTATATCACGATATACATTCCCTATTTTTTTTGCAAATACTTTTTGACGTGCCTTTCTAGCAATCACTTTAGGGTTTGCATTTCGCACGGCGCGACGTGCCTTTCGAGCTTGACGACGTGCTTTTCGTTTTTTCTTACTACCAAAAAAAGCATCTTCTTGGAAGTCCTGTTCTATATAAGCATCTATCATTTGTTATAGAATGTGTAAGATTCGTAAAGTGCTGTCTACCGCATCATAAGCAATGGCATTATAGGCTTTGCCAACAAAGGGATACCCCTTGGCTTCTCCAGGGGGCAAGATCACGCCATTGACTGTGGCATCTGTGATACCCGTATTTTTAAAAGACGCAAATAAAAAACCCGCCTCTAACTGTCCTTGTCCGTCAGTTTCAATCTCTATTGGATTTGCTTGTGTATTCATAGTCTATCTTTTTTTTGCCCTTTCCATACGACATACCCTACAATAGCGGTAGTGGTTATAACAAGGGCAACAATGAGTATTTTTTTCTTTGAACCCTTCCCACTTTCAGGCTTTTGAGTTTCATCTTCTTTTTGAGCGACTTCCTCTTTAAGGGCTTTTACTTTTTCCTTGGTGACTCGTCTTGCAGAGGCTCTCTGAGAAGGTGCTACCTTCTTTTTAATTTCAAGTGACTTCTCAGTGGTGGTCGCCATTTTTACTAATGGCGATCTCTTTAAAGGGGTTTGTCTTGGCTTACCAAATTGAATTGCTTGCTTTCTTGATAATAGAATTTGTGGTTTTGCTCTGCCTTGTGTTTGCCAACTAGGCAATGAATAGGGGCGACCTATACCTCGTATCACTCTTGGCAAGGTTCTACTTCTTTTTTTAGGACGATATCGCTGAGCAATCCCACGATTAGTCCTTATGGGTCGCATAGGAAGTCTATACAGATTAAAATCATCGTATAACTCCTCTTGTTCTAAAAAATCTTCTTTATATATAGGGATCATAATTTCTATGGTATCGAAACATTATACTTGGGTTGGACGTGGACGAGACATAAACAGGACAACCCCAATAAGACTTACCAAGACAACCGCTCCACCTACCATGAGCATGGTTTGTGAGCGTTTCTTAGCTTTTTCTTCTCGCTCTCTACGCTCACGCTCTTCTCGCTCTCTGCGAAGTTGTTCTTCTCTTTGGCGCTGTTGTTCCTGCATCCGCTGGATTTGCAGTTCTAAATCTCGTTTCGCCTGTAAAGCTTGGGATGAGGAGGCATTATTATTACTGTTATTATTATTGCCTTTTTTCTTTTTTAAAAGCCCCCCAATAGCGCCTATCGCACCTTTGATTAATCCGCCAAAAAAAGCATCTTCCGCCTCGGGTAGATCAAATCCAACTTTGCGAAGCCATAACATAGAATTCCCCGCCACATCTATGTGACGATCTACTAGCTTGGAAAGTTCATCAGTAAAATTACTAGGGTCATTTTTTAAAAGCTCCACAGTGGCATCAATGAGTTGCCTTTTAGTGGGGGGATTTTCAAAGCCCACTCCATAACGGGCTATTAATTCGGTTAGAGAACCACTAGCGGTAAGGATTAAATGTCCTATTAAATTAATGGCTTCATTATATTGCTGCTGTGTCATGGTTAACTGTTTTTAGAAAATGAAAACACCCAACCCATAAACATACCTACACCAAAGATGCTAGCATAAATACCAAGCTCCCTTTTAGTGAGTAAGGCATAAGAAGTTTCTGTTTTGAGTTCTTCTTTTAAAGGGGGTGTTGGCGCATCTGAGCGCAAAGAGTTCCAAAGCGCTTCAATTTCCTTTTCTAGTTCGCTATCATTAGGAGTGGCTCTGTGTTTTTTAATCAACGCTTCCAAACGAGTGTTGCGATCTGTTTCGCCACTCTCTGAAATAAAGTTATCTTGAGGTAAAGCAGACGCTTTTTTACAAGAACCACAACCACTTTTTTTAGTATCGTCAAGTTTGGTTTTACAGTTCTCGCATACCTTTGGAGGGCTTACCATAGAGAGAATCGCTTTTTTATCTGGGTGTATTTTTAAAAGCGCTTCAATAATCTTGCGCCCTTTTTCGCGAACAAGCTCTTTGATAGCATCTACAAGGTCTTCAGGGTCTTCTACAGATTCAAAACCTTCATCGTATAAAAGCTTTTGAGCTTCCAATATATTGTGATACACAATGTAATCGATCCGATTTTGTCCCAATTCAGTATATCGGGTAGTCTTCATAAAGTAACATGAGTTTAATAAGTCAGTATAGCGTTATAAACCCGCTATACTGACTAAGGTTACAGATAGATTTCAAGCCCTTCTAACGTCTTCGGCGAATCAGTTGAGTGCTAGGACGTCTTTTTGTGCGTCTTCTGGTAACACGTTTTCGACTACTAGGGCGTAGAGGTCTACGACGTGTTCTACTCGGACGTCTACGTGGGGGAAGCCCTAATGCCGTAGGTCGTTTACGTCTTACTAAATCTAATTGAGGAAGTCCTGTTGTTCTAGGTGCGTGAGAGAGTTCTGCCACGTTTTGACCACGAAGTAGGTTTCCTAGATTCGCACGCGCTTTTACTGTAAAGGTAAAGACCGCCTTGCTGTTGGCATTGATCGTAAAACGAAGTGCATCCTGTCCTGTCACATCCATTTCAAAATTGTCATCATCAATAAGGGTATTGTTGAAATTTTGAGGAGAGGTCGCATTACGAGGTTGATATACCCGATTGGTTTGCGTTCCCGATGCAGTGCGCCTTTGAATACGAAGTACATTATCAAACTGTATCGGTGCGCTAACAGAGTATTTCATTCCCGCAATCTTAAAAGGATGCGCTTTACTCTCTTCACGTACTTCTTTATGAGAAGATTCCTCAACCACCACAGTAACCCCATTGGGTTGTGCTTCTTCCGCATTCGCCCCAAAAAGAATAGCTATTGCCGATTCCGTAGAGGTATTGGTAACAGAAATGGTCAGGGTACGATCATTAGGATTGATACGTCCTATGCTCTGTTTGGTATAATCATCATACCCTCCTAAAGCCTCAATATATCCGTCCTCTTCATAAGGATCATCAAATTCGTCATCGAACTCATCATCATAACCATCATAAAGGTCTTCTTGGTCATCATATCCCTCTAATCCTGTGTCAAATTCGTCTTCATCAAATTCTCCCCCGTAAAAATCATCATAGCGATCCTCCGCTTCTTCTTCGTATCGCATTAATTCATCATTATATGGATTCATAAGTGTTTGTTTTTTTTAGTTTAAAATCTTTTTTAGAAATAGCCTCTTTTAAAAAAGACTTAAAAGCTGTTTTACTTCTTAGCTGCAACAGCTTGTTGTTTTTCTTTTTCTAATTTTTTAGCCTTGGCTTTTGCCATCATAGGAGCTATCAAAAAAGCGCCTAATAATACTCCTGCAATACCAGCTCCTGCGATATAAGCAACCGCTTTCATATCAATGTTTGATTCTTGTGCCATCAATGTGTTTTTTTTAAATGTTAATTCTTGTTTTATTCACGTCAAGTGATCTTATGTTCTTACTTGGGTGCAAGTTCCCATCAAACGTTCTCAATTCCTTGGCGCGACTTTGGTAAAGTGACAATCCGAGGGTTTTTAAAAATTGTAAATACCTTACTTAGTGATATTTATAGTTTTTGTAAACACCTCCAAAACGACCAAAGTCTGTAAAAAAGGGCTTTTTAATTCTCCTTAAAGTGGCGTAAATAGCCTGAAATAAGATGGATCATTACGGCATTTCGATCCTTATAAATCGCATTACCACCAAAATCACGCTCTTGTAATAGCATTCGTATTTTCTTGGTTTCTTCTTGATCTATAAATCGTTTTACAGCTTTGATATAGCTCTTTTTACTGCATCCTATAATCTGTTGTTCTCGCATATTGACATACACGAAAAAACTCTTTAATACCTGATATCTCTTTTCAGATATTTGACCTAAAGAAAAAGCCCTTGAAGACAATTCATAATGATCATCCACAATTAGTTGAGCAATACGTACCAAATTGTATTTGGGAATACGATCCCGATACCGAGTCACATCATCCACTTGATGATGTAGTCTAAGCCACGTACAGTTTTGCCATTCTGAAGTGGTAATCTTAGCGACTGATTGATGAGTAAGTAACACATCAATCCCTTTGTGTCTGACCGTACATAAAGCACCAATCATATTCTGACCTTTAGCCCCTGCCATGTAATGATCGATATCATCCAAGACCACCATCCCATTTTTATAATGCTTCATAATCTTTTCAATGACCTCTCGCTTTTGAGAAGTGTCCATCGGACTGCCATCAGGATTAAAAGGACGGATACGCCGTGCATGAATCTTGGAAAGTGATTTGATATGATTAGGGTCTACCGTTGTAAATTCTGGATAATCATCATCATTGGTATCAAAAGCTAATACTTTTCGTCCCTTTTTACCAACGGCTAAATGCTGTTGCATATACTGATAGATCTCTAATTTATTCCGATAGGTTTTTCCAACACCCGTCTCCCCACAAACAAGCATAATCATAGGTTGGCGCTTAGTGGTTATCTTCATAGCCCATAGGTTTTTAATTTTTTTTACGTGATTGTTTTTTTCAAAAAAGAGATGAGTGATCCCTGCCATCCTACTTTATAAGCAGATGGAATACCCTCTCTTTAAAAAAAAGAGATGTTAATCTACCTCCTTAAAAAGAAGTAGATCGGTTACTATTTAGATGTCAGCTAGGAAGTGTCATCGGAGTCTTGAAAATCCCCGTCTTGATCTTGGAGCGTCGTCTTTGTCGCTTGCCTTTTTTTCTGGCTTGACTTAGAACTAGAAGAAGTAATCCCTTGCTTTTGATTTACCTCTGGAGTACTTACCTCTTCATAGACTAAGTGCATTTCATCCATTACACTAGTGGGGGTATAGGCTGTATTATGAAATGCCTGCTCATCACTTTCTAGCTCATCATAACTAGGGGCAACAACCTGCTCTTTTATAAAAACTTCTTCTTGCGCTGTATCTGTTGTAGCTTCTTCTTGCGCTTGTTGCGCTTGTTGTGAATTTGTAGCCTCTGGGAGTTTTGCCTCACGTACAATCTGTAAGATGCGCCCTTCTAGGGATTTGTTTTCATTTCGCACCTCCATGACTGTCTGCGCTTTTTTGACAATCACTGAAATAATAGCTCCTAAGAGTTGCTGTTCAGGGGTGAGTTGCTTGGTTTTGCTTTTTATTACCTGCGCCAACAAAGGGGTTAGAAGTGCTTTATCATCCTGATCCAAACGAATACGTTTAATATTCTTTTCGTTTTGGGTATCAATCACTTCAACAAGTTCCTCAAATTCAAAGAACTCTTCGTGCTTAGTAATCTTAACAAAAAAGCCCCCACCAACGGCTAAAAAGTTATCTGCCATACCCAAGAGCGCCTCTGCTGTTTGAGTAGCTTGTTTATCAGATATGATCGCCTGTGGAGTCTCTTTTTCTTGTGAATTACTAGATTCTTCTCCAATATGTTGTTGTGGAGCATCTGCTATGATTTGCTGCGTTTTTTCATGAGCGTGCGCATCTTCAGCAGTTTTACGAAAACTAGCGTTATCGGATGTTCCTTTTTCAGAAACATCAGCAATATCGCCTGTTTTGACCGCCTGATTCAGCGGACTTTGTGCCTCTGAAATCGGCACCTCCAAAATGCGATCTTGATTTGTATCATCAAGTGCCTCTTGAATCTCTTTTTCTAATTCGTCATCCATTACTTTGTTTTTAATTCTAATAAATAGGTTATAAATGAAGCTTCTAGCGCATCAAATCGCTTAAAGAAGTCTTTGTAAAAAGGTTTAATCACTACTATTTCTTCAAGTTTTTTATAATTATAGCGTATGTTTCTTCTTTTTTGTCTGTAATAATGAGCGATGGTCTGATAGTTCATATCTACGTGTTTAATCAGTAAATAGTAACAACACATACGGGCGTCTCTAGCATTTTGATCCTGAGATTCTAAAAAGTCGTCACCCGAAAAACCAAAGTGCTTTTTAGCACGAACAGTTAGAAAATTAATGATCAGCGTTTCTTTTTCTGAATCATCTAAAACCGTTTTGCCAGATGTTATTCCATCTAACATCACAATGGCTCTGGTAATCCCAAATTTGGAAACTAATTCTTGTACCCGCGTATCAAGCAAACCATAAATGGTCAGATTCTCTTTCGATATGTCCTTTTGCTCGTTCATAGTATCAAACTACATCTTTATGATATCCGATGGTAAATCAAGCGCAATTACTACTTGGTTAATTCTTAAACACCTAGCTACCTAGTAATGCGTCATTCAAGTAGTCAGTAAATGGTCAGTAAAAACACACCTAAGTAGTCATTACTGATATACTGTATCGATAGGTGAAAAAACAAGTTCTTGTAATACAGTACTTTCCAATAATTGTCACCTTTGAGAGAGGCAAAGCAATACCCAATTCTCTTAGGGTAGAGCGCAAAATATTTTTATGCTTTTTTTGATCAATTAGCCCTTGTAAGGTGTCTTCGTACTGACTCTTTTTCTGCGCATCAGGCTTTGGTCTTGTTTCTTTTGCTATTGATTGATCAGCGTTATGCTCCTTATGGAGCTTTTTAACTTGTTTGATATCCAATAGGATTTCAGTGTCTAATTCTTGTAATTGACGATCTAATTCTTGAGCATCTTGCCCTTCTAGGTCTTTCTCTAATCCTAGCATTTTACCAAAAACACCTATCTTATCTTGAATATCGCTAGGCAAGTGTGCTACTTCTAATGAGTGCTTATCTAAGTAATGCTCATGTGTGATCTTTTTCATAAGTTTAAAAGGGATTATACAATTTGTAATTGTTGTTTGTTTAATAGGCTTTCAACACCGTTGGATAATAATGCAGTGGCTAGCGAAGTGGCTAAGACAATCCCGAGGGTTTTGCCAAGTTCTGCCCCTTTAGGAATTCCAAACTGAAAACCTTCCTTAGTATCAGAATTCCTTCCAAGGTTATAATACAAAAGCGCTTCGGCAAGCCCAATGGCGAGTCCAGCTCCTGTGATAATGAGCATTTTTTTATTTGTTGTCATTTGCTTCTATTCTTTTAGTAATGTCTTTAAATTTCTGTTTCAGTGCGACCTTTCCTTTTTCTGCCAGGGTTTCGTTCATCTGAAAAACACCGACCACTTTTTTATGAATATGTAAACTCATTCTTTTTACCTCTGCTATTTTTTGCTTGTCATCTCTAAAGCGCTCTGGCACTAAATTCGCAATAGCATTGATGTGGTTATACACCTTTTCATACATAGTCTTAGGGATGGTGGTGGTTTTCTTTTTAGGGTTTTTTCGTGTCGCACCTCTTTTTCGGCATTCCTCTACCTCTTTCTGCAATGCCTCTAACTTACTTAGGGCGGGTGTTGCAGGTTTGTTTTTTTTATTTGTAGACTTCTTTTTAACTTGTTTTGACTTTACCTCTTGCTTTTTAGGCGTATGAATTTTAGAATTTTCCTTTTTAGATGATGGTGCTTTCCTTTGTTTAACGACCTTTTTTTTAAGCGTTGTTTGTTTTGGCTTGGCAACCTCTTTTTTGACAGCTACTTGTGTTGGTTTAACAACTTCTTTTGAAGAAACCACCACTTCCACACATGGTTTTTCCTTTTCAGCTATAGCCTCTGGATATACATCTTGCACCATTTCTAAAATGAGCGTCGCACTTTCTTTAGTGGCTTCTATAAAGTCCTGTTTGTCTTCTGCTGTGCTATACTCCTGAATGAGTTTTTGAATTTCATTTTTAATATCCTCGTTGATGATTTTGGTCAAATCAAGGGCTTCTATCTGTGCTATTTGTGTCATAATTATGCGCTTTTTGAGTTTAGGCTAAGTTTCAGCTTTACTAATTTTAATATTCGCAAACGCTCGTTTTCACGAATCCGAATAGCCTCTTTAGTTAAAAGAGGAATTTCTTTGATCTCTGGTTGTTTAATTTCTGATTCTTTGACAGTCTGTTTACGATGCTTCTCTAGGATTTCAAATAGCAAGCTGTCTGCTTGTTTTGACGTGGGATCATCGATGGTAAAATGTTGGGTATGCTTTTTTATTAGTGCATATCCATGGGTAAGTACTAATGGGCTTCCTGTTTGATGTATAATTTCTTGTTGATGGGAAATAGCAATATCCTTTAGCTCGTTTGGTTTTATATCTTTTAATCTATACATAGCGCTTGTTTTTATAATTAGTAAACTCTTGGGTAGGATAGGCTCTTAAACTCTTGAAAAAAGCATTTGCTTCTGCTTGATCTGCGTAATGAATAGAGCAGTTTTGAGCGCTTCCGTCTACATTAAAACAGCGATAGCGGTAGTATTGAATAGGGCGCTCAACATCACGAATATCTACTTCTACCCATCGAAGAATGAGGGTCTCTTTATGAAAATTTGAGGTCATTATTTGAAAGTCAAAGCACGACTCTTTACATCCCTGATTAATTAAAACGGCCTGATCCATTATTTTTTTAATACTGTCTTTTTGTAAATTTTCCATGTTCATAATTTGGTTATATCCTTTTGAAATGAGAATGGTATAAAATGACCATTATGGGCTGTATTCCATCAGAATACGTGATACTTCTCTTACGGCACTATCTATGGAATAGCTTTGATTAAACAGTAGTACATCGGGGGTATGATCCATATAGGCATCAGTAATTCGCTCATCGATTTTCCCTAATCCACTAGGGATATTCAGTCCGCAATAATCAGCTAAAGCAATAATCCCTTTAAAGCCATTGAACCTGAAATAACGAGGGTCACTTCCCATCACTAAAAGTTGATTGATATCAAGTGGTTCTTCAAAGGGTTTTACCCTAATGACCGATACAATGGTATGTACCCCGAAAGAAGTGCCTAATAGCACGTCAATAGCAACTCCTATATGACAGCTCTCTAAATACTCGGTTAATAAAGCAACCACGATGCCCACATAATACAAGGCATCGCCTTGTATATTGGCATTTGCCCCAGCTAATAGGGTAAGGGTCAGGGTGGGTTTGGATGCCGATGTATTCTCAAAATAAAGGTGGGTGTTTTTAACCGTAGTAGCTTTGTCTTTTCCTAGTTCAATTTTAAGTTGATGATGAAATCTCTCTAACTCGCTACTCCCTTTTGTAAAGGGGATTTTATACAAGCCCATCATCGCACGATCAAAAGAAAATACGCCTAAACCTTTACTGTTGGCACTTAATTGAGGGCGCTTTAGTAATTCATCTTCCACAAGCTCGGTATAACGATCAAGTTCCTTTTGGATTTTAGGGGCGATGACCTCTAAAAGTTCCATTTTCCCAAAGTAGCGATGCGCTTCTAAATCCTTCATAGATGTTGGCGGGGGATTTCCATACCAATCACTTGACTTAACAATACGCGTTTGCGCATTTTTAATAATCACTTCTAGTGTTTGTGCATTGCCCATAAATAGGGACTTGCATTGTTTTTCTACAAAATCATGATACGCTGTAGGACTCCCAAAAGGGATGTATTGAAAGCGTTGCTTCTTATAAGAATGGGTATGTATGATAGGAGCTTTAGACACGGCGAGCATATTCTTTTGAAAATTCTGTTTTAGCCTCGGCAGATTTATAGGTATTTATAAAGCCATCATAGCCGATTTCTACTTTGATCTTTTTAGCTTTTTCGCTATTCATTACCCAGAAATAACTCTCTAGGGCATCGTGCAATGTTTTACCATGATCATATCTGTTAAATCGATGATCATCGTCATCCGTGATACCCATTTCGCGAATCATTTCAAGGACGTATGAACGTTGCAAGTTCAGCATGGTACGAAGGGTCATAATATCTTCAGTAGTGTCATCCCCAGCATCTTTCGCCTCATAGCGTAAAATGGCTGTACGAATGGCTTGACAATGTGATACAAGGGTTGGGTAAATCAGAGCTTTTTCTAAACGTTCATTAAAACCTACATGATAAATACATCCGCTAAAGCGGTCAATAAGGGAGGCATCTTGCTTACTATTGCCTACATAATGTTTACTAAAGCCTTTACCCGTCGTATTCCCTGTAGCAATACACCCAAAATGGGGGTGTTTTACAATCGGCTCATTCAGCCCATTAAAAATAACCGCCTCTTCACTCGCGCTTTTGGCTAAGGCATCATTGAGTAAACTTGCCGTATTTGGATCAAGCTTGGGCATCTCATCTAGGATAAGAATTTTACCATCTTGCCATGCCTCTATGAGTCCTCCTTCTTTATAGCCCGTCATGGTTTGTCCACCTTTAATCTCGGTAGGGGAAGTCCACTGACTGCAATTAATCGTGATGTAGGGAAGCTCTTTTTTATCCCTTTCGTGACGACCAAAAAGAGAATAACTCACTTTTTCTGCAAGGGTGGTTTTTCCTGTTCCTGCCGATCCCACTAGAAAGACATTATTCCCCCAAATCAAATCATCCAAAATCTTCATAAAATTGGGAACCTGATCCATCTCGGGAATATCGATTTTTAACTGTTTATATCGCTGATTTGTTGTCATAGTATTTGTTCTAATTCTTGATGTAATTGGAGTTTTGCCACAAATTCTGTTAAGGGAGTAACCCTACTAATCTCCTCACTATACGATGCTTTTCCTAATTCCAAAGCGCTGTATCTACCAAAGACAAATTCTGTATTCCCACTCTCATGGGGATGGTTAAAGATGAAATACCCCAGGGTTTCAATGGCTTTAAATAATGGAGTATCACTAAGGATCTCTACAAGGGCTAAAAAGTCAGCGTATACCTTAGTATCACTACTCGCATTTTTCCATAGTGTATAGGATTCCGTAGCATTTCTAAAAACAGGGATGAGCGTGAAATTATACCGCTCCTTATCAGAAAGCCGTCTGTTATACACCACACGCCCTAATGGGTACTGACCATCTCCTTCAAAGAAGTTTTCAAAGCCTGCACTTGGATGACTTGATTTGCCATACGCTGTTCCCAATTCATACACATAACGCTCCTTAGATCGCTCGGTCCGCGACCGCCAGTCTTTTTCGTTTTCTTCTTTTAATTCTTTGACCTGTTTTGTGCCATCAAAGTAATAGATACCATACTCATTGAGTTTGTTTAAAAAAGAAGGGAGGTGAGACAGGGAAATAACCCCTGTCATTTCATTTCCGTTTTGCACGAAATCTGGTAACTCGTTTGAGTCAGCTCCCATTCTTGGGATTAAGAGTTTTTGCAGTTCAGGATCAATAATCGCCTTGTAGAGTTCCTTCTTTTCAAGGAACACACTAAAGGTCGTAGCGCTTATTTTTTCAAATCGTACCGAGTCCTTATTTGCTTTAAAATAACCCCCAATAGCCAAATCTGTAATCTTAGATAGTGCCTCACTAATGGGATAGCTACTTTGGCTATAAAAAGAAGCATCCGTATCTCTTGATAGTAGAATACCACTTTGAATTGCTCCATTTTTGGTATTGTATTTAATCAATCTGTTTTTTCCATCAATATACCCAGCCGAGGCTAGAATATTTTCTGTTAGGATTTGGCGCTGTTCACGCTTGACAGAGGCCTCTTTAATACGATTATTCCATAGGGTAAGTACTTCTTCTTGCTCTCTTTCGGTAATAGCAGTAGATTTACTTTCTTTAAAAATAGCACTTAGAAGATCATTATCTCCTCCTTCATTTAAGGAAACACTCAGCGCTTTACGGCTATCTGTAACTGCGAAGTTTAATCGAATATTTCCAAGGGTATAGGGATTTTTGGCGCTGTTGCCAATACTAACCCCCAAGAACACGCCCCATGAAGGTGCAATCGAAGCGCTATAGCTTGATGGGACTTTGACTGCATCCCCAATCTGCCACAAGCCAATGTGGGATTCGATTCGTTTACGGGTGGTCTCTAATTGGCGTAAGTATTTGTCAAGACTCTGCTGTTTTTCATCTATGATTTCT